>Ga0209107_10000019_pt1 | contig 95964 bp, 82 predicted proteins | sample LakErihyJuly2011_2_FD_187460 | JGI IMG/M metagenome (GOLD analysis project Ga0209107, IMG submission 187460) | Freshwater microbial communities from dead zone in Lake Erie, Canada - CCB hypolimnion July 2011 (SPAdes) (version 2) | ecosystem: Environmental > Aquatic > Freshwater > Lentic >...
TTTGCCCTTGAATGATTTTATAAACTGATTAGCATCGGGTAAAATAACTACAAATGATACCGGTTCGTTGTTTACATAGGCAAACCAAATCAGTTTTTCATCCATAATCAGTTTCATTTTCCGAAAACTATCCATTACAATATCCTTGTTTAGGGGAACAAAGTTCTCGAAGCCTTGCCAAGCATCGTTGTATATTTCCATAAAATCATTGGCAAAACGATCGAATTCGCTCACTTTAAGGTGCTCAAAGCGATAACCTTCTTTGCCTGCAACCCACTCGGCAATTTTAGTGAAACGCTCTGGGAAGGGAAGGCGTAAGTCTAAATGGTTGGTAATTTGTTCGTATTCTTTTTCAAAACCGTAGTTTTTGAAAAGTGCATGGTAGTAGGGTTTGTGGTAGTTCATGCCATACGAAGGCGCAGTAAAGCCTTCTACCAACAAGCCCCAATAGGTATCGTTTTCGCCGAAATTTATGGGCCCATCCATAGCTTTCATGCCTCTTTTACTCAACCATTCTTTTGCGGTATCAAACAATAAATCGGCAGCTTTTTGATCATCTATACACTCAAAATAGCCAATTCCGCCGGTTGGTATTTTATGTTGATAGGCTTTTTTATCGTTTACAAAAGCTGCAATCCGACCGATATGCTCTCCTTTTTTGTTGCTTAAAATCCAACGGGTGCATGAACCGTGCTGAAAAAAACTGTTTGTTTCTGGATGAAAAGTTGCTTCTATGTCCTTGTCTAATGGGCAAATGAAATTGACATCATCTGCATAAATTTTTCGAACAAGATCTAGAAAAGCTTGTTGCTCTTTTGGGCTGTTAACTTCGGTTATAGTCATAAGTTGCTGTATGCAAAAAAGCATTCGATTATGCTTCGAATGCTTCGTATTGGTATTTTATAGTGCACTAGTAATCATCTTCATCGTCATCTAAGGTGTCGAGATCATCTAGGTCTAAATCATCGTTTAGTGATAAATCGAAATCTTCGTCGCCGGCCATAAATCCTATAGGGGGTACCGTTGTAGCGTGTTTACTTGCTGAATTTACATTCGCATCGGTACTTTTTGCGGCATTTTTTTTGTTTGGCGGTTTCATCAGAAATGAGAATCTTTTGATAACTAAAATTAGTAAGAATTTAGATTCAAATAGCTAGAAAAAAAAAATTCTCAAAAAATTAATCTTGCTGTTCGCCAATTTCGTTGGTCTCGGTAATAAAATCTTTCAATTGAGGCAAATCAGCTATGTTTTTTAGGCCAAAATAATCCATAAATAAATCGCTCGTTTGATACAGAATTGGTTTGCCAACCGTATCAGCTTTTCCGGCTAAACTTATCAATTCTTTTTCGAGTAATTTTTGAACCGTATAGTCGCAGTTAACCCCTCTAATTTGCTCTATTTCTAGTTTGGCAATGGGTTGACGGTAGGCTATAATGGCTAGCGTTTCTATAGCTGCTTGGCTTAATTTTTTCTTGGCTCGGTGCAGCTGCAACTGGTTGATGCTAGTATGGAAATCTTTTTTGGTGAGAAATAAATACCCATTGGCAACTTCTACCAATTCTATAGCCAAGTTCGGACTGTCGTATTTCTCTTTAATGGCAGCAATACTCGTTATGATTTCTTTTTCCTCAATAGGTCTCTCAAAGGCTGCTTCGCAGATGGCTTTCAAATCGGTTATTCCGATACTTTGCTCAGAGGCGAAAATGAGCGCTTCTATATGTAAGTCTAGTCTATTCAACACCCCTAATAGTTTATGATTTGTTCTTCAATTTGCTTAGGCAGGGAAATGAAATCGTATTGTTGATTGCGCAGTTTCGGCTCAAAACCAGCTTCTTTGATAGCTTCTTGGATGCCATTGGCGGTAAATCGGTGTGGAGCACCTGCTACCGAAACTACATTCTCTTCAATCATAATAGACCCGAAATCGTTGGCACCAGCGTGCAAACACATTTGACCTACTTGTTTACCCACGGTAAGCCACGATGCTTGAATGTTTTTTACATTGGGCAGCATGATGCGGCTCAAAGCCAACATGCGTACATATTCATCGCCACTAACCTGATTGGTAATGCCCCGTACCTTTTTAAGTAAGGTGCCATCATCCTGAAAAGGCCAGGGTATAAATGCTAAAAATCCTTTTGCATCGGCCGGTTTCTCTGCTTGCACTTGGCGTATCCATACCAAATGCTCAAAGCGCTCTTCTACGGTTTCTATATGCCCAAACATCATCGTAGCCGATGTTGTTATGTTTAATTGATGGGCCGCCCTCATTACGTCTAGCCATTCTTGACCACCGCATTTCCCTTTAGAAATTAATCGGCGAACACGATCGTTCAAAATTTCGGCACCTGCTCCTGGTAAACTGTCTAAGCCGGCCTCCATTAAGGCCTTTAGCACCTCGGTGTGGCTTAAGCCTTCTAGCTTTGCAATGTGTGCAATTTCGGGTGGGCCTAAAGCGTGCAGTTTTAAATTGGGATATAAGTTTTTAAGTTCTTTAAATAAATCGACATAAAAGGCCAAGCCTAAATCCGGGTGGTGGCCACCTTGTAATAATAACTGCTCTCCACCATATCTAAAGGTTTCTTCAATTTTAAGTTTATAGGTTTCAATGTCGGTAATGTAGCTTTCTTCGTGGCCTGGGCGACGAAAAAAATTGCAGAATTTGCAATTGGCAATGCACACATTGGTAGTATTTACATTGCGGTCTATGATCCAAGTAACTTTATTGTGCGGCACTTGTTTTTTGCGCAGTTCGTTAGCCGTGTACATCAAATCGGTTGTTGGTGCTTCTTTGAATAAAAAAACTCCTTCCTCTTGGCTTAAGAATTCAAATTGCAAAGCCCGGCTCAATAAATCTGCTACGTTCATATGTGTGCAAAGATACAGTTGATTTTTTTACCTCCTATACTTTGCCATTAATTATGACGCATGCTTGAGAATTATAAGCTGCTAACTTCTAAATAAGCCCCTTAAATACGTACATTAGCACTCTATTTTAGCATATGGTTTCTTTCGAACGATTTACTTTAGCCAACGGATTGCAGGTGTTGGTACACGAAGATTTTACTACCCCGATGGCGGTGCTTAATGTTTTATACGATGTAGGTGCCCGTGATGAAAACCCCAACCAAACTGGTTTTGCCCATTTATTTGAGCATTTGATGTTCGGAGGGTCGGTAAATATTCCGTCTTACGATGAGCCCTTGCAACGAGTAGGTGGCGAAAACAATGCTTTTACTAGCAACGATATTACCAATTATTACATTACGTTGCCGGCCGCAAATTTAGAAACAGCCTGTTGGCTAGAGAGCGACCGCATGTTGAGTCTGGCTTTTTCTGAAAAAAGCCTCGAAGTACAAAAAAATGTGGTTTGCGAAGAGTTTAAACAACGTTATTTAAATCAACCATATGGCGATGTTTGGCTAAAAATGCGCCCCTTGGCCTATGAAAAACATCCCTATCAGTGGTCAACCATTGGTAAAAACTTGGCTCAAATTGAAGAGGCAAAAATGGAAGATGTGAAAGCCTTTTTTAATACCTTTTACGTGCCATCTAACGCTATTTTGGTAGTAGCTGGTGCGGTAAAAACAGTAGAGGTTAAGAAATTGGTAGATCAGTGGTTTGGATCGATACCTTCGGGCATAAAACCTATACGCAACTTGCCGCAAGAGCCAGCCCAGTTGCAAGAAAAACGACTACTAGCTGAAGCTAATGTGCCATTAAATGCCTTATACATGGCGTTTCACATGCCATCAAGACAAGATGCTGGTTATTATGCTGCCGATTTACTTTCCGATATTCTATCTCGAGGGAATTCATCTAGGTTGTATCGCAGCCTACTTAAAGAACAACAACTATTTTCAGATATCAATGCCTACCATTTGGGGAGCATCGATCCCGGTTTATTTGTTGTAGAAGGAAAGCCAGTTCCCGGGGTATCTATGGAAAAAGCAGAAGCATCCATTTGGCAAGAACTCAATCGATTTAAAAACGAGTCTGTGGGAGAAGATGAGCTGGCTAAGGTTAAAAATAAAATGGAATCTACCATGGAATTTGCTGAAATGAGCCTTTTAGACAAGGCCATGAATTTGGCTTATTTCGAATTGCTTGGTAATGCCGAAGACTTAAACCACGAAACTGAAAAGTACTTGGCGGTAAGTGCCCAAGAAATTCAAGAACAAGCACAGCAAATTTTCCGTAAAGAAAATTCATCAACCTTAAGCTATTTAGCCAAAAATTAATATGGATAGAACGCTAGCACCTACATTTAAACAGGTAGAACATATAGATATTTTACAGGCGAAAGCCCATAGCTTAGCTAATGGCATTCCCTTATTTTTTGTGGATGCCGGAGAGCAAGATTTGTTGCGTATTGAGCTTATTTTTGATAACGTAGCTTGGAATACCGCTAAGCCTTTACAAGCCTTTACTGTCAATGCGCTTTTGCAAGAGGGCACCTCCAATTATACGGCTGCTCAATTGGCCGAAAAGTTCGATTATTATGGCGCATTTCTGCAAAAAGACTATTCCTATGATCAATCGAGTGTAGTGCTGTATACACTTACTAAACATTTGTCGTCGGTTTTGCCTTTGCTTCGCGAAATTTTAACCGATGCCATTTTCCCACAAGCAGAAATTGAAACCTTTGTGCGAAATCAACAACAAAAATTGAGTGTAAGCTTAGAAAAAAATGATGTATTGGCTCGGCGTTCATTTAACCAGGTATTGTTTGGTAATACGCTCTATGGCCATGCTCCGCTATACACAGACTACGAGAAATTAAAGCGTAGCGATTTGCTCGATTATTATAAAAAAGCCTACCAACCGTCTAATTGTACTATAATTGTTTCTGGTAAAGTTTCTGAAGCTACCTTATCTAGCATAAATGCCACCTTTGGGACTGCATGGGAGGAAAGCACTGCAGGTGTAAAAAATGAATTTTCTTTTACGCCAAGAAGTGGAAGTACACATTTTTTAGAACGCCCCGATGCGCTCCAATCGGCTTTGCGTTTAGGCCAGTTGGCTATCAACCGCATCCATCCCGATTTCCCTGCTTTACAAGTGTTAAACACCATTTTTGGAGGTTATTTTGGTTCTCGATTAATGGCTAATATTCGCGAAGATAAAGGCTATACCTACGGCATTGGTTCGGGCATTGCCTCGTTAAAAGATGCGGGTTATTTCTTTATTTCCACCGAAGTGGGAGCCGATGTATGCACCGCGGCCATGGCCGAAATTGAAAAAGAAATGAAACTTCTTCGTACCGAATTAATATCGGAAGGAGAGTTGGCTTTGGTACGCAATTATATACTAGGTTCATTACTTGGCAGTTTAGAAAATGCGTTTTCTCATGCCGATAAGTTTAAAAACACTTATTTCTTTGGGTTGGATGCCTCGTATTACGAACGTTATGTACAAACGGTGCGCACCATTAGTCCGCAAAAGCTATTAGAATTGGCCAACACCTATCTTCAATTCGATAAATTAGAAAAAGTGATTGTGGGTAAACAATAAATTCGTCATTTTCAGAAAAATACGATAGCTTTGCCTGGCAAATAATATCACCTAATAGTATTTGCTATGGCGCTCGATCCACAAAAATTTGTTGCCGAAGGACTCACCTACGACGACGTACTTTTAATCCCAGCTTATTCTGAAGTATTGCCCCGTGAAGTGGACACTTCTACTTGGCTCACTCGGTCCATTCGTTTAAATATTCCTATCGTTTCTGCGGCTATGGATACCGTTACGGAATCTGGTTTAGCAATTGCCATTGCCCAGGCAGGCGGTTTAGGTATGCTGCATAAAAATATGTCTATTCAGGCCCAAGCCGATGAGGTACGCAAAGTAAAACGTTCGGAGAGTGGCATGATTCAAGATCCGGTCACCCTTTCTGAAGAGGCCTTGGTAAGCGATGCTTTCCAAATAATGAATGAATTTAAAATTGGTGGCATTCCGGTAATCAACGCAGATAAAAAATTAGTGGGTATTATTACCAATAGAGATTTACGCTTTCAGAAAGATATGAAGAAAGCCGTGAGCCAGGTAATGACCAAAGAAAACTTAGTTACCGCTCCGCTAGGCACAACACTTTTGCAAGCAGAAATAATACTTCAGGATTATAAAATTGAAAAACTCCCCATTGTAGATGCCAAAGGTATTTTGGTGGGATTGATTACGTTTAAAGACATTCAAAAATTTAAAAATTTCCCCAAAGCCTGTAAAGACGAACAAGGTCGTTTACGTGTAGGTGCTGCCGTGGGTGTAACCGCCGATACGATGGATCGGGTAGCTGCTTTGGTAAAAGCCGGTGTTGATGTAATTGCTATTGATACGGCTCATGGCCACTCAAAAGGCGTAATTAATCAACTTAAAGAAGTGAAAGCAAAATACCCAAATTTGCAGGTAATTGCAGGAAATATTGCCACTGGAGCTGCTGCAAAAGCGCTTGCCGATGCAGGAGCCGATGCCGTGAAAGTAGGAATTGGTCCGGGCTCTATTTGTACTACTCGTATTATTGCTGGTGTGGGCGTTCCGCAACTTTATGCCGTATACGAATGCGCTAAGGCCTTAAAAGGTACGGGCGTGCCGGTAATTGCCGATGGCGGAATTAAACACACCGGAGATATTGCAAAAGCCATTGCTGCAGGTGCCAGTACCATTATGGCAGGTTCTTTATTTGCAGGTGTAGAAGAATCGCCGGGCGAAACCATTATTTTTGAAGGACGTAAGTTTAAATCGTACCGTGGAATGGGTTCTATTGAAGCCATGGAACAAGGCTCCAAAGACCGTTATTTCCAAGATGTTGAAGATGATATAAAGAAATTAGTACCCGAAGGTATTGTAGGCAGAGTGCCTTTTAAAGGTAGTTTGGCCGAAGTAACGTATCAATTTATTGGCGGTTTAAAAGCCAGTATGGGTTATTGCGGAGCCGCTACCATCGATAAATTACAAGAAGCGCAATTTGTGCGCATTACCGCATCGGGTATTCGCGAAAGCCATCCACACGATATTGCTATTACCAAAGAAGCACCAAATTATTCTAGATAACATGAGGAGCATTTGCGTTTTTTGTGGCTCCAATTTCAATGGAGATCCCCAACTTTTAGCTGTTATAAATGAGTTGGCACATGAATTAGTTAAACAAGATATTACCCTGGTTTATGGTGGTGGAAGAGTGGGTGTGATGGGTTTAATTGCCAATGAAGTGTTGAAAAATGGTGGCAGAGTGATTGGTGTAATTCCACAATTTTTGATTAGTAAGGAAGTGGGCCACGAAGGCCTTACCGAGCTTATTATTACCAAAAACATGCACGAACGCAAGCAAAAAATGGCTGATCTTTCTGATGGGGTAATTACGCTACCAGGTGGTTATGGTACCATGGAAGAGTTTTTTGAAGTGTTGACTTGGTTGCAATTAGGTTTACACCACAAACCCATTGGCTTGTTAAATGTAGGTGGATTTTACAATCCATTATTAACCCAATTAGACGTTATGGTGGAGCAGAAATTCTTAAAACCTATCAATCGTAACTTGGTGTTGAGCAACGACAAGGTGACCGACCTCTTGGCACAAATGGATGCCTTTGATGTACAACCTGATGATGTTTGGTTTAAAGATCGCAACCTTATTTAATTAATTATCCTTAAAAGCGCTATAAATAGATATTTGGAACGATTTTTGTGAGTGTATAAATGCCTGAAATATTGCTAAAATTTTACCAAAAAGTACAAAAAAACTCGATTTTTCGACGTTATAATGTTAACTTTGCTACTTGTTAAAAAAATAGCAGCACCAATTTCCATAGATGAGACAACTCAAAATCACCCAATCCATTACCAACCGTGAATCGCAATCACTTGATAAGTATTTGCACGAAATTGGTAAAGTTGATTTAATTACCGCCGAAGAGGAAGTAATTTTAGCCCAGAAAATTCGTGAAGGTGACCAAGCTGCCTTAGAGCGCTTAACCAAAACCAATTTACGTTTCGTTGTATCTGTTGCAAAACAATACCAAAACCAAGGCTTAACTTTAGGCGATTTAATTAACGAAGGAAATTTGGGTTTGATTAAAGCGGCTAAACGTTTTGATGAAACCAAAGGATTTAAGTTCATCTCTTATGCAGTTTGGTGGATTCGTCAATCCATTTTGCAGGCAATTGCCGAGCAAAGCCGTATTGTGCGTTTGCCTTTAAACCAAGTAGGCTCGTTAAGTAAAATTAGCAAGGCCTTTTCAAAACTAGAACAAGAATACGAGCGTGAGCCATCTCCGGAAGAATTAGCCGATATGTTGGAAACCACTGTAGAAAAAATTTCGGATACGTTGAGCAATTCTGGCCGCCATGTTTCTATGGATGCACCCTTTGTACAAGGAGAAGAAAACACCTTATTAGACGTATTAGAAAATAAAGATCCGGAAACCGATAGCAATTTAATTGACGAATCGCTTTCTGAAGAAATTCGTCGTTCTTTATCTACTTTAACTGATAGAGAGCGTGAAATAGTGGTTTTATTTTTCGGCTTAAGTACTAGCCAACCACTATCATTAGAAGAAATAGGAGAAAAATTCAATTTAACACGTGAACGGGTTCGTCAAATTAAGGATAAAGCTCTACAACGCTTACGTCACACATCGCGAAGCAAAATATTAAAGTCTTATTTAGGCTAAACAAAAAAATCGGGTTTTGGCCCGATTTTTTTTTGTGCTATATTTTTTAATTCCTAGAAATTCGGTTTCAATACATATTTGTCGTAGAAACGGAAGATATGCTCTGCTGCTTCTTCGGCAGTATCTACAATGCGAAAAAGATTTAAATCTTCTTCGTGAATGTTGCTTTCTTGCATTAACATAGTTTTTTTTACCCAATCCATTAATCCCGTCCAGTACGAACTGCCCACCAATACAATTGGGAAACGGGCAATTTTACCAGTTTGAATTAAGGTTAAGGCCTCAAACATCTCATCTAGGGTTCCAAAGCCCCCCGGTAAAATAATAAACCCTTGAGAGTACTTCATGAACATTACTTTTCGCACAAAAAAGTAATCAAACTCCAATAATTTATCCCTATCGATGTATTTATTGTGAAATTGCTCAAAGGGCAATTCGATATTTAACCCAACTGATTTTCCGCCAGCTTGGTAAGCACCTTTATTGGCCGCTTCCATAATACCCGGGCCACCGCCAGAAATAACACCATAGCCACGCTCCGTTAATAAGCGGGCACAATCTTCGGCTAGTTTATAATAGGGGTTTTCGTTTTTGGTTCTTGCCGATCCGAAAATAGAAACACAAGGGCCAATTTTAGCTAGTTTTTCAAATCCGTCTACAAATTCAGACATAATTTTAAAAATTTGCCACGAATCGGTTACCTTAATTTCTTGCCAATCCTTATTTTCAAAGGCATTTCTTATTTTATCATCACTCATCATATCCTTGTTCTTTTTTAAAAGCTAATAGTTTCTTTACTTGCTTTGCTAATTAAAAGCAAGCCGGCAAAGGTAAGTAATCCGTTGATAAGGATTAACTCGGTATCGAATACATATCCGTTTAGTAGCAGCTTAGAATTGGCATTAAGCGCATAACAGGCTACTGGAGCCACTATACAAACTATCGGTACCAATTTATCTCTCACAGTTCGTTTTTTAAGAATGAGGCCAAAGGCATATAAACCCAATAAAGGGCCATATGTATACGATGCTACGGTAAAAATAGCGCTTACCACCGCTGCATTATTAAGTGCATTGAAAAGTAATATGACTAAAAATAGCGCAATTGAAAATCCAATATGTACCCAATGACGAGGGTTAATGCCTCCAAGCTTCTTTTCCACTTTGTCTAATCCCAAGAAATCAACGCAAAAAGAAGTGGTTAGTGCCGTTAAGGCCGAATCGGTAGTAGCAAACGTAGCGGCCGTTAAGCCCAGCATAAAAATAATTGCCGGTAATACCGCTAAATGATTTAAAGCTATCTCCGGGAAAAGAAAATCGGTACGTACATTACCCAATGCATCGGTAGGAATAGCAATTCCATTTTTGGCAGCATATATGTAAAGTAAGGCACCCACGCTTAAAAAAAAGAGATTAATAACCACAAAAATGCCCGTAAAAGTGAACATGTTTTTTTGTGCTTCGCCAATGCTTTTGCAACTCAAATTTTTCTGCATTAAATCTTGATCTAACCCTACCATGGCTAGTGTAACGAAAATTCCACCTAAAACTTGTTTAAACACATGGAATTTATTGCTTACAAAATCATTGGTAAAGAAAATTTTGGAATAACCGCTTTGCTTAATTTGCTCAAATGCCTGCGGAATAGAAAAGTTCAGGCTATCGCATACAAAATAAATGGTCATAAACACCGATAGCACTAAGAAAAGGGTTTGCAGGGTATCGGTAATAATTATGGTTTTTAAGCCACCCTTAAAGGTATACGACCAAATGAGGAGTATAGAGGTAAGCACCGTGAGCCAAAAAGGAATATGATAGGCATCAAAAATAAAACGTTGCAATACAATGGCCACCAAGTATAAGCGAAAAGCCGAGCCAATGGTGCGGCTAATTAGAAAGATGCCTGCTGCCGTTTTGTAACTATAAAATCCCAAGCGCTTTTCAATATAGCTATAAATGGACGTGAGTTGCATGCGGTAATACAGTGGCAGCAAAATGGTTGCTACCAATATAAAGCCAATGGCATTACCCAATACAAACTGAAAATATTGAAACTGATCGCCACTCATAGCCCCTACTTTTCCGGGTACCGAAATAAAGGTAACGCCTGAAAGAGAAGTGCCAATCATGCCAAAGGCCACTAAATACCATTTTGAGTTCCGATTGGCTAAAAAGAAGGTGTTATTATCTGATGATTTTTTAGATGTAAAATACGAAACGGCTATTAAAACGAGGAAATAGCCTATAATGAAAGTTAATAAAACGGCTGGGGCCATGTTTAAATTGATTGGTTAACCTTATAAATGTAATAATTTAAGTTTTTAAAGCGATAAAAAGCTCGATAAAAGCTAAATTAGCGGTATGAATTTTTCGTCGAAACTACTCGAACATGCTGTAGATGAATTTGCTAAACTGCCTGGGGTAGGCAAACGTACTGCCTTGCGTTTGGTTTTGCATTTGCTTAATCAATCGGAAGACGAAGTAGCCGATTTTACCAGTAGTTTAACCCGTTTAAAAGCCGAAATTCGTTTTTGTGAAACGTGTAATAATATTTCGGATGCCCCGATTTGTGAAATTTGTGAAAGCCACAAACGAGACCGCAGTATGGTTTGTGTGGTAGAAGATACCCGAGATGTGATGGCCATTGAAAATACGGCTCAATATCAAGGTGTATATCATGTGTTGGGTGGATTAATTTCGCCAATAGATGGCATTGGGCCTTCTGATTTATATATTGATAACTTGATAGAGCGGGTACAAGCTGGTGAACTGAAAGAAGTTATTTTAGCGCTTAGCGCTACCATGGAAGGAGATACCACCATTTTCTTTTTGTATAAAAAATTAAAAGATTTGCCCGTACAACTATCTACCATTGCCAGAGGTATTGCTTTTGGTGGCGAATTGGAATATGTAGATGAAATTACCCTAGGGCGCTCCATTGCAACTCGAATTCCGTACGAAAACTCCTTGATTAAATAAATGGACTTAAAAAATAAAACCGTGGTTATTACCGGTGCCTCATCAGGTATTGGGAAAGCCTGCGCCGAAGCTTTTGCCAAACGTGGTGCCAATGTGGTGTTAGCGGCCCGTCAATACGTTGCGCTTTGTCAAATTACTGAGCAGTTGGAAAAAGAGTATGGGGTAAAAGCCTTAGCCGTAGCCTGCGATGTAGCCAAAGAAGCCGATTGTGAAAATTTAATTAAACAATCGCTGCAAACTTTCGGTCGTATAGATGTGCTGATAAACAATGCTGGTATTTCCATGCGGGCCTTGTTTAAAGATTTAGACCTGGTGGTTATCCGTAACCTAATGGATGTGAATTTTTGGGGAACCGTATACTGCACCAAATATGCTTTGCCCGAATTGCTAAAAAATAAGGGTTCTGTAGTAGGCGTATCGTCTATTGCAGGCTATAAAGGCTTGCCAGGCCGTACGGGTTATTCTGCTTCTAAATTTGCCATGAATGGCTTTTTTGAGTCTTTACGAGTGGAGAATTTAAAAACCGGTTTGCATGTGATGATTGCTTCGCCAGGTTTTACCGCTTCTAATATTCGTAAGGTAGCCTTGGTAAAAGATGGTAGTGCCCAAGGTGAAACCAGCATGGTGGAAGAAAAAATGATGTCGGCTGAAGAAGTGGCCGAACAAATTGCCCAAGGTGTAGAAAATCGTAGCCGTACCTTGGTCATGACTTTTCAAGGAAAATTAACTGTATTTTTGAGCAAGTGGTTTCCAAAACTGCTCGATAAATTGGTATATAATCATTTTACAAAAGAAAAAAATCCCTTAATTCGATGAAACTAAAACTCACCCTCCTAATGTTATTTTACCTCTCTAGCTTAAGTTCTGTATTAGCTGTTTCTATCAAAATTAAAAAAGATATCAGCTACCCTTCGGCTACTAAATCTACCCGAAATCAATTGGATGTGTATTATCCTAAAGATGTAAGCCAAGCTAAAGATGTATTGGTATTTATTCACGGTGGATCTTGGGATAGTGGTAAAAAAGATATTTATTGGTGGATGGGCCGCAATTTTGCTAGTAAAAATGTGGTAACGGTAATTATTAATTATCCCTTATCGCCGGCTGCCGGTTATGAAGATATGGCTAGAGATTGTGCTTCGGCTATTAAATGGGTAAAAGATTCCATTGCTACCTATGGTGGTAATCATGAGCGTATTTTTGCCATGGGGCATTCCGCTGGAGGGCATTTAGAGGCGTTAATTGATTTAGATCCTCGATTTTTTGCCGAACAACAAATCGCCAATCCATTGCGGGGCATTATTTTAAATGATGGTTTCGGATTAGATATGGAACAGTATTTAAAGCTGGCTGAAAAAAACGAGCAAACGACCAGTTTCTTAAAAACTTTTACCACCGATCCGGAGAATTGGAAGAAGGGATCGCCTTTAACTTATTTCGATCAGATAAAACACCCGTATTATATTTTAGTAGGAGAAGAAACCTACGAGGCTATAAAAATACAATCGAAACGCTTGTACGAGCTACTAACCCAAGTACAAAAGCCTGTTAAATATGAGGTGATACCTAAAAAACAACACGTGCCCATGATCAGCCAGATGGTTTTTGGCGCTAATCCGCTATACCAATCTATCATTGACTTTATGCAAAGCCATTAATTGGCTTTTTTGTGGAGGAAACTTAAATAACTGTAGCCAATACAAGCCGCTATAATGGAAGCTATTAAAATGCAGAATTTGGCTTCTAATTGAAAAGCTGGATTTTCAAAAGAAAGTAAGGCAATAAATGTTGACATGGTAAAGCCAATGCCGGCCAACATGCCCAGGCCTAAAACATGTTTCCATGTTGCTTTAGAGGGGAGGCTACTCCAACCCAATTTTACGCTTATCCACGAAAATAAAAATACCCCAATTGGTTTACCGAAAACCAATCCTAAAATGATACCTAAACCAATGGGACTGCTAATGCCTTTTAACATACTCCACTCCAAATGAATATTGGTATTTGCCAAAGCAAATAGGGGCATAATAAGTAGGTTTACAGGCTTTAATAAGAGGTGCTCTAGTTTTTCTAGGGGGGAAGTTTCTTTTACCGGATTGGTAGGAATAAAACAGGCCAGCAACACGCCTGCAATGGTGGCATGAATACCCGAATGATGCACCACATACCACAAAAATACTCCGGGTATGAGGTAAAAAATTAGGCGTTTTACCCCGAAATAATTTAGGGTGGCTAAAAGTGCTACTATTCCTCCAGCATAAGCTAAATACGTATTGTCTAACTTGCTCGAATAAAAAAGGGCAATAACCACAATAGCACCCAAATCGTCAACAATGGCTAGGGCGGCTAAAAATATTTTGATAGAAGTAGGTACCCGTTTGCCTAATGCTGCTACAATGGCTAAGGCAAAAGCAATGTCGGTAGCCATGGGTATGCCCCAGCCATGCTGGCTAGGTTTCCCTAAATTGATGAGTAAAAAAATAGCTGCAGGAACCAACATGCCTCCCAATGCCGCAAATACTGGCATAGCGGCTTTTTTGATGGAAGAGAGTTCGCCTTCTACCAATTCTCGTTTAATTTCTAAGCCTACTACTAAGAAAAAGATGGCCATTAAGCCATCGTTAATCCAGGTTGTGGTAATGTAAACTAGGTGTAAACCGGATAAGTGGATGCCCCAGACACTCGTTAGTATACGGTTAAAGGCATTGGCGAAGGCAGAATTTGCTAATACTAAAGAAAGTATCGCAGCAACCAATAAGAGTATTCCTCCTAGTTGTTGTGATTGTAAGAATTCGCGAAAGGGCTTTAGGTTAATAAGCTTTGCCATCCACTAAAACTCAGCGTTTTTCGGCGTTCTTGGAAACGGAATCACGTCGCGGATATTGGTCATTCCGGTAACAAACAATACCAAACGCTCAAAGCCCAAGCCAAAGCCGGCGTGTGGTGCCGAACCAAAACGGCGGGTATCTAAATACCACGATAATTCTTCGGTAGGCACGTGCATTTCGCTCATGCGTTGTTCCAATTTTTCTAAACGCTCTTCTCGTTGCGATCCGCCCACAATTTCACCAATACCAGGAAATAATATATCCATAGCTCTTACGGTTTTTCCGTCTTCGTTTTGGCGCATGTAAAATGCTTTAATATCTTTCGGGTAATCGGTTAAAATCACTGGTTTTTTAAAGTGTTTCTCTACCAAATAGCGTTCGTGTTCCGACTGTAAATCGGCACCCCATTCCTCAATAAGGTATTTAAATTGCTTTTTCTGGTTTGGTTTCGATTGTTTTAAAATCTCAATAGCCTCGGTATAGGTGATACGTTCGAAACTGTTTTCTAAGCAGAAATTGAGTTTGCTTAATAAATCCAATTCGGAACGATCTTGTTGAGGTTTTTGCTTTTCTTCTTCTTCTAAACGGCCTGTTAAGAATTCCAATTCATCGGCACAGTTTGTTAGCGCATAGCCAATTACATATTTTAACAATTCTTCGGCCAAATCCATATTGCCGTTTAAATCGTAAAAAGCCATTTCGGGCTCAATCATCCAAAATTCGGCCAAGTGGCGGGTGGTGTTCGAATTTTCGGCTCTAAATGTAGGGCCAAAGGTGTAAATATCGCCAAAGGCCATGGCAGCCAATTCGCCTTCTAGCTGTCCGGAAACGGTCAGATTGGTGATTTTGCCAAAAAAGTCTTCTTTATAGTTTATCGTTCCATCGTCGTTACGAGGAATATTATCAAAATCGATGGTACTTACGCGAAACATTTCGCCAGCTCCTTCGGCATCGGATGCGGTGATGATTGGAGTATGTAAATACACAAAGCCTCGATCATTGAAAAATTGATGCACCGAAAAAGCCAAAGCATGACGCACTTTAAATACGGCATTAAAGGTATTGGTGCGAAAACGCAAGTGAGCAATTTCTCGTAAAAACTCCAAACTGTGTTTTTTAGGTTGTAGCGGAAATTTCTCCGCATCGCTATCGCCTAAAATTTCGAGGTTTTTTACTTTAATTTCTACACGTTGGCCTTTTCCTAACGATTCTACTAAGGTACCCGTTACCGCAACAGAGGCTCCGGTAGTGAGGCGTTTTAAAAGGCTTTCTTCGGTGCTATTAAAATCAACTACCGCTTGTATGTTGTGAATGCTAGAACCATCGTTAATAGCTATAAACTGATTGTTACGGAAGGTTTTTACCCATCCCATTACGGTTACTTCTTTGCCGAAATCAGTTGTTGCTAATAGCGCTTTAATCTTGGTTCTTTTCATAATTTTTTAACGGAATAAGGTGCTAAAATACGAAGGATTTCGCAGTTTTCACAGCCCTTTGCTTAAGCCACTTCACGTAAATCTACCGCTACTACTTTCGATACACCTTGTTCTACCATGGTTACGCCGTAAATAATGTCGGTGCTGGCAATGGTACGTTTGTTGTGCGATACCACAATAAATTGCGATTTGTTAGAGAATTTGCGGATAATGTTGTTGAATTTATCGATGTTGATATCATCTAAAGGAGCATCTACTTCATCGAAAATACAGAAAGGTGCCGGCTTAAGTAGATATAACGAAAATAGGAGAGCCGTGGCTGTAAGCGTTTTCTCTCCACCCGATAGTTGATTGATAGAAAGTGGACGCTTGCCTTTCGGGCGGGCCATAATTTCAATATCCGAGTCAAGTGGATTTTTCAGGTCGGAGAGTACTAAATCGCAGGAATCTTCCTCGTTAAATAAAGAACGAAACACCTCAATAAAGTGTTCCCGAACTTGGGTAAAGGCCTCCATAAACTTGGCTTTAGCCGTATCATCTATTTCTTTAATGGTTGCTAAAAGTGAATCTTTAGCGTCTAATAAATCTTTTTTCTGGGTTTGTATAAATACAAAACGCTCTTGCATTTCTTGGTAGGCCTCCATGGCCATAGGGTTAATGCCCCCAAAATCGTCCAGCTGGCGTTTTAGTTTTTCGGTTTTCTCTTTTAGGGCGTCTTCATTTTCGCCTTCCGGTACGTCATTCTCCAATAAATCAGTTATATCGATGGAGAATTCTACCGATAAACGCTCTTTTAATCCGTTTAATTCGAGTTTTAAATTCGTTTTTTTATCTTTTAGCTCATTGGCTAAGAAATCGGCTTGTTCTTTTTTACGACGCTGTTCTGCAATGGCGTTTTCCGTTTCGGTAATGGCACCTCTGGCCGCATAATACGCCTGCTCTAGTTCTTCTACGCCTTTTTCCAAGGCTTCCTTTTGGGTGTACATGGCCAAAAGATCATCGTCAGAGTGATCTACGTGTTTTAGCGTTTCTTTAATAGTTGCCTGTGTTTGCTCAAAAATGGCGTGGTTACTTTGTATACGTTCCGAGAGGTTTACATGTTGACTATTGCGGTAGTCTAAATCTTTTTCTACCCCCGATACCTTGTTTTGCTGTTGATGAAACTTGATATTTTCTTGGTTATAGGCAGTGGCCTCAGTATTTAAACGGTCGGAGAGAATTTGGTATTCTTGTTGGGCTTGTACCAGGGCCAGCTGTTTAATTTCCTGTTCGGTTTTTAGTTCGGCAACTTTAGGTTCCGAGCGTTCAATTTCTGCTGCAATACCTGTAATTTTCATTTCAATATCTTGCTTGCGGTTTCTGCTATTTTCCATAAAGGCCACATATTGCTCTTGTTTGGTTTTAATGGAGATGTATTCGTTATTAAGACTTTGTACGGCCTGTTCTTTTTGGCTGTTTTGTTCTTTTTGCGATGCCGATTTTAAAGTTTTTAAGCCTTGGCTTTCCTTTTCGATATTATGCTGTAGCGTACTTATTTTCTGCGCTAAGCTCGAAATCTCTTTGGCTAAATTTTCTAAGTTTTTAGCCCTTCCAATACGTTTTCCTTCAAATAAGCCCACCGATCCACCGGCCATGGTATAGGTGCTTTTGCTGTATTTACCGCTGCTGCTTAATAAAATTTGTCCTTCTTGTGGTAAGGTATTGGCTAATTCTTCCTCTTCGCCGCTTTCAATTATATATACGTTTTTTAAGAGCAGTTCACATAGTGGACGGTATTGAGCATTTACCTCTATAATATCAAGGGCTGCTACTAAATTGGTTTTAGCTACTTGCTTTTCAGTTTTCTTAACCGATGATTTTAAAGCATCGAGAATGAAGAAATTAGCTCTGCCTTGGGCCGAATCACTGAGTAAGTTGATCGCATGTATAGCTTCCTGCTGCGTTTGCACCACGTAATGGTTCATTACGGGTTCTAAGTAGTTTTCAATAGCAATGCGGTAGGCTTCTTTGCAAAATAAAATATCCGAGAATAAAGGGGCTTGTTTAGCCCAATTGGTATTCTTTTTTAAGAAACGGATAGACTCGGGGAAACCTTCCAAATTGTCAACCATAGATTTGGTGAGGTTGTATTCGTTTTGCTTAGCGTCTAGTTTTCTGTTTAAATCTTGGCTTTCTAGCTTTTTTTGTTGGATGGTCTCTTCACCCAATTTCAGTTTTTCTTGTAACTCGGTTTCGAGTTTTTGGGCCAGGCTCAATTCTTGCTGCTGGGTTTGTAAACGCTGCTCTAAATCAGCTATGACTTTATTAAATTCGGTTAATTCTACTTCTTTCGATTGTGTATCGCTGGTATTTCGTGTACTTTCCTGTTGTAACGCATCCCGCTGAATGTGCAAAATGGCAAGGTTTTTTTCTAATTCATTAAGTGCCTGCTGCGTTTGGCCGTTTCCTTTCACCAAGTAATCTACCTGCGTTCTGAAATTTTGTTGCTGTTCACGTAAGGCATCTACATTGTTTTTTTGCGTTTCTAAATCGCTTTGCAAACTGTTTATAATGCTTTTTTCTTGACTTAACTCTTCGTGTAAGCGTTTTTGGTTATAGTCAACGTGGTTCAGTTGCAGGCGGTCTTTCTCTAGTTCTTCCTTTAATCGTGCTTCCTTGTCTTCCAAAAAGCGGAGTTGCTCATTTTTTAGCTTTTTATCGCTTTCGTAGGCTCTAATTTTGGCAATAAACTCATTTGCTGCTTTTTGTTGGGTACTCAGGTTTTTTTCTTGGGTAAGGTGTGCAAGTTTTTGGTGTTGCAAGCTAGCTTCCAAGGTGTCAATTGCGCTGCTTATGCCCGATTTGCCAGCATTTTGATCTTGCTCCTGTTTATCTAGAGTTTCTAAAGCGTTGCGGTACCCTGCAATGCGAAAAGAGGCCAATTGCACACTAAATTCTTTGTATTGCTCTTTTAGTTTATAGTAGCGCTCTGCTTTTTTAGCTTGATTTTCGAGTGTTTTTAAATTTTTATCAATCTCGAATAAAATATCATCTACACGGCTCAGGTCTGATTCGGTATCTTTTAATTTAGAGAAGGTTTGCTTTTTACGCAGTTTGTATTTCGAAATGCCAGAAGCTTCTTCAAACAAAGCCCTTCGCGAATTTTCTTTATTGGCAATAATCTCATCGATCATTTTTAACTCAATAATAGAGTAGGAGTCGGAACCAATTCCGGTATCGAGAAATAAATCGGTGATGTCTTTTAACCTACATTGCACGTCATTTAAGCGGTATTCGCTTTCGCCGCTACGGTAAAGTTTGCGGGTAATGGTTACTTGCGAATATCCAGTAGGGAGGATATTTTTGGTATTGTCGAAACTTAAAGAAACCTCCGCTAAATTGGAGGGTTTACGTGTTTTTGTACCGTTAAAAATGATGTTTTCCATTTTTTCGGAACGTAGCATGCGGGTACTCTGCTCTCCCAATACCCAACGAATGGCATCCACTACATTCGATTTTCCGCAGCCATTGGGCCCAACAATAGACGTTACCCCCTCATTAAAGTTGATGGTAATTTTATCGCCGAAGCTTTTGAATCCTTTTATTTCTAATTGGGTGAGCTGCATCTAATCGTTTACGGAAAGGCTACTAAAATAGTATTTAAACACCTTTAAATCAAATAATTTTACAATTCACTCAATTTAAAGGTTTCCTTTACCCGAATACCTTTATCTGTTTGTTGCAGGGTGGCACATTCGTTTACCGCATCGTGCTCAAAATATAAAACAAAATCCCCGGCTAGGGCTTCTTCTAAAAAAGCCTTTTTTTCATGAAGCGTTTGTAACGGAAACATGTCGTAAGCCATTACATAAGGGAGGGGTAGGTGTGCCGCTGACGGCAATAAATCGGCCATGTATACAATGGTTCTATCTTTATACTGTATTTGAGGTAACATCATGGCATCGGTATGTCCAAAAGCGAAGCGAATGCGTACATTTTCTGCAAAATCAACGCCGTCTTTTGTTTCTACGAAGTTTAGTTGGCCGCTTTCTTGAATGGGCAAGATGTTTTCTTTTAAGAACGAGGCCTTTTCGCGGTCGTTGGGTGCTACGGCCCATTGCCAATGCTGCTCGTTACTCCAATAACGTGCGTTTTCGAAGGCTGGCTTTAGTTTTTCGCCTTCGCGGATGATAGATCCTCCACAATGATCGAAGTGTAAGTGGGTAAGAAATACATCTGTAATATCGGCTCTAGAAAAACCCAATTTGGCTAGAGATTTATCCAAGGTATCATCGCCATGTAAATGGTAGTGGCTCAAAAATTTATCGTCTTGTTTGTCGCCAATACCGTTATCTATTAAGGTTAGTTTCTTGTCGTCTTCTATTAATAAACATCGCATGGCCCAGGTGCATAAATTATTTTCATCGGGTGGAACTAATTTTTGCCACATGGTTTTGGGCACTACGCCAAACATGGCGCCACCATCTAATTTAAAAAAGCCGGTATCTATGGTATGTAGTTTCATGGATGAAAATTTTGACTAAAAATAAAAAAACCCACTCGGATTGGAGTGGGTTTTTAAGGTTATTTATTTTTTATAGATGAATTACCTCACCATAAGCATCTGCTGCTGCTTCCATTATAGCTTCGCTCATGGTTGGATGCGGGTGTACGGTTTTTACAATGTCCATCCCGGTAGTTTCCAATTTGCGGGCAACCACAACTTCGGCAATCATTTCGGTTACGTTGGCGCCAATTAAGTGGGCACCTAAAAATTCGCCGTATTTGGCATCAAAAATTACTTTTACAAAACCATCTTTTGCACCAGCAGCACTGGCTTTTCCTGAAGCTGAAAATGGGAATTTCCCTACTTTAATTTCGTATCCAGCTTCTTTGGCCGCTTTTTCGGTATAGCCCACTGAGGCAATTTCGGGAGAGCAATAGGTGCAACCCGGAATGTTGTTATAGTTTAAAGGCTCCGGATGGTGACCGGCAATTTTTTCTACGCAAATAATACCTTCGGCAGAAGCAACGTGTGCCAGGGCTTGTCCTTTTACAATATCGCCAATGGCATATACACCTTCAATATTGGTTTTGTAAAAATCATCTACCAAAACACGTCCTTTATCAATTTTTACACCTACTTCTTCTAAACCAATGTTTTCGATGTTTGGGCTATAACCTACTGCAGAAAGCACCACATCGCATTCTAGCGTTTCTACTCCAGCTTCAGTTTTAACTTGTACTTTACAGCCATTACCGCTCGTATCCACCGATTCAACATTTGCTCCAGTCATTACCGTAATGCCTGATTTTTTAAAGCTTCTTATCAGTTGTTTCGAAATGTCTTCATCTTCTACAGGTACAATATTATCTAAGTACTCTACAATAGTTACTTGGGTGCCAATGCTGTTGTAGAAATAGGCGAACTCCACGCCAATGGCGCCGGAGCCTACTACTACTAAGCTTTTTGGTTGCTGCGACAATACCATGGCTTGGCGGTAGCCAATAATTTTTTTGCCATCTTGTTTTAGGTTGGGCAATTCTCTAGAACGACCGCCGGTGGCTAAAATGATATGTTTGGCTGTATGTTCGGCATTGGTGCCATCGGCTCCTAATACCTGTATTTTGCCGCCTCCTTTTAGCTTGGCGGTACCCATAATTACATCTATGTTATTCTTTTTTAGCAAAAATTGGATGCCTTTACTCATTCCATCCGCTACATCGCGGCTACGTTTTATTACGGCATTAAAATCTACTTTTGCATCAGAAACTTGCAGGCCATATTCGGCAGCATGGTTTATGTATTCAAATACTTGCGCACTCTTAATTAAAGCTTTGGTGGGTATACAACCCCAGTTTAAACAAATTCCACCAAGCGATTCTTTCTCAACAATGGCTGTTTTTAGGCCCAATTGCGCTGCACGTATAGCGGCTACATAGCCACCGGGGCCACTTCCAATTATTAGTAAATCGTAATTCATATAATTTTGAAATTTAAAGCCTCAAAACTAATCATTTGGAGTGGGTATCTAAAATAGCAACTTATCCACAATTAGAGCAAGGTTTAAAATGCCTTAAATGCTCAAAAAATAACTTTTTTGGGAGGTTTTGCGAATTGTTGAAAAAAATTACAGCTTGTGGGACAAGTTCATAAAATAAAATTAAAAAAGTGATGCTTGGTTATTATAAATCATACTATATTTGTACCTAAATCTCAACTCATTAAAGGGTTTGGGCCAAATGAAACTAAATTATTAACCAAAACATTATGATGAAAAAATTACTTTATTCATTAGTTCTTGTGTTTGCCACTGTAAGTGTGTTTGCACAGGTTACTACCAGTAGTTTATCAGGAACTATCAAAGACGCTCAAGAAACGTTAGTTGGTGCTTCTGTAAAAGCTATTCACACCCCAACCGGAACGGTTTACGGTGCTTCTACCAATACAGGTGGTAGATTTACGATTTCAAACTTACGTGTAGGTGGACCTTACACGATTGAAATCACCTATTTAGGCTATCGTAGCTACAAAGTAACAGATGTGTTTTTAAAGTTAGGTGAAAACTTAACCTTAAGCCCAGTGCTTGAAAAAGCTGGTCAGCAATTAGCTGAAGTAGTGGTTGTAGGTACTAAAGACAATGTATTTAACAGCAAACGTACAGGTGCTGCAACACGTGTGAGTAAAGAACAAATTGAAAGAATGCCAACTTTAAGTAGAAGTTTGCAAGATTTCACTCGTTTAACTCCGCAAGCAAATGGTAGTTCTTTTGGTGGTTCTAATAACCGTTTTAATAGCATTACTATTGATGGTGCAGTTAATAACGATGTGTTTGGTTTAGCTAGTTCTGGTACTCCAGGCGGTCAGGCAGGTACTCAACCAATTTCTTTGGATGCGATTCAAGAGATTCAAGTGGTATTGGCTCCTTACGATGTAAGCTTAGGTAACTTCACCGGTGGTGGTGTAAACGCCGTTACTCGTTCAGGTACTAATAAATTTGAAGGTTCTGCTTATTTATTTGGACGTAACCAAAACACTGTTGGTAGAAATGCATTAACCAATGCTCGTTCAACAAAATTCATGAACAACCAATACGGTTTCCGTTTTGGTGGCCCAATCATTAAGGATAAATTATTTTTCTTCGTAAATGCGGAATTGCAACGTGTTCAATCTCCATTGTTTAACAATGCTGGTGAAGTAGGTTCAGCTATATCTTTAGCAACTGCTCAGCAAATTGCTGCTAAGGCTCTATTAATGGGTGCTGCTCCAGGTTACGATGTAGGTTCTTATGGCCCACAAGATGTGCAAACTCAAAACAATAAAGTATTCGCAAAATTCGATTGGAACATCAACCCACGTAATCAGTTGACTGTACGTTACAACTATATCGATGCATTTGACGATAATATTTCTAGAAGCGGTACTTCATTCCGTTTCGGAAATAATGCATACAAATTTGCGAATACGCAACATAACTCCGTTTTAGAATTACGTACTAAATTGAATGATAAATTCTCTAACAACTTAATTGTAGGTTATTCTATCATTCGCGATGAGCGTCAAACCGCTGGTAAACTTTTTCCATTCATTGAGATTAGATCTATTGATGGTTTCTCATCTAATGTTGCCAGTTTAGGTTCTGAGCGTAGTTCAGTAGCCAACCAATTGGATCAAGATGTAATAGAGTTAACCGATAACTTTAAAATGAATTTGGGTAACCACAACATTACTGTGGGTACACACAACGAATTCTTTAAATTCCGCAACTTGTTCATCAATAACTATAACGGTCGTTGGACTTATAATAACGTTGCTGATTTCTTAGCTAATTCGCCCAATCAAGTGCAAGCTACTTACTCTAGAGTTGCTGGTGTTGCACAGCCAGAAGCTAAATTTACTGCAGCTCAGTTAGGTTTTTATGTACAAGATGAGTTTGAAGCTGCCAAAGGTTTAAAATTAACCGCTGGTTTACGTATGGATATTCCGGTATTTGGCGACAAGCCGTTGCGCAATACCTTGGCTGAAACGGCTTTCCTTGGTTATAAAACCGATGCTACTCCGAGTACTAAGCCACTGTGGTCTCCACGTTTAGGCTTTAATTGGGATGTAACTGGCGATCGTTCAGTACAAGTACGTGGTGGTTCAGGTATCTTTACCGGTCGTGTACCATTTGTATGGTTGTCTAACCAATACTCTAATAGTGGAATGTTGTTCAGCACTGTTTCTGTGCTTAAATCAGCAGCTCCTACTTTAGCCTTTATTGCTGATCCAAACAATCAAGCTTCTGCTGCCACACTTTACGGTGGTAGTTCAAACAAAGCAGAAGTTAACTTAGTTACTCCAGACTTTAAAGTGCCTCAAGTTTTTAGAAATAACTTAGCAGTTGACTTTAAATTGCCATACGGCATTAATGCAACTATCGAAGGTATTTACTCTAAAACTTTAAATAACGTAAACTATTCTGACATCAACTTAAGAGCATCTACTGCTGTAATTAGCCCTACACTTTCTTCGGGTGCAGATAATCGTGCTGCCTACAGTAGTACCAAAGTTGATGGAACTAACTTTACCAATGCTATATTGCTAAGCAATACGAGCAAAGGATATACCGCTTCATTAACAGGTCAATTGCAAAAAACTTTTGATTCTGGCTTGTCAGCCATGGTTGCGTATACCCGTGGTAGAGCTACTTCAGTTAACGATGGAACGAGCAGTACTGCCAGATCAAATTGGGAGTTTGTTCAAATAGCAAACGATCCGAATAATCCGGACGTATCTACTTCAAATTTCCAAACGAAGCACCGTATTATTGGTTCATTAGATTATAAATTCTCTTACGGTGATCAAAAACAATCTGCTACATCATTTAGCTTGTTTTATACCGGTCGTTCAGGTCAAACCTTTACCTATTTGTATAATGGTGACTTAAACGGTGATGGTGCATTTTCTAACGACTTAATGTACATTCCTCGTTTCGCAAGTGAAATTAAATTAGCTCCATCGTCATCCATTCCAGCTACTGCAGCCAACCAATGGTATGATTTAGATCAGTTCATCAACAATGATCCATACTTGAGCAAACACAGAGGAGAGTATGCAAAACGTAATGGTGCCATGACCCCTTGGGAAAATCAATTTGATTTACGTATCACGCAAGATTTTGGTGGTATTGTAAAAGGTACTAAAAACAAATTGCAGTTAACTTTTGATATCTACAACGTAGGTAACATGATAAACAAAAATTGGGGTAAATCGTACTACGTATCCAACCAAGCAAATCAGTTGATTTCGTATAGCTCAAGTTCTGGTGGTAGCTTTTCATTTAAAGCACCTACCAACGGCACAGGTTATTTACAATCAGGTTCAACGTGGTCAGGCCAGTTTGGCGTGAGATATTTGTTTAACTAAACAAGCTTATATTTTTAAAAAAGCCCCGCTAATTTAGCGGGGCTTTTTTTGTGCAATAAATTGGCCAAGCAGGCGTATCCTTTATGTATTATTTAAAATCTGCTGGTATGAGCAACATACAAATCTTACTCTTGTTATTATGTGCTTTTGGTTTACCTACTTTGCTTATTTTGGGTATTTTATTTTATAAAAATAGAGCTAGAAAAAAGGTTGAAATACGTTTTGCGAATGCGCTAGATGCACAAGCACGAGTACTAAGCATAGATAATACTATGGTGCTTAGAGATGTTAGAGGTAAATTGAAAGTAGAACTATCTCTAGAAATACAATTTCCATATGAAGAGTCATATACTGCGAATGCTACTTGGGAAATTGACATAACAGCTATTGCTGCCATACAGCCCGGGCAACCGGTAGCTGTGAAGGTAGATATCGATGAAAAAACTAAAATTTATCCGAATGTGCCTTGGGCTACGTATTGGTTATAATGCTAATCTTGTAAGGCAAAACCTGTATCAATTATAAAGGTGAACTGTTTTACCTAATCCTTTAGTTAAATAATTGCACTAATTAATTTAGCTATCTGGCTGTAAACACTTTATGTATTTACAGCCCCATATCTATACTAAACGCAAAATGTTTTCCGTTTTTGGACCTTAACGTAAATTTAATTATGCTTTAATCTTGAGGTTTAATTGAGTTTGTTCTTTTGTACAATAAATACTAAAAACTAAAAACAAAATGAAAAAAATCTTACAATTAACATTTGCTCTGCTGATGTTATGCACTGTGCTTGTGAAAGCCCAAGGTGTAACTACATCGGCTATTAACGGAACAGTTGCAGATAATAAAGGTGAAAGCTTACCTGGTGCAACTATTATTGCTACACACACGCCATCTGGTACCGTGTATTCAACTGTTTCACGTAACGATGGTCGTTACAACTTACCCAATTTACGTATAGGTGGGCCGTATATTCTTAAAATTTCTTTTGTTGGATTTAAGGATTTTATGGTACAAAACATGTCGTTAACCCTGGGCCAAGACCTTAATATCAACGCAAAACTCGTAGAATCTAGTAATTCGCTTGCCGAGGTTGTTATTTCTGGTACTGATGATAAGTTGTTTAACAATTCAAGAACTGGTGCTAGAGAAACCATTACCCGAGCACAAATTGATCGCTTACCAACTATCAGTAGATCTTTGCAAGATTTTACTAAACTTACGCCTTCGGCCAATGGTAACTCTTTTGGAGGTAGAAGTTCTAGCTACAATAACGTAACTGTAGATGGTGCATTATTTAATAATTCATTTGGTTTATCGGGTACCCTTGGTGGCCAAACAAACTCTCAGCCTATTTCATTAGATGCTATTGAGCAAATTCAAGTGGATATTGCCCCTTTTGATGTACGTCAAGGATTTTTTACTGGTGCAGGTATAAATACGGTAACCAAATCGGGTACAAATTCTTTTAAAGGATCTGCGTATTACTTTTTAAGAAACCCCAACACGCTAGGTTTAGATGCCGGTGTGTATCCGGTAGCAAAACCTGTTTTTAAATATTATACTCAAGGTTTAAGCATAGGTGGTCCAATTATGAAAAATAAATTATTTTTCTTTGTATCTGGCGAACAAGAGCGTTTAAATGAACCAGCAACTTCTTTTACAGCTCTACAAGCTGGGCAGGCAGCTGGTGGTACCGTTTCCCAAGCGCAAGCAAGCGATTTAACCACGTTAAAAGATTTCTTGATTACGAAGTATGGTTATAACCCTGGAGTATTTGAAGGCTATAATTATTTAATACAAAGTGATAAGTTAACTACCAAGTTAGATTGGAATATTAACAAGAATAATACACTTAGTGCGAAATACTTTTATTTGAAGTCATCTAGAGATTTGCCAGCAAGTAACTCGGGTGCTATTAGTAATGGTAGCCGTCAGCCAAGTGCTACAGGTATGCCTTTTAATGGATCTGGTTATACCATTAATAATAACTTTAATATTGGTGTTGTAGAATTAAACTCACGTATTGGAACAAAATTCTCAAATAAATTAACATTTGGCTATTCTGCCTTAAGAGATATACGTTCTTCACAGGCTCAAGGCCTATTCCCATTAGTTGATATTGGTAATGGTTCGGGTCAAACATTAACCGCATTTGGGTATGAGCCGTTTACCGCCTTTAATCAGTTAGATACGGATACTTGGCAGTTTGCAAACGATTTTACCATTTATGCTGGTAAACACGAAATTGTGATAGGTACAAGTAACCAAATTAATTCATTTAAAAATGGATTTGCTCCAGCCTATTATGGAAATTACAATTTTGCATCCTTAGCTGATTTTTATAATTCTGCGAATAACGGTACTGCAACAGCCTCACGTTACCAATTGCGTTACTCTGCTTTGCCAGATGGTTCTTTCCCTTTTGCTAAAATACAAGCTAAAACTTTCAGCTTTTATGTGCAAGATAAATTCCAAGCTACTCCAAACTTAAAATTAACTTATGCTTTGAGAGCTGATTTGGCTTCATTCCCGGTTACTTTAGATAAAAATGCTAATCTAGCAAACTTAACCTTTAGAGATAATTTGCAAATTGATGTATCTAAATTACCAGAGTCGAAAATTTTATGGGCTCCTCGTTTAGGCTTCAATTGGGATGCTAAAGGAGATCAAACCTTACAAATACGAGGTGGTGCTGGTGTATTCACCGGTCAGGTTCCATTTGTATGGGTATCTAACCAAGCTTCTAACAATGGTGTTCAGTTTGGTTCTGTGGATATCGGCGCATCATCTAGTGCGGCAGATAAAGCAAATTATTTTGTATTTAAATCTGGTGTGAATGACAATCGTCCGGTAGGGGCAGCAGCCAATACTTCATACAACGTAGCGGTTACGGATAAAGATTTTAAATACCCACAAATCTTCAGAACCAATTTAGCGTTCGATAAAAAATTGGCTGGTGGTGTTGTGCTTACCTTAGAAGGTGCGTATACCAAAGATATAAATGGGGTATACCACCAAAACATTAACTTACCAAGTACAGGTACTGCATTGGCAGGTTCAGATACTCGATTACGTTATTCATCAACTAAAATTTATAGTGGTGCCGGTGGTGCAACACTTCAAAATCCGAACTTAAGTGATGTAATTTTGATGAAGAACACCAAAAAAGGATATTCTTATTTCATCACTGCTCAATTACAGAAAAACTTTGCCAATGGCTTAACTGCAAGTGTGGCTTACACCAATGGTAAATCTATGTCTGTAAATGATGGTGGGTCTATTGCGCAATCTATTTGGAGAGATCGTTCAGTTTCTGCTGATCCAAATGCCGATGAATTGGGTTTTTCTAATTTTTACCTTCCAAATCGTGTAATTTCATATCTTTCTTATCGTAAAGAATATGCTAAAAATTACGCTAGTTCATTCGGTTTAACCTTTGAAGCTGCTCCTGCAGGTAACTATTCACATACCTATGTGGGCGATTTGAATAACGATGGTCAAACTAACGATTTAATGTATATACCTAAAGATGCTTCAGATATTAATTTAGTAGCTGATGGAGCTTGGGATTTACGAACTCCTGCTCAGATTTGGGCACAGTTAGATGCGTTTATTAAACAAGATCCATACTTATCTAAAAACAGAGGACAAGTTGTTAAACGTGGTGCAGGTATTTTACCTTACTTCACTTCTGTAAACATGAATTTCACCCAAGATATCTTTGTAAACGTAAAAGGTCAAAAAAATACCCTACGTTTTACAGCTGATATTTTAAATGTTGGCAACTTGTTAAATAAAAATTGGGGTTTATTAAAACAATTAGGTGCTGGTGCTCGTCAACCTTTATCGTACAAAGGTTTGGTTACTGCCGCTGGAGATCCGAATTTAGGTGAACCTACATTCTCATTTCCTTTTGCAGACAGAACTAATTTAGTACCTGTTAGTCAGTCTTTTGTGGTAAACACTGCACAAGCCTCACGTTGGCAAGTACAATTAGGTTTCCGTTATTTATTTAATTAACAAAATTTAACTTAAAAAAGCCCCTCGAATATCGAGGGGCTTTTTTTATCCCTAATTCTGGCTAACTTGCATAAAATAATACAGCGCTATGTTAAAGCAATTTTATCTATTTTTTTTCTTCCTTGGTACTTTAATAACCGCTTCAGCACAGTCGGCATTTACCGTATTGCCTTTGGGCGTAAAAGGTGGTCTAGATGAAAGTAACCTATCGGCCTATTTGGTGTCTTCTGCGGGCTCTAGTAATTTTATTTGCCTAGATGCCGGCACTGTTTATTCTGGCTTAACCGTGGCTCGTAAAAAAGGCAATATTCAAAAAACAGAACCAACTTTTTTAAAAGAAAATATAAAGGGTTATTTTATTTCGCATGGGCATTTAGATCATGTGGCCGGTTTAATCTTAAATTCACCCGAGGATAGCAAAAAGCCAATTTATGCGCTTCCCGAAGTGCTTGATGTTTTTAAATCGAATTATTTTACTCGGAATACTTGGGCCAATTTTGGGAGTGAGGGCGAAGCGCCTATTTTAAATAAATACCGGTATGTGCCGTTAGTTCCTCAAGCTATAATTTCTGCTGAGGAAACCGATTTAAAGGTGCAAGCATTTGAGTTGAGCCATGTTAATCCTTATAAGAGTACTGCTTTTTTGGTAAGCAATACAGCAAGTTCACTACTCTATTTAGGAGATACGGGTGCGGATAGTATCGAGAAATCGACCGATTTAAAAAACCTTTGGCAAGAAATAGCACCCTTAATTAGGGCTAAACAATTAAAGGCTATTTTCATAGAAGTTTCTTTTCCCAATTCGCAAGCTGATGATCAGCTTTTTGGACATTTAAATCCCAGATTATGGGCACAAGAAATGAAGGTTTTAGCCTCTTTTACAGGCATTGAGGCTTTAAAAGGCTTGTCGGTAGTTATTACACACCGTAAACCATCGGGTAGTAAAGAAGAACAAATTAAGCAAGAATTAGTAGCCGAGAACACGCTTGGATTGAAACTTATTTTTCCGCAACAAGGAAAAATAATCTCTTTTTAGTGGTAAATAAAGTTTCCTTTTTCTGAACGGATGCTGACTTGTTTTTGATCAGCAGCTTCTACTCGGCCAATAAGTTGGGCATCTACCCCAAATGATTTGCTAATAGCAATACACTCTTGGGCAAAATCTTCGTTTGTGTAAATTTCCATGCGGTGGCCCATGTTAAACACTTTATACATTTCTTCCCAAGGTGTGGCCGATTGCTCTTGTATCAGCTGAAATAATGGTGGAATCGGAAACAAATTATCCTTAATAATATGTAGGTTGTTGATAAAGTGCAATACTTTGGTTTGTGCACCACCACTGCAATGTACCAATCCGTTTATGGCTGCTCTATTTTTTGCTAAAATAGCCTGTAGAATAGGCGCATAAGTTCGGGTGGGAGAGAGCACCAACTTTCCAGCAGATACCTGTTTTTCACCAGCAATATCAATTAAGTCCGTTAGTTTTTTGTTACCGGCAAATACCAATTCATAGGGCACCGCAGGATCATAACTTTCCGGGTATTTTTCGGCTACATATTTATGAAACACATCGTGGCGGGCACTGGTTAAGCCATTAGAGCCCATGCCGCCGTTGTATGCTTTTTCATAGTTTGCTTGGCCGTAAGAGGCAAGCCCCACAATTACATCACCGGCTTGTATCCGGTCGTTAGAAATTACTTCCGAGCGTTTCATGCGGCAAGTAACGGTAGAATCTACAATAATGGTACGTACCAAATCGCCCACATCGGCAGTTTCGCCACCGGTGGAGTAAATGCCAATACCCAATTCTCGTAGTTCTGCTAAAATTTCTTCGGTACCATTAATCAATTCGGCTAAAACTTCTTTCGGAATGAGGTTTTTATTGCGCCCAATGGTAGATGAAAGTAAAATATTATTGGTAGCGCCTACGCAAAGTAGGTCGTCTAAATTCATAATAATGGCGTCTTGTGCAATGCCTTTCCAAACCGATAAATCGCCGGTTTCTTTCCAATACACATAGGCCAATGCCGATTTGGTTCCGGCGCCATCGGCATGCATAATATTACACCAATCGGCATCGCCACCTAAAATATCCGGAATAATTTTACAAAATGCGTGTGGAAAGATGCCCTTGTCGATATTGGCAATGGCAGCATGTACATCCTCTTTTCCGGCAGATACGCCTCGGAGTTGGTAATTGCGGTCAGACATGCCGCTAAGTTAGCTTTTTATCTAGCCATTTTAATACCCTCAATAAAAATTATCGATTTAAATACAATAAATCACACCAAACATAGTTTTAGTTTAATAAATCAACATACAACAATTATGAAAAAGATGTTATTAATTTTTGGCTTGGCACTTGTAAGCCTTGTAGCTTGTAAAAAAGATAAGCCTGTCGTGCTTTCAGCTTTTGAAAAAGTAAGTTATGCCGATATTCAGGCTAAAGTAGCAAGTATGACCACCGGCAAAATTTTGGTAACTACCACCGTTGCCGATGAATTGAAACCTGGTGCGATTGTAATTTATACAACTAACGGAGGAGTTTTAGGTAAGTTAATTTTACGTCAATCGGTATTTAATGATAAAAGTCATCTATTTATTTTTGATATGGTGAATTACGATGGCACAGGTAAAATAATTTTATCTAAAACTCAAATAACGGTTAACAATCTCGAAATGGTAGATTTAGATTTAGGAGAAATTACTACTGCAGATGGAGCTCAGTCTTTTATTTATTATATAGATGCTGGAGAATACTTTTTATCGCCAGATGGTCTAGGATTGGCTAAATTTTATGTGTATTCCAATTAATAAGTATTTCTAACAAAAAAGCCCCCCGATATAATCAGGGGGCTTTTTTTATTTAATAAAGAGCAACTCTCTAAACTTAGGTAGCGGCCACTGGCCATCATCTACCACTTGTTCCAATTTATCTACGTGGTAACGAATCGGTTCAAAAAACGTTTTAACTGTTTCGTCATAGGCTATAGAGCGGTCACGAATGTCGTCTATAGCATTTGCTTTTTTACGAGCAGCTACCATGCTATCTACATTGCTTTTAATAAAGTTTACATGCGTAGCAATTTTGGTAATTAATTCCAATTGCGCTTTGTAGGTGGCTTTATCTAAGCCTATGGCTTGTAAACCTTGCACGTTTTGTACCAATTTGCTTTGGTACTCTACCGTCGAAGGAATGATGACACTATTCACCAATTCGCCAATAACACGAGCCTCAATTTGTAGTTTTTTATAAAAGCTTTCTAATAAAATCTCGTGGCGGGCTTCCGATTCGCGGTGGTTAAATACATGCAATTTCTCAAACAAGTTCAACGTTTTCTCACTTACATACGCATCTAAAGCCTTTGGTGTGGTTTTGATGTTCGATAAACCTCTGCTTGCCGCTTCTTTCTCCCATTCGTCACTATATCCATTTCCTTCAAAACGGATTGATTTTGACTCCTTAATGTACTTCTTGATTACGGTTAAAATCGCGATATCTTTCTTTTCTCCTTTTTTAATCAATTTATCTACCTCGGTTTTAAATTTCACCAATTGGTCGGCCATAATGGTATTTAAAACGGTCATAGGTGCCGATGAATTGGCAGAAGATCCTACCGCACGGAACTCAAATTTATTTCCGGTAAAGGCAAAAGGAGAGGTACGGTTACGATCGGTATTGTCTAATAAAATTTGAGGAATTTTAGGAATACCCAGCCAAAGCGAATTGTCTTCTTTTACTTTTTTGCTGATACGAGCAGTTTCTACTTCATCCAACACATCGTTCAATTGGCTACCCAAGAATATAGAAATGATAGCTGGAGGAGCCTCATTGGCACCCAAACGGTGATCGTTATTTACCGAGGCAATAGAAGCACGCAATAAATCGGCATGTTCGTGTACAGCTTTTACCGTATTCACAAAAAAGGCCAAAAACATCAAGTTGTTTTTAGGTGTTTTACCCGGAGCTAAAAGATTTTTACCGGTATTAGTAATTAAGCTCCAGTTGTTGTGTTTACCCGAGCCGTTTACGCCGGCATATGGTTTTTCGTGCAACAGTACTTTAAAATTATGGCGTCTAGCTACTTTTTCCATTACATCCATTAATAATTGGTTGTGATCAATGGCTAAGTTTATTTCCTCGTAAATAGGCGCACACTCAAATTGCGATGGTGCTACCTCGTTGTGACGGGTTTTTAATGGAATGCCCAATTTTAAGGCTTCGGTTTCAAAATCGAGCATGTAGGCGTACACTCTTTCCGGAATGGTACCGAAATAGTGGTCTTCCAATTGTTGGCCTTTGGCAGACATGTGGCCAAATAAGGTACGGCCAGTTAATAATAAATCCGGACGAGCATTGTATAAGGCTAAATCAACCAAAAAATATTCTTGTTCAATACCTAAAGAGGCATTTACTTTTTCTACAGATTTATCGAAGTAGTGGCACACATCTACGGCTGCTTTATCTAAGGCAGATAGAGCTTTTAACAATGGTGCTTTATAATCTAAGGCTTCGCCGGTATACGATACAAATACGGTTGGGATGCAGAGGGTTTTTCCGGTGTTGCTCTCCATAATAAAGGCAGGAGACGACGGATCCCAAGCGGTATACCCACGAGCTTCGAAAGTATTTCTAATGCCACCGTTTGGGAAACTAGAAGCATCAGGTTCTTGTTGAACCAAGGCATCACCCGAAAATTTCTCAATGGAAGAGCCATCAGAAGTAGGTTCAAAAAACGAATCGTGTTTCTCGGCAGTGGTGCCAGTTAATGGTTGAAACCAGTGGGTATAGTGCGTGGCTCCTTTGATCATAGCCCAGGCTTTCATAGCAGCGGCAATCTGTTCAGATACTTCGCGATTTACCGATGTGCCTAATTCAATTGAATTGATAATGCTTTGGTAAGCCTCTTTCGATAAAAATTCTTTCATTTTATTTTTATCGAACACGTTTACACCGAAAAATTCAGAAATTTTGCTCGAAGGAGTCTTTACTTCTGGAATTGTTCTCGATAAAACAGCATTTAATGCCTGAAATCTTAGATTTGCCATATTTTTTCTACTTTTTAATTAAATATTTTATAAAAATAAGGTAAAACCTACAATTTGTAGTCTAAAAAGTGAATAAAATCTGTAGTTGTTGATAAAATAACTCATTCTGTAACTGAAAAAAGATGTGGATAACCTTGTTGAAACAAAATTTAGGCTCAACTTCGGCAATGCCACATTTTTAGCTATTTTTGATGAACCATAAAATCACTACAAATCTGTGGAAAACCAAGCACTATCAACTCTAGAAACTGCCAAAGAATTAGGACTTTTACCCGAAGAGTTCGACCGTATTCAGCAAATTTTAGGCCGTATACCAAATTTTACCGAATTGTCTATCTTTTCGGTTATGTGGAGCGAACATTGTTCGTATAAAAACTCCATTACCTGGTTAAAAACCCTGCCTAAAGATGGCCCTCGGATGCTTGCAAAAGCTGGCGAAGAAAATGCAGGTTTGGTAGATTTAGGTGATGGCGTTGCTTGTTGTTTTAAAATAGAATCACATAACCACCCCTCAGCATTAGAGCCTTACCAAGGCGCAGCTACGGGTGTGGGAGGAATTAATAGAGATATATTTACCATGGGTGCCCGCCCCATTGCTCAACTCAACTCTTTGCGTTTTGGCGACATTAATCAGCCTAAAAACCAATGGTTATTAAAGGGTGTGGTAAAAGGCATTAGTCATTATGGTAATGCATTTGGTATACCAACGGTTGGTGGCGAATTGTTTTTCGACGAATGTTATACTGTAAATCCTTTGGTAAATGCTATGTCTGCAGGTATTTTAACCGTGGGTGAAATGGTTTCTGCAACTTCGTACGGTGTTGGTAACCCTGTTTATATCGTGGGTTCTGCTACCGGAAAAGACGGTATTCATGGAGCAGCTTTTGCTTCAAAAGATATTTCGGAAGATTCGGTAAACGATTTACCGGCCGTTCAAGTGGGTGATCCTTTCCAAGAAAAATTATTGTTAGAAGCCACACTTGAGGTTATACAAACTGGAGCCGTGGTGGGTATGCAAGATATGGGTGCAGCCGGTATTATTTGTTCTAATTCAGAAATGTCGGCTAAAGGCGAACACGGTATGCGCATTGATTTGGATAAAGTGCCTATGCGTCAAGAAAATATGAAACCCTTCGAAATTCTCTTATCAGAATCACAAGAGCGCATGCTTATTGTGGTAGAAAAAGGCAGAGAGAAAGAAGTTGAGGCTGTATTTGACAAGTGGGATTTAAACTGTGCCATTATTGGCGAAGTAACCGATACCAAGCGCCTACATTATTATATGAATGGCGAATTGGTGGCCGATGTACCTGCCGATGATTTAGTGTTAGGCGGTGGCGCTCCAGTGTATAACCGCGAATACCGCGAACCGGCTTATTACCAAGAAAACTTAAAATTTGATATCAATAACGTGCCTGAACCTGCTGATTTAAAAGCTGTGGCGGCACATTTAATTTCCCATCCCAATATAGCTTCTAAGCGTTGGGTTACCGACCAATACGATTCTATGATTGGTACAGCCACCATGACCACCAACCGCCCATGCGATGCGGCGGTAGTGGCCGTAAAAGGTACCGATAAGGCCATTGCCTTAACTATTGATTGCAATGCTCGGTATGTTTATGCCGATCCGCAAAAAGGCTGTGCCATTGCTGTTGCCGAAGCTGCTAGAAATATTACCTGTGCAGGTGGTGAGCCCGTGGCCATTACCAATTGTTTAAATTTTGGTAATCCGTATGTTCCAGAAGTATATTGGCAATTTGTAAGTGCCATTAAAGGAATGAGCGAAGCCTGTACCAAGTTTCAAACTCCGGTTACGGGCGGAAATGTGAGTTTTTACAACCAATCGTCGGATGAGGGACCAGTATTTCCAACTCCAACCATTGGTATGTTAGGCGTTTTAGACGATAAAAATACCTTAATGACGTCTAATTTTAAAGCCGAGGGCGATTTGATTTATCTTATCGGCGAAAGTCAAAACGATATTGCCTCATCGCAATATTTGGCCTCTTTTCATCGTATTGCGGCTGCACCTGCTCCCTATTTCGATTTAGAGAAAGAATACGATATGCATCAAGTGGTGAAGCAATTAATTAAAGAGCAGCTTATTCAATCGGCCCACGATGTGGCCGATGGCGGCTTATATATTGCTTTGTTAGAATCGGCTATGCCTAATGCATTAGGTTTTGCTATTGTAAGTGAAGATGATATTCGTAAAGATGCATTCCTATTTGGTGAAGCACAAGGCAGGGTAGTGGTATCTGTAAATCCATCTCAGCAAGAAGCATTTATTGAATTATTAGCTACCTCTAATACTGAGTTTTCTTTATTAGGAACGGTTACATCTGGAGTACTTTTGGTGGATGAAGAACTTTTTGGAACGGTTACTCAAGCTGCCTCTGTGTATCAAAACGTATTGCACGGCATACTCGGAGAATAGTGGGAAACCTGTTCAAATTCAAGCAATTTGACGTAGACCAGAATCATTGTGCCATGAAGGTAAACACCGATGGCGTATTGTTAGGTGCTCTTGCTCAAGCTGATGCTCCTAAGCAGATTTTAGATATAGGTACTGGTACGGGTGTAATTGCCTTAATGTTGGCACAACGTTTCTCAGAAGCCGAAATTGATGGGGTAGAACTAGATAAGTTAGCTGCTACTACTGCTGCGGTAAATTTTCAAGCTAGCCCATTTGCCAATCGGCTAAAATCTTTTCCATTGGATATTGCCCATTATTTTATGGTGTTTCCTGAAAAGAAATTTGACCTAATTGTGAGTAATCCTCCGTTCTTTTTTGACGATCTAAAATCTGCCGATAAAAACAAAGAATTAGCCCGCCATACCGACGCTAAATTTTTTCAAAATCTGTGTTTTTCAATTTCTCAATTTTTAGCAAAAAATGGACATTTTTGGGTTATTTTGCCAAAAAAATCGATGAAAATTGTCAAAAATGAGGCAAAAATGCAAAATCTGCATTGTCAAAAAATTATCCATATTAAATCTTTTGAGCAAGCAGAAGCACACCGAAAAATTGCCTGTTTTGGATTTGAAAAAGTTGAGCTGAGCGAAGAAAATATGGTGATTTATGCAGCCGAAAAAATATATACTCCCGAATATCAATTGCTCTTAAAAGATTTTTTAACTATCTTTTAGTATGAAAACCATCGGTTTACTTTCAGACACTCACGGCTACCTCGACGAATCGGTGTTTACTCATTTTGCCGATTGCGATGAAATTTGGCATGCTGGCGATGTGGGTACCATTGTCCAAGCCGATACTTTGGCAGCATTTAAACCCTTGCGTTGCGTGTACGGAAATATTGATGGGCAAGATGTGCGTATTGTACATCCAGAGCATCAATTTTTTGAAATAGAAGGAGTAAAAATTTGGATGACTCATATTGGGGGCTATCCGGGTAGGTATCCCTCAAAAATAAAAGATACATTACTACGTTTTAAACCCGGTTTGTTTATTTGCGGTCACTCCCATATTCTAAAAGTTATATACGATCAAAAGTTTAAACTTTTACACTTAAATCCGGGGGCTGCTGGTAAGCATGGTTGGCATAAAGTTCGTACATTATTAAAATTTACCATTTCTGACAAAAAAATTGCTAATTTGGTGGTGATAGAAATTGGAGAAAAATAGTTCGAACCATACACTAAGTATATGCAGGTTGTAACCACCCTTGGTCAGTTTATTATTGAAAAACAAAATGACTTTCCGTATGCCAAGGGAGAACTTTCTCGACTGCTTAGAGATATTGGCATTGCCGCCAAAATTGTCAACAGAGAGGTAAATAAAGCAGGCCTGGTCAATATTTTAGGCGACGCCGGATCTACCAACATTCAGGGCGAAAATCAAAAAAAGTTAGATGTATACGCCAACGAGCAATTTATTGCTGCACTCTCTAGTGGGGGCGAATGTTGCATAGTTGCCTCCGAAGAAAACGATGAGTTGGTACGTATCGATTCGGCGGTTTCTAAAAATGCCAAATACATTGTTGCCATCGATCCCTTAGATGGATCTTCAAATATTGATGTAAATGTAGCTGTAGGCACAATTTTTTCTATTTACCGCAGAGTTACTAAAGAGGGCCCGGCTCAATTATCGGATGTGTTGCAGGCCGGTACCGAGCAAGTAGCAGCAGGATACATTGTATATGGCTCCTCGACCATGTTGGTATATACTACCGGAAAAGGTGTAAATGGTTTCACTTTAGATCCCTCTATTGGTGAATTCTGCTTATCGCACCCGAATCTAAAAATCCCGTCTTCTGGTACTATTTATTCTATAAACGAAGGCAACTATGTGCATTTTCCGGATGGAGTAAAAAAATATATTAAATATTGCCAAGTAGAAGATTTGGCAACACAAAGACCTTATACCTCTCGGTACATAGGTTCTATGGTTGCCGATATTCACCGCAGTATTATTAAAGGTGGTATTTTTATTTATCCTACTAACTCAAGTGCTCCAACTGGTAAATTGCGCTTGGTATATGAATGCAACCCGATGGCTTTTATTATTGAACAGGCCGGAGGAAAGGCATCAAATGGGTTTCAGCGTATTTTAGAATTGCCTGTAACTGATTTGCACCAACGTTCGGCTATTTTTATTGGCTCTGCGGATATGGTAAGCCAAGCGGAAAGCTTTATGCAGGCGTCAAAAGCTTAAATTAAAGGAGGGTTTGGTCTTGCTGCTCTTGTTCAAATACCCAATCGGCAGGTAAATTCTTCTCTTTACTAGCTTGTACCGCTAACTCATCGCAACGTTCATTTTCTGGGTGTCCATTATGGCCTTTTACCCAAACAAATTGTACGGTGTGGTTTTTCAGAAGTGGAAGTAGGCGTAACCAGAGATCTTTATTCTTTTTTCCGGCAAAACTTTTTTTCACCCAGCCAAAAACCCATTTCTTTTCAATGGCATCAATCACATATTTAGAATCTGAAAAAACCGTAACCGATTGTTTTGGCTTTATAATGGCTTCTAAACCAATAATAACGGCCAATAATTCCATCCGATTATTGGTAGTTTTTCTAAAACCTGCCGAAATTTCTTTGTAATGCGTACCCGAACGCAAAATTGTTCCAAAGCCACCTGGCCCAGGGTTTCCACTAGAAGCACCGTCTGTAAAAAGTTCTATCATTAGATATAATAAACAAACAATGATAAGAATTTGTTTTCGAACCCAATTGTTTCTTCAAAAAATTTGTAAAATGAGTCTAAATCCCTTATTTTTGGGCCTCTAACACATGGTGGTTGTAGCTCAGTTGGTTAGAGCATCGGTTTGTGGTACCGAGGGTCGTGGGTTCGAGCCCCATCATCCACCCCATTTTAAACTGCTTTCTAAAAATAGAAAGCAGTTTTTTTATACCTTGTGCTCATCCCTGATGGCACACAAACGTGGTAAAATCTTACAAAAAACGTCTTGTGGATACTCTTGGTCAAATAAAATTTGTTCGAAAACCGCTCTGATATCCGGGTAGGTATATATTTTTTCTATCCATTCACAGATGTTTTCTTGATTAATTAAAACACGGTGGGCCTCAAATTTTGCTCCAACAAAGGTGTATAATGTTAAGCATGTCGGACTTCTTTCTTGATCAACCCGTACAAACCAACGTGTCGCAGGGCTGGTGTATGTTTGTTCCATAGTTTTTTGCATTAAACGTTCTTCTAGACGAATTTCCTTAACAAAATTTTCACGAACAACGAAAATCCGACCAACGCACTTGTTTGCTAGATGAATGGTAGATTTAAGCATATCATAGGATTTCTTTTAAAAAACTACACATCTTACTATATACACATATTTTTATGTAAATACTTGATATTCAAATACTTATATTCAATATTTTTTTTTTAAAATCTTGTTTAAACTTGTATTAAATTTCCATATTTGAATCGGTTATTCGTGGGTATGTTTTTTTATAGGTAGATGTAGGGTTGAATATGTGTATTTGGCTCTTTTTTATGTTTACTGCAGCCTGCTTAGTATCTTTGCCTTATGATTCAGAAGAAAAAGTTAGTTATATCGGTTGGAGGTGCCAGTGGCGCCATTTATGCTAAGGTATTATTTGATACACTCATACAGCTAAAGAATCAGTGGGAGAGTGTAGGGCTTATTTTTTCTGAAAATGCCAAATTGGTTTGGCAAGAAGAATTAGGCGATACATCGTACCTAGATTATGGTTTTACTTTTTATGACGTAGCTGATTTTATGGCGCCTTTTGCTTCGGGTTCTGCCAAATACGATACCATGATTATTTGCCCTTGTTCTATGGGAACTTTGGGAAGAATTGCCAGTGGGGTTTCTAATGATTTAACCACCCGAGCAGCCGATGTGATATTGAAAGAGCGTAGAAAATTGATTTTAGTTGCCCGAGATACCCCTTATAGCTTAATACATATTAACAATATGAAAACTATTACCGAGGCTGGAGGAATTATTTGCCCAGCTAGCCCTTCTTTTTACAGCAGGCCTCAAACTATGGAAGAGTTGGCTTTAACCGTAATTAATAGGGTCATAGATTTAGCCGGATTTGAGCACAGTTCGTACCGTTGGGGCGAAGAAAAATAATGGGTTATAATCGTATTTTTGCTAAGCATGAGCACTAAAAAAGTTGCATTTTACACCTTAGGCTGTAAGTTAAATTATTCCGAAACCTCTACCATTGGCCGCTCTTTTGCCGAAGCAGGATTTGAGGTGGTAAATTTTATCGATGCTGCAGATGTATATGTGATTAATACCTGTTCGGTAACCGACCATGCCGATAAAAAGTGCCGAAAAGTGGTGAAAGAAGCTCTAAAGTATTCGCCTAAAGCCTATGTAGCCATTGTAGGCTGTTATGCACAATTAAAACCTCAAGAAATTTCTGAAATACCAGGTGTAGACGCTGTATTTGGCGCTGCTGAAAAGTTTAATTTAGTTGCGCATATTACTGATTTAACTAAAAATGAAAAGGCTCAGGTATTCAATAGACCTATTGAGTCTACTAAAGAATTTATCGGTTCTTACTCTTACGGAGATCGTACCCGCACCTTTTTAAAAGTACAAGATGGCTGCGATTATTCCTGCACTTTCTGTACCATACCTTTAGCTCGTGGGGCTAGCCGTAGCAATACTATTGCCGAAGTGCTAGCACAGGCCGAAGAAATTGCCGAATCGGGTGTAAAAGAAATTGTATTAACCGGTGTCAATTTAGGTGATTTTGGTATTCGCAACGGTGATCGTGAAGATCGCTTTTTAGATCTAATCACCGCTTTAGATGAAGTGGATGGAATTGATCGTATTCGTATTTCTTCAATTGAGCCAAATCTATTAACCAATGAAGTTATTGAATTTGTGGCTCAATCGAAACGATTTGTGCCGCATTTTCACATTCCTCTACAATCTGGAAACAATAAAATTTTAAGTCTGATGCGCCGCCGCTACCGTCGCGAATTGTATGCTGAACGGGTGGCTGCTATTAAGACTTTAATGCCCGATTGCTGTATTGGAGTAGATGTAATTGTGGGTTTTCCGGGCGAAACTCGAGAAGATTTTTTAGATACCTACAACTTTTTAAACGACTTAGCTATTTCGTATTTGCACGTATTTACCTATTCGGAACGTGAAAATACACCAGCCATTGAACTACCAGATTCGGTTCCGGGTAGCCAACGGGCCGATCGGAATAAAATGCTCCACATACTTTCGGAGAAGAAGCGGCGTGCTTTTTACGAAAGTCAACTGGGAAGTACCGCAGAAGTGCTTTTTGAGGCCGACCAAAAAGAAGGCTACATGCACGGTTTTACCAGAAATTACGTTAAGGTAAAAACCCAATACGACCCTTTAAACGTAAACGAAATTAAACCAGTAGTTTTAACCGCGATTGCTGCCGATGGAGATGTTGAAATTTTGGAAGTAAACGAACTTATCTCACACATATAAATCGCTATATTTAGCCTATGTTTCCAACCATCACGTATCTTATTGAATACCTAACGGGTATAAATATTCCTTTACCTATTCAAACATTTGGCTTTTTTGTAGCCCTAGCATTTGCAGCAGGTTATTGGGCAATTAGCGAAGAGCTAAAACGAAAAGAAGCCTTAGGTCTTTTAAAAGCTATAACTCAAAAAGTAATTATTGGAAAACCCGCTAGCTTTTTAGAGCTTGCTTCTAATGCCGTTTTTGGCTTTTTGATTGGGTACAAGTTGGGTTATGCACTACTTAATTACACCGTATTTACCGCTAATCCGCAAGAAGCTATATTGTCTACTCAAGGTAGTTTTTTGGGCGGTTTAGTGTTAGCGGCTCTACTTAGCTATTGGACTTATAAAGAAAAAAACGATCAGCTATTACCTAAGCCTAAAGAAGTAAACGAAACTGTTCATCCCTACCAACTAATGAGTTCTATTTTAGTTTGGGCGGCAGTTACCGGATTTCTGGGCGCTAAAATTTTTCATAATCTAGAGTATTTAGATGATTTTGTGAAAGACCCAATTGATGCGCTTTTATCTTTTAGTGGATTAACTTTTTACGGAGGTTTAATTTGCGGCGGTGCTGGCGTATTATACATCACCAATAAAAACGGAATTAAGCCCTTGCACATGCTCGATGTGGGCGGCCCTGGTTTGATGCTAGCATATAGTATTGGCCGTATGGGTTGTCATCTCTCTGGCGATGGCGATTGGGGAATTCCAAACTTAGCCTCAAAACCTAGTTGGTTGCCCGATTGGTTATGGTCAACTACCTATCCGCATAATGTAATTAACGAAGGTGTTCCTATTAGAGATTGTGTAGGCCGTTTTTGTTCAGAATTGCCTTTTCCGGTATATCCTACCGCTTTGTACGAATCTATAATTTGTTTGGCCTTATTTGCTTTTCTTTGGTCAATTCGTAAGCGTATTCATGCCCCAGGATTTATATTTTCTATTTATTTAATTTTAAATGGATTGGAGCGCTTTACCATCGAACTTATTCGTGTAAATTCTAAATACCATGTGGCAGGAATTAGCTTTACCCAAGCAGAATTAATCTCGTCTATACTTGTTATTTTGGGTATTGTTGGTGCAATTTGGTCTTTAAAAAATGCAAAAAAAGGCTAATGGAGCCAGAATTAGCTGCCCTTACGCAAGAAGTTATTACGCTTACTAAAGCAGTAGGACAATTTATTTGGGAAGAAAGTTTACGCTTTACACCCGATAAAATTGAATACAAAGGGCTTAACGATTTGGTTTCATATGTTGATAAAACCGCCGAACAACAATTAGTAGTTGGCTTAAGTAAATTAGTACCCGAAGCTGGTTTTATTACCGAAGAAAAAACTAACCAAACTACCGCCGAAACGTATCACTGGATTGTTGATCCCTTAGATGGCACCACAAATTTTATTCATGGTATTCCTACGTTCTCAGTCAGTATTGCCTTGCAGCGTAACAGTGACCTTGTTTTGGGTGTTGTTTATGAAATTAATCGCGATGAGTGTTTTTATGCCTGGGAAAATGGCGGGGCTTGGCTCAATGGGAAAGCCATACAGGTATCTAAAGCACCTAAACTAGCTAATACTTTATTGGCAACTGGTTTTCCGTATTACGATTTCAAGAAAAAAGAGCCTTATTTGAGAGTTTTTCAGGAGGTGATGGAAAAATGCCACGGTTTGCGTCGCATAGGTTCGGCAGCAGTTGATTTGGCTTATGTAGCCTGCGGTAGATTTGACGGCTATTTTGAATATAATTTGCAAACTTGGGATGTTGCGGCTGGTGTTGTGTTGGTGAAAGAAGCAGGTGGTGAGGTGCTTGATTTTTCTGGAGGATCTAAATTTTTGCAGGAGCGGGAAGTATTGGCCACGAATGGACGCATTACAAAAGAACTTTTACAAATTATTGATTCACATTTTAACGATAAATCTATATGAGACTAGTGACTAAAATTCTATTAGGGCTTGCAGTTCTACTTTTGCTAGCTCAATTTGTTCCTTCGGAACAAAATAGTGCTATTGGAGCTCAGCCCAATGATATTTTCACCAAATATCCTGCCTCAGCCGAGGTACAAGCCATAGCTAAAAAAGCCTGTTACGATTGTCATTCAAATAATACGGTGTATCCGTGGTATGCGAATGTGCAGCCACTTGCATGGTGGATTAACGATCATGTAAAAGAAGGCAAAGGAGAATTTAATTATTCTGAATTTAATACTTATACGCCTAAACGTGCACGCCACAAATTAGAAGAAGTTGCGGAGCAAGTAAACGAACACGAAATGCCTTTAAACTCGTACACGTGGATACATGCCGAAGCTCGTTTGAGCGATGCAGAGCGTAAAGTATTAACTGATTGGGCTATGGCTACCCGAGAGACTATTCCTGCACCGCCAAAAACAAAATAAAACGAATTTGAAAACGAACAAAAAAGCCCCCGAATTTTCGGGGGCTTTTTTGTTATAAAGCTTCTGAAACCACTTCGCTTACTTCGGGTACCATGCGTTTGAGCAAATTTTCGATACCCGATTTTAAGGTAATGGTAGAAGATGGACAACCACTGCAAGAGCCTCTAAGCTCTACGGTAACCACACCATTATTAAACGAGCGGTAACTAATTGCACCACCATCTTGTTCAACCGCAGGGCGAACATAATCGTATAATACTTGTTGAATTTTTTTCTCTATATCTGTTCCTTCAAAAACTACGTCTGCTTCGGCTTTTTCTTGTATTTTCAATTCGCTTTCTACGGCACCTTTCACAAATTCTTTTAGAATGACCTCAATATCAGCCCAATCACTATCATTTGATTTGGTAAGCGTAACAAAATTACTGGCAAAAAATACACCATTTATGAAGTTAAATTTGAATAATTCTTTAGCAAAAGGAGAACTTTCGGCACTTTCTTTCGTAGGAAAATCGACACTGTCGTTTACCAAAAGTTTGTTTACCAAAAATTTCATGCTAGCCGGGTTGGGCGTAGCTTCTGTAAATACATTAATTGTGCTCATATTTAATTTTTAAATCAAAAATAGGTTTTTTGAAAGTGGTCAGTACCCAGTACTTAAGTTATGACACCGAGGTGACGGCTTAGCCTTAAATACCGGTATATGTTTCTGGACGTAAATGTAAGATTTCTTGCTTTACAGTGTCATTAATAGCTAGCCCATTCACAAATTCCATTAAAGTAGTGGCATCAATAGTTTTATTGGTGCGTGTAAGCTCTTTTAAAGTTTCGTATGGATTTGGATAGCCCTCTCTGCGTAAAATGGTTTGTATGGCTTCAGCTAGTACCGCCCAATTTGCTTGCAAATCGGTGTTGATAGCCGCTTGATTAAGTACCAATTTGTTTAGTCCTTTTTCGGTAGCTTTTAAAGCAATTAAGCTATGCGCTATGGGTACACCTACGTTACGTAATACGGTAGAGTCGGTTAAATCTCTTTGTAAACGAGAAATAGGCAATTTGGCCGAAAAATGCTCAAATAGTGCGTTGGCAACGCCTAAATTTCCTTCCGAATTTTCGAAATCTATGGGGTTAACTTTATGCGGCATTGCTGAAGAGCCTACTTCACCGGCTTTCAACTCTTGTTTGAAATAATCCATAGAGATATACAACCAGAAATCTCTATTTAAATCAATTAATATCGTGTTGATACGTTTTAAGGCATCGCATTGTGCCGCAAACTGATCGTAATGTTCAATTTGGGTAGTTGTTTGTGAGCGTTTTAGGCCAAGTGTATGTTGAACAAAATGATTGGCAAAATCAACCCAATTTATTGTTGGGTACGCTATTTGGTGTGCATTAAAGTTACCAGTTGCACCCCCAAATTTGGCAGCATTTGGTATGGCTATTAAAGTTGCTAGTTGTGTTTTTAAACGTTCAACAAATACGGTAATTTCTTTGCCTAAACGGGTAGGGCTAGCTGCTTGGCCATGCGTACGAGCCAGCATCGGAACATCCTTCCATTGCGCTGCCAATCCTTTAAGCGTTTTAATAACCATCTCCAGTGCGGGTAAATAGCTTTCGGCTAATCCGCATTTAACTGAATAAGGAATGGCCGTATTGTTTATGTCTTGGGAAGTTAGTCCGAAATGAATAAACTCCTTGTATGAGCTTAAATTTAGGTCGTCGAATTTCTTTTTTATAAAATATTCTACTGCCTTTACATCGTGGTTGGTGGTTTTTTCAATTTCCTTCACTTGCAAAGCGTCCTCTTGGTTAAAATTTTCAAAAATCTTGCGTAAGGCATCAAATTCGCTTTTTGGGAAAGCTTGTAACTGCGGTAAGGGTAAGTTCACTAAACCAATAAAATATTCTATTTCTACAAAAACCCGGTATTTAATGAGTGCCGATTCTGAAAAGTAGGCACTTAATTCTTTGGTTACTTTGTGGTAACGACCATCAATTGGAGATAGGGCAGATAAAGGGGTTAAAGTCATGTAAATCAGCTTTGTGCAAATTTACGCCTTTTTCTCGGTTTCTAAATCGCTTATTTCTAAATAATTTCTATTTCATTTTTTAATTTTAAAGTATATTTTATGCATTTAAATTAAATAATAATTAATAATTTAATAACATTTTTATGACATAATAAAAATCAGGAAACTTTGGAATTAAAAAAAGTTTCCATAGTTTTGTAATTGATAATTGAATACAATTTGGATAATCGCTCACACATTCTTGCTGAAGTAGATATACTTTTTAGCCAATATGGCATTAAAAGTATAACCATGGACGATATTGCCAAACATTTAGGCATGTCTAAGAAAACTATTTATCTACATTTTAAAGACAAAAAAGAACTTGTTTTAGAGCTCATGCGTACTAAAATTGATACTCAAACCTGTATCATCAAAGAATGCAGAGATAAGGCAAGCAATGCCATTCACGAAATGTTTTTTGGGATTGCCAATTTAGAGGCCATGCTATCCAAAACAAACCCAAGCATGTTTTACGATTTGCAAAAGTTTTATCCACAGGCCTGGGCATATTTTAAAGATTTTAGAGAGCGTATTTTACTAGAAAAAGTAAGGGATAATATAATTTGGGGAGTACAAGAGGGCTATTATAGACCGGAAATAGATATTGATATACTCAGTATTATGCGGGTAGAACAGATTGAGTTTTCTTTCAATCAATTTGTTTTTCCGGTGCAGCAATTTAGCGTATTACAGGTTGCTAAAGAGCTCACACTGCATTTTATCTATGGCATTTGTACCCCTAAAGGCTACGAGTTAACTAAGCAATACGAACAATCACATTGATAAACTATATATGAATACCAAATTTTACACCTTTTTAAGTTTAGCGCTATTGGGCTTTGGCAAGCTTTCGGCACAAACCACTCCGAGTTACAGCTTCACTTTAGCGCAGACTATTGATTATGCCTTTAAAAATCAAGCTGCAGTACTCAATGCCCAGCTAGATGAGCAAATTGCTAAGAATACCGTAAAGCAAACTACTGGTATTGGCTTGCCGCAGGTATCGGGTAGTTTTAGTTTTCAAGATTTTTTAAAATTACCTACCAGTTTATTGCCCGGAGAATTTTTTGGTGACCCGGCTGGAACGTATAAGCCGGTACAGTTTGGGGTTAAATATCAGTCGGTTTTAGGATTAGAGGCTTCGCAATTGCTTTTTGATGGTTCATATTTAGTGGGCTTGCAGGCTGCTAAAACCTATAAAGAACTTTCCATCAGAAATAGCAAACGCACCAAAATTGAAACAGCTGTTGCCGTAAGCAAAGCCTACTATTCGGTTTTGGTAAGCAACGAACAATTGGGTTTATTAGATGCCAATTTAGTCCGTTTACATAAATCTTTGCACGATATTGAAGCCTATTACAAAAACGGCTTAGTTGAAAAAGTAGATGTAGACCGGCTGCAAGTATTGACCAATAATTTAGAAACCGAGCGTGAAAATGTTATTCGGTTATTGGCTTTAAACACCAATTTGCTTAAGTTTCAAATGGGTATGCCTATTGAAACGAATTTGACTTTAAGCGATAGCATTACAGAACTTAGCTTAACAGCTGATGTGCTTGTTGCCGATAGTTTAGCCTATAAAAATAGGGTAGAGTTTTCGTTGGGCCAAACACAAAAAAAGCTTAATGAGTTAAATTTAAAGCGCTACAAAAGTGAATTTTTGCCATCAATTGTAGCCTTTGGTAGTACTTCCAATAGTTATCAAAATAATTCTTTTTCACAGCTCTATTCTCAATACTATCCAACTAGTTTGGTGGGTTTGAGGCTTAGATTACCACTTATAAGTGGTGGGCAGCAGCTATATAAGGTAAAAATTGCCCGTTTAGAGGTGCAAAAATCGGCCAATGATTTAGCCAATTTGCAAAATGGTATCAACTTGGAAATAAATCAAGCTAAAACCAATTTTTTAAACGGTTTGCAATCGCTCGAAAATCAAAAACGAAACATGGAATTATCCAAAGAGGTATTGCGTATATCTAAAGTGAAATACGAGCAGGGTGTAGGCTCTAGTTTAGAGGTTACTGCCGCTGAAACTTCATTAAAAGAATCACAAAACAATTATATCAATGCTTTATATGAATCGCTAATTAATAAAGTGAATTTAGATAGAGCCTTAGGACGAATTAATTACTAAATAACCAGATCAAAATCATATGAAACCAATTTTATACATCAGTATAGCTTTATTTTTAGCGGCTTGTGGTTCCAATACAGGAGATAAACAAGTACAATTAGAGAAGCTGAAAAAGGAAAGAGCAACATTAAACCAAAAAATTTCCGAGCTAGAAGCCGAAGTAGGTGCCAAAACTGCCGTAGCCAATACCAAGCAGGTAAACGTATTTACTGTGGAAGAAGAAACATTCCGCAATTTTTTAGTGGTACAAGGCAAAGTAGATGCCGAGCAAAATGTACAAGTAAGTGCCGAAGCACAAGGTTTGGTTACGGCTATTTATGTAAAACCGGGCCAATCTGTTAAAAAAGGTCAAATTTTGGCTCAGTTAGATGATCAGGTATTGCGCCAAAATATGGATGAGTTGCAAACCCAACTGGAATTGGCTAGTACTTTATTTCAACGTCAGAAAAACCTTTGGGATCAGAAAATTGGTACCGAGGTACAATATTTAAGTGCTAAAACCCAGCGTGATGGTTTGTTACGCAGAATGCGAACCCTACAGTCGCAGGCAGCGCTTTATCGCATTAAATCGCCTATAAATGGGGTAGTAGATCAAATGGATTTAAAGGTTGGCCAAGCGGTAATGCCAGGTATGCCTGGGGTTCGAGTGGTAAACACATCTAATTTAAAGGCTAAAGCCATGGTGGCCGAGTCTTATGCTAGTCATATTAATCAAGGTGATGAAGTGAACTTAATATTCCCAGACATACCCGATACCTTAAATACCCGTTTAACTTTCGCCGCAAAAACCATCGATCAGGCTTCTAGAAGTTTTTCTGTAGAGGTAAATCTCCCATCAAAATCTAGTTACAGAGCCAATATGGTAGCGGTGCTTAAAATTGTTGATTATAAAAAAGAAAAAGCCTTAACCGTACCTGTAAATGCAATTCAAAAATCTGAAAATGGCGATTATGTGTTTGTTGTCGAAGGTGGAAAAGCTAAAAAATCGGTAATTAAAGTGGGCAAAATTTCGGAGGGTAAAGCCGAAGTCCTCTCAGGTTTAAAAGTGGGCGATAAGGTTATTTTAACCGGCTTGTCTGATTTAAATGAAGGTGATTTAGTAAAATTATAAGAGTTTATATAGCGCAAATGAAAGATTCGAATAAAGAATTTAAGCCCTCAAGTTGGGCTATTGATAATAAAACAGCCATTTATGTTTTCACCTTTATTTTGGTGTTGCTAGGCTACTCATCGTACCAAAACTTACCTAAAGAAAATTTTCCGGAGGTAATTATTCCAAAAATTTTCGTGCAAACCATCTATCCTGGTACATCGCCCGAGAATATGGAAAATTTAGTAACTAAACAGCTAGAGAAGCAATTAAAATCTACTTCTGGGCTTAAAAAAATTACTTCTAAATCGTATCAAGATGTATCGGTAATTACCGCAGAATTTAATACCAACGTAGATATTAAAGATGCTAAACAACGGGTAAAAGATGCGGTAGATAAAGCCCGCCAGGATTTACCCAGCGATTTGCCTAAAGAACCCAATGTAATGGATATAAATTTGGCCGATTTACCCATTATGTATGTAAATATTTCCGGCGATTATGATCTAAAAAAACTGAAGCAGTATGCCGATGTGTTGAAGGATAGGATAGAGGCTTTAACCGAAATTTCGGGAGTAGATATTGTGGGTGCACTTGATCCTGAAATTCAAATAAATGCCGATTTAAATAAAATGGCCGCTGCCCAAATTTCATTTAGAGATATCGAATCAGCAGTAGGGTATGAAAACCTAACCATTTCTGGCGGTACTGTTAAAATGGATGGCGTGCGCAGAACGCTAAACGTTAAAAAAGAATTTAAAAGCGCCGAAGAAATAGCCAATTTGGTTGTAAAAACACCAACAGGCGCATCGGTGTATTTAAAAGATATTGCCGAGGTAAAAGATGCTTTTAAAGAGCAAGAAAGTTATGCCCGCTTATATGGTAAAAATGTAATAACCCTTAATGTTAAAAAACGTAGCGGCGAAAACTTAATTGAAGCCTCCGATAAAATTAATGCACTTATTGCAGACTTAAAGCTAAGCTCTTTGCCTAAAAGCCTAAACGTAACCACCACCGGCGATCAATCTGATCAAACACGTGTAACCTTACACGATTTAATAAACACCATTATTATTGGTTTTATTTTGGTAACCCTAATTCTCATGTTTTTTATGGGCGTAACCAACGCCCTTTTTGTGGCCATGTCGGTACCCCTTTCTATGTTTGTAGCCTTTTTAGCCATGCCTGCTTTAGGCGGTTTTTTTGGTTTTAGTTTCACGATGAACATGATTGTGTTGTTCTCATTCCTTTTAGGCCTAGGAATTGTGGTTGACGATGCCATTGTGGTAATTGAAAACACCCACCGTATTTTTAATAATGGAAAAGTACCTATTGTTAAAGCAGCAAAAATAGCTGCCGGCGAAGTATTTATGCCTGTTTTATCGGGTACTCTGACCACGCTAGCACCTTTTGTTCCCTTACTATTTTGGCCGGGAGTAATTGGTAAATTCATGTTCTTTCTACCCGTTACGCTTATAATAACACTCTTAGCATCACTAGTGGTAGCTTACATTATAAATCCGGTTTTTGCCGTTGATTTTATGCAGGTACATGACGTAAACGAAGAAAAACCAAGCTTTACATCCAAAGTAAAGAAAACACTGTATGTATTTGCAGGTTTGGCGCTTATCTCATACTTCATCAGCTTCGGTTTTGGGAACTTTATGGTGTTTTTGGCTGGTTTGTATCTACTCAATCATTTTTACCTCACTCAAGCTATTCAAAAGTTTCAGGAATACACCTGGCCTAAGTTTCAACTGCGCTATGTGCGTTTACTTAAATGGGCCTTAGAAAAACCCAAAACTATATTATGGGGAACGGTAGGCTTGTTTGTGTTCTCTTTTGTGCTTATAAGTATTGTGCCGCCGAAGGTGGTATTTTTCCCAACTAGCGATCCTAATTTTATCTATGTGTATGTAAACATGCCCATAGGTACCGATCAGGCCTATACCAACGAAGTAGTAAAAGAGGTAGAAAATAGAGTAACTAAGGTGGTTGGTAGAACGAACCCCATCGTTTCGTCTATTATATCCAATGTAACGGTAGGTGTAACCGATCCACAAGACGAAGATCAAGGCAATTACCCCAATAGAGGTAAAGTAACAGTAGCTTTTGTAGAATTTGGGAAACGGGATGGCGAAAGTACATCGCTCTACCTATCAAAAATACGTGAATCGGTAAAAGGAATTCCAAGTGCCGAAATTACTCTAGCACAAGAGCAAAATGGCCCGCCAACTTCAAAGCCAATTTCCATAGAACTTACTGGCGATAATTTAGATGCATTGGTATCAGGCTCCGAGCAATTAAAAAAATACCTCGACGCCAAACAAATTCCTGGTGTAGAGGAATTGAAATCCGATTTTCAAAACAATAAGCCGGAAATTATTTTTGATATAGACCGCGAACGTGCGAACCGCGAAGGAATTTCGAGTGGGCAAATTGGTATGGATTTGCGTACAGCCATTTATGGGAAAGAAGTTTCTAAGTTTAGAGATCTAAACGAAGATTACCCCATTAACCTTAGGGCTCAAGAAAGCCAACGAAACAATTTAGAAGCCCTTAGAAACATGAAGGTAACTTACCGCGATATGGGAATGGGCGGTATGATTCGTCAAGTTCCTGTATCTGCTTTTGCAGACGTAGAATATGTAAATACTTACGGAGGTATTAAACGCAAGCAACAAAAACGCATCATTATTTTATCATCTAATGTGCTTGGTGGCTACAATCCAAACGAAGTAGTAGCTGCCATACAAGAAGAAGTAGATCAATTTCCTAAGCTAGATGCCGTGAGAGTTAAAATGGCAGGTGAACAAGAAGAACAAATTGAAACCGCTGCCTTTTTAGGAAATGCCTTGCTTATATCATTGGGCCTCATACTCATTATTTTAGTTACCCAATTCAATTCCGTATCAAAACCCATTATAATTCTATCCGAAATTTTATTCAGTATTATCGGAGTAATATTAGGTATTACCATTTTTAGAATGGATATGTCAATCGTGATGTCGGGCATAGGCATTGTAGCCTTGGCCGGAATTGTGGTGCGTAACGGTATTTTGCTGGTAGAATTTACCGATTTGCTCATAGAACAAGGTATGCCAGTTAAAGAAGCCGTTGTAGAAGCTGGCCGTACCCGTATGACCCCTGTTTTGCTAACTGCTACAGCAACCATGCTAGGCCTCGTTCCCTTGGCTGTTGGGCTTAATATAGATTTTGCCGAATTGTTTAGCAGCTTCAATCCGCATATTTTCTTTGGAGGCGATAATGTTGCATTCTGGGGCCCTTTATCGTGGACGATGATATTTGGTTTAAGCTTTGCAACCTTTTTAACCTTGGTGCTGGTACCCTGCATGTATTTGCTAGCAGATAGCAGTAGCAAAAAAGTTAAAGGGTTCTTAAAAAAATAAATAAGTCCTAATAACGTAAAAGCGTGTACTCCTCGGAATACACGCTTTTTTATTATCCTAAATTTTGGGCAAAAAAAAACCGTTAGAAGATCTAACGGTTTCTCTTTCAGTAGTTGTTTCTAATTACTTAGTAGCAGCAGTAGTATCAGCAGCAACAGCAGCAGTATCAACAGCAGTAGTATCTACAGCAGTAGTATCAACAGCAGCAGTGTCAGCAGCAACTTCTTCAGTTTTGTTAGAAGAACAAGCAGCAACAGATAAAGAAATAGCTAAAGCTAAGAAACCGAATTTGAATAAGTTTTTCATGTTTTTTTGTTTAAAGTTAATTATTAATAATTTGTTGTTAATACTGCAAAATTAAAAAGGTAACCCGAAAAAACTAAAAAAAAGTAAAAAAATATTTTCCTATCATTGGGTTACTATTCAAACAAAAGCGTATTAACTTTGAGAAATAAGATAAATAGTTCAATTCCAGCGGATAATAACCTGATACAAGGCATCCGCGATGGAGATACCAATAGTCTCGATTCTTTGTATACTGCCTATTTCCCAATGATACTACAATTAGTACTCCATAATAACGGGAACGAAGACGACGCAAAGGATATATTTCAAGAAGCGGTTATTGTTTTATATACCAAAATAACAACCCAAAATTTTGAGCTTAAAAGCAAACTAAAAACCTATATATATGCAGTTTGCCGGCATTTATGGCTTAAAAAACTAAACCAAAACAGCAGATTTTCTGCGCAAACGTATGAACTAGAGTCGGTAGCCGATGTGGAAATTGATTTAGAACAGCACGAAGAGAAAAATGAGCAGTTTAAACACATGCAACATGCATTGGGGCAATTAGGTGAACCCTGTAAAACTATTATTGAAGAGTTTTATTTGAATAACCGTTCCATGCAAGAAATTTGTGAACAATTTGGCTATACCAACGCAGATAATGCCAAAACTCAAAAATATAAATGTTTACAACGACTTAAAAAGTTGTTTTTTAAAGACGGAGGACTAGAATTATGAAAGACGCACAGCTAATCAATCAAACCGAAGCATACCTACGTGGAGAATTGTCTCCGGCAGAACGTGCTGCCTTTGAATTGCTTTGCAAAGAAAATCCGGACGTTCAGCAACAAGTACACGCTCACAAAGAATTGATGACTTTATTGGCAGCTTATGGCGAACGTCAGCGTTTACAACACGCTATGGACCTAATTCACGAGCAAATTGATGTAGTTTCTTTTAAAAACGACCTCATACCCACTTCAGCCAACGTTATTCAATTGTGGAAACGCTACCGAGCCAATTTAGCCATTGCTGCAACCGTAGCCATTACTGCCATATTTGGCACACTTTTATTCTCTGGATATTTTGCCGATCACTCTTCTTATTATAGTGCCTTACGTAGGGAAATAAATAGCATAAAGCGTTCTCAAAATGTATTGGCTAAAAATATAAACTCAAAAAAAGGTCTAGCTAATCCGGGTGTATTTGGAGGTACCGGTTTTGCACTTACGGCAAACGGATATTTAGCTACCAATTACCACGTAATTAAAGGGGCCGATTCTGTATTTATTCAAAATGCAGCCGGCGATACCTATAAAGTAAAAACCGTATTCGTGCAACCCGAATACGATATCGCTATTCTTCAAATTGTTGATCCTGCTTTCGATAACTTTGACAAATTGCCTTATGCCTTCAAAAAAATCGATTCTGATTTAGGAGAAGATGTATATACCTTAGGTTTCCCTCGTGATGAGCAAGTTTATGGCAAAGGATATTTAAGTGCTAAAACCGGCTTTGCTGGCGATACAGTTTCCTATCAAATATCTATTCCGGTAAATCCGGGTAATTCTGGTGGCCCTTTATTAGATAGCAAAGGGAATGTAATTGGTATCATCAGCGGAAAACAAACCCGTACCGATGGTGCTGCTTTTGCCATTAAAACCAATTATCTGCTAAAAAGTTTAGAAGAAATTCCTGTAGAAGACTTAGATAAAACCCTAAGCTTAAACAAGAAAAATACCCTTTCTAGCTTAAATCGTACAGCGCAACTCAAAAAAATTCAGGACTACGTATTTATGGTTAGAGTATATTAAGCATACACTTTAACAAAAAAGCCCTTCCGAATTTCGGGAGGGCTTTTTTGTTTTAAGGTGCTAAGCGTACGAGCTTCCAAGTAGATTTGTCAGCCTTTTTATATACTATTCGGTCGTGTAAACGGCTTTCTCGGCCTTGCCAAAACTCAATTACCTGTGGTTTTACCAAATAGCCACCCCAAAATGAGGGTTTGCTAATGGCTTTGTTGGCATAAGCAGTTTTTAACTCCGCCCAATTTTTTTCCAATTCCTCACGGCTAATTACTTGGCTTTGCGGCGATGCCAAGGCACCCAATTGGCTGTCTACAGGGCGGCTTTGGAAATACTTCTCAGATTCTTCCTTGCTCACCTTTTCTAAAGTTCCCTCAATACGTACTTGTCGAGACAATTCGGGCCAAAAAAATACCAAGGCCACTACAGGGTTTTTTGACAACTCTTTTCCTTTACGACTTAAGTAATTGGTGTAAAAAATAAAGCCATCTTTATTAAAGCCTTTTAATAAAACCACACGTGCCGATGGTTTTCCATCGTGGGTCGCAGTAGCTAAGGTCATGGCATTGGGTTCGTATAAACCGGATTTTACAGCCTCGTCAAACCAAAGGTCAAATTGTTCTATTGGATTTTTTTTTACATCCTTTTCAGAAAAAGGGGTTGATAGATATTCGTTTCGTAAGCCTTCTAAGCTTTCTTTGCTTGTTTTCATGTTTTTTATTGCCCCAATTGGTTGGCACTTTCTTCAATTTTCTTTTTCATCTCTTCTTTATAGGCAATAAGTTTAGTGCTCAACCCAGTATCGGCGGTAGCCAATATTTGGGCGGCTAATAAACCGGCATTTTTAGCCGCATTTAAGGCAACCGTAGCCACCGGAATGCCATTGGGCATTTGTAAAATAGATAGAATAGAATCCCACCCATCTAATGAATTACTTGATTTAACGGGTACACCAATCACCGGTAAATGCGTAATGGCTGCAACCATACCGGGTAAGTGAGCAGCACCACCGGCACCGGCTATAATTACTTTTAAACCTCTGTCGGCAGCCGTTTCTGCATACTCAAACATACGTTTGGGCGTACGATGGGCAGATACTACCGTAATTTCAAAATCTACACCCAATTCTTTTAACATATCTGCAGCCTCCTGCATAACCGGAAGGTCTGATTTGCTACCCATAATAATGCCTACTCTTGCCATATTTTATGCTCTTACTTTGATTAATGTTTGTACTTTTTTGGCTTTTTCAGTAGCCAATGCTCTATTTTCAGCTAAGATAGTTACATGCCCCATTTTGCGGAAAGGTTTGGTAAACTTTTTACCGTATAGGTGAATGTACACCCCACTAAGTTTTAAGGCTTCTTCAAGCCCTTCGTATTTAGCAATACCTTCAAATCCGGATTCACCGAGTAAATTTATCATTACCGCATGCTGAATGCATTGGGTATCTCCCAAAGGCAAATTAAAAATAGCCCGTAAATGCTGTTCAAATTGAGAAGTATAATTGCCTTCAATACTTTGGTGTGCGCTGTTGTGAGGGCGTGGAGCCAATTCGTTTACTAAAAGCTTATCGTCTTTGGTTACAAAGAATTCTACAGCCAAGACACCTACCAATTGCAAACTTTTGGCAATGTGTATGGCAATGGCTTCTGCTTCTTGTTGAATAGTGGGGCTTAAATTAGATGGAGAAAATACATATTCCACCAAATTGGCTTCGGGATTAAAATCCATATCCACCATAGGAAATGTTTTAATTTCACCAGCTGCATTTCTAGCCACCATTACTGCAATTTCTTGCTTAAAATCGATGCATTGCTCCACCAAACTAGGTGCTTCAAAAGCCTCAGCAATAGCTGCTGCACTGCATATTTTTAAAACCCCACGGCCATCGTAACCGTCTTTACGTAATTTTTGAATGTATGGATAGGGGAAAGCCACACTACTTAATTCCTCTTTTTTGTTGATGAGTACATAAGGAGCTGTAGGAATGTCGTTTTCTTTAAAGAATTGTTTTTGTGTGCCTTTATCTTGTATCAGGCGTATTACCCGTGCAGGAGGATAAATCTTTACACCCTCTTGTTCCAATTTTTCTAGGGCATCGGTATTTACCTTTTCAATCTCAATGGTTAAGGTGCTGGCCGATTTACCAAATTGGTATACGGTATCAAAATCACTCAAAGAGCCACATACAAATTCGCTACTCAATTCTTTGCAAGGCGCATGGGCATCGGGGTCTAATACCCTACACGAAATGTTAAAGTTAATGGCTTCTTGAAGGAGCATGCGGCCCAATTGACCGCCACCTAAAATGCTTAAAGTAAGATCGCCTTGCATGTGTAGGCCAAAATTACGTAAAAGTGCTGGCATACACAATTCAACATTTTTTAGTAGATGTTGAAAACTAAAAATAGCTTCAGTTAAACTTTGCTGTAAATTTGTAGTGCTTTTGGTTCCCGATTCATTTCGGGATTAAAAGGGAATCTGGTGTAAATCCAGAACTGTCCCGCAGCTGTAAGCTCTATAACCAATGCCCTTTCTTAGTCACTGGCCCGATACCTCGGGTTGGGAAGACCGGGCGGCGGGGAGTAAGTCAGAAGACCTGCCATCGCAATTTATAATTCATAGCTTTCGGGGACTGAAGCTTGAATGATGTACTAACGGTATTTCATTTAAACCTCTTCTTTGCTGTTTGCTGTGGGAAAATTTTCCACAAAAATGGACAAAAAAATCATTGGCGTTTTCGCAGGCCTAGGGCTTGTGTGCGCACAGCTGCCTGCATGGGCACAAGAAAAAGCAAACTACCAGCTCAATGAGGTGGTAGTTACGGCAAGTAAATCGCCACGTAAACAATCGGAAATTGGTAAAGTAGTGCGGGTAATTTCGGCACAGCAACTGGAGCAAAATCAGGGGCGAAGCCTTACAGAGCTGCTGAACCAAGTGGCGGGTTTAACTATTGGCGGAAACGGAAACAATCCCGGTGATATTAAAGCCTTGTATTTACGAGGTGCTTCGGCGGGTAATACCTTAATTCTGCTAGATGGCATACCGGTAAACGATGCGTCAAATATCTCAGGCGAATATGATATTTCGGCCATTGCTATTGATCAAATTGAACGCATCGAGATTTTAAAAGGAGGCAATTCTACGCTTTATGGTTCCGATGCGGTGGCTGGCGTGATCAATATCATTCTTAAAAAAGGTAAAGGGCCTTTAAACGCTACTACATTGGCCACATTAGGCTCTTATAAAACCTTTAAGCAAGCTGTGGGTATTAGCGGTACATTGGCTAAAACTACCCTGGCTGTGAATGCGTCTAATACCTCATCTGCTGGCTTTTCTAGCGCCACGGCTATACCTGCCACTAATTTAGAAAAAGACGGATTTAGCCAGCAGAGTCTACAAGCAAATGTGCAACAAGCTTTTGGCAACCGCTTTAAGTTGTTTGCCAACCTGCAAGCCAATAAAAACAAAGCCGATTTAGACGATGGCGCTTTTGCAGATATATCTGATTATACATATGATAAGCAAACGTATTTGCTTGGTTTAGGCGCCCAGTATATAGCTGGAAACGCTGTAATTGGCTTAACAGGGAGCAAAAACAAAGTAGATAGCAAGTTTTCATATGTGGGCGATTTAACCCGTAATGAGGGAGCTATTAGCCAAGCTGAAGTTACCTTGAGTACGCCTTTGGCACCTTTTGCCGATTTAATCTCTGGCCTTAGTTATAAAGAATCGGCTACCGAACAACTTTCTCCTTGGGGTAGTTTAAGTGCTAAAAACCACATTTCTAGTGCATATTCTTCTTTCTTTTTTAAATTGGGAGAGCATTTCCGAACCGAATTGGGTGGACGTTTAAATCGCCATTCGGAGTATGGGAATAATGCAACCTATACCATCAATCCATCTTATGTATTTGCCAACAGGTATAAGTTCTTCATCAATTTTTCTTCGGCCTATAAAGTACCTTCATTATACCAACTGTTTTCCGAATACGGAAATTTGGCCTTAAAACCCGAACGCACACAAACGTTTGAGGCAGGTGCCGATATGGAACTTATTGCCGATAAATTAACGCTCAATACGGCTTATTTTAAGCGAAATATAGCAGATGTAATAGGTTTTGACATCAACTATCGCTACATCAATCAAGCCAAGCAGTACGATGAAGGCCTGGAGTTGGAATGGAAATACAAATGGAGTAGCAAAATAAACCTAGATGGCTTTTATGCCTTTGTTACCGGCAAACAAGTGCAAGCCGATGGCCAAACGGAAGCAAACTTATTTCGCAGGCCTAAACACAGCCTAGGTTTAAACGTCCGGGCAGCGCTATCTCCTAAATTTTCTGCGGCTTTGTATTACAAATGGATGGGTAGCCGCCAAGATAGCTATTACGACGCCGCTTTGGGCCAAGGCATGACCGTTGATTTAAAAGCCTATAACCTGCTTGATGCATATATACAATATGCGCCTAAGCAGTCTATTAAGCTTTTTGTGGATGCAAAAAACATACTACATACCGATTATGTAGATTTTACGGGTTATACCACCAAAGGTTTTAATCTGAATCTGGGCCTGTTGTGTAGCATACGCTAATTAGTTGAACACAAAAAAACCCTCCCGAATTTCGGGAGGGTTTTTTTAATGATATTTGCATTAAACTATTGAGCTAAAACAGGATATTTTTTGCTTAATACACTAAAGCTGCCGAATAAAATGGCACCATAAATTAAGTTTCCGGCAAGCATGTTGTTAAAGAAAGGCAAACCTGCTGCGTAAGAAGCTAGTATGCCTGCTACATTGTGCGGATAGAGTGTGCTCGGATAGAAAAAGGCGAAATTGGTCAATAAGAAAAATACCACTGCGCCCAAAACACTACCAGCAAATATACTACTCACCGACTGGCGTTTATTAATGATTAAACCGCAGGCTACCATAGCCACAAAACCGGCATACACCACAGCACTAAATCCATTACCAATAAAAACATCTGAAATAGCCATGGCGGCTAATGGCATTACAAAAGCCAAGCGCTTATCGCTGAATTGTGCACCGGCAAAAATTGCTAAGGCACCTACGGCAGTAAAGTTCCAAATATGTGGAACGAGTAGGGGTAGGGCACGGGTAGCTGCCGCTGCTAAAATTAGTAAACTTAGTACTAAAAATCTAGGGGTTTTTATCGTCTGAATCATAAGTCAAAAATACATTTTTTTTTAAATGGATGAAATTTTAATTGTATATTGTTTTAAGCCAAACTTCGCATTTATTTGGCATTTTAAGGCTTCCGAATTATATTTTTTGAAACTATTTAATTTTCTATTTTTCAATTAGTTATGTTATTATACTTAAACTATTGTGTCATATAAATTTTAAAAATAACTAGTCAAACTAGGCCATTTTCAGAATATAATTTTGTTTAGGCATTTAAGTACTTGTTTATCAGTTGTTTAATTGATCTTTATCCCGCTATTCATGTCGGCTATAGGCCTCGTTAAAATCCATTCTCATTTGTTCAAATCGAATCAAGACTGTTTGTATAAAAGCATCATCTAAAATCTCGAACACGCTGTTCACGCCATTGGTCACATCCAGTTCATTTAGTTTGTAGGTTTGCTCCAAGCCACCCCGCTCTAATTTAATGAGATACTTCTGATTCATACCAAAAATGGTAATCTTACAATCAGGATGTGGCAATTCTGCTAATACTCTCATTTATATGGTTTAGTTGAGCCTTTTTTTATTTAAAGCATTCAAAAATAAGAATCAAGTAGTAACGCTGTGTAACTATTCTTTCCACAATGGCATAAATTAGTCCACATTTATGCACATACATGCCGGTAATTGCGCCAGCTTGTTAAATTTGTAGCATAATGGCAGAAGATTTACACTTTATAAATGCAAGTAAAGAAGAGCAATATATCTCTTTATTACCTCAAATTGAAGCTCTTATTACGGGAGAAACAGATTTTACGGCCAATTTGGCCAATGTAAGTGCCGCTCTAAAAGCACAGTTTAACTTCTTTTGGGTTGGTTTTTACTTGGTAAAAGGCAATGAATTGGTATTGGGCCCATTTCAGGGTCCGGTGGCCTGTACCCGAATTGCCAAGGGCAGAGGAGTTTGTGGTCAAGCGTGGCAGCAAAAACAAGTGTTGTTGGTACCCGATGTGGAAGCATTTCCGGGACATATTGCGTGTAGTGCACTTTCTAAATCGGAAGTAGTTATTCCTTTTTTTGACGCTAATGGTGAAGTAGCAGGTGTTCTTGATGTGGATAGCGATAGTTTAAACGATTTTGATGAAATTGATGTAAAATATCTTTCAAAATTATGCGCATTACTCTCTGTAAATTAATTGATTATACTATATTATATAAACTAAAAAATAACATGAAAAAAATCGCATCAATTGGCCTATTTCTTACTCTTTTTTCGTTTGGTCTTCAAGCGCAGGAGTCGGTTAGCCCCCTTAAATTAAGTACCCAACTCGATTCGGCTAGTTATGCCATTGGTGCTAGCATTTCCTTCGATTTAAAATCTAGAGGACTTAGCACATTGAATTATGCTGCATTGATGCAAGCTATGCAAGATGTTTTTGCGGGAAAAAATCCACAAATAAGCATGCAAGATGGCCAACAAGCTATTATGGTTTATTTTACAGCGCTAAAAAAGAAACAAGAAGAGCCTTTAATAGCTGCAGCAGCAGATTTTTTAGCGGAGAATAAAAAGAAAAAGGGCGTAATTACGCTAGCTTCGGGTTTGCAATACGAGATACTTACTGCTGGAAAAGGAGCCAAGCCAAAAGCAACCGATAGTGTAACGGTACATTATAAAGGCACACTTGCCAACGGAAAACAGTTTGAAAGCTCGTATGAGCGCAATCAGCCGGCCAAATTAAGCTTAACTCAAGTTATTCAGGGTTGGGTAGAAGGTATGCAATTGATGTCGGTTGGCGCCAAGTATCGGTTTTATATTCCGTATCAATTGGCTTGGGGGCCAACTGGTGCTGGGCAAGATATTCCACCTTACAGCGTGGTTATTTTTGAGATTGAATTGCTAAAAATTGGTCAATAATTTATGATTTTTGATCAAACACATGCCTGTGCGCAAGCTTTAGATAGTCAAGATGCTTTGGCTGCTTTCCGTTCCCGCTTTCTTATTCCGCAGCACGATGGGCAAGATATCCGCTATTTTTGTGGAAACTCGTTGGGTTTGGAGCCTAAATCGGCCCAAACGCTCCTTCAAGAACAGTTGAAAAACTGGCAAGATTTGGCCGTGGAGGGTTGGTTTGAAGGCGAAAGCCCTTGGATGACCTACCATCAAGAGTTACAAGCGCTATTGGCCCCTATTGTGGGTGCAACTCCTGCTGAAGTGGTACCCATGAATAACCTCACCGTGAATTTGCACTTGATGATGGTGAGTTTTTATCAACCTAAAGGAAAAAGAATAAAGATTTTAATGGAGGGTGGAGCTTTTCCGTCAGATCAATATGCGGTAGAAAGCCACCTTCGCTTTCACGGTATCGATCCAAATGAAGCGATTTTAGAGGTTTTCCCCAGAGCAGGTGAAGAAACCCTTAGAACAGAGGATATCCTAGCTCAGATTGAAGCAAACGCCGATGAAATAGCCCTAATTCTTTTTGGTGGTATAAATTATTATACTGGACAGTTATTTGATATGCAAGCCATAACGAAAGCTGGGCAAGCCGCTGGAGCCAAAGTTGGCTTCGATTTGGCTCATGCTGCAGGAAATGTGCCTTTACAACTACACGATTGGGGCGTAGATTTTGCCTGTTGGTGTTCGTATAAATATATGAATAGCAGTCCCGGTGGTATTAGTGGGGTATTTATTCACGAAAAACACTTTAATAATCCCGAATTAAATCGCTTTGCGGGATGGTGGGGTTATAAGCAAGAAACTCGATTTAAAATGACGAAGGGTTTTGTGCCCGAAAAAGGAGCAGAGGGCTGGCAATTAAGTTGTAGCCCGGTCATGTTAATGGCTATCCATAAATCTGCTTTATTGCTTATTAAAGAAGCAGGTGGTATGGCCGCTCTGCGGGCAAAAAGTGAAAAATTGACTGCTTATCTTGCTTTTTGGATTGCCGAGATTAATAATCAACTCGGATATGAGCAGTTTAAAATAATTACCCCAAGTAATCCGCTAGAACGTGGAGCGCAATTGTCTATTATAGCCAAAAGTGATGGAAAAGCTATATTTGACGCTTTGGTGAAAAAACGAATTATTGGCGATTGGAGAGAGCCAAATGTAATACGAATCAGTCCGGTGCCTTTGTACAATACTTTTGAGGATGTGTATCATTTTGGTACAGAATTGGCGTTGATTTGTGAAACAATGCTTCTTAAATCCTAAAAACATGATCAACAAAATTCGTACGCTGGCCATTTTAAATTTGCTTGGTTTCATTATATCGGCCCTAGTGTCAAATTTAGCCCAATTTAAGGCCTTAGGTCTCCCCAATACGATGACTACCGTTTCGGCTAGGTATGAAACCTTTTTTACCCCAGCAGGTATAACGTTTGCAATTTGGGGGCTTATTTATGTTTCATTGCTAGCATTTTGTATCTATCACTTGGTGCATGCCTTTAGTAAGCATTCAGATGAACGAGTAAATCAGGATGTAAGCAAAATAGGCTATTTGTTTATAGTGAATACCCTGGCAACTACCGCTTGGGTATATGCTTTTTTGGGTAACCAGTTGCTATTATCGGTGCTTTGTATGCTCATTCAGTTATACAGTTTGCTTCAAATCCAGCTTAAATTAGATATTTTTGATAGCCATCGTTCATTCTGGACTAAAGCTTTTAGTCAATTTCCTTTAAGTATTTATTTTGCCTGGATATGTATAGCTAGCATTGCAAATATCAGTGTGTATTTGCTTTCTATTTCTTGGGATGGATGGGGTTTTGCACCTAACCTATGGGCTATCTTATTAATTGGTATAGCTACGTTCATAAGCGTATTTATGGTTTTTGTACGTAAAAATATCTTTTTTAGCTTGGTAGTGCTTTGGGCATTATATGGCATACTCTTGAAGCGCCAGCCAGATGTTAGCGCAGCATCACAAACGGTAGTTACAGCCGCATTTGCCGCATTGGTATTGGTACTGCTCACTATCGGTATTCAATTGTTTAAGAAATTTTTACCAAACAATCGTTAATTTTTTCTAGGTGTTTTATATCGCATTCGATCCCATTTATGCTCATCCTTTACCTGATGGGCATCGGTTTCCGATGCTCAAATATGAATTAATTCCGCAGCAACTGTTACATGAGGGAGTCGTGGAGGCACATCATTTTGTTTCCCCAGAAATAGTAGCAGACGAATGGGTGCTTACAACACACCATGTCGATTACTTTTTTCGCTTAAAAAATGGGCAATTGACCTATCAAGAGGAGCGAAGGATAGGTTTTCCCTATTCTTCGGCTTTGGTAGAACGTGAATTGCGTATTGCCAAAGGAACTATAGACGGTTCTTTGTTTGCTTTGGAGCATGGTATCGCTTTTAATGTAGCTGGTGGTACACATCATGCCGGCAGCAATTGGGGAGAAGGTTTTTGCATGCTAAACGATCAAGCAATTGCAGCTAATTATTTGTTAGTTAATAAATTAGCTTATCGTATTTTAATAATCGATTTAGATGTGCATCAGGGGAATGGAACCGCCGAAATCTTCCAAAATGATGATCGAGTATTTACCTTTTCTATCCATGCTGAGCATAATTTTCCTTTTCGTAAAGAACGCTCGGACTTAGATATTGGCTTGGCTGATGGCATAAGTGATGCTGAATATTTGTCCATTTTAGAACAAAATCTACTGCCATTGCTAGATAATTTTGCCCCCGATTTTGTGTTTTATTTATCAGGTGTGGATATTTTGGCTACCGATAAACTGGGAAAACTATCTATAAGTAAAGTGGGGTGTAAAGACAGAGACGTATTAGTGCTAAGTGCCTGTAAAGCCCTAAAAATACCGGTACAAGTGAGTATGGGTGGGGGCTATTCTCCTGATATTAAAGATATTGTAGATGCACATTGTACTACCTATAAAGTAGCTGCGGAGTTGTATAGTTAGCGGAAGTTTGGAGAAACCACTACTTCTTTGCTACCCGGAGTGTATTCGTAGAAGCCTCGTCCAGATTTAATTCCCTTTTCGCCAGCCGTTACCATATTTACCAAGAGTGGGCAAGGGGCATATTTTGGATTTCCGAAACCATCTTGAAGTACACGTAAAATGGCCAAACATACGTCTAGACCAATAAAATCAGCCAATTGTAGTGGCCCCATGGGGTGAGCCACGCCTAATTTCATCACGGTATCAATCTCTTCCACACCAGCCACACCTTCATACAAGCTATAAACAGCCTCGTTAATCATGGGCATTAAAATACGGTTGGCTACAAAACCTGGGTAATCATTTACTTCTACGGGTGTTTTCCCTAATTTTTTGGATAAATCCATAATGCTGGCCGTTACCGCATCGCTGGTAGCATAGCCTCTTATTACTTCTACCAATTTCATTACAGGCACTGGATTCATAAAGTGCATGCCAATTACTTTATCGCTGCGTTTGGTTACCGCAGCAATTTTGGTAATGGAAATAGAGGAGGTATTGGTGGCTAAGATAGTTTCTGGACGACAAAATTCATCCAACTCTTTGAATATTTGCAGTTTGAGGTCACTATTTTCAGTGGCTGCCTCTACTACTAAATCTGCTTGTGCTGCGCCTTCTTTAATCGAAGTAAAGCAGCTAATATTAGTCAAGGTATTGGTCTTATCGCTTTCGCTGAGGGCAGCTTTGGCTACTTGTCGGTCTAAATTTTTTCCAATGGTTTGTATTGCACGCTCTAAAGCGGCTTCCGAAACATCAATTAAAGCTACTTGATAGCCATATTGCGCAAAAGTGTGCGCAATGCCATTGCCCATTGTTCCTGAACCTATAACAGCGATATTTTTCATAGCATGCGTTTTTATTCACCAAATATACAGATTTACCGAGCTCTAAAAACTTAATTTTTGAGTGTAGAAATCGATTTTTGCATCTGGGCCATCATATGTGTAAGGCTTTCTAAGCTAGGCTCTGGAGATGGTTGTGGAAACTCGGTGCTGATATACGCTTTGGCTTTCCATACCTCCACCACATCTTCGGTGGGGATGGTGTAAGGTTCGTACACCGGATTATCGGAAATAAGCTTAAGGGTTTTATTTTCTTTGAATGGATTACCTACTCTTTTATAAACTAAGCCATCATTTTTGCTGATAATGACATAGGTTTCACCTGCTTTTAGGTCATTCCAATTTTCTAAATATTCGCCCACTACAATAGAACCGGTGGGTAGGGGAAGCATAGAATCTCCTTTAATTTCAAAAGCTCTATAAGTTCCTTGCTTAAAAAAGGGAAGGTGAAATTTAGGCAAATCGCTAATAAACTCCGGATCGGCATAGCCATTTAAGTAACCTGCGCTAGCTTTAACGGGTACCAACTCTATATTTTCGCGATCATCTTGATTTACTGAAATGCTGAGGATACGAATATTGCTGCCATCGCTTTTGGGTTGTGGTTTCCAAAAGGCAGTTATCTTCTCATTTACCAATTCGTCCATGCTTAATTCGTAAAATTCTGCGAATTTTTTTAGCAATTCGTATTTAGGTTCGGCTCTATCTTCTTCGTAGGCGCCTACTAACGAACGTTTAATTTCCATTAAATCTGCGAAATTTTGCTGTGTTAAGCCCTTTTTCTTGCGTAAGAACTTTAAGTTGTTGGAGATGTTGGCCATTATTTTAAAATAAATTTGTTTTTACTAAAATTGTTAGTATTATTGTGCTCATAAAATTAGTAATTAATTATTTAAAAAACAAAAATACTAATTGATTTAGTTGCAAAACCTTAAAGAATAGAGCCGATGACACACCTTGTATATGTATTAACCGACAGAAACCGCAGCAATTTGCATGTGGGTATGAGTACCGATCTGTTAAAAACGATGGAATTTTATGCAAAAATGCCCACCTTGTTTTTCGATCCGAGTAAACAATTGAACCGTTTGGTGTATTTTGAAGAGTTTAACAGCGAACAAGCCGCCATTAACCGCTTTAAAACTCTCAACGCATTTACCAAAATGCAGAAGCAACGTTTAGTAATGGGCGTAAATGCCAATTGGATTGATTTAATTCCGGCCTTAAAATATGAACAGCTACAAACTCAGCAAAACTGGTTAGCTAGTTTTGGCAGAGTAGCCTAAATAAAAAAAGCGGCCTAAAGCCGCTTTTTTTATATCTGTAAGGTTTACCAGCCAGGAGCAAAGGTTAAACCAAATACACCCTTACTCAACGTTTTCCGTTGGAATGGAATGGCGTAATACGGTTCTAATATAAAATAACCCAAAACATTTACCCGTAAAGAAAGGCCTGCACTCATGGCTGGTACTCGGCTATACACATTTATGTTTTGGCCGGGGTTAAATGGATCAGGTGTGGTAGCTACTACGGTAGGTTGCCCACTAAAAGAAATTTTTGAATCGGAGTTATAAGCCAAACCGATATCAAAAAAGGCGTTTAAATCACTAAATAAGAATTTAGATTCGATAGCCGATAGTTTTTTAGGACCTGTAAAAGGCAAACGAACCTCAAAGTTAGCTACTGCTAGCTTGCTACCCATCAATTGATCTATATTAAATCCTCCAGAATAAATATCTCCCAATTTATAGAAAGAATTGTACTCATACCCTCTAATGTAGGTAGAGTAGCCTAAGAATTGCTGTGCATAATATTGGTTTTGATCTTTACCAAATGCAAAGCTGTTAAATAAACGTCCTGCAAGGGTTATTTTGTTTATGCGTATGTATTTACGCAAATCTACGGTTCCAATAGACAGATTATAATCGCCAAAGAGCTGATTAATGCCTATACGGTAGCGGTAGCCATTTAGGGGCGCTGTAATCCCGAAATTAGAATTATCGCCCACAAAGGCTGCATCGAAGCCATAGACCCTAAAATTTTGGAAATTGATACCTACCTGATTGTAATAGGTATTGGCTTCGGCCATGGATATTTTTTTGCGATCGGACCCGGCAAAACCATTAATAAATACTTGATTTCCGTTTTGGGTATAGTTATAGTATTCGCTAAAGCGATCGATTCGGTACGAATAGCTGGCTGCTGAGGTACCAATTTCGAAACGTGCTATTTTGGAAAAAGGGTAGGAACTAAACAGTTGTACTTTATCTTCAAAGGTGCGAATGACATCGTAGCTAGATCGGTAATAATTGTTTTGGTCGATGGTTTCGAAACCTTCGGACATGTAGGCTGTAACGTAAGGAATGTGGGAAACAGCCGATCCCCAATTAACTCTGCTTTGCTGATTTATATAGGCCACTTGTGCGCCAAAATCGTAAATTTCGCCGTTTACAGCTGCGGTAGCATAAATTTGATTTCTACCTAAAATATCGGAAAAAATACCCTGCACGCCACTAGAAAGACCAGCACCAAAGCGGCCAACCGATGCACCTATACCATTACTTGATAAATAATCTAGCTTAAATTTCGATTTAAACGGAATGGGTTTGATGGTTTTGTCGGCTATTTCTTCGAAACGCTCAAAATTATCGAGGTTGGCGTTAATTACATTTACACCAGCAGACTTTGCCGGTGGTAAAATGGCCGCACTAAAGTCAAGTGCCTGTGGATCTACTTGAATGGGGCTAAAATCGCTTACATTGGCACTATAAATTTTATATTTCTGTGCTCTGTAATAATTATAAATTATTTTATCGGTTCTAGATACACTTAGTGCCGGGGCATATTCGGTAATGCCGCTTATACCTGTGAAATAATCGGTTAGGCGTTCTACCACGCCATTGCTTAAGGTATAACGGTATAGGTTTCTAAAACCATCTCTGTTAGATAAAAAGTAAAGCTGTTCATCATTTCCAGAAAACTGAGGATTTAGATTATTGGCCCCATTAAAAACATTAACATCAGTTACTTTTTGTGTTTCTAGATCCAAAATGGCTAGGTTAAAGGTAATGTCGATACTTAGATTTTTTGAGTTATACGTACTCCTATCGCTGCTAAACACAATTTTTTTACCATTGCTAGCAAATGCAGGTTGATAATCGGAAAATAGGTCGTTTGTAAGCGCACTTAATTTTTTTGATTGGAGATTAAACAAATAAATATCACTTTGACCGTTTTTTAAACCCGAAAAGGCAATACTTAATCCATCTGGCGACCAGGCAAGATTGCTAAACTCTACTACTTCACCCATAGATTCGGTGGCTAGCGTTTTACCGTTTTGTACATCAACAATAAACAGTTTATTTCGCCCTTCAGCAAAGGCACTGAAAGCAAAACGTTTGCTATCTGGCGACCAAGCACCAGCCGATTCGATGAAGTTAAACTCATCGATGTGTGAGTTTTTGATTTTAGAGGTTAGTTTTCTGATAATTTTACCTGTTTCGGCATCAGCTAAAAATAAATCGATACTAAATAGCTCTTTTTCAGATAAAAACGCAATATATTTTCCATTTGGCGAAACGGCTGGTGCCACATTCATCTCCCCAGCATTCTTATCGTCGAGCAGTAGCTTTCCGATAGGCGTTTGGGTTGTATCTTTTAAAAATGGTTTATAGGTGTTTTCGATACTTGTTTTCCAGAGTGCTGAAAGCGTTTTTTCACTATAGCCAAAGGTTTTTTCGATAGCCCTTTCATAACCTAGTCTAGAGGTAGCTTTAAAGAATGGTACAATAACGGTATCGCCATAGGTAGAGCCAATGTACGACCAAAATGCTTGCCCATAGCGGTAGGGGAAGTATTTATTACTGGTTGTGAGGTCTTTTAACGAAGGTATATCTTTATTTAAGTAGGCATCCCGCATCCACATGGCGGTAAATGCATCTACTTTTCCTACCGATAAGTATTCGGCCATACCCTCTACCATCCAAAGGGGTAGATTGCCAATATTTTCAAGATTGGTCGTATCGCCCTCTAGTAAGCTATGGTATTGAAATGCATGTACCAACTCGTGCCCCAACACATGCCTAGTTTGCTGATTTAATTGCGTAACAGGCATTACCACCCTATTTTTTAAGCCTTCAGTTACCCCACCTGTACCTACGCCAATATCACCGTCGATAGCGGTTGTTTGTTGAAATTCTGGTGCATTGTTGTATAAAATGAAGGGATTTTTTTTGAGAAAAGTATCTCTAAAAACCTGTTGATGAAGTGTATACCATGTTTCACTTTCTTTTGCAAATCGTTTTACTAGGCTATCATTGTTCATGTAGTAGTACAACTCGAAATGAGGCGTTTGGTATACCTTAAATTTTAAGTTTTTATAGCGAACCTTATTTTGTCCAAAATATTGAGCATTTACGTTTCCTGAAAGGAAAATTAATGTAAGGATGGCGAATACTGTATATAAATTAAATCGTTTCACTGGAGCTTGATTTAGGTGATTAACTATATTAATAGATAAATTAACTATGCTGTTTGATCTTTATTTGTGTTCTTGGTTTAATGGCTACTATCTCTTGAATTATATGAACCGTGCCAGAGGTATTTTCTTCGCCCGAAGAAGGAATTTCTTCTGGATTGGTAATCAGGCTATCACCGGCAGTGCTATCTGTTTTTGTGGTATCGGTAACAATACGTGGCGATTCACATTGGTAAGACCGGGTAATGGGCACCGTGGATTTTGGAAAAGTACCAAAAGTAATGCCCGTAGTAGGGTCATTTAATACTTTTTCCATAAACTTACCGTAAATAGGTAAGGCAGTTCTAGAGCCTTCGCCAGTTTCAGAAGTTTTAAAGTGAATGCTGCGATCGTCGCAACCCACCCAAACACCCGTTACTAAATCTTTGCTAATACCCATATACCAGCCATCTACATAGTCCGAAGATGTACCAGTTTTTCCACCAATTTGGTTTCCCTTTTTCCACAAATCCCATTCCCAAAGCGCTTGGGAAGTGCCACCTGGTTCTTCCATACCACCCCTAAACATATACAACATTAACCAGGCAATTTCTTCAGTTAATACCCGCTCTTGTTTAGCTGTAAATTTAGCTAGGGTATTACCATCGTTGTCGGTTATTTTCGCTACCAGAATAGGGTCGGTTTTAACCCCTTTATTTAAAAAAGTACCATAGGCACGTACCATTTCATATACCGATACATCATTGGCGCCCAAACTTACCGAGGGAACAGATTTTAACGGACTTTCGATACCGCATTTATGGGCATTGTTTACAATATTATCCCAACCTACTTTTTCTGTTATTTGGGCGGTAATAGAGTTTACCGAGCGCCCCATGGCCCAACGTAGCGACATTTCGCGGCCGGAGAATTTAAAATCGGAATTATTTGGTTCCCAAACCTGGGTTTTATCATCCTCTTGATATTCAATTTTTACTGCTTTATCTACATATTTATCACAGGGATTCATGCCTTGTTCTAAGGCGGTGAGGTAGGCAAAGGGCTTAAAAGTAGAGCCAGCCTGTCTTTTCGATTGGTCTACGTGGTCGTATTTAAAGTATTGGTTGTTAATACCACCTACCCAAGCTTTGATATGTCCATTAAACGGATCGAGGGTCATCATGCCGGTGTTTAAAAATTTGGCATAATATTTCAAGGAATCCATGGTGCTGTATTCACCCTTTTTTTCGCCATCCCAGCTAAAAAGCTTCATTTTTTTAGGTGTATTGAGGTAGGCATTTATCGAATCGGTATTGTGGGCGTATTTTTTATCTAAGAGCTCGTAAATGGGTAATTTTCTGGCTTGTTTTTCTATAAAGTCAACAATTTCGTTGCCATCTTCGTCTCTCCACGGATTTTCGTTTCCCCATACGTTTTGGAACCGACGTTGCAAGCTTTTCATTTGGCTATTTACGGCTTCTTCGGCATATTTTTGTAACCTTGAATCGATGGTAGTGTAAATTTTTAAGCCATCTTCGTATAAATCGTAGTTGTTTTCTGTACACCATTTTTCTAAAGAGCGGGCCACGGCAGCACGTAGGTAAGAGTCGCCTTCGGCACCTTCCTGTAATTCCGATACTTTTAACGTCAATGGTTTTAAACTACTTTTTCTAAATTCTTTTTCACCCAAAAAACCATATTTGGCCATTTGAGAAAGCACGGTATTACGTCTTTCTAAACATTTATCAGGGTTTTTTAGTGGATTGTAGGTGCTGGTAGCTTTGAGCATGCCAATAAGCATGGCTGCTTCTGCTACCTTTAATTGGTTCGGATTTTTACTAAAATAGCGTTTGGTAGCTATTTTAATTCCGTAAGCATTATTGCCAAATGGTACTGTGTTTAGGTAAAGTGTTAAAATTTCTTCTTTGCTGTGATAGCTTTCTAGTTTGAGAGCGGTAATCCACTCTTTTAGTTTATATACAATGGTTCGTACCACCGGAATTTGTCGTATCCAACCTTCAGATTTGCGACCACGTGTACTGTAGAGGTTTTTTGCCAATTGCTGCGTAATGGTACTTGCACCACGTTTGTCGCCTTTGGCTGTAGAAATGGTGCTCGAAATAAGGGACTGCATATCAATACCCGAATGTTCGTAAAAGCGAATATCTTCGGTGGCAATTAGTGCATCTACTACGCTTGGGGCTATCTCTTTGAAGGTAATAGGAATTCTGTTTTCACGATAATAGCGACCGATAAGTTTACCATCGCTGGTATATACCTCCGAAACCAATTGCAGGTTGGGTGTTTTTATGTCTTTTCGGTTTGGTGAATAGCCAAACATCCACAAAAAATTGAGCTCTAGCGCACAGAAAAATAAAACGATAAAATAAACTCCAATGAGGGTATAGCGGAGTTTTCGGTTGTGTATTTCTTTAAACATATATCATTGCTTAAGCAAAGATGTGTAAAATCTGTTGTTTATAGGGTGATCAGCGTGTTAAATTATCCTAAAAACACTACTTAATACTGATTTCATCTATAAATAAAATAGCATCACCACCTTCGCCATAACCCAAATGCCAGGCCGGTAAAGCCCCGTAATTTTTAGCCAGCACTTTAATGTATTTAAGTGCTTGCGATACGGGCAATTCGAACTCTTTAATTAATACCTCATAGTCATCGGCTGCTATGCTATTTTTCACGTCGCCCAAATATTGAAAGTTTATGCCATCGGTAGAACCCCAGTAGCTTACCTGCGTGGGGAAAATGATCCAAGAACGGGTATCTTGCATAAAACCGGTTGAAATACTGCTTACTTTTTTCACTTTATCTAATTCAACAATGGCTTCAAAATCGGTGCTTTGGTAGCCTTGCCACAGGTTTCCTAATCTAAAATTTGCTTTACCTCTAATACCATCTACCAAGCCTTGTTCGCCACCTGCGGTGTACGATTTCATGGTGGTAGCACTAATTTTAATCTTTTTGTCGCCTGGAATTTTGTAAAAATGGGCAGTAGTAGGGAAACTCCATTGCCCGTTAGAGTAGGAGCTAGCGGTAATGTTTCCACTCTCTGTTAAGGTGAGTGCACCTTCATACAATTTGCTTTGGAGTATAGGCGTACTGCCATCGCTTGTATAATAGATGGTGGCTCCACTTTGGGTGTTTTTGATACTCACGTTTAACTTATCGGCAAAGGTGGGCCCCGCAGATTCGATAATGGGATTAGATACAATTTGTTCGTCATCAATGCTCGATTCTGGTTTTTTAAGATTTTGTGTATAGGTTTCGGCAGGTAGTTTTCCGGTAACAAAGTTTAATGCAGCCCCGTCTTTGAAATCATCAAAATTGATGAATGACTGATCAAAAGCTTTGCCATTTAAGCTAATGGCTTGTAAGTAATAGCTTTCGTCGCTATAATCGGGAGCGATTATTTCTACTGATTTTCCGTTTTCGAGATGAATGCTTGCTTTTTTGAACCAAGGGGTTCCAATGGTATAGTGGTTGCTAGCTGGGTTTAGTGGGTAAAAGCCCAAGGCACTCATGACTAGCCAGGCCGACATTTGCCCGCAATCTTCATTGCCCGAAAGACCATCGGGCGTATTTTTGTACAACTCTTGGCGTATTTTTTGAATATAGTAGGCCGTTTTATCGGGCGTGTTGGTAAAATTATACAAATAAGCCATGTGGTGGCTGGGTTCATTTCCGTGGGCATATTGGCCAATTAAGCCAGTAATATCTACTTGTCCGCGACCCGATAAACCCTCCGTTGTGCTAAATAATTCGTCTAATTTTTTCTGGAAAGCAGTTGTACCTCCATAAGCCTTAATTAAAGTTTCTACATCTTGCGGAACATAGAATGTGTATTGCCAACTATTGGCTTCGGTATAGTTATTGTTTACCTCGGTAGGGTCGAAGGGTTTCCACCAATTGCCATTGCTACGGGCTTTCATAAAGCCACTTTCCGAGTCGAATACGTTTTTCCAATACTGAGCTCGACGAATAAATTCGCTGTACTCGTTAGGTTTGTTTAGCAGTTTGGCAAATTGGGCCACGCACCAATCGTCGTAGGCATATTCTAGTGTTTTAGATACCGATTCGTGTTCATCATCGGCTACAACTAAGCCGTTATTGCGATAAGAATCTAATCCGAATTGGTTTCTATTTACTGCCGATTTCATGGCTTCGAAAGCCAAATTGGCATCAAATCCGGTCATTCCTTTGCGATAGGCATCTAAAATTACGGGAATGGAATGATTGCCAATCATGCAAAAGGTTTCATTTCCAGCCAATTCCCAAATGGGCAATAAACCCCCATTTTTATACTGATTGAGGAAGGTATTTATAAAATCTGTGGTACGTTTTCTATCAATAATGCTCAGTAGGGGGTGTTCGGTGCGGTAGGTATCCCAAAGTGAAAACACGGTGTAGTTGTCAAACCCTTCGGCTTGGTGAACCTTTTTATCGATACCAAAGTATTTGCCATCTACATCCATAAATAAGTTCGGGCTGCTGAAGCAGTGGTAAAGAGCAGTGTAGAAAATGCTTAATTTGTTTTTATCGGTACTTTCTACGGCAATTTTGCTTAATTCTTTATTCCAAGCGGTTTTGGCTTGTTGTGCCGTTTTCTTGAAATTGAAATCAGGAATTTCGGCGTTTAGATTTTGTAAGGCACCCTCGGCACTTACGGCAGATATACCTACTTTAGCTAGTACTTTGCCAGGATTATTAAACTGAATATAAAGCTTTACATTTTTTCCAGAGCCTTTTTTTATACCCGGTTGCAGCAAATCGTTTAGAGCAATGCCATAGCTTTTAAAGGGCTTATTAAATTTGGCATAAAAGTAAATGGGTTGGTTGCTTGCCCAAGCGGTAGAACGTCTAAATCCTCTAATTTCGTGATCGTTAATAATCTCTATCCACGATTCTAATACTTCGTCGCGGTGTTGTAAATCGATAATGATGTTGGCTTCAGCTGTTTTTGGGAATTCGTATTGGTGTAAGCCCGCACGTAAGGTGCTGGTCAGTTTTACGCCAATTTGATAATTGTCTAAAAAGGTTTCGTAATAGCCGGCACTAGCTTTTTCGTTCTTTTTTTGAAAACGAGAGGCATATTCGTTGTTTTTAAATTTAGGTGTGCCTGTGGTTGGCATAAATAAAATATCGCCATAATCGGCAACGCCCGTACCGCTTAGGTGGGTGTGCGAAAACCCATACACCACCGAATCGGTATAATGGTAGCCCGAACATCCATCCCAACCCGTTAATCGGGTATCGGGACTTAGTTGCATCATGCCAAAGGGTAGGGTTGGACCTGGGTAAGTGTGCCCGTGTCCACCGGTTCCGATAAATGGATTTACCCAACGGCTATAATCGGGTGTTTTTTGTGCAAGGCTTGTTTGTATCAGTGCTAAAAAAGCCAATAGGCCCAAAATTCGTTTCATAGTATGCCTTAAATAGATAGGTTGAAATCGTCGCCATCAGCCAAAAAGGGAAAGATGCGACGTGTTTTCTGAATTTCTTCTTTGTGTATGGTAAAGGTATATAAGTCTTCGTCGTTTGGTTTATAATACACTACACTACCGTTGGGTGCAATACACATGGATCCTCCGGAGTGAAACACTTCGTTTCCATCGTGTCCAACTCGGTTTACGGCAACTACATAGCTTTGGTTTTCGATGGCCCGGGCTGGAATTAGCGTGCGCCAGTGTAAGGAACGTTTATCGGGCCAACTGGCAATAAGTAAGAGAATATCGTAGGGATTTTCTGGATCGTTTCGTAGCCAAACGGGGAAACGCAGGTCGTAGCAAATAGCCGGGCAAATTTTCCATCCATGTAAATCGATATAAAACTTGCGATTTCCGGGTGTAAATTGGTCGTCTTCGTTGGCTAAGCTAAATAAGTGGCGTTTATCATAGTGTTCAAAGCTACCGTCGGGGCGCATCCAAATTAAACGGTTATAGAAGCAATCATTTTCTTTAATTATTAAACTTCCAGTCACTACCGCTTCGTATTTTCGAGCTTGGTGTTGCATCCATTGCATGGTGGTTCCACTCATTTCTTCTGCCAGTTTTTCGGTATTCATAGAGAAACCGGTATTGAACATTTCGGGTAACACAATTAAATCTGTTTTTTCACGAATAGCCGATAGCCTTAGTGCTAGGTTCTGCAAGTTTTTTTCGCAGTTTTCCCAGAATAAATAGGCCTGAAAAGTGGTAATTTTTAGTGAATCCATAGCTAAAAATAGGTAACGCTTATTTGTATCTACTTGAATATATTACTCCCTGCAATGTAGAATAAAGTTGAAACACATATTCAGTTGTACAATTAAATATAAATATAAGATTTTAGTGAAAAAGGGCTACTTTTAAAGTACAAACTTTAGCCATGACTTTTAAAACCAAAGAAAGTAGATTGTTGCTTATACTATGCAGCTTTTTTATTGTGAATGCTCTGCTCTCAGAGTTTATTGGGGTTAAAATTTTCTCAGTTGAACAATCTTTAGGGTTTAAAAAGTTCGATTTAAATCTTTTGGGCGTTCAAAATTTGTCTTTTAACATGTCGGCTGGGGTATTAACCTGGCCATTGGTTTTCATTTTTACTGATATTATAAACGAGTATTTTGGCTTAAAGCAGGTCCGCTTTTTATCCATTTTAACCTCCGTTTTAATTGCTTTTGCTTTTTTAGCGGTTGGTTTGGCTATTAAATTGGTGCCGGCTGATTTCTGGATCAATCAAAAAGTAGGTATGCAGGAAATAAACATGGATGCAGCATTTACAGCTATTTTTGGACAGGGAATGTGGATCATTGTGGGATCTATTACCGCTTTTTTAATTGGTCAGATTGCCGATGTGGCAATTTTCCATAAAATTAAAAACTTCACGGGTGAGAAGGCTTTGTGGCTACGGGCTACTGGCTCCACATTGGTATCGCAATGTATAGATAGTTTTGTGGTTATTTTTATTGCATTTTACCTAAACCCACAATACAATTGGTCGTGGCAAATGGTGGCTGCAATTGGATTGGTAAATTACACCTATAAGTTTGTTGTAGCAGTTTTAATGACGCCTTTGTTGTACTTGGTGCACGGAATTATTGATGGTTATTTGGGCCACGATTTGTCTCGTAAATTGCTCAAGGAAGCAACTAAAAGCTAGATTTAATCGTTTTCTAGGCTTTCGGCCAATTTTCTTATATCTTTTGTAAGCCGATAAACCAATTGCAATTGTTCAGCTAATAAATCAGCATTAAAATCACTGGCTTCTGATGTATCTAGGTTTTCTGGTAGCTCCGGGTAGGTAATTGTAGCCAAATTAACGGTTCCTGGAGCTAATTCGTGTATAGTATACCTTAAATGGTGCAAGGCCTTGCGTACCCATTTTATAGAAATAGGATTGTTTTTTACCGTTTTTTCCTGATGGGCTACACTTACTAAATTCGCAATATACGATGATAGCTTATGGTTTAATACTGCAAACTCGTGAATTTCTTTGCTATTTTTTTGCCTGCTTTTAGGTTCTGAGAGCATGCGTTGAAATGCACTATTTAAGTTTGCTGTACGTACATACACTTCTTTGCGTATCAGCTTGTAATCAGTAAGTTCTAGAGGTTGGCCTAGTAAACCTTCGGCCAATTTAATAAGGTAATTGTAATTGGCAATAGCCGCTTCTTTCATGGCTAGTTTGAGTTGTTTCGATTCCCAACTCGGGAAAATAAAGTAACTAGCCGCAAAGGCAATAAATGAACCAACAAGGGTATCAACTATGCGTTCTTTGGCAATGGTGATGTTGTTGGCACCTAAAAAGCTAAATAGTATAAGTAAATAAGGGGTTAGAAAGAGCACGCTCAGTTTATAATTTACCCGCTGAAAGCTATATGCACCAACCATAAATCCCAATAAAAAGATAAATCGAGGAGTTTCATTTTTTACAAAAATAAGAATGGCTACCCCGATTAAGCCACCAATAACAGTTCCAATTATACGTTCATAGTTTCGTTGTTTGGTTAGGCTAAAACTTGGTTTCAGAATCACAATAATGGTAAGTAAAATCCAATAACTATGATGCCCCAGTGTAAATAAATGCGATACAACAAAGCCTAAAAGGCAAACAATAGCCATTCGGACAGCATATCTAAATGTGGTAGAATTGAGGCTGAGATTATCTCTAAACAGTTTAAAGTCTATTTCTTGATGACTTACAAATTTGGGCAGGTCTTTCTGACTCCGAATGCCTTCATTTGCACCTCCATCAGTTGCATAACTAAATACTTTTTCGGTTCTGCGAACCATATTTCGGATATTGATGAGGATTTTCTTGAGTACCAAATTGGGTAATTGGTAGCTTGTTTCTACTTCATAAATGGCTGCTTTTAAGTTGTTTAGTTCTTTTAAAAAATCTGTTGAGGGGCGTATTTCTTCATCGGCAGTTAGTTGTGAGGCTAATAAATCTAACTCATTGCAAATGCATTGCAGGGTTTTGTGGATTGCTTTTAAAGCCTTTGTACCGCCATAGGTAATTCTAAGCGCTTTATAATCGTATAAGGTTGCAGTAGATTCTTCAAATAAATCAATCATATCTACCAACATCATAATAAGCTGGCGCCCATATGGGTTGGGGTCTTTTATCATTCGCTTATGAAAAAGCAAAGCCCTAACAGTATCTTGTTTATCGTGTACCACCACCTGCTGGTCCAGCAGTTTTTGGTAATTCAGTGCTAAAGAAGTTTTAGGCTGATAAAATGACGCTTTTATGCGGATATAAGTAGAAATTTCGCAAATGCATTCGCCTAAGGCTTGTTGTGCCAAGCGATAGGGCCGAATGTGCATGATAGATAAGCTAAAAGCCATATACCACAAACCACCCGATAATACATATAAGGAGTGAGTTGTACTTTGCGCTAGGGTTTTTTGCTCATCTAAACTGAGCACCATAATAATTAGGGCAGCTGTGCCAATGGTCGATGCCCGGTTGCCCCACACGTTAAACATCGAAAAGGTAAAGCACAGTACTGCAATTTCTATTCCTAAGAGTAGGGGGTGCTGACTCAGAAGTCCAGTAAGCATGGAGGTTAAAAAGATCAATAAGTTGGCATAAGCCATTCCGTTCCGTTTATGAGAAAATGGCCCCGGATTATCTACAATACTTACACAAAGTGCACCTAGTGAAACGATAATTCCAGTGGAGAACTGGTTGAAATGAGCAAAAATAAGGGCGGGTAACAAAACACCAATACTAATTTTTAGCCCATCGGAAAAATTATGGCTGTATAAAAAGTTTTTGATGGATTGTTTTTGTTTCATTTGCTAGGAGATACCGTACACAAAAATACGGATTAGAATGAAAGGGCATAGTCGCTTAGGCAGAATATAAAAAAAGCCTCCTGAATTTCTTCGGGAGGCTTTTTTTGAAATGTATTGTTAGTATTAGCTAATAACTTTCACATTTACTGCGTTAAGGCCTTTTTTGCCATTCTCTTCTTCGTACTGAACACGATCGTTTTCACGAATTTGATCAATTAAACCTGTAGAGTGAACAAAAATGTCACCTTCGCCTGATTCTGGAACGATAAATCCGAATCCTTTAGTTTCATTAAAAAACTTTACTGTACCTTCTTTTTGCATTGTATTATTAAATTAATTAAGTCGCAAGGTAGGTATAATAATTTGCAATCTGAAATAGCCAAATTAAATTGGAACTTCAGTAATGGAATAAGCATTACGTTTTAACAACAACTAAAAGTGATGAATTACTAAATAAAAAAACCCCGAAATAGTATTTCGGGGTTTTTTATTGGCGGAGAGTGGGGGATTCGAACCCGCGGACCCTTTCACAGGTCAACAGTTTTCAAGACTGCCGCAATCGACCACTCTGCCAACTCTCCACCGCAAAAGTACAAATCCGTAGGGAAACTGCAAACCCTCCTTCCATTTTTTTAGCATATTATTTTTAATACACCTTAGGGTAGCAAGTAAATAAACCGTATTTTTGATGTTTATTAACCATATAGCTCTCATCATGAATATTTTAACTAAAAGTTTAGCAGCAATTGGCATCCTAACCACGTTTGTTGCGTGCACCCAATCCGCTCCAAAATCAAATACCAGCGAACAAGCAGTTGTTCAATCAACAACAGATACCATCCAACTAAAAGATACCCAACAAGATGATATATTGAAGCATTATTTTAGGTTAAAAGATGCTTTAGTAGCTTCCAATGCCTCCAATACGCAAAATGAAGCCACTACCTTAACCACCTCATTAAAAGCTAGCCCTGCTTTTGCTAAAAGTGTACTCATCTGCGATTCTATTGCTAAAACAAGCGATTTAGCGAAACAACGCAGTATTTTTACCAACCTAAGCAACGAACTTATTGCCCAATTCAGTAAAACACTAGTACTAAAAGGTTCATTTTACCTGCAGTTTTGCCCCATGGCCAATGAAGGTAACGGAGGCTATTGGTTAGCAGCCGAGCAAGAAGTACGCAATCCGTACTATGGCGATGAGATGTTAACTTGTGGCGAAGTAAAACGTACAATTAAATAATTTAATGTAATAATTACATACCTTTTACCTAACATGCTTTTAAAACAGAGCTAATTCATTAGTTTTGTGTATCAATTATACATCCTATGTCAACCACTGCTACACTAAATTTTAACAATCAAGAGATTGAGCTGCCGGTTATTACCGGAACCGAACAGGAAAATGCCATCGATATCTCCAAACTTCGCGATCAAACGGGTTTAATTACCCTCGATTTGGGCTATAAAAATACGGGCGTAACCAAAAGTGCCATTACCTATTTAGATGGAGAAAATGGTATACTTAAATACCGTGGCTATTCCATCGAAGAATTGGCTCAAAAATCGAGTTTCATAGAAGTAGCGTATTTGTTAATTTATGGTGAATTGCCTACAAACAAACAATTAGCAGATTTTCAGTTTCAAATTTCTCGTCACACCTTGGTACATGAAGACATGAAGAAATTTTTCGATGGTTTCCCATCGAAATCCCACCCAATGGGGCAGCTTTCTTCATTAATATGTTCTTTATCGTCTTTTTACCCAGAATCTTTAGATTCTCACCAGTCGCCAGAAGAATTAAACTTAACTATTACCAAACTGCTAGCCAAAATGTCCACCATTGTATCTTGGATTTACAAGAAATCATTGGGTCATCCGGTTTTATATCCGCAGAATAAATTAGACTATGTGTCTAATTTCTTAAACATGACTTTTGGTCAACGAACCGAAGACGTAATCATAGACCCGGTTGTGGTAGAGGCCATGAATGTATTGTTAATGCTTCACGCCGATCACGAACAAAACTGTTCAACATCTACCGTCCGTATGGTAGGTTCATCAGATTGTAATTTATACGCATCAGTTTCTGCAGGTATTTCTGCCTTATGGGGTCCACTACACGGTGGCGCTAACCAATCGGTAATAACAATGCTCGAAAAAATTAAAAACGATGGTGGCGATACCGAGAAATGGATTAACAAAGCCAAAGACAAAGAAGATCCCTTCCGTTTAATGGGCTTTGGTCATCGTGTGTACAAAAACTTCGATCCACGTGCCAAAATCATTAAAAAAGCCTGCGACGATGTATTGGCTAAATTAGGCGTAAACGATCCGGTTTTGGCCATTGCCAAAAAATTGGAAGAAGCAGCCCTAAGCGATCCCTATTTTATAGAGCGCAAGTTATACCCCAATGTCGATTTTTATTCAGGTATTATTTACAGAGCCTTAGGATTCCCAACCGATATGTTTACCGTATTGTTTGCTTTAGGCCGTTTACCTGGATGGATTGCACAGTGGAAAGAAATGCACGAAAACAAGGAACCTATCGGTCGTCCACGCCAAGTGTACGTTGGAGAGGTTAACCGTTCTTACAAAGCTATTGCAAGCAGATAAGTAATTTTGTTATTCATAAAGAAGCCCCAGTTGCATTTGCAACTGGGGCTTCTTCCATTTTAGGCTATGCTTGCTTAGTATAATATACCCGCAATAGTTGCAGATAGGTAAGAAGCTAACGTCCCGCAGATTAAAGCTTTAACACCTAATTTAGCCAAATCTGTTCTGCGTTCTGGAGCCAGTTCGCCAATACCACCCACTTGAATGGCAATGGAGCTGAAGTTGGCAAAGCCACATAAGGCAAAACTGGTAATAATTAAGGTTTTAGGATCAAGGGTTTCTTTAATTTTAGCCAAATCTAAATAGGCTACAAACTCATTAATAACCATTTTAGTACCCATTAAAGAGCCGGCTACCTGAATATCTTTTCCCGGAACACCCATTACCCAAGCAAATAAGGAAAATAAACTTCCCAAAATCTGATTCAAGCTTAGTGTGTTGATATCAATACCCATAAATGCTAGTGTTAAGCCTAAATGGCCTAATCCTGCTCCAATTTTACCCAAAACATAATCTAGCAAAGCTATAATGGCAATAAAGCCAATTAACATGGCAATTACGTTTAAACCTACTTTTAAACCATCGCTAGCACCGTGAGAAATGGCATCTACCAAATTGGCATTGGTTTTCTTAACTTCTAAAGATACGTTGCCCTGAGTTTCAGATACTTCCGTTTCAGGCCAAACAATCTTAGAAATAACCAAAGCACCCGGAGCGGCCATTAAACTAGCTGCAATTAAATATTCGGCAGGTACACCCAAGGCAATATAAACAGCCATTACACCGCCAGCAATACAGGCCATACTGCCGGTCATAGAGGCTAATAATTCCGACATGGTCATGCCTTTTAAATAAGGCTTAATCATAATTTGAGCTTCTACTTGGCCTACAAAGGCACTTGCCACGTTTGAAAGTGCTTCTGAACCCGAAACGCCCATTACTTTATACACCACATAAGCAATACCTTTTACAATGCGCTGCATAATGCCTAAATAATACGCCACACTTACCAATACCGCTACAAAAATGATGGTTGGAATAATTTTGAAGAAGAAAATAAAATCGTTGCCCGGGCCAAAGGCTTTATCCATAAGCTCTTTATTAACCAAACCGCCAAAAACGAAATTAGCACCCGCTTGAGAAAAATCGAGCACTTTGGTAACCGCAGCACCTAGCCAAGAAAATATTTCTTTACCAACCGGAACTTTTAAAATAAACAAAGCCAATACAATTTGAACTATGAGTCCGGTAACTACCAAGCGATAATTAATGGCTTTGCGGTTATTGGATAGGAGAAAGGCAATTGCAAAAATGACTACAATGCCAATAAGTCCGGTAAATCTTTCCATTTTTTTAGGTATAAATCAGGTTTAGACTTGAAAAATAGAAATAAGAAAATGAAACTCGAAATAATGTAGATAAAATCGGATTGTGGATAATTAAGACAATTTCCTTTTATCGAGTTCGTCGCGAATAGTGGCAGCCTTCTCGTAGGCTTCTTGTGCCAAGGCTTTTTCAAGTTTTTTTTGAAGTTCCTCGGTACTTAATTTAGATAAGTTAGTCGTTGCTGGCTGTAACAAGGTGCTTTGTATTTCGTTTGTTAAATCTTCTAAATGAGTAGATTCAGTGCCTTCGGTTATGGTACCGGCAGTAGCTAAAATAAACTCATAGGTGTAAATGGGGCATTCGAAGCGTACGGCTAAGGCAACCGCATCGGAAGTTCGGGCGTCAATTTCGGTAGTTTTTTTGCCATCGAAACAAATAAGCTTGGCATAAAATATACTGCCCACCAAATTATAAATAATTACTTCTTGCAGGCTAATGCCATAACATTCGGCAAAAGTTTTAAATAAATCGTGGGTGAGAGGACGTGTTGGAGTCATCTTCTCTATTTCTATAGAAATGGCTTGTGCCTCAAATCCTCCAATTACAATTGGCAAATGTCGTTGGCCATTTACTTCACCCAAAACCAAGGCACAAGAACCAGTATGGGTTTGGCTATAGGAAAGTCCAACAATATTTAGCCTTATTTTTTCCATAGGAAATTAACTTATCCGTTTTGGGTATAGGCTTTCATGGCAGCAGTTAATTGTGGCACTATTTCCATAGCATCGCCTACAATACCGTAGTCGGCTACTTTGAAAAAGGGTGCTTCGGGATCTTTATTAATAACCACAATAGTTTTTGATGAACTTACACCGGCTAAATGCTGAATGGCTCCAGAAATACCCACGGCAATGTATAGGTTAGGGCTCACAGCAATACCGGTTTGGCCTACGTGTTCTTCATGTGGTCTCCAACCTGCATCAGAAACAGGCTTAGAGCAAGCCGTTGCCGCCCCAAAGCTTTGTGCTAAATCTTCTATCAAGTGCCAATTTTCCGGGCCTTTCATTCCTCTACCTGCAGAAACCACCAAATCGGCCTCTGGAAGAGAGATTTTATTACTGGCTCTTACAATTTCTTTTACACTAACCTTAAAGTCACTGGCTTTGGCTGTAGACGTTAAACTAATTACTTCGGCGCTCACCGGCTGTTCGTGTATGGGGTAAGAATTGGCATTAAGTGCTAAAATATGAATAGCACCGCTAAGTTTTACGTGGGCAAAAGCTTTACCAGAATAGGCCGTTCTTTTTACAGTAAGGCTAGCACCTTGTATAGTTGGTAGGGCAACCACTCCGCTTGCTAAACCGGCTTTTAATCGTACGGCTAAACGAGGAGCTAAGCCTTTTCCGCTAAACGAATTGGCTAAAACCACTACAGTTGCCCCTTCTTTTTGGGCAGCATCGCTTAAAATACTGGTATAGGCCTGGGCATTAAAAGTGCCTAGTTGCGCATCATTTACCTGAAGTACTTTTTGTGCACCATAGGTACCTAAACTGCTTAATTGATCGGCGGCTAGGTTTCCGATGGCTAAAGCAACAAGGTTGGTGTTTAGTTGTTGGGCAATGGCTTTTGCATAAGAAACCACTTCAAATGTTGATTTTTTGAATGTGCCTTCTGCATGTTCTACATATACTAAAACTGACATATCGTATGTATTAATTCCCAATAATGGGAAATGTGTGAATTAAATAACTTTCGCTTCGTTGTGTAATAAATCTACCAGTTGAGATACATTGGCTGCATCAACCATTTTTACGGCACCACGTGGTGTAGGAGTTTCAAATTTTTCGACCACACTTAGCGTTTCAAGGCTTTGTGCGGCTAATACCTCAAGCGGTTTGGTTCTTGCCGACATGATACCACGCATGTTTGGTATTTTCCACTCGGCAACACCTTCTGCACAACTGGCAACAAAGGGGCCTTCTACTTCAACAATTTCTTTTCCGCCTTCAATTTCACGACTTAAAGTTGCTTTATTGCCGTTTAAATCTAATTTTTTAATAATAGATATAGATGGAAGGTCTAAGAATTCGCCAAGCATGGCGGCTACCTGGCCACTGTTATAATCAATAGACTCACGTCCGGTTAAAATCATGTCGAAATTTTTGTCTTTGGCATAAGCTGCAATTTGATAGGCAACAAAGTACGCATCGCTAGGAGTGGCATCAATACGAACGGCTTCATCGGCACCAATGGCCAAGGCCTTCCGAATGGTTGGCTCGGTGCTTGCTTCGCCCACATTTATTACTGTAATGGTTCCTTTACCACCTTCGCACAAATCAATGGCTTTAGAAAGCGCAACCTCATCGTACGGATTTAAGATAAATTGTACGCCCGAGGTGTTGAATTCGGTATTATCGCTGTTAAAGGTTATTTTTGTAGTAGTGTCTGGAACATTACTGATGCAAACAAGGATTCTCATAGGTTATTTTTTTTCAAATTTAGTTAAAAATCAGATATAAAGATATGCCCAATACCCGAATTACACGTTTACTAGAATTTTTAGAAAGCGAACCCAATGACCCATTTTTAAATTATGCATTGGCTACAGAATATGTGGTTTTGGGAGAGCCTAGTTTGGCTTTAACTTATTTCGAGGAACTCATTAAAAATCACTCGGATTATGTAGGAACCTATTTTCATTTGGGTAAATTATACGAAACATTAGGCCGCAAAGAAGATGCCATAACTACCTATCAACAAGGAATTAATGTAGCCACTAAACAACAAAACGCACATGCTCGTTCAGAGTTACAAGCAGTGTATCAATTGGCCATGGGTATAGATTATGAAGACGATTAAGCATGTTTTTAACTAAACGTCATATTCTTTTTTTACGCGACCTGGTTGTATATACCTTTACGGCATTTGGTGGCGCACAAGCTCATATAGGCATTATGCTTCGCGATTTTGTGCAAAAACGCCGGTATATTTCCGAAGAAGAATTGTTAGAATTAAATGCCTTAACTCAAATTCTTCCAGGGCCAGCATCTACTCAAACTTTAGTGGGTATGGCGTACAAGGTTGGTGGTTTTTGGCTAGCCATACTTACTTTTTTCATTTGGGTTTTACCTTCGGCGGCCATCATGTGTTTTGCTGCCATTAGCCTAAGTTTGTACAGCAGTAAAGCTCAGTTTGAACATATCTTTACCTTATTACAGCCCGTAGCCATTGGTATTGTAGCTTTTGCTGCTTTTCAATTGGGTAAAAAAATATTAAAATCGGATGTAAGTATGTATTTGGCTGTTGGTGCGGCTATAACTACCCTCATTTTAAACAATACCTACGTTTTCCCCATTCTTATTTTAGTGGGAGGTATTGTGAGTTCGGCACTAGAAAGTTCAGCCGATGAAACGCAGCTTCGTACCACACTTTTTTCAAATATAAATACCCGAAAAGTGCTTTATTTTGTGGGTATTTTATTACTTTTTGCAGGCTTGGGGGCATTAATTAACCGTACTTCCCCCTTTAGTTTACCCATTAGGTTGTTCGAAAATTTTTACCGAAACGGCATTTTTGTATTTGGTGGCGGGCAAGTTTTGGTGCCCTTTATGTTTACCGAATTTGTAGAGATGAAACACTATGTGGGTTCTTTCGAATTTTTATCGGGTTTTGCCCTGCAGCAAGCTTTGCCAGGGCCTACCTTTTCATTTACTTCATTTATTGGGGCATTAACACTTAAAAATGCCGGCTATGGTTTGTGGGGTCAAATAGGAGGTAGCATCATTGCGGTTTTAGGCATCAATTTACCCGGATTAATACTCATATTATTTATCGTTCCATTTTGGGCCGATTTGAAGAAAATAGGTCATATTAAGCATTCTCTTTCAGGAATTAACGCAGTTTCTGTAGGCTTCTTACTGGCAGCGGTAATTTTTATGTTTCGTGCGCAAAGCTTCCAATGGCAATCTCTTTGTCTGCTGTTCGTAACCTTCGTCCTGCTATCATTCACCCGTATAAAAACCCCCATTCTTATTTTTTCTGTAATCCTTCTTTCGTTTTTTTTATAGCCTAAAAAATTTACGTTTATTTAATAAAAACTACATCAAGGTTTGACTAAAATTTCGTTACTTCGGTGCTATGAAAATTTATACCAAAACTGGCGATAAGGGTCAAACATCATTAATTGGTGGTACCCGTGTTCCTAAACACCATTTACGCATAGAAAGTTATGGCACTGTAGATGAACTAAATTCATATATCGGTTTAATCCGCGATCAGCAGGTGTCTGAGCATCAACAAGATTTATTAAAAGAAATTCAAGATCGTTTGTTTACCATCGGTTCTGCTTTGGCCTCCGATCCGGAAAAATCAAAAATGAAAATTCCTGATTTACATCAAGAAGATATTGAGTTGTTGGAAAAAGAAATAGATACCATGACGGCCGATTTACCCGAGTTGCGCCATTTTATTCTACCTGGCGGTTCTAATGCGGTATCTTTTTGTCACCTTGCTCGTTGTGTGTGCCGCAGGGCCGAACGTATTTGTGTACATTTAAGCGAAGATAGTTTTGTAGACGAAAAGGTAATGGTCTATTTAAATAGATTGAGCGATTATTTGTTTGTTCTATCCAGGAAATTGTGTTTCGATAATCAAATTGAAGAAAATAAGTGGATTCCACGTATTTAACCGAATGTGTAAAACTTCTTTATAAATTGTACTAGATTATTCTATTTTTGCGAAAAATAAAACAATTGTAAAGCCTATGTATTGGACCTTAGAATTAGCCTCACATTTAGAGGATGCCCCTTGGCCGGCTACCAAAGATGAATTAATTGATTATGCCATTCGTTCTGGTGCGCCAGTTGAAGTAATCGAGAATTTACAAGCATTGGAAGATGATGGTGAGCCTTATGAAAATATTGAAGAAATTTGGCCCGATTATCCAACCAAAGACGATTTTTTCTTTAACGAAGACGAATATTAATAAAAAACCCTCCCGAATTTCGGGAGGGTTTTTTTGTTTATACTTTTTTTAAGAATACCTCGGCCAGCGCCAAATCTTCGGGATAGGTAATCTTTATATTTTTGGGATCTCCTTCTATTAATTGTATCGCCACTCCGCTGTATTCTACTACCGAAGCATCGTCGGTAAAGGAAGTTCTAAACTCCTGTTGATATGCTTTTTTGAGCATATTACTGGTAAATATTTGGGGTGTTTGAATGAGATAAACAAGTTCTCTGGCAACAGCTTTATTTCCTTTGTAATCGCTAAGCCTCACCGAATCTTTAGATGGTATAGCTAAAACCGCATTTCCGTGTACTTCTGCATAGCTAAATGCTTGTTCTATTTTATCTTTTTTGATAATAGGTCTAACTGCATCGTGTATGGCAACCAAGGCTTTTCCCTTTACCAATTTTAGCCCATTTTTTACTGAAAAAAAACGTTCTTGTCCGGCTTTAACCAGTGTGTGTGGAATGCTGAATTGATGAGTTTTGCATAGTTTTTCCCAATATTCATGAAAATCAACATTGAGCACCACTACGATTTCTGGACGTGGTTCCGATTGGTAAAAAGCCTCCAAGGTATGCATAAGCACCGGCTTGCCATCTAGCAATAAAAATTGTTTGGGAATATCTTGTTGCATTCTGCTGCCAGAACCACCCCCAACTAGTATGGCGTAACGTTTCATGGCTTTACAAAAGCAATTTAGATAATCAACATGGCATCTCCATAGCTGTAGAATTTGTATTTTTCTTTCACAGCTACTTCGTAGGCATTCATAATGTGATCGTATCCACCAAATGCACCAACCATCATCATTAAGGTCGATTCTGGCGTGTGGAAATTGGTAATCATGGAATTGGCAATGCTAAATTCGTAAGGAGGGAAAATGAATTTACTAGTCCAATCGTTAGCAGGTTTTAAATTACGGGCTGCAGAAACAGACGATTCAATAGCTCTCATAGAAGTAGTACCTACTGCACAAATACGGCGTTTTTCTACTAATGCATTGTTTATCATGCGTACTGTTGGTTCTTCAATAATATACTGCTCCGAATCCATTTTATGCTTGGTTAAATCTTCAACCTCAACCTGACGGAACGTGCCTAGGCCAACGTGTAAGGTTACCTCTGCAAAATCAATTCCTTTCAATTCAAGGCGTTTCATTAATTCGCGACTGAAGTGCAATCCTGCAGTTGGAGCGGCCACAGCGCCTTCGTTCTTTGCATAAACGGTTTGGTAACGCTCTTTATCTTCTTCGGTAGCTTTACGTTTAATGTATTTTGGAAGGGGTGTTTCCCCTAAAATTTCAATATTTCTGCGAAACTCCTCATTGGTACCATCAAACAAGAACCGAATGGTACGTCCTCGTGATGTAGTATTATCTACCACTTCGGCAACTAATAAATCATCGTCGCCAAAATAAAGTTTATTGCCTACACGAATTTTACGAGCCGGATCTACCAACACATCCCATAAACGTAAGTCTTTGTTTAACTCTCTTAGCAAGAATACTTCAATGGTAGCGCCTGTTTTTTCTTTATTTCCGTATAAACGTGCAGGGAATACTTTTGTATTATTCAAAATCATTACATCTTTCTCATCGAAATAGCCCAAAACATCTTTAAATATTTTATGTTCTATGGCGCCAGTTTTTCGGTCTAATACCATTAAACGGGCCTCATCACGTTTGTCTGAAGGTTCGTGAGCTATTAAAGAATCGGGTAAATTGAATTTAAATTGAGATAGTTTCATATGTGTTTTTATATGATTAAGGGCGCAAATTTAGATAAAATAATTGGTAAAATGGCTGTTAATAGGTAGAGTTAAAATGACTAAATTTAATGACTATAGTTTTGTAACGTTTTGGTGCTTGGCAAGTCTTATAAAGGTATGTTATTCCTCAGATTATTAAAAGAGAGCTTCATTTTTGCTTTTGACGCCCTACGTCAGAACAAATTAAGAACCATTTTATCCTTATTGGGTATCACCATTGGTATTATGACCATCATTGGCGTATTTTCTGCCGTAGATACTTTGCGTAATAATTTACAAAATAGTGTAGAAAAATTGGGAAGTAACACCATTTATGTTCAAAAATGGCCCTGGGGTGGTTTTGGAGATTATCCTTGGTGGAAATACATGCGTAGACCGGTACCTAAAATTCGCGATTTTGAAAAATTAGCCAACCGTTTACAAACTGCCGATGGTGTAGCGTATGAAACCAGTATGGGGAATAGGGTGGTAAAATACCGAAACAATAGCGTAGAAGGAGTAAGTTTAAGTGCCGCAAGTCACGATTTATATAAAACCCGAGTGTTTAATTTTTCAGATGGCCGTTACTTTACCGAAATAGAAAGTAGAGCAGGTAGCCCGGTTGCTATTTTGGGTTATACGGTTGCCGATGGCTTATTTCCGAACGAAAGTCCGATTGGTAAAACCATTAAAGTATTGGGCAGAAGGGTAACGGTAATTGGTATTTTTGAAAAAGAAGGCGAAGATATGTTGGGTATTTCGGCCGATAAATTGATTTTATTACCACTTGATTTTGCCCGTAACGTCATCAATGTGGAGGACGAACGCTATGACCCGCAAATTACCGTAAAAGGTATAGGAGATATTTCTATTAACGAGGTGGAAAGTGAATTACGTGGTACTATGCGCTCCATTCACCGAATAAACCCTCGAGACGATGATGATTTTGCCTTAAATAAATCAACTATTCTAACTGCCCAACTCGATCAAATGTTTGGTATTATAAACTTTGCAGGAGCCTTTATTGGTGGTTTTTCTATTTTGGTGGGTGGTTTTGGCATTGCCAATATCATGTTTGTATCGGTAAAAGAGCGAACCAACATTATCGGTATTCAAAAATCATTGGGTGCCAAGAATTACTTTATTCTGCTGCAATTCTTGTTCGAATCGGTGGCTTTGTGTTTAATGGGAGGTGTAATTGGCTTGGCTCTGGTATTTCTACTTACCCTATTGGCCAAAACCTTTGCCGATTTAACAATTATAGTAGATATGGGTAAGGTGATACTTACCGTTGTATTATCTACCGTTATCGGGTTAATTTCAGGATTTATTCCTGCTTATATGGCTTCGAAGTTAGATCCGGTGGAAGCCATTCGAAGTAAATAAGCCTTAGGCTAATTTCGCTAAAGCTGCTGAAATGCGACTTATTGCTTCGCTTAGTTTTTCTTCAGAAGCTGCGTACGAAATTCGAATAGAATTCGGATCACCAAAAGCATCGCCCGAAACCAAGGCTACATGCGCTTCGTTTAATAGGTATAAGCTTAAATCTAAGGCATCTTTTATTTTTTCTCCGTTAGCGCTTTTGCCGAAGTAACTGCTTACATCTGGGAAAAAGTAAAAAGCACCACTAGGTAGGTTGGTTTTTATACCCGGAATGGCTCTCAATAATCCATATACCAAATCTCGGCGCTTTAAAAAAGCTTCTTTCATTTTTAACACACTTTCTAAGCCACCTTCGCAGGCTGCAATGCCAGCACGTTGTGCAATAGAACAGGTTCCAGAGGTAATTTGCCCTTGCATTTTATCGCAGGCTTGCGCAATTTCTTTGCTAGCAGCTAGGTAACCTAAACGCCAGCCGGTCATGGCAAAGGCTTTAGAAAATCCATTAATAATTACAACACGTTCTTTTAACGAGGCAAACTGAGCAATGGACTCGTGCTTATCTCCGAAATTGATGTGTTCGTAAATCTCATCTGATAGAATGTAAATTTCAGGATATTTTTCAAAAACCCTAGCCAACTCTGCTAATTCCTGATGGCTATATACACTGCCGGTAGGGTTACAAGGCGATGAAAACATAAAAACCTTAGTATTCGGTGTAATAGCTTTTTCCAGTTGTTCTGCGTTGATTTTAAAATCTTGTTCAACGGTTATAGGTATAAAAACCGAAGTGCCTTCGGCTAATTTTACCATTTCTGAGTACGACACCCAATATGGTGTTGGAATGAGTACCTCATCGCCCGGGTTTACTAAACACAATAGGGCATTGGCCAAAGCTTGTTTAGCTCCGGTGGTTACCACAATTTGATCGGAATCGTAGTTTAAATTATTCTCAACACGTAATTTTTCGGTAATGGCTTTACGCAGTTCCGGATAGCCCGCCACGGGTGTGTAAAACGTAAAGTTATTATCTAGCGCTTTTTTTGCCGCATTTTTAATATAGTCTGGTGTGTTAAAATCAGGTTCGCCAAAGCTCAGGTTAATAATATCGATGCCTTTTGCAGCTAATTCGCGGCCCATTTTGGCCATTTTAATGGTTTGCGATTCGGCTAAAGCGTGTATGCGATTAGAAAGTGCTGTCATACCTTCAAAAATAAAAAAATATAGCGATTTTGAAAGGTTTAAGCTATAATTTATCTGAATATTAGGTCTTAGAATTTGGTTTATTAACTTTGGTTAGGAAATCAAGCACGTGAAGAGCCAAAAACGAATCATTATTTTGTCGCTAACTATAAGCATTTTGCTTATGCTAGTAAAGTTCTTTGCCTATTTTATTACCTCTTCAACTGCTATTTTAACCGATGCTGCCGAGAGTATAGTAAATGTTTTGGCTAGTGCTTTTGCTTTTTATAGCATTTACCTATCTAGTCAGCCTAGAGATTTAAATCATCCTTATGGGCACGGAAAAGTAGAATTCTTCGCTGTGTTTGTAGAAGGATCACTCATTTCCATGGCAGGTATTTTAATACTTTTTAAAGCTATTTATGCCATTTTTTATCCGCACGCCATTACGAATATTAGTGAGGGTGCCCTTATAATTGGTGCTACAGGATTAATAAATCTCTTCTTAGGGCTATATCTCATCAATTCTGGCAAAAAACTAAATTCTATAACGCTGCAAGCCGATGGAAAGCATTTGCTCACCGATGCGGTGAGTAGTGCCGGTTTAGTGGTAGGCTTAATTCTTATTTCATTTACAAGAATATATGTACTTGATAGCCTGCTTTCTATGGCACTAGGTTGTTACGTGTGCTATAGCGGCTATCGCTTGGTGCGTAAATCGGTTGGTGGCTTAATGGATGAATCTGATCTTACTAAGGTAGAAGCTATTATTGCCGTGGTGCAAGCCAATAGACAAAGCGCTTGGATTGATATACATAACCTGCGTACCCAACAATACGGCAGTGATTTGCATATAGATTGTCACATTACGCTACCGTATTATTTCGATTTAAACCAAGCCCACGAACAAGTATCTGCCATAGACTCCTTAGTAAATAACCATATTTTTGAGGATACTGAATTTTTTATTCATACCGATCCCTGCATTCCGCAGTGTTGCCATTATTGCCGTATGGAAAACTGTAAGGTGAGGGGCGAAGCACAACAAAAAGATATCGTTTGGACCGTGGATAGGGTGGTTAAAAACCAAAAACACTTCGATTAAGTATGAATTATCCTTTTAACGTACGAGTGTATGGCTTATTGATGGATGCCCACAACAGGGTGCTTATTAGCGATGAGGAAGAGGATGGTTTTCGGTTTAGCAAGTTTCCTGGCGGTGGTTTAGAATACGGAGAAGGCTTGTTAGAAGCACTTTCTAGAGAATTCAGTGAAGAATGCGCATTGCCCATTGAGATAGTTTCTCATTTTTACACTACCGATTTTTTCATTAAATCGGTTTTTAACGAAAGCCAGGTAATAAGTGTGTATTATGTGGTTAAAGCATTGGAACCATTAGCCGTTCCAATTAAAGAAAGTCCATATGATTTTCATGATGAAGGACCAGTAAAACAAGCCTTTCGGTGGAAAGCTATTTCAGAACTTCAGCCAAAAGAACTAACCTTCGAAACCGATCAACGGGTGGCCGAATTATTAATACAAAGCTGTTAAAAAGCTAAATAGCTAGTATAAACCTCTTGCAAATAAGCTTTTCCTATTTTTTCTAATCGTTTCGTTTCTTTTGTTTTTGTAGCATCTTTTTGGTAACTCATAGTTTTGCCCACATTATCGAAAGAAATGGTTTGGCTAGGTGTTGCCACGCCAAAACCATTATCCCAATCGTAAAAACTAAAATCTTTACTACCGGTATTTAATAAATCCTTGCTCCAAACATAGGGCGAAGCATTTAATTCTAGTTGCGTGAATAGGGTGCGTGCAATATCCGTTTGACCGCCGTATTTGTTTACTACCAAGCCCTTGACTTCGGGTTTTAATACATCGCCAAAAAACATCAAGGGAATGCGGTAGCGGTTGGGGTGCCAGTTTTCGTAGGTATCTAAGGGTAGGCGATGGCCATGATCGGCCACTAAAATAAACAAGGTATTTTTGTACCAGCTTTGCTTTTTTGCTTGGGCAATATAGGCACCTAAACACGAATCGGCATAATAGGCGGTGCTTTTAAATTTCTCTTTCACGTCATTTCCCGGAAATTTTGGCTTGCCTGGTAATTCGAACGGTTCGTGGTTGGTAAGTGTAAGTAGTGTGGAGAAAAATGGCTGTTTGGTATTTTTTAAATCGGCCAATTGTTTTTCGAATATTTTTTCATCGTAAGCACCCCATTTAGAGTTCATATCTTCCGATTGAAAGGCTTCTTTGTCTGTTACTTGCTCATATTGATGAAACAATACAAAAGACTTCATGCCAAAAAATTCGCTTTCGCCACCGTAGTAAAAAGAGGTAGCATAGCCTTTATTTTTTAGGGTTTGCGAAAGTGCAGGTAACTTTTCTTGTTTGCTTTCTTCTTTAATTATACTGCGAATGGCTT
>Ga0209107_10000020_pt1 | contig 95729 bp, 87 predicted proteins | sample LakErihyJuly2011_2_FD_187460 | JGI IMG/M metagenome (GOLD analysis project Ga0209107, IMG submission 187460) | Freshwater microbial communities from dead zone in Lake Erie, Canada - CCB hypolimnion July 2011 (SPAdes) (version 2) | ecosystem: Environmental > Aquatic > Freshwater > Lentic >...
CCGCCCCCCTGCCGGGCATGCTGGCCGCCAAGACCACGGTGCCCGTGCTGGGCGTGCCCGTGCCCTCGCGCCACCTGCAGGGCGTGGATTCGCTGCATTCCATCGTGCAGATGCCCAAGGGCATCCCCGTGGCGACGTTCGCCATCGGCACGGCCGGTGCGGGCAACGCGGCGCTGTTCGCCGTGGCGATGCTGGCTGGCAGCAACCCGGCGCTGCGCGCCAAGCTCGACGCCTTCCGCGCCCGCCAGACCGAGGTGGCCCGCGCGATGACGGCCGACCTGACGATGCCTGCCCAGGAAGGCGGCAAGGCATGAGCGCCGCCAAGGACGTGATCCTCCCCGTGATCTTGCCGGGTGCGACCCTGGGCGTGATGGGCGGCGGCCAACTGGGCCGCATGTTCGTGCACGCCGCGCAAAGCATGGGCTACCGCACCGCCGTGCTCGACGCCGATGCCACCAGCCCGGCGGGCCTGGTGTCTCACGAACACATCCGCACGCCCTACCTGGACACCACCGGCCTGGCCGAGCTGGCCAGCGTGGCCGATGCCATCACCACCGAGTTCGAAAACGTGCCCGCCGCCGCGCTCGAGCAGCTGGCCCAAACCCGCCCGGTGGCGCCGGCCGGTGCGTCGGTCGCCATCTGCCAGGACCGCGCCCGCGAGAAGGCCCACTTCGTCGGCTGCGGCGTCGATTGCGCCCCGCACGCCCTGATCGACACGCCCGAGCAATTGGCAGCCGTGTCTGATGACCTGCTGCCCGGCATCCTCAAAACATCGCGCCTGGGCTACGACGGCAAGGGCCAGGTCCGCGTCAAGACGCGCGCCGAGCTCATCGCCGCCTGGGACGAGCTGCAGCGCGTGGGCTGCGTGCTGGAGAAGATGCTGCCTCTGGCCTACGAGGTCAGCGTCATCGTCGCCCGTGGCCGCGATGGCCAGGTCGTGCACTTCCCGCTGCAGCAGAACCTGCACCGCGACGGCATCCTGGCCGTGACCACGGTGCCTGCGCCGAACGTCACCGAAGCTGTCTCGCAGCAGGCCTACGCCTCGGCGCACAAGATCGCGTCCTCGATGGACTACGTCGGCGTGCTGTGCACCGAGTTCTTCGTGCTGCAAGACGGCCGCATCGTTGCCAACGAGATGGCCCCGCGCCCGCACAACAGCGGCCACCACACCATCGACGCCTGCGACGTGTCGCAGTTCGAGCTGCAGGTGCGCGCCATGACCGGCCTGCCCCTGGTCGAGCCCGTGCTGCACAGCCCCTGCCTGATGCTCAACCTGCTGGGCGACCTGTGGTTCCCTGAGGCGAACGGCCAGCGCGCCACGGTGCAGCAGGAACCGGACTGGGCCGCCGTGCTGGCGCTCTCGGGCACCCACCTGCACCTCTACGGCAAATCTGAGGCGCGTGCCGGCCGCAAGATGGGCCACCTGACGGTGACGGGCGCCAGCCCGCAAGCTGTCCGCGCCACGGCGCTGCAGGCCGCGGCCATCCTGGGCATCGCGCCGTTCTGATCGCCAGGCCTTGACCCGTCCGATGCCCACCATGCGCCTGCTCGACCCCGCCCAGCAGCCCGACGCGATCGAACAGGCCGCGCAACGCCTGGCCGACGGCGGCCTGCTGGCCCTGCCCACCGAGACCGTCTATGGCCTCGGCGCCCGTGCCGATGACGATGCCGCCGTGGCCCGCATCTTCGCGGCCAAAGGGCGCCCGGCCGACCACCCGCTCATCGTCCACGTGCCCAACGAGGCCGCGGCCCTGCACTTCGTCAGCGCCTTCCCGCCCGTGGCCCAGCGCCTGGTGCGCGCCTTCTGGCCGGGGCCCTTGACCGTCATCGTGCCGCGCCACCCCGACATGGCCCGCGCCGCGGCGGGCGGCCAGGACACCATCGGCCTGCGCTGCCCCGACCACCCCGTGGCCCGCCAGCTGCTGGACGCCTGCGCCCAGCGCGACATCCTCGGCGTGGCCGCGCCCAGCGCCAACCGCTTCGGCCGCATCAGCCCGACGCGGGCGGCGCACGTGGTCGAAGAGTTCGCTGACCAGGGCCACAACCCCGAGGATCCAGACGCTCTGGACGCCGTCTGGGTGCTCGACGGTGGCCCCTGCGAGGTCGGCATCGAGTCCACCATCGTCGATTGCTCGCGCGGCCAGCCGGTGCTGCTGCGCCCTGGCCGCCTGACGATGGCCCAGCTCGAAGAAGCCGCTGGCGAGCCGCTGCTGTGGTCCAAGCCGGAGGCGCCCGACCCGAACGCGCCCAAGGCCTCGGGCACGCTGCTGTCGCACTACGCGCCGCGCGCCCGCGTCGTCCTCATGAGCGATGCGCAGCTGGCCGACGGCCTGGACGTCATCGAGCCCGAGCTCACCGCCCAGCACCTGGCCACCCCAGGCGTGGCGCCGCGCGTGGCCGTCTATTCGCGCAGCCTGTGGGCCCACCACCCGCGCCACCCGGGCGTGGTGCACCTGTCCATGCCGGGCGATGCGGTCACCGCGGCCCACGACCTGTTCGCCGACCTGCGCGAGATGGACGCCACCGGCGTCGCCCAGATCTGGGTGGAAGCCCCGCCCGAAGGCCCCGCGTGGGACGGCGTGCGCGACCGCCTGAGCCGGGCCGCGGCCGCCTGAGCCGCGGCGCTGACTGCCCCGCTCACAGACCCGCTCACAGACCCGCTCACCGACCCGCTCACCGACCCGCTCACCGACCCGCTTGCCGGCCTGTTCACCCCCGGCGCTTCACAGCTCTTCACCCCGGCACCGCGCGGGCGAGGGCAATCCCGTGGCAGACTGCCACCTTGGCGCGCGGGTCTGGGTGATCCGGCGCCGCCCTGCCATCCCCCGACCCCTGGATCCCCTGGAGAGACCATGTTCCCTGTTGCCGCATCCCGCCTGCCCGTGAACCGCCGCCGCCTGGGCTGGGTCGCGCTGGCCTGCTCGGCAGCCGGCCTGGCGATGGGCCTGTCGGCCTGCGGGGGCGGCAGCCGCAACAGCTTCTTTGCGCCCGGCAGCATCGTGTCGTTTGGCGATGAGAACAGCGCGTTCGAGGACTTCGCTGGTTCGCTGAAAAAGGCCGATGGCACCACGGGCAGTGGCGCGATGATCAAGGGGCTCACGTACACGGTGCACGACGCAACTGTGGGTGCGCCAGTGGTGTGTCCGGACACGACGACCGGGCTGCCTTCGACCCTGGCCGATGAGTGCACCACCGCCACCAGCAATGGTGGCACCATGACCTCGCCCACGTTGAGTGGTCGGGGGGGGTACTACGGCTTCTCGTTTTTCTCTTCCACCAAGCTCGAGGTGGAAAGCGGGTCAAGCGCCAATCAACGCACCACCCGCACCATCTACGACTGCGGCACGCCCCGCATCTGGGTGCATGTGCTGGCCCGTGCCTATGGCCGTGGTTTCAACGGCCGGTGCACGCTCGACCCCTTCACCGGCGCGGTGAGCTACGCCGCCTATGGTGCCCAGACCGACGACGTTATCGCCCAGATCGCCGCCCACCGCGGTGAGCTCAATGGCAGCACGCTGGTCACCGTCATGGTGGGCCAGAACGACATCCTGGCGCAGTACGCCATTGTCCGCGCCAGCGGCAACCCCAGCACAGCCGAAGCAGCCGCCATCGCCGACTTGCAGGCCCGGGCCGACCGCATGGCCGCTGCCGTCAAGGACGTGATCGGTACGGGTGCCAAGGTGGTGCTGTCGCTCACGCCTTCGCTGAACAACGCGCCCAAGGGCATTTCTTCTGCCGAAGATGGCGCCTTGCTCTCGCGCCTGGTGGTGGCCTACAACGACCGCCTCTACGTGCGCGGCCTGGGCAACGTCTCTGGCCGTGACCTGGTGGGCGTCAACCCCGACAGCTTCACCAACACCAGCACGCGCAGCACCAGCTATGAGCACAATCTGCCGCTGTGTGACACGTCGGCGCTGACCAAGCCCGATGGCTCGACGACGTCCAGCCTGCCCAGCGATGTCTTGTTCTGCACGACGGCCAACATCGTCCCTGGTGGCAGCATCAGCACCTACATCTGGGCCGATGCCACCCACTACGCGCCGCTGGGCCACAGCCTCATCGGCGCCCTGGCCTACAACCGCGCCCGTCAGCAGCTCTGACCGCCGCCGGTTCGCGGGCCGTGGTCAATGCCGCGGTCCGCGCCCGAACCACAGCTTCATCCCCAGGATGGCCAGCGCCAGCGTCAAGGTGACGCAGTTGGCGATGGTCACAGGCAGCGAACCGATCGACAGGCCATAGACCAGCCACAGCGCCACCCCGAGGGTGAAGCAGCTGTACATGCCCAGGGAGATCCCGCTGACGTCGCGCGTGCGCAGGGTCAGCCAGACCTGCGGCACGAAAGAGGCCGTGGTCAGCATGGCAGCGAGGCCGCCGATCCACTCGATGGTGTCGGGTGAGAGGTTCATGGGGTGTGCTGCTCAGGGCGTGTTGGGCGTGATCGGGGCGGTGACGGTGTTGGGGCGTTGCGCCCAGTCGATCAGGGCTTGCAGCACAGGACGGCCCGCATCGGCGCGCGGGTGGTTGACCACACCGACGACGATCACGCGGTTGCCGCCATCGGCCGTGTCCACGTAGCCGGCCATGGACGCCACGCCGTCGAGCGAACCCGTCTTGATGTGCGCGCGGCCTGCGGCAGCCTGCCAGCGCCGTGTGGTGCCATCGGTGCCATTGACGGGCAGGGAGGCCACGAACTCCGGCATCACCGGGCTGCGCCACAGGGCCTGCAGCCACTGGCCCAGGCACAGCGCCGTGCTGCGTTCGCTGCGCGACAGGCCGGCGCCGTTGTCCAGCTGCAGGGCCTCGCCTTCGCAGGCGCTGGGGCGGCCGTTGCCATTGCCGCCACGCGTGGCTTCCAGCACCAGTTGCGTGGTGGCTGCGCGGGCCGAAGCCAGCGTGGCCGGGCGCGGGGGCTCGTTGGCATCACGGTTGGCATCGCGGCTGGTGTTGCCGGCGCCCAGCGTCAGGAAGAGCTGGCGCGCCATCACGTTGTTGCTGTATTTGTTGATGTCGCGCACCACGGTGGCCAGCGGCGGCGATGTCCACGTCTGCCACACCGGCAGGCCGGCGGGCCAGCTGCCATTGCGCACGGTGCCCCCGAGGTGTCCGCCGCCATCCTGCCAAGCCTGGCTGAGCAGCCGCGCGCCGTGGTCGTCGGGGCCATCGCCGCGCCACAGCAGCGGCCATTCGCGCTCGCCGCAGCTCAGGGGATACGGCCCTTGCACGGTCACGCGCCAGCGTTGCCGACCCAGGTGGTGCCAGCCGAGGACGGGCGCCATCGTCAGGTTCAAGGCCTCGCGCCAGTCGCCGCAAGGCAGCTTGGGTTTGGGCGACAGGCGGTTGACCAGCTCGACGCCGTCCAGCGCCGGCTCCAGGCTGGCCCGCACCTGGCCGGGCTGGGCCGCGTCGGGCAGCAGGCGCAGGGTGACCGCGCCGTGATTGAGCAGCAGGGCGTCGGCGCCGGCGTTGTAGGGCTTGAGCACCTGGCCGTCGAAGGCCGCGGGGTCGTGCGGCGGCAGATCGAAGGCGCTGCGGTCGGTCAGCAGGTCGCCGCGGATGTCGCGCAGCCCGGCGCCCCGCCAGCGCGACATCATCAGCTGCACCCGCTCGATGACCAGGCTGGGGTCGCCACTGCCGCGCAGGTGCAGCGGTCCGTCGAGCGCGCCGTTGGGCAGCAGCGGCCCGCCCAGCCCCGCCTCGGTGCGCCAGGTGTAGGCCGGCCCCAGGCTGCGCAGGGCCGCGCCCGTGGTGAACAGCTTCATGACCGAGGCCACCAAACGCGGCGATGTCGCCTGGTGCTGCCAGCGCGGCGCTTCGCCATCGACCGGCCAGACCAGCAGCGAAAACGCCTCGGCCGGCAGCCCGCTGGCCTGCAGTGCCGCGGCGACCTGGGGCGGCCAGGCGGCTTGTCCGGTGGGTGCGCTGGCCTGTGCGGCGGCCGTCGAAGACAGGCACAGCGCCAGGCAGGGCAGCAAGTGGAACAGGGTGGGGACGGCGCGCATGGCGGCCATCATAGGGGGGAGGCTGGGGGCTACACTCTCGCGATGTCTGACAGCGTGTTCCCGACCCCCTTGGCTGCGCCCATCCTGCTGGCGCTGGACACCGCCACCGAGCGCCTGCACATCGCCCTGGTGGCGGGCGATGCCGTGCACACCCGGGACCTGCCCGGCGGCGCCCAGGCCTCGGCCGCCTTGCTGCCGGCCTCGCAGGCTTTGCTGGCCGCGGCCGGTCTGCGCTGGGTCGATGTCGATGCCATCGCCTTTGGCAGCGGGCCGGGCGCGTTCACCGGCCTGCGCACCGCTTGTGCCGTCACCCAGGGCCTGGCTCTGGGCCTGGACTGCCCCGTCATCGTGCTCGACACCCTCATGGCCGTGGCCGAAGACGCCCGCCAGCGCGCCTGCGCGGCCGACCCCCAAGCCTGCCCGCCCGGCCAGACCCTGTGGGTGCTGCAAGACGCCCGCATGGACGAGCTCTATGCCGCCGCCTTCGCCTGGGACGGCCAAGCCTGGCAAGCCACCGAAGGCCCCGCCCTGTGGCCCCTGAGCGAGCCCCTGCGCCGTTGGGCCGAGGCCGCGCCTGGCAACGTGCGCCTGTGTGGCAACGCCTTGCTGCAGTGCGCCCAGGCGCTGGCCGGCCTGCCCGAGGCCCTGTGCCTGCCGGGTGGCGCCCAGGCCGTGCCCTCGGGTGCCGCACTGGCCGCGCTGGCCGCACAGGCCTGGCGCGCAGGCCGCAGCGTCGACGCCGCCCTGGCCTTGCCGCGCTACGTCCGCGACAAGGTGGCCCAGACCACCGCCGAGCGCGCCGCCGCGGCGCAGGCCTGAGCCGCCGTGAGCCTGACCATGCCCATGCTGGACACCCCACCCCACCACACCCTGGCGCGCGCAGAGGCCGCCGAGGCCGTCACCGACCGCGCGCTCACCGACGCCGACATCCCCGAGGTGACGGCCATGGAGCGCCTGGCCTGCGCCCACCCGCTGCACGCCTGGACCGACGAGAACTACCGCTCCTCGCTGCGCGCCGGCTACTGGTCGCGCGTGCGCTGCGACGCCGCCACGGGCCGCATCGTCGCCGTCTGCGTGGCCATGGACGGCGTCGACGAGGTGCACCTGTTGAACATCGCGGTCGCGCGCGCGCAGCACGGCCAGGGCCATGCCCGCGCCTTGCTGGCCGAGCTGGTGGCGCGTTGCCGACAGCGCCGTGCCGACGCCCTTTGGCTGGAAGTGCGGCCCAGCAACCAGCGCGCGCGCGCCCTGTACCTGCGCGAAGGCTTCGCGGACATCGGCGTGCGCAAGCACTACTACCCTGCGGCCACTGGCCGCGAAGACGCGGTGGTCATGCGCCGCCTGATCGATCTCAGCGACCCGAGCGAGGCCCCGCATGCGCTGGACTGAGCGACAACTCGCCATGCTGCGCGAGATGGGCGTACCGCCGTTCTGGCCGACCGATCCCGTGGCTGTCGCTGTGGCCGCCCCCGCACCCGATGCGGTGTCGGCTGACACGTCTGTCGCAGCGGCGGGCGCGGTGGCCCGTGCGCCTGCCGCCTTCGCAGCTGAACCGCAGGAGGCGCCTGTGGCCGCGCGCCAACAGGCATCCGCCCAGCCACCCCGCACCCCGCGTCCGGCATCCGCACCGGCGGCCCCCGCACGCCCCAGCGCCGCCGCGCCTGCCTTGCCCGCTGTGAGCGAAGCCATCCTTGGCCCCCGCCCCGTCGGCGTCGACACCATGGACTGGCCCACCCTGCGCGACACCGTGGCTGGCTGCCAGGCCTGCGGCCTGTGCCAGAGCCGCAAGCAGACCGTGTTCGGCACCGGCCACACCCAGGCCCGCTGGATGCTGGTCGGCGAAGCCCCTGGCGAGCAGGAAGACCGCCAGGGCGAACCCTTCGTCGGCCGCGCCGGCCAGTTGCTCGACCGCATGCTGGCGGCGGTGGGCCTCACGCGCAGCGAGGCCCCGCCCGAGCAGCAGGTCTACATCGCCAACGTGCTCAAGTGCCGCCCGCCGGCCAACCGCAACCCGCTGCCGCAGGAGGTCGCACAGTGCGAGCCCTTCCTGCTTCGCCAGATGGCCCTGGTGCAGCCCGACCTCATCCTCGCCATGGGGCGTTTCGCCGTGCAGTCCCTGCTCAAGACGAGCGAGCCCATCGGCAAGCTGCGCGGCCGCGTGCACGAGGTCCAGGGCATCCCGGTGGTGGTCACCTACCACCCGGCCTATCTGCTGCGCAACCCGGCCGACAAGGCCCTGGTCTGGGACGACCTGTGCCGGGCGCGCGAGCTGCAGCTCAGCCGCGCCGCGGCGCGTTCAGGCACCTGATCGGCGTCTGAGCGCCACTCACTCCGGCCCGATGAACCGCCGTCGGCGGAACCACCAGATCAGCCCGAACGCCACGCCGACCATCATCAGCATGGCCAGCCAAAAGCCTTCCGGGTGCTTGAGCAGCGGCATCAGCTCGAAGTTCATGCCGAAGATGCCGGTGATGAGGTTCAGCGGCAGGAAGACGGCGGTCAGCACCGTCAGCGTGCGCATGATGTCGTTGGTGCGGCTGCCCTGTGCGGAGAAATGGATCTGCACCGCGCTTTCGGCCGAGCTCTCCAGCCGGCGCACATGGGCCAGCACGCGCTCGACGTGCTCGTGCACATCGCGCGAGCGCACGCGCAGCACCTCGCGCTCGCGGGTGACGTGCGGGTCGGCCGACAGCGGCCACTCTTCCAGTGCGTCGATCCATTCCTGCACCGCGCTGCGCTGGTCCTCGCAGGTGTCTTCCAGCATGTGCAGGGTGTTGCGCGCGTCCAGCAGGGCTTGCCAGTGGTTGAACTGGTTGCGGTTGCTGAACAACTCCTGCTGCAGGTAGGCGAACTGGCGTGTCAGCAGCCGGCGCAGGTCCAGGTAGCTGTCCACCATGTGGTTGACGATGCGCAGCATCAGGTCGGCCGGGCTGGGCGGCAGGCGCGAGGTGCTGCCGCGGCCTTCGTGGAAGCGTGGCGTGGCGGTGTCCGCACCCTCCAGCGCTTCGGGCGTGTCCGCGGGCAGGTCCGCGGGGGTGTCTGCCGCGACGATGTCCTCCGGCTCGCCCAGCAGGCCCTTGGCCAGGAGTGAAGGCTGTGCGGGGGATGACAACGGTGCCGCCACCTCGGCGCCCTCGGCATTGCGCACGCCCTGCGGGATCATCTGGCTCAGGCGGGCCTCGAAGAAGTCGCGCACCGAGCAATCGGCCGGGTGCACGGTCAGCAGCACGCGGTCGAACACGGCGAAGCCCACCGGGCTGGTGTCGATGGAGGCCATGGCCTGGCGCGCCGACGAGGCCGTGCCGTGCGCCTCGTCCAGGAACAGCCGCTCCGTGCCCTGGCCCGCGGCCAGGCGGCGGAACACCAGCAGGTCGTACCACGAGGTGTAGTCGTACTGCGAGGGCAGTTGCGGGTTGAGCAGGTCGGTGACGTGCAGGTCCATCAGGCTGCCGCCGGCCAAGCGCTGCAGGTGCTGCTGCACCTCGGGCAAGTGCACCTCGAAGACGCGCCGGCTGGTCGTCACCCACAGGAATCCGTTGGCCGGCAGGCTGGTGGGCCAGGCGGGCAACTCGGTGAACTGGTCGTGGATCAGGAAGAAGCGCATCGTGGTGTCCAGCCCTTGCGAGGGTTCGGTGCTCAGGCCTTCAGCAGCGCGGCGGCGTCCAGCGCGAAGTAGGTCAGCACGCCGTCGGCGCCGGCACGCTTGAAGGCCAGCAGGGATTCCATCATGGTGGCTTCGCGGTCCAGCCAGCCGTTTTGCGCGGCGGCCTGGATCATGGCGTACTCGCCGCTGACCTGGTAGGCGAAGGTCGGCACGCGGAAGGCGTCTTTCACGCGGCGCACGATGTCCAGGTAGGGCATGCCGGGCTTGACCATGACCATGTCGGCGCCTTCGGCCAGGTCCAGGGCGACTTCGCGCAGGGCTTCGTCGCTGTTGCCTGGGTCCATCTGGTAGACCTTCTTGTTGGCCTTGCCCAGGTTGCCCGCCGAGCCCACGGCGTCGCGGAAGGGACCGTAGAAGGCGCTGGCGTACTTGGCGCTGTAGGCCATGATCCGTGTGTGGACCAGGCCTTGCGATTCGAGCGCCGCGCGGATGGCGCCGATGCGGCCGTCCATCATGTCCGACGGCGCGACGATGTCCACGCCGGCTTCGGCCTGCACCAGCGCCTGACGGGTCAGCACGGCCACGGTCTCGTCGTTGAGGATGTAACCCGTGTCATCGAGCAGGCCATCCTGGCCGTGGCTGGTGAAGGGGTCCAGGGCCACGTCGGTCATGATGCCCAGCTCGGGGAAGCGGCTTTTCAGCTCGCGCACCGTGCGTGGCACCAGGCCGTCCGGGTTGAGGGCTTCGGCGCCATCGGGCGTTTTCAGGGCCGCGTCGATCACGGGGAAGAGGGCCAGCACCGGCACGCCCAGGTCCAGGCAGCGCTCGGCGGTGGCGAACAGCTCCTGGCGGCCCATGCGGCTGACACCGGGCATCGAGGCCACGGGCTGGTTGGCGCTGTCGGCGTCCAGCACGAACACCGGGTAGATCAGGTCGTTGGCCGTCAGGCTGTGCTCGCGCACCAGGCGGCGGGAGAAATCGTCGCGGCGCAGGCGGCGCGGGCGGTTGGCTGGGAAGGCGGCGATGGGCGAGGTGCTGGATGACGAGGACATGCGGGGCGAAGGGCTGAGCGGCAAGCGGGTGATGTTGGACCGCCCACACGGGAAAGTGTGTGAACGTTTGCAAAGCTGCCAAAAAAACCACCGGAGGCAGGGCTTTTCGGACGTGGCGCGGCGCCACGGCATCCCAACCCCCCTATAATCACGGTTGAATGATACGCCGCAAGGCCTCTGCATTCCCTGCTTTTCCTCCCTGAGCAGGTGCCTTACGTGATGACAGCGTCAAGGCTTCACAGCCCCGGCTTTGCCGGGGCTCTTTTTTGCCCAGAATTTGCGCTGAGATTTGCGCTGAGGCCTGTTCATAATCCCACCATGAGCAACGCCTACCTCTGGGTCAAATCCCTGCACATCATCTTCGTGGCCAGCTGGTTCGCCGGGCTGTTCTACCTGCCGCGCTTGTTCGTCAACCTGGCCATGGTGCCGGGCGACAGCCACGCCGAGCGCGAGCGCCTGCTGCTCATGGCGCGCAAGCTCTACCGCTTCAGCTCCCTGCTGATGGTGCCTGCGCTGGTGTTCGGCCTGACGCTGTGGCTGTACTTCGGCATGGGCAAGGGGCCGGGTCAGATCTGGTTGCACATCAAGCTGACCCTGGTGCTCGGCGCCATCGGCTACCACCACGTCTGCCGCAAGCTGCTGCGCGATTTCGAAGGCTTCCAGAACCGCCGCAGCCACCGCTGGTACCGCGTCTTCAACGAGGTGTCGGTCGTGCTGTTCGCCGTGATCACCTTCCTGGTGGTGCTCAAGCCGTCCCTGGGCTGAGCCGCGCGGTGCCATGAGCCTGCACCGCAGTTCCGCCTGGCCGCTGTCGTGGGCGGCGGCGGCCCTCATCGTCTATGCCACTTTGCACCCGATGACGGGTTGGCATTGGCCCGACAGCCATGTGTTCAGCTGGGTCCTGCCCAAGCAGCCCAACGAGCTGATGGACGATGTGGTGGCCAACCTGCTGGGCTACCTGCCGCTGGGTTTCATCCTGTGCCTGGCGCATTTGCGCTCGGGCTGGCTGGCGCCCTGGGCGGCGCTGCGCACCTTGGCGCTGTGCGTGGCGCTGTCCTACAGCCTGGAGCTGCTGCAGTTCACCGTGCCGGGCCGGGTGCCCTCGCTGTCTGACTGGGTGCTCAACAGCCTCGGCTCGGCCTGGGGCGTGCTGGGGGCCGTCACCGTGCACGCGCTCGGGCTGGTGGACGCCTGGCACCGCCTGCGCGAGCGCTGGTTCATCCCGCAAGCCGGGCATGGCCTGGCTTTGCTGAGCCTGTGGCCGCTGGGCCTGCTGTTCCCGCCGCCCTTGCCGCTGGGGCAGGGGCAGTTGCTGCCGCACCTGCGCATCGGCCTGGTCGAGCTGACCCGGGACACGCCCTGGCAGGCCTGGCTGCTGCCCGAAGACCCGCTGACGCTGTGGAGCTCGGTGCACGCTGGGGTGGTGGCCTCGCCGTGGATCGATGGGGTGGAAGTGCTGACGGTGGCCGCCGGCATGCTGGCGCCGCTGTGCGTGGCCTGTGCGGTGGCGCGCCCGCGGGTGCTGCGCATCGCGATGCTGAGTGGCCTGGTGCTGACCGGGGTGGGCATGTCGGCGCTGTCGTCGGCGCTGAACTTCGGGCCGGTGCACGCGTTCAGCTGGGTCACGACCCAGGCCATGGCGGGCTTGCTGCTGGGCGCGGCGGCGGCCGTCCCGCTGGTGGGCTTGGGACGGCGGACCTGTGCCGCGCTGGGCGTGGGGGTGGTGCTGACCCTGGTGGCGCTCATCCACCTGGCGCCGCCCGATGCCTATTACGCGCAGACCCTGCAGGCCTGGGAGAACGGCCGCTTCATCCGCTTCCACGGCCTGTCGCGCTGGTTCGGCATCCTTTGGCCCTACGTGGCCCTGGCCTGGTTGCTGGGGCGTTGGTGGGGGCATGAGGCGGACCTGAGCGCGCCCAAGCAGGCCTAGGCCTAGAATGGGCGCATGGCTTCTTATTACCAGCGCCACATTTTTTTCTGCTTGAACCAGCGCGTCAACGGCGAGTCCAGTTGCGGCGACCACGGTGCCAAGGCAGGCTTTGACCACTGCAAGGCGCGCATCTCGGCCGCGGGCATGAACGGACCCGGCGGCGTGCGCGTCAACAAGGCGGGCTGCCTGGACCGCTGCGCCGGTGGCCCGGTGGCCGTGGTCTATCCGGAAGGCACTTGGTACACCTTTGTGGACCAGGCCGACATCGACGACATCGTGGACCAGCACCTGGTCGGTGGCCAAGTGGTCGAGCGCCTGGTGCTGCCCGACGACGTCGGTCGCTGAGGCAGGGCTGCCCCATGCTTGGACGCCCTGCATCCCTGACCATCGACGGCCCGGCGGGCCAGTTGGAGGTCGTGGTCGAAGACCCGCCTGCCGACCAGGGTGCGCCCCACCGTGCACCGAAAGGCCTGGCCGTCATCGCCCACCCGCACCCCTTGATGGGCGGCACCATGGACAACAAGGTCGTGCACACCCTGGTGCGCGCCTTCGTGCTGTCGGGCTGGCGCGCCGTGCGCTTCAATTTCCGCGGCGTCGGGCAGTCCGAGTCCGCCTGGGACGAGGGCCGGGGCGAGACCTCCGACATGCTGGCCGTGGTTGCCCACCACCTGGCCGACCCCGCCATGCGCGGCCTGCCGCTGGCCCTGGCCGGTTTCTCGTTCGGTGGCTACGTGGCCGCTCAGGCGGCCTCCCGCCTGAGCCAGGCTGCGGCCGACCAGCCGTCCGTGCGCGCGCCGACCACGCTGGTGCTCGTCAGCCCGGCGACCTCGCGCTTCGAGGTGCCGGTGGTGCCTGGCCACACCCTGGTGGTGCAGGGCGAGGCCGACGACGTCGTGCCCCTGGCCAGCGTGCTCGACTGGGCCCGCCCGCAGGCCCTGCCCGTGACGGTGGTGCCCGGCGCCGGCCACTTTTTCCATGGCCAGCTGGCCTTGCTGCGCGAGGTGGTGCTCAAGCACCTGCGCGCCGAGGCCGCTGGCTGACGGTGCTGCGGCGATGGGGCCGCGCGGCATGGCGGCCGCGCCCAGGTTTCCGCACATTTCCTTTCTTGCGTTTCCCCTGTTCTCACTCCATATTGACGGCATGACTGCTTTTCGTTCCCGTCGCCTCGTCCTGAGCGCGACCCTCTCTTTGCTGGCCTCGGTCCTGTCGGCCGCCGTGCCGGTCGCATCCCATGCCGCAGCGCCTGCTGCTGCGCCAGCGGCCTTGTTCGCCGAGCCCTCGACGGCCATGCCGCAGCCACCGGAAGTCGCCGCGCGCGCCTTCATCCTGCAAGACCTTTCCACCCGCCAGACCCTGGCCTCGCGCAACCCCGACCAAAGCGTCGAGCCCGCGTCCCTGACCAAGCTGATGACGGCCTACCTGGTCTTCCAGGCCCTGCAGGGCGGCAAACTCAGCCTCAGCCAGGAGCTGCCCGTGTCCGAGCGCGCCTGGCGCACCGGCATGACCGGCGCCTCGCGCTCCTTCATCAACGTGAACAGCCGCGTGAAGGTCGATGACCTCATCAAGGGCATGATCGTGCAGAGCGGCAACGACGCCACCGTGGCCCTGGCCGAAGGCGTGGGCGGCACGGTCGAGGTCTTCGTCGAGATGATGAACCGCCAGGCCCAGGTGTTTGGCTTGAAGGGCACGCGCTTCGCCAACCCCGAAGGCCTGACCGCGCCCGGCCACGTCAGCACGGCGCGCGAGCTGTCCATCATCGCCACGCGCCTGATCACCGACTTCCCGAACTCGCTGCCGTACTACTCGATGAAGGAGTTCACCTTCAACGGCATCAAGCAGGGCAACCGCAACCTGCTGCTGTTCCGCGATGCCACGGTGGACGGCCTGAAAACCGGCTACACCGACGCCGCCGGCTACTGCCTGATCGCCACCTCCAAGCGCCCGACCGCCGGTGGCGAGCGCCGCTTGCTGAGCGTGGTGCTGGGCGCCGCCTCGCCCGAGGCCCGCGCCAACGAAAGCCAGAAGCTGCTGAACTGGGGCCACAGCGCCTTCGACGTCGTCAAGCTGTTCGATGCCAACCAGCCCGTCACCACCGCCCAGGTCTGGAAGGGCCAGGCCAACACCGCCCGCCTGGGCCGCAGCACGCCCGTGGTGGTCGTGGTGCCGCGCGGGCAGGGTGCGTCGGTGAAGACGGCTGTGACGCGCAATGACCCGCTCATCGCCCCCTTGAGCAAGGGCCAGGCCGTGGGCAGCATCCAGATCACGCTGGGCACCCAGCCCTGGCAGACGCTGCCGCTGCAGTCCCTGGACGAGGTGCCCCAGGCCGGCTTCGTGGGCCGGATGTGGGACGCCATCCGCCTGGGCATCAAGTGAGCGACGGTGAGAGGAGCGACCCCATGACCCCCCACCAGCCCGTGAACCCGGCGATCCCGCCGGAAGAGTCCCTCATCCAGTACCCCAGCGCCTTTCCCATCAAGGTGATGGGGCCGCACCACGAGGAGTTCGTGGCCTCGGTGGTGGGGGTGGTGGTGCAGCACGCGCCCGACTTCGACGCCGCCACCCTGGAGCGTCGCCCCAGCAGCAGCGGCACCTACCTGGGCCTGACCGTCACGGTCACGGCCACCAGCCGCGAGCAGCTCGACAACATCTACCGCGCGTTGACCAGCCTGCCGCACGTCAAGTACGTGCTCTGAGCTTGATCGCCCCTGTGACAGGCCGTCACAGCACCCGCATACAATCCCGCAGCAGACCTGTTTGCCAGGTCTGAGTGCTTCCCGGCCGGTGCGCCTGTGTCCATGCCTGTGCGTGGGCCCGGCGCCTCGGCCCTTTGTTTGAAGGACCTGAACGTGTTGATTTCCGAAGCCTACGCCCAAGCCGCCGCCCCTGCTGCCAGCGCCTCTGGTGGCCTGATGAGCATGCTGCCCCTGGTGTTGATGTTCGTCGTCCTGTATTTCGTGATGATCCGCCCGCAGATGAAGCGGCAGAAGGAAACCAAGGCCATGCTCGAAGCCTTGAGCAAGGGCGACGAGGTCGTCACGCAAGGCGGCCTGATCGGCAAGATCAGCAAGCTGGGCGAAACCTTCGTCAGCGTGGAAGTGGCCAGCGGCGTGGAGCTGCAGGTGCAGCGCGCGGCCATCGTCCAGGTGCTGCCCAAGGGCACCTACAAGTAATCACGTGCCCTGCAAAGCGCGCACAGCAGCAAAGGTGTCGAGGACCGCATGAACCGCTACCCCTGGTGGAAGTACCTGATCATTGCCCTGGCCGTGTTCATTGGCCTGATGTACAGCCTGCCCAACGTGTTCGGCGAGGCGCCGGCGGTGCAGCTGTCCAGCGGCAAGGCCACGGTCAAGCTCGACGCAGATGCCGTCAAGCGCGTGCAGTCCGTGCTGGAGACGGCCGGCGTCCAGGCCGATTTCGTCGAGCTGGACGGCACCTCGGTGCGCGCCCGCTTCAAGGACACCGACGCCCAGATCAAGGCGCGTGACGCCCTGAGCCGGGCCTTCAATCCCGATGCGGCCGACCCGCGCTACATCGTGGCGCTGAACCTGGTCTCGCGTTCGCCGCAGTGGCTGCGCAGCCTGCACGCCCACCCCATGTTCCTGGGCCTGGACCTGCGCGGTGGCGTGCACTTCCTGATGCAGGTGGACATGAAGGCCGCGCTGACCCAGAAGGTCGAGAGCCTGGCCGGTGACGTGCGCACCCTGCTGCGCGACAAGGACATCCGCCACAGTGGCATCCGCCGCGATGGCAAGACGCTGACGGTGCGCTTCCGCGACGAGGCCACCCGCAAGGCCGCCCGCCCGCTGCTGCAAGACGGCCTGGTGGACCTGCTCTGGACCGACGGCACCGATGCCAGTGGCGACCTCACCCTGGTCGGTGCGCTCAAGCCGCAAAGCGAACGCAGCATCCAGGAGCAGGCGCTCAAGCAGAACATCACCACCCTGCACAACCGGATCAACGAACTCGGCGTGTCTGAGCCCGTGATCCAGCAGCAGGGCCTGGACCGCGTCGTGGTGCAGCTGCCTGGCGTGCAGGACACGGCCAAGGCCAAGGACATCATCGGCCGCACCGCCACGCTGGAAGTGCGCATGGCCGACGACAGCGCCGAGGCGCAGGCCGCGCTGCTCAGCGGTGGCTTGGTGCCGTTTGGCTCCGAGCGCTACCTGGAGCGCAGCGGCGTGCCCATCATCGTCAAGCGTGCGGTGGTGCTGACCGGCGACAACCTCACCGACGCCCAGCCCGGCTTCGACGAAAACCAGGAAGGCGCCGTGCACCTGACGCTGGACGCCCGTGGCGCGCGCATCTTCCGCGACGTCACGCGTGAGAACGTGGGCAAGCGCATGGCCATCATCTTGTTCGAGAAGGGCAAGGGCGAGGTCGTGACGGCGCCGGTCATCCGCGGTGAAATCGGCGGTGGCCGCGTGCAGATCTCAGGTCGCATGAGCACCGAGGAAGCCGCCGACACGGCCCTGCTGCTGCGCGCCGGTTCGCTGGCCGCGCCCATGGAGATCATCGAAGAACGCACGGTGGGCCCCAGCCTGGGTGCCGAGAACATCGCCCAGGGCTTCAACTCCCTGGTGTATGGCTTTGCCGCCATCGCCGTGTTCATGATGTGTTACTACCTGCTGTTCGGCGTGTTCTCCACGGTGGCCCTGTCGGTCAACCTGCTGCTGCTGATCGCGGTGCTGTCCATGTTGCAGGCCACGCTGACGCTGCCGGGCATCGCGGCCATCGCGCTGACGCTGGGCATGGCGATCGACTCGAACGTGCTGATCAACGAGCGGGTGCGCGAAGAGCTGCGCAACGGTGCGGCGCCGCAGTCGGCCATCGCGGCCGGCTACGAGCACGCCTGGGCGACCATCCTGGACTCGAACGTCACGACCCTGATCGCCGGCCTGTCGCTGCTGGCCTTCGGCTCGGGCCCGGTGCGCGGCTTTGCCGTGGTGCACTGTCTGGGCATCCTGACCTCGATGTTCTCGGCCGTGTTCTTCTCGCGTGGCCTGGTCAACCTCTGGTACGGCCGTCAGAAGAAGCTCAAGGGCGTGTCCATCGGGCAGGTCTGGAAGCCGCAGGCTTCGACCACCGCCCCGGCGCCCTCGGCCGAATAAGCACACCGCATCAGCACCCCCAGCGGAGCAAGACACCATGGAATTTTTCCGCATCCAGCGCGACATCCCGTTCATGCGGCATGCGCTGGTTTTCAACATCATCTCTTTCCTGACCTTCGCGCTGGCCGTGTTCTTCCTGGTCACGCGCGGCCTGCACCTGTCCATCGAGTTCACGGGTGGCTCGCTCATCGAGGTGCAGTACGCCCAGGCGGCCAACCTGCACAAGGCCCGCGAGGCCGTCGAAGGACTCAAGCTGGGCGAGGTGCAGGTGCAGAACTTCGGCACCTCGCGCGATGTGCTCATCCGCCTGCCCCTGCGCGGCACCATGAAGCAGACCGAGCTGGTCACCAAGGTGTTCGACGCCCTGTGCCAGAGCGAGTCGGGCAAGGTGTCGGTGCAGTCGTCCGACAAGGGCGATCGCCAGGTGTGCCTGGTCGCCTCTGGTGGGGCGAAAGCCGGTGCGGCCGATGGCGCGCAAACTGAGCCCCTGACCCTGCAGCGCAGCGAGTTCGTCGGCCCGCAGGTCGGTGACGAGCTGGCCACCGATGGCGCCAAGGCGCTGCTGGTGACCGTCATCGGCATCATGATCTACCTGGCCATCCGCTTCGAGTGGAAGTTCGCCGTGGCTGGCGTGATCGCCAACCTGCACGACGTGGTCATCATCCTGGGCTTCTTCGCCTTCTTCCAGTGGGAGTTCTCGCTGTCGGTGCTGGCGGCGGTGCTGGCGGTGCTGGGTTACTCGGTGAACGAGTCGGTGGTGATCTTCGACCGGATCCGCGAGATCTTCCGCAAGATGCGCAAGATGGACACGCGCCAGGTCATCGACCACGCCATCACCAGCACCATGAGCCGCACCATGATCACCCACGGCTGCACCGAGATGATGGTGCTGGCCATGCTGATCTTCGGGGGCCCGACGCTGCACTACTTCGCCATGGCCTTGACCATCGGCATCCTGTTCGGCATCTACTCCTCGGTGTTCGTGGCCGCGGCCATCGCGATGTGGTTGGGCGTCAAGCGCGAAGACCTCGTCAAAGGTGGCAAAAAAGACATCGACCCGAACGACCCGCACGCTGGTGCGGTGGTGTAGAGTCAAAGTCAATCGAACTTTGCGCGTCAGCCTTGCCTGTCCCTGCCGGGCTTTGCCCTCCAGGTTTGAGGGCGGGCTGACCGTCTGAACCGCCTCATGTCCCTGGGACCTCACCGTGCCCTGGCGCTGACCGCACGCGTCAGTTACCTGGACGCCCTGATCAAAGGGGTGCATGGACTGGTGCAGGCTTGCACCGACGGCGCCCGCCTGCTGGCCAGCCAGTCGGCCGAACCCGCGTTGTACACCCGCCGCCGCGACCTGGTGCTGGACCTGCCCCGCGCCGTGCCGGCCTGGGAGGCCGCCCTCGACACCCGCTTGCAACTCGCCCTGCGCGACCTGCGCCTGGGCCGCAGCCTGCTCGCGCGGGTGACGGGTGCGGACGCCGTGGACATCCCCCTGACGCTGGTCGATGACCACGTCATGGAGCGTGACCTCTCGGCCTCGCGGCTGGCGCAGGCTGTCGCCGACCTGACCGGCTCCGAGTACACCGACCTCAACGCGCGGCTGCAGGCTGTGGGCGGGCCGGTGGAGTCCAGCGGCACCCAGGTCGATGTGCTCAGCGTGGGTTGGCTGGCCCGCGGTGTGGTGGACAGCTGGCACGACGGCGGCCTGCCCGCCGGGCATTGGCAGACCCTGCAGACCGTGTTGCAGCACGAGGTCGCGCAGTGGGCCCAGGAGGCCTACCACGTGGCCAACAAGGCCCTGCTGGACCAGGGCGTGCGCCCCGAGATCGACCTGCGCCCCTTCATCCGCCGCTCGCGCGATGCGGGTGTGGCGCTGACGCGGCCGGGCGATGTGGACGATGTCGGCGGTGCTGGCTTCGCGCACTCAGGGGCACATTCGGGCGCATTTTCGGGCGCACCGGCCCGCACGGCGCCTGCGGGCAACAGCGGTTTGCAGCCGCTGGGCCGTCCCTACGAAGAAACCCGCTTGATGACGCAGACGCCGGCCATTGGGCGCGGTCAGTTGCAGTCGCAGGCCATGCTGGGCAGGCTGACGGCGTTGGTCTCGCGCCAGGTGCCGGGCTTCGCGGCCACAGCGCCGATGCCGTCGTCCTCCTCCGCCTCGGCCTCCGCGCAGGCTGCGCCGCCTGCGGGGTGGGTCTCACCCGGTCTGGGCCAGGCCATCCAGCGCGTCACCGAGGTGGTGCGCCGCCAGGCCGACACCCAGCCGGGCACCCCGCCGGCCACGCCGGACGCCGTCCTGCAGGACCTGCGCCACAGCCAGAAGGCCCTGAAGGACGCCGCCGCCACGCCGGTGGAGCGCGCCACCATCGAGATCGTGGCCCTGCTGTTCCAGTCCATCCTGCAGGAAGAGCGCCTGCCCGCGGCCATCCGCGTGTGGTTCGCGCGCCTGCAGATGCCGGTGCTGCGCGTGGCCGTGACCGAGCCCGATTTCTTCGCCGCCACCAGCCACCCGGCGCGCATGCTGATCGACCGCATGGGCGCCTGCGTGATGGGCTTCGTGGCCGGCGAGCACGACAGCGAAGACGCCTTGCACGACGAAATCAAGCGCGTGGTGCAGGTGGTCGAGGCCTACCCCGACACCGGCCGGCGCGTCTTCCAGACCGTGCTGGGCGAGTTCGAGCGCTTCCTGGAAACCTATTTCCGTGACCAGAACCAGGCCAGCCGCATGGGCGTGTCCCTGGCGCAGCAGGTCGAGCAGCGCGAGACCTGGGCCATCCAGTACACCATCGAGCTGCGCAAGATGCTGGAGACCGTGCCTGTGCACGACGGCGTGCGCGAGTTCCTCTTCCGCGTCTGGGCCGATGTGCTGGCCCACAGCGCCGTGCAGACGGGCCAAGCCAGCGAGGCCACGCGCGAGCTCAAGCGCGCCGCGGCCGACCTGATCTGGTCGGCCAGCGCCAAGACCTCGCGCGAGGAGCGCGCCGAGGTGCTGCGCCGCCTGCCGCCGCTGCTCAAGCTGGTGCGCGAAGGCATGGTGCGCGCCGGCTTGGGGCCAGACGCCCAGGACGCCCACATCCAGGCCTTGAACACGGCCCTGGCCGCGGCGTTTTCGGCGCGCTCGGCGCCGCTGTCCTCGGCCCACCTGCGCGAGGTCACGCAGCGCCTGGAGGCTCTCGACGAGCTGCTGCCCGACATGGCCGCCATGGAGCTGGACGCCGACACCTTGCGTGACCTCTCCGGCCACGAGTCCGAGAACCTCGAGGTGGTGGCCGAAGGTGGCACCATGCCCACGCCGGCCATGCAGGCCTGGGCCCGCGAGTTGCAGATTGGCGCCTGGTTCCAGCTCGATTACCGCGGCCGGCGCGAGCAGGTGCAGCTGGCCTGGCAGGGCCTGAACAAGCAGCTCAGCCTGTTCGTGACGCCGCAGGGCCGCGGCGTGCTGTTCCAGATGCACCGCCTGGGCGCCTTCCTGCAGGCGGGCCTGCTGCTGCCGCTGGAAGAAGAGTCGCTGACCACCCGCGCGACCCGCCAGGCCCTGGCCAAGCTCGACGCCGACCCCGCGCGCCTGCTGAACTGAGCCAGCCCCCGTCCTGAGGCCCCGCAGCACCCCCCGCGGCTGCCGGCCTCACCCCGGGACAAGTTGCGAGAAATAAGACACGAACTGCGTCCTTATCCTTCCACTTGGTGGAATGGCTTTTTGAGAGCATTGCATGGCCAGACATTGGAGCCGGAATGCTTTTCAAACGGAAACGGATCGAACGCGCAGACATGGTTGGGGCCGCCCGATCGGGTGCGCTCGTGTCCTATGCGTCCGTGGAAACGGCCGAGGACGGCCTGCCCGTGCTCAGCCGCCTGTTCACCCAGCACGCCGACACCCAGGCGGACGTGATCCACGTGCTGCAGCGGGAGTGGAAACGCCGCGTGCCCGCGACGGCCCTGGTGCTGGACCGCGGGCAGTACAGCCTGGCTGCCACCGAGGCCCCCGACGTGCCCCGCGAAGAGTGGGCCGAGGCCTTGCGCTGGCAGCTGTCCGACCTGGTCGAATACCCCGTCGATGACGCCGTGCTGCAGTTGCTGGCCGTGCCGGAAGCGACCCAGCTGCGCGCCAGCAACGCCAGCATCGTGCTGATGTGCTCGCACCAGCAAGCCCTGCAGCTGGACACCGAAGCCGCCGACGAGGGCATGGTCTGGTCGGCCATCGAGGTGCCTGAGACCGCCCTGCGCAACATCTGCGCCCTGGGCGAGGAAGATGGCAAGGCCCATGCCCTGATGGTGTTCGGCGAGCACTACAGCGTGCTGGTGGTGACCTTCCAGGGCGAGTTGCTGATGGCGCGCACCATCGAGGTGGCGCTGTCGTCGGACACCCAGGACGAGGGCAGCCGCAGCGCCGCCATCGGCCGCGCCGGCCTGGAAATCCTGCGCACCCTGGACACCTTCGAGCGCATCCACAGCCAGGTCGTTCTGGCCCACGTGTCGGTGGCGCTGCCGCAAGGTTTCGAGAACGCTATCGAGGTGCTGCGCGACCTGGTCTACCAGCCCCTGAAGTGCCTGCAGCTGTCCGAGCACCTCGACCTCAGCCGCCTGGGCGAGCAGGGCGAGCGCATCGGCCAGGTGGCTTCGTTCAACGAACTGTGCGCGATCGGGGCTGCGCTGCGGCCTTGGTCGGAGCGCCGTGGCGTCTTGCAGATTTCGATGCAGCTGCCGCAGGGCGCGCTGGCCGAGCCCTCCTGGGGCCTGGAGAAGGGTGCGACCTGGGCGGGGGCCCTCGTGGCCGTGGCCGTGGTGGCATCCGTCGGTTTGAACCTGTGGGGCATGCGCCAGCAGCGCCTGGCCGATGAGCTGGAGAAGTCGGTGGCCAGCCTGGGTGGCACGACCACGGGCACCGTGCCGCGCCCGCGCATCCTGGTCGAACTGGAAGAACTGCGCGAGACCGAGCAGCGCCAGCGTGCCATCAAGGAAGCGCTCACGCGGATGTCGGCCGAAGCCGTGGGCAGCTACTCCGGCTACCTCAAGGCCTTGTCGCGCCAGAGTCAGGGCGCGCTGTGGATCACGGGTTTGACGGTGCAGCCCAATGGCCTTGACGTCGAGCTGCGCGGCCGCATGACCGACCCACGCCAATTGCCGGTGTACCTGGAGCACCTGGCCGCCGAGCAGCTGTTCCGCGGTCGGCGCTTCGCGCAGCTGGAGATCAAGGCACTCGCGGCCAACGAACAAACAGCCCACGCCAACGTCAGCGAATTCAGCCTGCGCGCGCGCGCCAACGGTGCGGCCGCGGCGGCCTCGTCTGCCGATGCGGGCGGCGCCAAGGAAGGGGCTCGCCCATGAAATTCGCCCTGCCCGAACGTCTCACCGCAGGCCTGGCGGCTTTGCGGCGCAAGAAGGCGCCCGTGGGCCCGCAGCCTGAGGGTGTGGCCACGGTGCCCGTCCAGGCCAAGGCGTCCGGCGCGGCGCTGGCGACTGTGCCGGCCTTGGCCGCCAGTTGGCAAGAGTGGACGGGCCTGGCCCTGCGCCACTGGCGTCGCCTCAAGCGCGTGCACGCCGCCCGCACGGCCAGCGAGCGCCGCTTGCTGGTGCTGGGCGCGGTCGCCATCGCCTGGTTCGTCTCGGACACCCTGCTCATCGGCCCGTCTTACGCCAGCTTCAAGCAAACCTCGGCGCGCTACAGCAAGGTGCGCTCAGAGCTCAACAGCAAGCGCGCCGAAAACCAGCGCGTCAGCAACGACATCCAGGCGATGACGGCCCAGCTCAAGGACGAGGTCGAGGCGGTGCGCCAGCGCGTGGCCGGCCAGAAGAAAGAGATCGATTCCTTCCAGAGTGGCCTGGTGCCTGCGCGCGAGATGCGCCAGGTGTTGCAAGGCCTGCTGGCGCGCACCGACGGCGTGCGCCTGGTGTCGATGAAGACTTTGTCGCCGGAAGAAACGGCCAAGCTCACGCCCGGCGTGCAGGACGTGCCCGGCATGTACCGCCACGGTTTGGATGTGCGCGTGACCGGCGGCTTCAACGACCTCTACGAATGGCTGGCCAGCATCGAACGCCTGCCGCGCCGGTTGCTGTGGTCCGGCCTGCGTCTGGAGTTGGACGAAGAGCAGCGCCTGTTCCTGTCGGTGCGCGTGATCACGCTCAGCCCCGATGCCGTGCCTCTGGAGATCTCCGCACCATGACGCGCCCACATTCTTCTGCCTGGACGCCTCGGGGGCAACTCACCGCGTCGGTGGCGCTGGCCACCGTGGCCGCGCTGGGCGCCGTGAGCGCACCATCGCCCACCTTGGCCCAGCTGGCCGACCCGACCCGCGCGCCTCACGTGCTGTCGCGCAACACGGCGCCCGGCCCCGTGCCCGGCGGACTCAACCCGGCCACCGCGGCCATGCTGCGCCAAGCCGGTGTGCCCGCGGGGGCCTTGCCCGGTGAGGTTGCCGGCGAAGCACCCGTGCGCGCCGCGCCCCCACCGCCGCCCAAGCCGCGTCACCGGCTGACCTCGGTGATGCTGGGCAGCGGTGCCGGCCACAGCGTCGCCATCATCGACGGCGAGGTGTACCGCGTGGGCGACAAGGTGCAGGGCACGGCCCTCACGGCCATCGACGCCACGGGTGTGCTGCTGGGCAGCGGCAAGGGCGCAGCCAGGTTGTCGCTGTTCGCGCGCCAGCCCGACGGGGCGGCCTCCGCACCTGGCGCGAACAAAGACAAAGACAAGGACAAGGGCGGCGACCCCGCGCCCACCGCCATGCCGTCAGGCAATGCCAACGCTTTCCCCTCTCTGCAGAACGGGGCCCGCCCCGACAAGGACACGCCATGAAGCAGCTCCTCACCGCCGTGGCCCTGGTCACCCTGACCTTGTGCGACCCCAGCCTGGGCTGGGCCGGCAAGCGCCGCGCTGTCACCCCCGCCGATGCCGATTTCGCCGGTGACAACGCCCGCTTGAGCTTCAACCTGGCCAGCCTGGACGCGCGTGCGCCGCTGGGGGCTCCGGTGAATGCCCCGTTGGCCGCGCCCGTGGCCGAACCTGTGCTGGACGCGATGCCGCTGGAGCCCGCCCGCCTGGAGCCCGCCCGCCTGGAGCGCAGCAGCGCCCGTCTGGCCAAGGCCAGCCCCCGCAGCCGCCGCTCCGAGGCTTTGCCGGCCGCGGCCGACCTCCCGCCCGCCTTGCCCGCGGCCATCCTGCCCCCGCCCAGTGCGTCCAGCACGGCCGCGAACCCGAGCGCCGTGCGCGACCCCGCACGCGACACCACCCGCTTCGACCTCGTCGTCAACAACGCGCCCGCCGCGCAGGTTTTCCTGCAGCTGGGCGCGGGCTCGGGCTTCACCGTGCTGGTGCCGCCCGAGGTGTCGGGCAACGTGACGCTCAACCTGCGCGGCACCAACCTGCCCGAGGCCCTGGAGGCCCTGCGCGAGCTCTACGGCTACGACTTCCGCTACTCGGGTAGCCGCGTCTTTGTCTATCCGAACACCGTGCAGACGCGCATCTTCCGCGTCAACTACCTGCCGGGACGCCGCCAGGGCGATTCGTCCCTGCGCGTGAGCTCCACCTCCATCTCCAACAACCGCGGCACCGCTGGCTCGACGGGCAGCACCGGCAGCACCTTCAGTGGCAACCCCCAGGGCGCAGGCAATGTGCAGGGCGACAACACCGCGCAGGTGCGGACCTCCTCCGATGCCGATTTCTGGCGCGACGTCCAAATTTCTTTGACCAGCATGGTGGGCAGCGCCGATGGCCGTGGCGTGGTGCTGAACGCGGGATCCGGCGTGATCGTGGTGCGCGCCACCCCCGCCGAGTTGCGCCATGTGAGCGATTACCTCAAGGCGGTGCAGCTGACCATCGAACGTCAGGTCATGCTGGAAGCCAAGATCATCGAGGTCTCGCTGAAAACCGAAAGCCAGGCTGGCATCAACTGGCAGCTTTTCCGTGGCAACGGCAGCGGCCACAAGGTCGGCTTGGGCGTGGTGGCGCCGGGTGCCACCATCAGCAGCACGGGCAGCATCAGCGCCCCGGGCGTGACCATCAACCCCGGCAGCAGCATCACCACCACGGCCCTGGGCAAAGGCTTTTACGGCCTGGCCTTCCAGGCGGCCAACTTCTCGGCCCTGCTGAACTTCCTGGAAACCCAGGGCGAGGTGCAGGTGCTGTCCAGCCCGCGCATCGCCACGCTGAACAACCAGAAGGCCGTGCTCAAGGTCGGCAGCGATGAGCTCTATGTGGTCAACGTGACGGCGGTGCAGTCGGTCACCACCACGGGCAACACCAGCAACACCTCGGCCGTGCCCACGGTGGAGCTCAAGCCCTTCTTCAGCGGCATCGTGCTGGACGTGACCCCGCAGATCGACGCCTCGGGCGCCATCATGCTGCACGTGCACCCGTCCATCAGCGTCGTCACCGAGCGCAACAAGGACCTCACCCTCGGCCTGCAAGGCTCCTACTCGCTGCCTCTGCCGGTGGCCTCCATCAGCGAGACCGACAGCATCGTGCGGGTGATGGACCGCCAGATCGTCGCCATCGGCGGCCTCATGACGCAGCAAGCCACCTCCGACCGTTCCGGCGTGCCCGGTGTCAGCGAGGTGCCCGTGTTCGGCAACCTGTTCAAGCAGCGCGACTCGACCCGCTACAAGCGCGAGCTGGTGGTGTTGATCAAGCCCACCGTGATCGGTGACGACGGCAACGGCTTCGAAGGCGACCAGCCCGAGCCCGCCATGCTCAAGCCGCAGTGAGGTCCGACATGCCTGCGCCCCAGAAATTCCGACTCGGCGACCTGCTGGTTCAGGCCGGCCTGATCACCGATGCGCAACTGCAAGAAGGCTTGCAGGAGCAGCGCAACAGCGGGCGCAAGCTGGGCCGTGTGCTCATCGACCGCGAGTGGTTGACCGAGGCCCAGATCGCCAAGGCCGTGGCGCGGCAGATCCATGCGCCTTTCGTGGACCTGGTGCACTTCCCGCTCAAGCCCGAGCTGGCGCAGCAGCTGCCCGAAACCCACGCACGCCGCATGCGCGCCATCGTGCTGGACGAGACCCCGGCCGGCCTGATGATCGGCATGGCCGATCCGACCGACATCTACGCCTACGACGAGATCGCCCGCCTGCTCAAGCGCAACGTGGACATCGCCGTGGTGACCGAGTCCCACCTGCTGACGGCGCTGGACCGCGCCTACCGCAGCACCAAGGAAATCGAGGGCCTGGCGCGCGAGCTGACCAGCGAACTCGCCGGCATCGAAAGCGACCTGGGCGACCTGCTGGGCATCGACTCGACCAGCAACGAAGACGCCCCCGTGGTGCGCCTGCTGTACTCGGTGTTCGAGCAGGCCCTGCGCATGCGCGCCTCCGACATCCACATCGAGCCGCAGGAAAAGATCCTGCGCATCCGCTTCCGCATCGACGGCGTGCTGCACGTGCAGACCGAGGCCGATGCCAAGATCGCCAGCGCCGTGGCCTTGCGCCTCAAGCTCATGTCGGGCCTGGACATCTCCGAGAAGCGCCTGCCGCAAGACGGCCGCTTCGCGGTGCGCCTCAAAGACGGCAACGTCGACGTGCGCATCTCCACGCTGCCTTCGCAGCACGGCGAATCGGTCGTGATGCGTCTGCTCAGCCAGAGCACCGGCATGCTCGACCTCAACAAGCTGCAGATGCCCGCCGGCATGCGCAACGCGCTGACCGCGGCCATCGCCAAGCCGGCCGGCATGATCCTGGTGACCGGGCCGACCGGTTCCGGCAAAACGACCACGCTGTACGCCGCGCTCAACGCGCTCAACAGCACCGAGCGCAAGATCATCACCGTCGAAGACCCGGTCGAGTACCGCCTGCCCGGCCTCAACCAGGTGCAGGTGCACGACAAGATCGACATGACCTTCGAGCGCATCCTGCGCTCCGCCTTGCGCCAGGACCCGGACGTCATCCTGGTGGGCGAAATGCGCGACAAGACCACGGCCGAAATCGGCATGCGCGCCGCCATGACCGGCCACTTGGTGCTGTCCACCCTGCACACCAACGACGCGGCCTCCACGCCCGCGCGCCTCATCGACATGGGCGTGCCGCAATGGATGGTGGCGCTCTCGTTGCAGCTTGTGATCGCCCAGCGCCTGGTGCGCACCATCTGCCCCATGTGCGCCACCCACTGCGAGCCCACGCCACAGGAACTGGTGTGGCTCCAGAACGAACTCGGCCCCGAGGTGGACACCAGCGGCGTCTCGCATGGGCCAGGCTGCCCCGAGTGCAACCAGACCGGCTACAAAGGCCGCACCGGCGTCTATGAATTCCTGCAGATGACGCTGCCCCTGGTGGACGCCATGAGCGCGCAGGACCCGACGGCCTTCTCCAAAGCCGCGCGCGAACAGATGGCCGGCAACACCCTGCGCCGCGACGCCGTGCGACTGGCCTTGAGCGGGCGCACCACCGTGGCCGAGGCCATGGGTGTGAGCGCACAGGTCGATTGAGGTGCACTGACATGGGACGCTTCGTCTACAAGGCCCGCGGGCCCTACGGCCAGGTCGAAGGGGTGCAGGAGGCCGCGACCACCGCGCAGGTGGCCGCCATCCTCAAGAGCAAAGGCCTCATCCCGGTGAAGATCTCGGCCGATGCCGCCACGGCCGCCGCACTCGCCAGCAACCTGGGCGTGGGCGGCAGCATGGTGGACCTGGGCGGCAAGCAGGGCATCCAGCTCTTCGCGCCCAAGGTGGAGCGTGCCGACGTGATGTTGTTCAGCCGGCAGATCCACACCTTGCTCAAGGCCGGTGTGCCCATCCTGCGGGCCCTGGCGGGCTTGCAGGAAACCACGACCAACCCGGCCATGAAGGCCATCATCCTGGACCTGCGCCGCAGCCTGGAGTCCGGCGTGGACCTGGCCACCTCGGTGGCCACGCACCCCAAGATCTTCGACAGCTTCTACGTCGCCATGATCAAGGTCGGTGAGGCCTCGGGCCAGATCGACCAGGTCTTCATGCGCCTGTACAAGCACCTGGAATTCGAGCAGTTCATGAAGCAGCAGGTCAAGTCGGCCCTGCGCTACCCCAGCTTCGTCATCATGGCCATGGTCGGCGCGGTCACCGTCATCAACGTGATGGTGGTGCCCGCCTTCGAGGGCGTGTTCAAGAGCCTGGGCGCCAACCTGCCGGTGCCCACGAAAATCCTGATCGCCAGCTCCAACCTCACGCTCAACTACGGTTGGTGGCTGCTGGGCGGGGCGGTGGTCGCGGGTTTCGTGTTCAAGCAGTGGCTGGCCTCGGTCGAAGGCCGCATGGTCTGGGACCGCCTGCTCATCAACATGCCGCTGGTCGGCCCCATCGTCACGCAGGCGGCGCTGTCGCGCTTTGCCCGTGCCTTTTCACTGTCGCTGCGCAGCGGCGTGCCGCTGGAGCGCGCCCTCACCAGCGTGGCGCAAACGGCCGACAACAAATACATCAGCGCCCGCATCGACGGCATGCGCGAGGCCATCACGCGGGGCGATTCGCTCACCCGCGCGGCCGTGGCCACGGGCGTGTTCACGCCCATGGTGCTGCAGATGCTGGCCATCGGCGAAGAGACCGGCATGCTCGATGAGCTGCTGGACGAGATCGGCGAGGTGTACAGCAACGAAGTCGAATATTCCCTGAAAACCCTGGCCCAGCAGATCGAACCCATCCTGGTGATCTTTCTGGGCGCAATCGTGCTGTTGTTGGCACTTGGCGTGTTCATGCCGATGTGGGAAATGGGCCGCGCCACCATCAAGCATTGATCGCACATGCCGAAAACCAAGACAGCTTTCTTTTTTCTCCACCCGCACGAGGTCTTCACCATGCAACAACGTCGTCAAGCCGGCTTCACCATGATCGAGCTGATCGTGGTCATCGTCATCCTGGGCATCCTGGCCGCCACCGCCCTGCCCAAGTTCCTGGACCTCAAGTCCGATGCCCAACAGTCGGCACTGGACGGCATGGCGGGCACGGCCTCCAGCGCCATGTCGCTGAACTACGCCGGTTGCTCGGCGACGGGGCACAAGACCGCCGGTGCCGATGCCGCCAAGTGCACGAAGGTCGATGACTGCAACAAGCTCACCGCCATCTTGCAAGGCGGCCTGCCTGCCAAGTTCACCGTGACCGCGGCCGGGCTGGGCACCAATGGCGCCACTGCAGAGTGCGTGCTGTCCATGGCCGACTACGCCCCGACCGCGAAGTTCACTGGCATCGGCGCCGGCAACTGAGCTTGAGCTTGCGCGGAAGGCCGGGCCGCGGGTGCCGGGCTTTCTGCGTCTTTGTTCAATTTTTTCAAAGCAGCCGGTCATATGCCTCGGTTACACGCCGTTACCGTCTGGACAAGGGGCGAACCCGCCAGCACAGTGACGATGTGATCCATGTCAAGCCAAGAGGTGCCAAGATGAGTGCGTTGTTCAAGCAAGTGCTGGGGCGGTTGAAGTCCGCCAGCAAAGGTGTGGCCTTGGGCCTGACCTTGGGTTGCTGTGCAACGCTGGCACAGGCTGCGGCCACCACCGCGGGCACGCTCAAGGTGCTGGTGCCCAGTCAGACGGGCTTCAGCCCGCAGGCCTACACCTCGGCCAACCTCAAGACGGTGGACTTCGACACCACCCTGCTGACGAACACCGCGGGCGTGTCGCAAGGCAGCAGCTCGGCCACGGGCGGTGGCGGTTGGAGCACCACCACGACGGCCAGCCCCGCGCCCACCGGCTTCGCGAACAAGTTCGCGCGCGTGGCGTCGGGCACCAGCGGCTCATCGCAAACGCAGCTCAGCTTCACCAACGGCACGGGGTACATCAGCTTCCTGTGGCATCTGGGCACGGGTGACAGCGACAACACCATCCGCATCAACCTGAGCAATGGTGACTACCGCACCCTCACCAACTGCCCGGACACCACCCTGACCTGCGTGGGTGGCTACGACACCGTCAACTTCTTCCAGGGCTTCTTCAACATCTTGTTCGGTCTGACCGGACAGGTGGATCAGACCCAGTCTGTGCGCATCGTGTACACCCCGCCCACGGGCGTGTTGGTGACTTCGGTGCAACTGACGGCCATGCGCCACCAGGTCTGCGCCTTCTGGTTCTTGTGCTCCTGGGACAACCGCAACCTCAGCCTCGACAGCCTGAGCTACGACGACAACAGCAATGGCGCGCCCTTGATGTCGCTCGACCACGTCGAGGTGGTGGCCAGCAACGCTTCGGGTCTGACCTGTCAGAACAACACCTTCAAAGTGCGGGCCTGCGCCAACGCCGCCTGCACCACGCCGTACACCAAGGGCGTGACGGGCACGGTGAACTTCACCCGCTCTGACGGTGGGGCCTCGCGCGCGGTGGCCTACAGCATCGCCAGCGGGTCGGCCTATTCGGGCGACCTGTCGGTGAGCATGCCCTCCAACTGGGGCAGCTCGACCACCTGGAACACCGCCGCCACGTCGGTGCCTGCGGCTTCATCGTCTTCGATGTGCGCGTTCGGCACCTTGGCGGGCTCCAGCGCATGCGCCTTCACGGCCAACAAGACAGGGCTGTTGCTGTCTTTGCCCGCAGCCGTTGCCGGTGACCCCCAGACCTTGACCGCGACCCTGGTGTCCGAGAACCTCTTCGGTGCCTGCAGCTCGCCTTCGGGCTCCGGCAGCCTGACCTCCACCGTCACGGCCACGTATGGCGTGGCCACGAACACCACCGCGGCCACGCTGCTCAACTCCGGCAGCAGCAGCACGCTCAAGACCTTGACTGGCGGCTCGGCCATCACGGGCCTGACCACGGGCATCAGCTCGGCCACAGGCACCAACACCTTCAGCTATGCCGATTCGGGACAGGTGCAGCTGGACGTCACCGTGACGGGGCTCTCGGGGACCCTCAGCAGCCTGCTGGGGGTGAAGAACAGCGTGGTGACCACGGTGGTGCCGGCGGTGTTCAAGGTCGAGCCCGTCATCAATGGCAACACCGTGCTGACCAACCCGAAGGTGGCGGCCGGTGGTGACTTCCAGCTGCGCCTCACTGCCTTGAGCAAGACGGGGGTCGTGTTGAAGAACTTCGGCGTCGAGCCAGGCCTGGGGGCGGTGAACTTGACCAAGTCGCTGCTCAAGCCCGTGGGCGCAGCACTCAAGAACAACCCGGACCTGGCGTTTGGGCTGATCAAGTTCAACAATGGCATTTCCTTGCTGACCCTGTCCTGGGACGAGGTGGGTTCGCTGGACTTCGTGGCGACGCTGGCGGACTACCTGGGCTCCGGCGTCAAGGTGGAAGGCAAGTTGTCCGACACCGTGTCCGCAGGCTTGCGCCTGGTGCCTGCCCAGTTCGGCCTGAGCGCCACCCCGCGGTGCGCGGCCACCGAAGGCGCCAGCAACATCGCTTTTGCCTACGCCGGCCAGCCCATCGACGTCACCGTCACAGCCCTGAATGCCGACGGCGTGATCACGCAGAACTACGATGGCACGGCGGCCGCACCCGCCGACCGTCTGGCCAAGAGCGTGAACATCGCCACGGCCGGTGGCGCCAACAGCGGCAGCCTGGGGGGCAGCCCCGTGGTGGCCGCCACGGCGTTCGCCAACGGTTCGGGCAGTGGCACCATCTCCTACGGCATGACGAACAAGCTGTCGGCACCTGACACCGTCACCCTGACGGCCTCGGACGCCGATGTCAGCGGCGTCAAGACCACGCCTGCGGTGCTGGTGCGCAGCGGCCGCATCAAGTTGTCGAATGCCTTTGGCTCCGAGCGGTCCGTGCTCGACATCCCCATCCAGGTGCAGTATTGGACGGGCAAGTCGTGGACGGCCTCGAACGACAACTGCACCAACGCCTCGGTCGTGACAACCGGCGCCCTCAAGCGCAATGCCTACAAGTCGCACGCCGGTGCGGGCAACACGGATTGGTCCACCGCGGCCTCGTCCGTGGCGCTGGCGGCGGGCGCGGGCAAGCTGACGCTGTCTGCGCCGGGTGCTGGCAAGACGGGCACCGTGGACGTGGAGCTGGACCTGTCGGCTTCGGGCGCCAACCTGCCCTGGTTGCAGTCCTTGGACGATGCTTGTGGCGCAGGTGTGGTGTGCAACCCGAGGGCGCGCGCTTCGTTCGGGGTGTACTCCCCGGAGTCGAAGAAGACCGTCAACATCCGCAATGTGTTCTGAGCCAGGACGACGTGATGTGAACCCCATCGACCGTCCGTGTGGCCGCGGCTACACCATGGTCGAGCTGATCATGGTGATCATCCTGGCGAGCATCCTGGCGGCGGTGGCCTTGCCCAAGCTGAACGTCGCCACGAGCGTGCGTGACGACATCTGGCGCGACGGGCTGCTGTCCGGCTTGCGCTTTGCGCAGAAATCGGCGGTGTCGCACCGCAGGCTGGTGTGCGCCAGCGTCAGCGACACGCAAATCTCCTTGCAAATCGCGTCCGCCAACCCGGCCACGTCCTGTGACACCGACCTCATCGGGCCGCGCAGCACCGGCGTGTTCGCCACCAGCGGCAACGGCAACACCAAGACGGCCGTGTCGCCCACGGGCATCATCTACTTCCAGCCCGATGGCCGCACCACCACCGACGGCGCAGGCGCCACCGTGTCTTCGCGCACCGTGACCATCACGGGCGTGGGCACGGCCATCGCCATCACGGGGGAGACCGGCCATGCGGAGTGAGCCTTTGAACAAGGCCCGTCGCTTGCCGGTGTTCGGCGCACGCGCGGCGCAGCAAGGCTTCACCATCATCGAAATGGTGGTCGCCATCGTCGTGATCGGCGTGGGCGTGGCGGGGCTGTTGTCGGCCTTCAGCATGAGCGTGCGCAACAGCGCCGACCCCATGCAGGTCAAGCAAAGCCAGGTGGTGGCCGACGAAATCATGGAAGAGATCTTGCTCAAGCCTTACAGCTCGACGACGACCAGTTCGTCGGTCGGCTGCGCGCGCAACCAGTATTACGACGTGGCGGCCTACAACGGCTACACCACCACGGGCAAGATCTGCGACGTCGATGGCGTGGCGATCGCGGCGCTCAATGGTTACTCGCTGAAGGTCGATGTGGTGGCGGCCACGCTCAACGGTGTGGCGGCGGCACGCAAGATCACCGTGACCGTGACGAAGGGCGCCGACAACTACATCCTGGTCGGCTGGCGCACGGACTACGCATCATGAATGGCGCACGCCCTGCTTCACAGCGTGGCCTGACCATCATCGAGCTGGTGGTCGTGATGGTGCTGGTCGCGGTGATTGCCGCGGGCGTGGCCTCCATCGTGGGCCCAAGCGTGCAGTCGTACAGCGCGGTCAAGCTGCGTGCACAGATGACGGACGAGTCGGACACGGCGGTGCGCCGCATGGTCAACGACATCCAGCGCGCCGTGCCCAACTCCATCCGCTCGCCCAACAACAAGTGCTTCGAGCTCATCCCTGCCGTGGCGGGCGGGCGCTACCGCATGGCCGCCGACACGTCCTCAGGGCATGACAGCGCGGGCTGTGCGCCCAGCGCGACCTGCTCTGCCCCGCTGGACACGACCAAGTCCACCACCGTCTTCGACAGCCTGAGCGCGCTGCCCCTCACGCCCGCCAGTGGGGATTGGGTCGTCGTCAACAACCAGAACAGCAACGATGTCTATGACGGCTACAACCGTTCGGCCATCACCGGTTTTGTGGCGGCGCCTGCCGCCTGGATGGGCGCGCACCGCATCAGCATCAATGCCAAGCAGTTCTCGCAGGGCTATGACGGCGGACGCTACCTCATCGTGCCCAACAACCAGCGCGCGGTGTTCTATGTGTGCAGCGGGGCCGATGGCACCACAGATGCCTCCGGCAATGGCAAGGGTGTGCTGTACCGCCTGAAGAACTATGGCTTCAACAGCGCCTATCCGGCCGCCTGCCCCAGCGTGGTGGGCGCGGACGTCATCCTCAAAGGCATCGTGAACTGCACGGTGACTTACAACCCGAACCAGGGCTCCACCCAGCAAAGCGGCTACCTGCTGCTGGACCTGGACCTGTCGCGCAATTCGGAGGCGGTTCACCTGACGATGGGTGCGCACGTTTCCAACGCGCCTTGAGCGCATCGCTTTCGAAAGTCCCCGCCATGGCCATGCCCGTCCACGATCTGCACAGCCCGCGGCCTCCGCGCGCATGGCGCCGTGCGATGGGGCACGGTCGCATGCCGCATCGCGTGGCAGGGCGCGGCTTCGGGGCCGTCGCGGCCATGATCGTGCTGGTCTTGTTGGCCACGCTGGCCGCAGCCATCGTGCGGCTGAACTGGACGCAGCAAATGGGCAGTGCCCAGGACATCAGTGCCTCGCGCGCGGCCCAGGCGGCGCAAGCGGGCGTGCAGTGGGGCCTGTACCAGGCGCTCAAGACCGGCTGGAAAACCAGTTGCGGCGCGGCCCAGACCCTGGACCTGCGCGGCGACATGGGCTTCCGTGTCACGGTGAGCTGTGCCTCGACCGACTACAGCGAGGGCGAGTCGGTGTCGGGCACGCCGCAGACCATCCGCCTCTACACGCTCACGGCCGTGGCCTGCAATGGCGCGGCCAATGCCTGCCCGGACGCCGGCTCGGTGGCCGGTCCGGGCTACGTCGAACGGCGTCAGGAAGTGCAGGCGGTGGACGCCCGCTGAGCATCGCCAGGCGTGGCGTTGTTCTGCGCTGCCTGGGCTGCATGGGCCTGTTCGGCCAGCGCCACTTCGCTGCTGTGGGCCATCAGCAAGGCCTCGAAGGCCTCTTCCTTCATGGGGCGGCCCAGGTGGTAGCCCTGGGCTTCGTCGCAACCGTGGGTTTTCAGGAAATCGGCCTGAGCCTGGGTCTCGACGCCCTCGGCCACGATGCCCACTTCCAGGCGGTGGCCCATGGCGATCAGCGCGGCCACCAGGCGGCTGTCGCCCCCTGATTGCGGCACGGCGCTCAAGAAGCTGCGGTCGAGCTTGAAGCGGTCCACCGGCAGCTCACGCAGGTAGGCGAAGCTGGAGTAGCCCACGCCGAAGTCGTCGATGGCGATGCCCACGCCCAGCGTGCGCAGCTGCGTCAGCACATCGGCGGCGCGCAGCGATTCGCGCACCACCACGCTCTCGGTGATCTCCAGCTCCAGCGCGGTGGCGGGCAGGCCGGTGTCGGCCAGGGCGCGCGCCACGGTGTCGATCAGGTCGGGCTGGTCAAGCTGCAGCGCCGACAGGTTCACCGCGATGCGCAGGGGCCAGCCACTGCGCTCGCGCCACTGCTGGGCCATGGCGCAGGCGCGCTTCAGCACCCACTCGCCCATGGGCACGATCAGGCCAGTCTCTTCGGCCAGCGGGATGAAGTCAGACGGAGGCACCAGGCGGCCGCCGTGCTCCCAGCGCACCAGGGCTTCGGCGCCAGTGATGTGGCCGGTGCGGCAATCGAACTGCGGCTGGAAGTGCAGGCGCAGCTCGTCGCGTTCCAGCGCCTTGTAGAGGTCGTTTTCCAGCAGCAGGGTGTCGGGGGTGACGCTGACCAGCTTGTCGCTGAACACTTGCACGCGGTTGCGGCCGCGGCTCTTGGCCTGGTACATGGCCAGGTCGGCATGGCGCATCAGCGTGACGGCATCGCTGCCATGCTGGGGGTAGAGCGCCAGCCCGATGCTGGGCGTCACGCGCAGTTCGTGGCCGTCCAGGCGCAGCGGTTCGGCGAATTGCTCCATGACCTTCTGGGCCACGCGCTCGCCGTCTTCGATGGCCGTGATGCAGGGCAGCAGGACCACGAACTCGTCACCGCCCAGGCGCGCCACGATGTCCGAGGTGCGCATGGCCTGGCGCAGGCGGCGCGCCACTTCGATGAGCACGGCGTCCCCCAGGTGGTGGCCCAGGCTGTCGTTGATCTTCTTGAAGCGGTCCAGGTCGAGGAACATCATGGCCATGAAGTGGCCTTCGCGTTCGGCCGCGGCCAGGCTGAGCTTGAGCTGCTCCTGCAGCATGTTGCGGTTGGGCAGGCCGGTCAGCGCGTCGTGCAGGGCCATGTGCTGGACCTGGTTCTCGGCTTCGCGGCGCGAGGTCACGTCGTGGGCCATCACCAGGTAGCCGCTTTGCGCGCCGTACTCGCTGCTCATTTCCGTGATGAGCAACTCTGCCAGCAGGCTGGAGCCATCCTGTCGCACCAGCGTCCACTCGGCGGCCAGGCCTGGCGAGGCTTGCGCCACGTGGTTGAGCACGTCCAGGGTCTGCACCGTCTGGCCCAGGCGCATGGTCAGCAGGCGCGCGCGTTCGGCCACCTGTTGTTCGTCGAAAAAGCGCTCGATGGAGAAGCGCCCCACCAGCTGGTGCGCCTTGTAGCCCAGCAGGTGTTCGCCCGCGGGGTTGACCGTCTGCACGATGCCGTGCTGGCTGAGCACGAAGATGGCGTAGGGCGCGTTGTGCACGATCACGCGGCGCATCTCATCGACTTCGTTGAGTTGGCGGTGCGCCTCCATGACGGCGTGCTCGGCCGCTTGCTGGGCGCTGAGGTCACGCACCACGCCGATGTACTGGCGCAAGCCGTTCAGCAACATGGTGCTGATGGACAGCTCCAGGGGGAAGCGCTGGCCGCCCGCGCGCAAGCCTTCGGTGTGGCGGCCCAGACCGTCCATGCCCACGCGCTGCGTCTGCAGGAAGCCCTCGACCCGCATGCCCGCTTCTTGCGAGCCCGCCTCTGGCAGCAGCAGCTTGAGGTGCTGGCCGACGATGGCCGATTCGCTGTGCCCGAACATGCGGCACACAGCCTGGTTGACGCTGAGGATGCGACCGGAGGGCGACACGGTGAGGATGCCGTCGATGGTGTGGTCCACCACCGAGCGCAAGCGCTGCTCACTGTCGCGCGCTTGCTTGCTCATGCGCTGCGCCATCTCGGCGACGCGTGCATGCCGGCTGGCGGCGTTGCGCATCATCAGGCTCAGGATCAGGGTGAAGCCGCTGCCGCTCAGCAACAGCGCCAGTGGGTAGGCCTGGGCCAGGGCCCGCACGGGCGGGCGCGTGAACTGCAGGCGCCAGTGGCGGCCGCCCACTTCCAGGGTGTGCACCTGCACATCGCTGGGGTCGCTGTGGGTTGTCGCGCGCAGGGCCTTGGCCTGGCGTGCGCTGTCGAACAGCGTCGGGGTGTCGGCCGCCGGGTCGTCGATGCGCAGGTGCAGGCGCTGCCATGCCGCGCCGTTGTCGGCCTGGGCCACCAGGTCGGTGATGCGGATGGCGCCGCTGACCAGGCCCTGGAACGCTGCGCGGCGACCCGCCACGGTCTCTGGGCGATCGCCGTGACGGTACACGGGCAGCCGCACCACCAGGCCCAGCGGGTCTGCCCCACCCTGGATCAACTGGATGGGCGGTGACACCTGCATGGCGCCGCTGTCGCGGGCCCGCTCCATCAGCTCGCGGTGCATGACGTTCTGGGCCGGATCGAAGCCGAAGGCGCTGCGGTTGCGCGCCATGGGCTCCAGGTAAGCGATGGGCAGGTAGTCGGTTCGCTCCCCGGCAGGGTGGATGCTGAACTCCGGGTAGCCCTCGGGCGCGATGCTGCGGTCGTTGCGCACCTGCGCTTCGAAGGCGGGCTTGTCGCTGTGCTTGAGCAGGGGGGCGTACTGCACGGCCAGCAGCGCCGGGTACTCGCTCTCGGCACGCAGGTTGCGGTAATGCTCGTGGAAGGTTTTGCGCGACACCTGCCCGTTGACGGCAAACATCGACTGGAAGCTCACCAGCACGTCCAGGTGGTGGTCCACCAGCTGGTCGAGGTGCAGTGCGAGTTCGCGCGCGTCGGCCGCGAAGGCGGCGTCGGCGTCGCGCTGGAGGCGCTGCCCGGCGTGCCACCAGCCCAGACCGCTGAGCAGCAGCCCGGCCAGCAGCACCAGCCACGAAGCCTGCTTCCAGCGCAGCGATTCTTCTTGGGTCTCTTGAAATTCCGACTGCATCCCGATCCTCGGACAAGGGGCGCCCAGCCGCACGGCGTGGCAAGGCGCGTCCTCGGGTATCGGCGGGGGCCGGTCGGTCTTGATGCCTGCTGTCGCTGCAAGGCCCCTGTGCCGTGAAAGTGGGCCCCGGTTCGTGCGTTAGGTCACGGCCAAGGCTACGCTCTGCGCACGCTGGCTCACTGCCCGCGCGCCATGGCCATCAGCCGGGCGACGCGCTCTTCGGTGGCTGGGTGGGTCGAGAACAGGCCCTTGATGCCATCGGCCGACAGCGGGTTCATGATCATCATCTGCGCCGTCTCGGGGTGGGCCTCGGCCGGGCCCAGGGGGATGCCCTGGGCGTAGCGGTGGATTTTGTCGAGCGCGCTGGCCAGGGCGGCCGGGTCACCGGAAATCTCCGCACCGCCGCGGTCGGCTTCGAACTCGCGCGCCCGGCTGATCGCCATCTGGATCAGGCTGGCGGCCAGCGGCGCCAGGATGGCCACGGCGATGCCGGCCAGCGGGTTGGCCGGACGGCCTTCCGAGTCGCGGCCACCGAAGAACACGGCGAAGTTCGCCAGCATCGAGATCGCACCGGCCATGGTCGCGCTGACGGTGCTGATGAGGATGTCGCGGTGCTTGACGTGGGCCAGCTCGTGCGCCATCACGCCGCGCAACTCGCGCTCGGTCAGCACATTGAGGATGCCGGTGGTCGCGGCCACCGCGGCGTGCTCTGGGTCGCGCCCGGTGGCGAAGGCGTTGGGCGCGGCCTCGTCGATCAGGTAGACCTTGGGCATGGGCAGCTCGGCGCGCTGGGCCAGCTCGCGCACCATGGCGTAGAAGCGCGGCGCGGAGGCCTCGTCCACCTCGCGGGCGTTGTACATCTTCAGCACCATCTGGTCAGAGAACCAGTAGCTGAAGAAGTTCATGCCCACCGCCACGACCAGCGCCAGCATCATGCCGGTGCGGCCACCGACCATGCCGCCAATGGCCATGAACAGGGCGGTGATCGCCGCCATCAGGACAGCGGTTTTCATCAGGTTGAACATCTTGCTGGGCCTCCTTGCCCGTGGGGTGCTGGCAAATGCCAGCAGCGTTCAGTTGGGGGTGATGGGCGGGGTCTTCAAGTCCTGGGTCGGGGCCAGCGAGGCCGGCAGCACCACACTTTGCAAGAATTCACGCGCCCCGGTGCGCTTGCCCCCCGGTCGTTGCAACGTGTGCAAGGCCAGTGCCTGTTCGCCACAGGCCACCACCAGGGTGTCGCCCTCGGCGCGCAGCACCTCGCCGGGCTGGCCGCTGGCCGGCACCACGCTGGCGCGCCAGAGCTTTACCACCTCGTCCTTGCCTGGGGCGGTGTGCACCGTGAATGTCGTGCCTGGGAAGGGGTCGAAGGCGCGCACGCGGCGCTCGATCTCGGCGGCCGGTTGTCGCCAGTCGATGGCAGCTTCCGCCTTCTCGATCTTGTGGGCGTAGTTCACGCCCTCGGCCGGTTGGGGCGTGGCCTGCAGCGTGCCCGTGGCGGCCTGGGCCAGCGCCTGGACGATGCAGCGGCCACCCAGCGCGGCAAGGCGGTCGTGCAGCGCGGCCGTGGTGTCGTCCGGGCCGATGGCTTCCCGCGCGATCAGCAGCATGTCGCCCGTGTCCAGGCCGGCGTCCATCTGCATGATGGTGATGCCCGTCTCGGCGTCGCCCGCCTCGATGGCTCGGTGGATGGGCGCTGCCCCGCGCCAGCGCGGCAGCAGCGAGCCGTGGATGTTCAGGCAGCCCAGTCGGGGCAGGTCCAGCGTCCACTGCGGCAGGATCAGGCCGTAGGCGGCCACCACCATCACATCGGCTTGCGCCGCCAGCAGGGCCTCGCGCGCGGCCGTGGCCTCTTCCGGGTACTTGCCATCGAGTTTCAAGCTGTGCGGCTGGGCCACGGCGATGCCGTGCTGCTGCGCCAGTTGCTTGACCGGCGAGGCCTGCAGCTTCATGCCGCGACCGGCAGGGCGGTCGGGCTGGGTCAGCACCAGGGGCACGGTGTGGCCGGCGGCCAGGATGGCGTCCAACGCCACGGCGGCGAATTCGGGCGTGCCGGCGAAGGCCACGCGCAGGGCGGTTGCACTCATGGGGCGGCGCTCAGGCCTCGTCCTTGCCGCGCTTGACCATCTTGGTCTTGATGCGATTGCGCTTGAGCGGCGAGAGGTATTCCACGAAGACCTTGCCCAGCAGGTGGTCCAGCTCGTGCTGCACGCACACGGCCAGCAGCTCGTCGGCATCGAACTCGTAGGGCTGGCCGTCGCGGTTCAGCGCACGCACCCGCACGCGGGCGTGGCGATCGACCTTGTCGTAGATGGTGGGCACGGAGAGGCAGCCCTCTTCCCAGACGATCATCTCGTCGCTGGCGGCGATGATTTCCGGGTTGATCAGCACGCGCGCGTCGTCGCGCTCTTCGCTGGTGTCGATGACGACCACGCGCTCGTGCACATCGACCTGCGTGGCGGCCAGGCCCACGCCCTTGGCCTCGTACATGGTGGCCAGCATGTCATCGACCAGCTGGCGGATGCGGTCGTTCACCTCGGCCACCGGTTTGGCGACGGTGTGCAGGCGGGGGTCGGGGTAGCGGAGGATGGGCAGCAGGGCCATGTCGGGTCGGTGCCAGGTCAGGCAGAAAGGGGCTGGAGGGCGATCGGTGATTGTGGAACCCGCACAACGGCAGGCGCGCCGAAGGGGACATCACCCGTCGTAACACCGCGCAATACTGATTGCGACGGGTCAACGTTTGCGGGCAGAATCATTTGATCATTGCCTGGATTTTGCCGTGTCTGGCGCGTCCGTGCACCTGCTGTTCATTGGAGACCGTGTTGATGACCCAGCGATCGCTGCCCCAAGCTGCGCACTCCCCCTCGCGTCCTGACCAGCGTGCGCCAGCCTGGCGCGCCGCTTCCATGGCCGCCGCCGTGAGCGGGTTGCTGGTGGCCACCCTGTGGTCGTCGCCGGCCCAGGCCGAGCCCAATTTCCCCATTTCCCAGCAGCAGCGCAGCACCGCCCAGCAGGTGGCCGAAGCCGGCGTGCCGCTGTCCGAGTTGTCGCCCAACGCGCCCGACAGCTACACCGTCAAGCGCGGCGACACCCTCTGGGGCGTGTCGGGCCTCTTCCTGAAGTCGCCCTGGCGCTGGCCCGAGCTGTGGGGCATGAACCTGCAGCAAATCCGCAACCCGCACCTGATCTTCCCCGGCCAGATGCTCTACCTCGACAAGAGCAACGGCCGCGCCCGCCTGCGCGTGGGCCAGGTGCTGAGCGACAGCAGCGGCAACGCCAAGCTGTCGCCGCGCGTGCGCGAGGGCAACCTCGACGACGCCATCGCCACCGTGCCTCTGCACCTGCTGGAGCCCTTCTTCAACGAGGCCGTCATCTTCGACAGCAGCGACGAGCTGCTCAAGGCCCCGCGCCTGGTGGCCACGCAAGAAGGCCGCGTGCTGCTGTCGCGCGGCGAAACCGCCTATGTGCGCGGTGAGCTGGGTGGCCGCCGCGACTGGCGCCTGTTCCGCGAGCCCAAGCCCCTGCGCGACCCGGCCACCCGCGAGGTGCTCGGCTACGAAGCCCAGTACGTGGGCACGCTGGCCCTGGTGCGCGAAGGCGCCGAGGGCGCGGGCGCCGATGGCCAGCCGCTGGTCGTGCCCTCCACCTTCACCGTCAACAGCATCCGCCAGGAAGCCGCGGTGGGCGACCGCCTGGCCCCTGTGCCCCCGCGCGACTTCAACAACATGGCGCCGCACGCACCGCGCCAGGACGTCGCTGGGCAGTTGGTCTCCATTTACGGCGATGCGCTCAGCGCCGGCCAGAACCAGATCGTCGCGCTCAACCGTGGCAGCCGCGACGGCCTGGACCGCGGCACCATCCTGGCCCTGTGGCGCGATGGCAGCACCATCCGCGACATGACCCTGGCCGACAAGCCCGTGATCAAGTTGCCCGATGAGCGCCATGGCCTGCTGCTGGTGTTCCGCGTCTTCGACCGCATGTCCTACGCGCTGATCCTCAACGTGAAAGAGCCGGTCAAGGCGGGCGACCGCTTCACCCAGCCCTGACACCCAGCCCTGATTCACCCAGCCCTGATCCCGGAGATCGCTGGAGGCTGCCTCGGCGTTCGCTGATCCCTTCTGCGCCCGAGGATCTGCCCGAGGATCTGACAGATGGACCGCCCTGAACTGAGCGCCTGGCTGCGCCTGCTGATGACGGCCGGCGTCGGGCCGCTGAGCGCGCGCAAATTGCTGGCGGCCTTCGGTTCGCCTCAGGCGGTCTTCGATGCCAGCCCTGCGGCGCGTCGGGCGGTGCTGTCTCGTGACATCGCCGCCCTGGCCACCCCGCCCGAGGGCCTGGCCGAGCAGCTGGACCTCAGCTGGGACTGGTGGCAGGGCGATGCCCTGGCCGAGCGCGCCATCCTGACCTTGGCCGACCCGCGCTACCCCGCCGCGCTGCTGGAAGCAGCCGACCCGTCCTTGCTGCTGTTCGCCGAGGGCGATCTGCGCTTGCTGCGCTCACCAGCGGTGGCCATCGTGGGCAGCCGCCATGCCACCACGCAGGGCGAAGAAAACGCCCGGGCCTTTGCCGAGGTCTTGAGCCAGTCGGGCGTGACGGTCGTCTCCGGTCTGGCGCGCGGCATCGACGCGGCGGCGCACGAAGGCGCCCTGGCCGCGTTGGCGGAGGGCGAACACGCCGGCGGCAGCACCATCGCCGTCCTCGGCACGGGCTTGCTGCAGGTCTACCCCAAGGCGCACACCGCCCTGGCGCGCCGCATCGGGCAACACGGCCTGCTGCTCAGCGAATTCCTGCTCGACACCCCCGCGCTGCGCGCCAATTTCCCCAAGCGCAACCGCATCGTCGCGGCCCTGTCGCGTGGCACCCTGGTCGTGGAGGCTGCGGTGCAATCGGGCTCGCTCATCACCGCCCGCCTCGCCGCCGAGATGGGCCGGGAGGTGCTGGCCATCCCCGGCTCCATCCACGCGCCTCAGGCCCGCGGCTGCCACGCACTCATCAAGCAGGGCGCCAAGCTGGTGGAGACCGCGCAGGACGTGATCGAAGAGTTGCGCATGGACCTGCCATCGGCGCGCCACCCGGCCGAGGCGGTCGGCCTGTTCGCCCAGGCCGCCGATGCGCCAGATCACGCCGACCCCGTCCTCGCCGCCCTCGGCTTCGACCCGGTCAGCCAGGAGGCGCTGTCGGCGCGCACCGGCATGGGGCCGGCCGAGCTCGGCGTGCGCCTGCTGGAGCTCGAACTCCTGGGCGAAGTCGCCCGCCTGCCGGGACAGCTGTTCCAGCGCGTTGGCCGGGCCTGAGGTCGCTGCACGGCGCGGCATGGCGCGGCCGTCGTCCTGAGGCTGCTGCACAATCGGCGTCGTGACGAAGACACTGAACCTGGGCCTGGCGCCCTACGAGCCGACGGTGGCCGCCATGCAGGCCTTCACCGAGCAGCGCAGCGCGAACCCCACCGACGGCACGCCCGATGAAATCTGGGTGTGCCAGCACCCGCCCGTCTTCACCCAGGGCCTGGCCGGCAAGGCCGAACACCTGCTGTTCAACCCGCCCGGGCCCGACCACATCCCCGTGGTGCAGACCAACCGCGGCGGCCAGGTGACCTACCACGGGCCGGGACAGGTCGTGGCCTACCCGCTGCTCGACCTCAAGCGCCGCGGCTACTTCGTCAAGGAATACGTCTACCGCGTCGAGCAGGCCATGCTGCGCACCTTGCAGGACCTGGGCGTCACCGGCCACCGCGTGGCGGGCGCCCCCGGCATCTACGTGCGCCTGGACGACCCCTTCGCGCACGCCGCGCTCACCGGTCCGACCGACCCGGCCGACCCCTTCCGTGGCCTGGGCAAGGTTGCTGCTTTGGGCATCAAGGTCTCGCGGCACTGCACTTACCACGGCGTCGCGCTGAACGTGGCCATGGACCTCGCGCCCTACGCCCGCATCAACCCCTGCGGCTACAACGGCCTGACAACGGTGGACCTCGCCAGCCTGGGCGTGGACGTGTCGTGGGACGAGGCCGCCGGGCGCTTGGCCCAGCACCTGGACAGCTTCCTGGCGCCCTGAGTCAAACGTCGAGCCGGCGGTGGGCGGATGTGGCCATCCGCACGCCAGGGCCCAGCCCGATGGGCTAAAGTGGCGGGATGTCCGAGTCCACCCCCTCCCGAGATCAGGCCGACGTGCCCGCCAGCCAGCCACAAGCCGGTTCCGCAGCGCCCCAGGCCACCGCTTACAACCCGTCTGCCAAGCAGAAAGCCGAAGCCAAGACCGCGCGCATCCCCATCAAGATCGTGCCCGTTGGCGAGGCGCTGAAGAAGCCCGACTGGATCCGCGTCAAGGCCGGATCGCCCAGCACGCGTTTCTACGAAATCAAGAACATCCTGCGCGAGCACAAGCTGCACACGGTCTGTGAAGAAGCGTCCTGCCCGAACATCGGCGAATGCTTCGGCCACGGCACGGCCACCTTCATGATCATGGGCGACAAGTGCACGCGCCGCTGCCCGTTCTGCGACGTGGGCCACGGCCGCCCCGACCCGCTCGATGTGAACGAGCCGGCCAACCTGGCCAAAACGATCGCGGCGCTCAAGCTCAAGTACGTGGTGATCACCTCGGTGGACCGCGACGACCTGCGCGACGGCGGCGCCGGCCACTTCGTCGAGTGCATCCGCCAGGTGCGCGAGCAGTCTCCGGCCACGCGCATCGAGATCCTGGTGCCCGACTTCCGCGGCCGCGACGAGCGCGCCCTGGAGATCCTGAAGGCCGCGCCGCCCGACGTGATGAACCACAACCTGGAAACCGCGCCGCGCCTCTACAAGGAAGCGCGCCCGGGCTCCGACTACCAGTTCAGCCTGAACCTGCTCAAAAAGTTCAAGGCCTTGCACCCCGACGTGCCGACCAAGAGCGGCATCATGGTTGGCCTGGGCGAGACCGATGAGGAAGTGCTGCAGGTGATGCGCGACATGCGCGAACACCACATCGACATGATCACCATCGGCCAGTACCTGGCGCCTTCGGGCCACCACCTGCCGGTGCGCCGTTATGTGCACCCCGACACCTTCAAGATGTTCGAGGCCGAAGCCGTGAAGATGGGCTTCACGCACGCCGCCGTGGGCGCGATGGTGCGCTCCAGCTACCACGCCGACCAGCAAGCGATGCAAGCCGGCGTGGTGTGAGCTGACGGGGCTCAGCCTTTCACCTCAACCCCGCCTCAGCCCGGCTGCACGGACATCCCGCCCAGGTCGTGCCGCCAACTGCGGCGGCGCACCGGGAACAGTTGGGGCGAGGTGCGCACCACGCGCCACAGCAGGGGCAGCGTCATGGCCAGGCCCAGCAAGGTGCTGCCGGTCCACAGCTCGCCGGCCGCGGGGTAGGCCAGGGCGTGGGTCAGCACGTACAGGCCCATGAAGCCCGGCACCGCCAGCGCGAAGGTCAGCACATGACCCAGGTCGGCGCCTTTGCGAGCGGCCTCGGTGCGGTAGCCGATGCGGTTCTGGCTGGCCGAGAAGATGAACAGCACGATCATCAGCGGCGCATGCCCGATGGCGTCGATCAGGCCCACCAGGGGCACGGCCGCCACCATCAGCACCAGCAGGATCAACGAGGCCACCTGCGACGACAGGCGCCCGAGCACGAGCAGCAGGGCCAGGCAGAACTCGACCATGCCGGCCGAGCTCACGAAGAAGGCTTTGTCCAGGCCCATCGTGACGGCGTGCAGTTCGTGGTCGAGGATGTCGTAGGTCCACTGCGGGTACAGCCATTTTTCGATGCTGACCCACATGAAGCTGAAGCCAGCCGACACACGCAGCAGCGTGAAGGCGACGTAGTGTTGCGAGGCGCCGCGGGTCGCGTCCAGCCACAGGAAAGCGGCGGCACCCAGGAAATAAACGTAGTCCAGCATGTGGAACCAGCCGGCGGCCCACACGCCATAGGCGTACAGCGACAGCATGCCCAGCACGGCCAGGGGCACGGTGCGCTTCCACAGCACCAGCGTGGCAATGAGCAGTTGGATGACCCCCACCCATGCGCCCGCGGCCTTGAGCTCCGGGGTCAACACCATGCGGGCAGCGCTGTCCTGGGTGAACAGCGAGAAGAAATACACGCACACGCCGATGCGCAGCAGCCAGGCGGCGCTGCGGTTGAAGCGCTGCTTCCAGTCGGCGTGGAGCTGGTGCACGGTTTCGAAGCGCGGCAGCACGCGGCGCTCGACCGTGAACACGCCCAGCAGCGCGAGCACCGCGCCGATGAGCAGGGCGGCGAACAGGGGGGTGCCGATCACGCTCCAGGGCGGCAGCGGGGTGTTGGCGCAGTTCACCACGTTGGAAAACCATTTCACGTGGGCCTGGGCGCCTGTGGGGCTGGCCGCGATCAGGCCGGTGGCCGCCACGGGCAGGGCCGAACGCCAGCGGGGCGTCCAGGGTCGGGAGCGCGGGTGCCCCCTGTTCAGGTCAATCGTCACGGTGTCCTCCGATGGTTGCGAATGCAGAATGGTTGTGGATCGATTCGAAGTTCTCGACTTCGACCTCGTAGGCCTTCACGCGGGGCTCGGCCGCCAGCGCGAGCGCGACGTCGCGCACCAGGTCTTCGACGAATTTGGGGTTGTCGTAGGCGCGTTCGGTGACGTGCTTTTCATCGACGCGTTTGAGCAGGCCGTACACGGCGCAAGAGGCGCTGTCTTCGGCCACACGGGCCAGTTCCTCGATGGACATCGCCTGGCGCAACTGCACGTTCAGGGTGATGTGCGAGCGCTGGTTGTGCGCGCCGTAGGCCGAGATCTCCTTGGAGCAGGGGCACAGGCTGGTGGCGGCCACGGTCAGCGTCACCGACAGCTCGGGCTCGGCGCCCTTGGCGGGGATGTGGCAGGCCCAGGTGACGTCGATGTCGAGCAGGCTCTCGACGCCAGACACCGGCGCCGCCTTGCGCAGGAAGTACGGGAACTGCACGCTGATGCGGCCGCTGTCGGCACCGAGCCGCTGCAGCATCTCGCGGGCCATGGCGGCAAAGCCGGGCAGGTCGAGTGCGTCGCGCGGCGCTTCGAGCAACTCGATGAAGCGCGACATGTGCGTGCCTTTCACCGTGGCGGCCAGCCCGACGGACATCGTCCATTGGCCCACCGTGTCGATGCTGCGACCCTGACCTGCGTGACTGGCATGACCTGCATGGGCGGCCCGCAGGCGCACGGGGTAACGCACCCCCTTGACCCCGACCGCCTGGATGGGCAGCTGGCGGGTGTCGATTTGGGATTGGATGTCGATCAGGGGCAGGAGTTCGGGTGCGTTCATGGTGGGTCTCGAGGGTGAGTTCGGTGAGGGCTCGCAGAGTGCTCGGAGGGATGACGCTGTCAGGGCTTGCTGCGGCCGGTGGCGGCCTGCGGCTGGAGGGTTTTGAGGTAGGCGATGAGGTCTTGGCGGTCCTGGGCGCTGGGCACGGCAAAGCCCATGCGGTTGCCAGGTGCCATGCGGTTGGGGTCGCGCAGCCAGGTGTCCAGCGTGCGTTCGTTCCAGGTCAGCTTGAGCCGCTGGAGGGCCGGGCTGTAGGGGTAGTCCGGCACGCTGGCGGATGGGCGCCCGACCACGCCACGGTGGAGCGGCCCGGCCAGGCTGATGTCGGCGGCGTGGCAGGCCATGCACTGCTGCGTGTAGAGCGTCTGGCCGCGGCTGGCATCGCCCCGGGGTGGTGCGGCGTGCGCGGTGCCCATCAGGGGCATGGAGGTCAGGATCAGGCCGACCAGGAGCGGTCCGATGACCGATGTCGTGGCCGATCCGCCGGTGGCTGTGGGCTGCGTGGCAGGGGCGTGGTGTCGCTGCATGGCAAGGCTTTCTGAAAGAAGACGGGGGCCGCAGAGGTGGGGGCGGCCTGCGCACAGGCGCGCCCCCACGTACGGCTCCTCACCTCATGAATGCATCAGGGGCATCAGGGCCTCAGGCGCCGAAGACCATGGCCTTGGGCAGGGGCATGCCCAGGGCTTGGTTCAGGAAGGCCCAGTGGGCGGTTTCGTCGGCGGCCAGGCGACCGGCGACCTTGGCCAGGGCGCTGTCCTTGAACGAGGGGATGACGCTCAGGTAGGCGTTGGTGGCGCCCAGTTCCAGCGACAGGGCCAGCTTGAGCACGTCTTCCTGGCTCTTGAGCGAGCCGGCGTTCAGGGCCTTGGCGTAGTCGTCCAGCGACTTTTCTGCCATGGGCTTGCCGCCCAGCTTGGTGATGGCGGCGGCCAGCAGGTCGCGGTGGATCTTGTGGTCGTCCTGGAACTTCACGGCCACGTCCAGCACGCCCTTTTGCAGCAGGCCGCTCTTGGCGCCCAGGGTGTAGGCGGCGATGCCTTGGTGCTCCAGGCCCAGGGCGACGTTCAGGATGCCTGCGTCGTTGGCCATGTCGCCATGCGAGGCGGCCGAGGCTTCCTGGCCGGACAGCAGCAGCACGGCGCCGGCCGACAGGGTGGCGGCCGAGGTGCCACGCAGGAAGCCACGGCGGCTCGGGGCGGATTGCAGGAACTGGAGGGGGGACTTGATGATGTTGTGCATGACGTTCACTCCTGGATGGGCTTCAAAGGAAGACCGCTGAGGCGGTCGGGACTCGGGGCAGCGCCTTGGGGTGGCGCTCTCAGCTGCGTCGGCATCGGGCCATGTGCGGCTGCGGTGCTTATTTAAACACATAAACAATGAAAAAGTGTTTATAGTGATTTGGTGCGCTTCATTACAATGAAGGCGCCCCATGTGTGAAGTCCGTGCGCGTGGGGGTGTGCGCCCAGCCCCGTCACGGTCGCCTGTTGGCCGTCGCGGATGTCTGCCCCTGTCGTCGTGACGCTCTCCCATGCTCGAAATGCTTGGATCCCGGCAAAAGGACCTCCTCGTCCTGCTGCTCAAAAACAAGGTGGGCCTGACGGCCGACGACATCGCCGAACAGCTCGGCATCAGCCGCAATGCTGTGCGTCAGCATCTGGCTGCGCTCGAGAACGAGCGCCTGCTCAAGCGCGGGGAAACCTGCGCCACGGGCGGTCGCCCCAAGCAGCTGTACGTGCTGACCGACAAGGGCCACGAATGCTTTCCGCGCCACTACTCCTGGTTCGCCGAGCTCTTGGTGACGACGCTGGTCGAGCAGGCGGGCGTCACGGGCGTGTCGGCCCAACTGGCCACGCTCGGACGCAAGATCGGCTTGCAGCTGGCGGCCCAGCACGCCCATGCGCTGGGCCCCAACGTGGAACGCTCCGAGGTGCTGGCTTCTTTGATGGACGAACTGGGCTATGTCGCACGGGCCAGCCGTGACACCCAGGGCGCGCCCCTGATCGAGGCCGACAACTGTGTTTTCCACGCCCTGGCCATCAAGCACCCGGAGGTCTGCGAGTTCGACCTGGCGCTGATGTCCGCGTTCACGGACCGCCAGATCGACCACCAGGAGTGCATGGCCAAGAACGGCAATGTGTGCCGGTTCCGCCTGGCCCCTCCCAAGCCCACGGCCTGAACCGTGGCTTGAAGGGGGCCTCGCCTCAGGTCACAGCGGTGGCACGGCGCCAGCGAAATTCAACAGATCGGTGATCTTGAAGGTGCCGGGCGTGGCCGAGGGCAGGGTGGGCTTCCAGCCCGGGCGCACCGAGAGGTAGGAGGCGCTGTCTGCCTTCAGCAGGCCCACGAAGACCTCGCCCACGATGTTGCCGCCGACATCGCCCATGCGCAGGCCGCTTTCCTTCACCTCGGCCTCCTTGAGGATGTAGTACCACAGCGGGGTGGACTGGTCCAGGCGCACGCCGCCGTCCACCACATAGCTCGCCAGCTCAGGCAGCTCGGCCGGTGTCAAGGCGGTCACGCCCATGCGGGTGGCGATGGCCTGGCCCGAAGGCAGCCCGAAGTTCACGTGGCGCACCAGGTTGCGCGAGGCCAGCGATTGCAGGCCGTCGGCTGGCAGGCCAGGCGACGGGGCCTTCGCGCCGGGCAGGATCATCAGCGGCGTGGACAGGTGGCTGTCGATGCGCTTGTTGGGGCGGAAGTTGCCGTCGCCGAAGTTGAAGAAGGTCTGCCAGTCCACGAAGCGACGGGGCGCGCGCTTGGCGCCGCGCAGGTCGGCGGGGTCCGGGTCGGCCGGGTCCAGGTTGTCGTCGAAGATGAAGGCGAAGAACGGCGCACCACCGGTGGGGCCAAAGTTCAGGCGGTAGCTGGGGCGCACCTGGCTGTGACCGAAGCGGTAGGCGGCCACCGAGAACTCGATGGGCAGCAGGATGTTGCGGCTGCCGTCGGCGGCCACGTACTGGTTGGTCGGGTCTTGCGCGTTGAAGAAGCGCGTGCCGTTCGCGAGGATGTTGTTGACGCGGTCCTGGCCGATGGTCTGAGGCAGGAACTCGTTGACGACGATCCACTGGTAGTGCCAGGTGACGTAGCGACGGGCCGCAGCGAACAGGGCGGCCGGCTTGGCGCCTGCGTTGCCTGGTTGGTTGGCCAGGTGGTCGGTCACGGCATTGTGGAAGCGCAGCATGGCGACCTGGAACTGCGAGAGGATGGCGTTCTCGTCGTTGCGGCCTTCCGCCACGATGGCGGTGCCGTCGGCCTTGCGGGGCAGGTCGTAGCGCGGTGCGCCGTTGCGTGAGACGGCCTCTGCACCGGGGATGCGCTCCAGCTTGAACTTGATGCGACCGTTGACGGTCTGGTACAGCTCGGGCGAGCCGGCCGGGCCGTTGCCATAGACCGAGTCGAGGTCAAAGGCAGCGGTGCGGAAGTTGATGGTGCGGCTGGGCGATGCGTTCTGGTTCAGCGGCGAGTTCTTGTCCAGCGTGATGTCGTGGTCCAGGAACTGACCGAAGAAGGTCACGCCTGCGGTCATGTTGGGGTTGTCGGCGTTGTTGGGGCTGAACACGGCCGGGTTGGTGATCGACTGGATGGGGTCGGTCAGCACGTCCTTGGCGTCCAGCACGCCGCCGGCGGCGCCCAGCTGTTTCATGGCCGTGCGCACGCTGTCCGATTGCAGCGCGAAGGGCGGCAGGTTGCGGAACATGCGGGAGAAGGTGTTGGTGGACTGGCGCAGGGCCGCGACGTTGGGGTCGATTGACACCGATTGCAGGGTGCTGCTGCTGTCGATGGTGGTGGCTGCGGTGCCGGTGGTGGTGCTGGTGGCGTCCAGGGTCTGTGCTTGCGCTGCTTGTGCCAGCGCGAGGGCCAGCGTGGTGGCGAGCAGGGGGGCGATGGTCGGTTTGCGTGTCATGGGGCTTCCTGAGGTTGTGCGTTTGCTTGGCAAGCACGGCACGACATGTGCACTTTTGTCATATTCAACTTGCCAAAGCAGCGCGATCCTATGGAGGATTTCGGACGCCGTCAAAGTTCAGACTAGGGAGGCGGGCCTTGTTCTCCCTAGCTTGTCAGGCATCAGAAGGGCGTCGTGTTTCATGCCCCAGACAGACCCGACGCGCAAACGAGCGACGGGAGTTCCCTGTCAGGGCATGTCTCGATGCGTTGAACGGATCTCGGTTGGCACCATGCGCGGCAAGCCCCTGTTGCGGGCCCTCCGGCGCCCCCGCGCGCCGCAGCCGACCTTCCAAGGAGCCCGCCCATGTTGAAACCGATCCGCCGCCCCACGCTGTTGTCCCTGGGTGCCTTTGGGGCCCTGGCCCTGGGTGCACCGGTGCTGGCCCAGGCCGCCGTCGAGTACTACAAATGGACTGCGGTGACGCTGCCGGCCGCCTCGGGTGCCTCGTGTGGCAACGGCACGCCGGCCCGCGTTTTCGTCAACCGCACGCCCAAGACCAGCAAGACGCTGGTGTATTTCGAAGGCGGCGGCGCCTGCTGGAACCAGAAGGGCTGCCTGGGCAAGGGCAAGCTGACCGAGGTGGCCTCCAACCCCAATGGCGTGCCCGAGAACTACTTCAGCCAGCTCAACCTGGCGGCCTTCGGGATGTCCACGCCGCTCATCACGCGCACGCCGCTGCTGGGCAAGATCTACACGCAGGACTGGAACCTCGTCTACGTGCCTTACTGCACCGGCGACGTCCACACCGGTGCCAGTGTCCAGATCTACAAGGACAGCGACCCCACCCAGCCGCTGACCTACTACCACCGCGGCTACAAGAACGCCAAGGCGCTGGGCGACTGGATGGCCGCCAACCTGCCAAGGCCGGAGCACCTGCTGGTGTCGGGCTCATCGGCCGGTGGTGTGGGCGCCACCGCCAACTATGGCGTGCTGCGCCTGGCCACCAACCCGGTGAAGGCCGCCATGGCCGCCGACTCCGGCCCGCTGTTCCCTGCGCCCCAGGGCGGCACCGCTGAGCAATACCCCTCGCTGCCGCTGCAGAACAAGGTGCGCTCGCTGTGGGGTGTGGACCGCCCGGACGGCGTGGCCACGGAGTTGATCTCTCGCTTCCCGCAGGCGGGCGACGTCTCCGACCTGTCCACCCTGAACACGGGCCTGTCCAAGGTCTTCCCCCAGGACCGTTTCGGTTTCATGGCCTTCCAGGAAGATGGCATCTTCTCGGCTTTCTCGTACACGGGCTTCTACCCCGAGATCGCCGCCCTCAGCGGCAGCGCCAAGGACGCGGCGCTGAACAACCTGTGGCGCCGTGACCTGAACAACTGGGTCAGCCAGCTGCGCACGGCCGGCAGCAACACCGGCTTTTACCTGCCCACCTGGCGGCCTTTCCTGAAGTCGCACACGATGGCGATCATGGACTTCACCGGCACGGGCATCGAAGAGCGGGGCATCAAGTCGGTGGCGGACTTCTACAACAACCTGATCGACGACACCCAGCCCGTGATGCGCGCCATCGAGTACGACCAGGTTGGCGACCACAAGCGCGTGCTGTCGGTCAACCCGATCCAGTGGCTGGTGGCCTTGTTCGAAGGCTTCTTCCTGTGAGGCCTCTGAGGCTTGGCTGACGCGACAACGCCCCGGGCCGACAGGCTGCGGGGCGTTGTGCTTTGGGGCGGGGGAAGGCGCTGCCGCCTGCGGGCTCAGGCCGCCGAGGCCCTGCGCTGCTGCTTCATGGGTTGCACCAGTGCGGCTTCTTGCTCGCGGGCGTAGGCAATGCTGGCCTTGAACAGCATGAGCACATTGCGCAGCACGTCTTCGAGTGGCGTCTTGCAGCGCTCGGCCACCCACTGCGTGGCGATGCGGGTGTTGGCCCCCACCAGGCCGTTGCCCAGCATCTGGAAGTCCAGGCCGGCCTCTTCGAGGTGCGGGAACATCTGGCGCATGAAGCCGGCGATGAGGTGGGCGAAGTCTTGCGAGGCCTTGTCGGCCAGCACGTTCATGGTTTCGCCGACGTTGAGGGCGTCGATCAGGGCCACCCGGGCGCGGTGCGGGTCTTCGCGGATGAACTCCAGGAAGGTGCGCAGCGCGGCTTCGGCGAGCTTCTCGGGCTCGGGCTGGCAGGCCGCCAGCGACATGATGGTGGCCTGCATCAGGCGCCGGTTGGTGTCCTGGTACACCGCACGGAAGAGGGCTTCCATGCTGTCGAAGGATTCGTAGAAGTAGCGCGAGGTCAGTTGCGCCTGCTTGCAGACGTCCCGCACGGTGGACTGGTGGTAGCCGTGCTCCCCGAAAACGGCCAGGCCGGCCTCGATCAGGCGGCTGTGGCGCTGGCGCTGGCGCTCGTCGGAGTCCACCCCGCCGTAGCGCCGCCCGGGGCTCCCCGGGTTGGATGGTGGCTCAGGGTTAACCCGGTTTTTGGAAACGGTCATTGTCAAATACCATTTTGAAATTGACCGTTGTCAAAATCTGCGTGCATTGTGTGCTTGCAGTCATGCGACGGTCCGTGGAACGGTGTGGTGGATCGGCACTCGGTGTGTCCAGCCCGAGATTTTCGCATCCCTGGGGCCTTTTGGGGCCTCCTGCCGTGGCGACCTTGTGAGTGCCTACCGAGGAAAGACATGAAAGATTTCAAGAACAAAGTCGCGGCCATCACCGGTGCCGCATCTGGCATGGGCCGCACCCTGGCGCTTGAGCTGGCGCGCCGCGGCTGCCACCTCTCGCTGAGCGATGTCAACGAGAAGGGCCTGGCCGAGACCGCTGCCATGGCCAGCAAGCTGGGCGTGAAAGTGACCACCGCCAAAGTCAATGTGGCCGACCGCGAGGCCATGGTGGCCTGGGCCGACCAGACCGCCCGCGAGCACGGCAAGGTCAACCTGATCTTCAACAACGCCGGCGTGGCGCTCGGTGCCTTCGTGGAAACCGTCAAGCCCTCGGACTTCGAGTGGATCATGGGCATCAATTTCTGGGGCGTGGTCTGGGGCACCCAGGCCTTCCTGCCGCACCTGAAGAAGGCCGGTGAAGGCCACATCGTCAACACCTCCAGCCTGTTTGGCTTGCTGTCCGTGCCCACGCAGGGCACCTACAACGCCAGCAAGTTCGCGGTGCGCGGCTTCACCGAAGCGTTGCGCCAGGAGCTGGACATGGCCAACAGCGGCGTGAGCGCGACCTGCGTGCACCCGGGCGGCATCCGCACCAACATCGCCAAAGACGCGAAGATGGACGAGAGCATGCACAAGGCCACCGGCGGCAAGACCGAAGAGGCCCGCGCCAAGTTCGACAAGCTGCTCAATGCGACCACCGCCGAGAGCGCCGCGCTGCAGATCCTGCGCGCCGTGGAGTGCAACAAGCGCCGCGTGCTGGTCGGCCTGGACGCCAAGTTCCTCGACAAGCTCGTGCGCGTGCTGGGCTCCTGGTACCAGCCGCTGATCACGCTGTTCGCCAAGAAGGGCATGCTGGGCTGAGCCCGGCCTGGCTCGCGTCCACGCTCCGCTTTGCAGTCCCCTGAGGAGATGCCCATGTCCGCCGTTCAAAAGGCCCCGGCCGCTGCCGCGAAGCAGCCCGTGGTCCGCCGCTACCAGCCGCCTGCCGGGCTGCAGGAGTCCATTGTGGCGGCCATCATGCGCGTGGCGCTGAAGGTCACGCTCAAGCCTTTCCTGGGGCCGCCCTGGCCCTTCGCGGTGCAGCGCATGTCGCTGGCACTGGGCTCCTCCCTGATGCCGCAAGACGCCCGCGCCCGCGTCAGCGTGGCACGCGTGGCCCACATCGAGGTGGACCGCGTCGTGCCCACGGCGGCCACTGGCCAGCCGCGCCATGCCATCCTGTACCTGCACGGCGGCGCCTTCGTGGCCGGCAGCCCGCGCACCCACCGCAGCATCACCCGTGCCCTGTCGGCGCTGACCGGTGCCCAGGTGCTGGTGCCGCACTACCGCCTGGCGCCCGAATCGCCCTTCCCGGCGCAGCTCGACGACTGCGTGCAGTGCTACAAGCAATTGCTGCAGGAGGGCTACACGGCCGACCGCATCAGCATTGCCGGGGACTCGGCCGGCGGCAACCTGACCTTCATGACCGCGATCGCCGCGATGCAGCAAGGCCTGCCCGCGCCCGCTTCGCTGGTGATGATGTCGCCCGCGCTGAGCCTGCACCCGCTGCCGAACTCCACCGGTTTCGAGCGCCAGTCGCGCGACCCGATGATCCGCATGGCCTGGGCCGATGACGTCGAGCGCGCCATGAAGGTGCCCACCGACCACCCGCTGGCCAACCCGATGGCGCAGGACCTGTCCCAGCTGCCGCCCTCGCTCACGCAGGTGGGCGACGACGAGGTGCTCTACGACAACGCCGTGTGGGTGGTCGAGAACGCCACCGCCGCGGGCCGGGTCGCCGAGCTGGAGATCTACATGAAGCGCTGGCACGTCTTCCAGGCGCATGCCAGCATGCTGCCCAGCTCGGTGCAGGCGCTGTCGCGCCAGGCCGAGTTCATGAAGCGCCACTGGGCGCGCTGAACTTCGCACCGACCTTCGCACAACCCTTCGCACCGCCCACCGCGCGTGCATTGAAAAAGGCTCCCCGTGGGGAGCCTTTTGCATGGGCGCAACCGACGCGCCACCAACGCGCCACCGACGCCTGCACACCTGCGTGCAGCGTCGGCCCCATCGTCAGTTGAAGCTGAAGTGCGCGTTGTCCATCTGCATGATGGCGCTGGTCGGGGCGAGCATGGACTTCTTGTGGCCGTCAGCGCGGGGCAGCAGGCGCTCGAAGTAGAACTCGGCGGTCTGCAGCTTGGCCTTGTAGAACTCGGCGGAGTCCTTGCCACCCTTGGCCAGCTTCTCGTTGGCCACGATGGCCTGCTTGAGCCAGAAGTGACCCATCATGACGAAGCCCGAGTACATCAGGTAGTCGTAGCAGGCGGCGCTGACCACATCGCGGTCCTTGGCGGCGCGCAGCATGATGCGCAGCGTCAGCATCTTCCACTGCCAGGCGCGCTTGTAGGCGGTGCGGGCCATCTTGCCGATGGGGCCGCCGTCCAGCAGGTGCGGCTTGGCCTGGGCGATCATGTCGTTGGTGAAGGTCTTGATGCACTTGCCGCGGGTTTGCAGCAGCACCTTGCGGCCGAGCAGGTCGAGGGCCTGGATGCCGGTGGTGCCTTCGTACAGCGTGGAGATGCGCGCGTCACGGGCGATCTGCTCCATGCCGTGCTCCTTGATGTAGCCGTGGCCACCGAAGACCTGCATGCCCAGGTTGGCGCACTCCAGGCCCATCTCGGTGATGAAGCCCTTCAGGATGGGGGTGTAGAAGCCCAGTTCGTTGTCGAAGGCCTCGTAGCCGGCCTTGTCGCCCTTGGAGACGCAGGCGACCATGTTGTCGGCGATCTTGGCCGAGTGGTAGATCATGGCGCGGGCGCCTTCGGCCACGGCACGTTGCGTGAGCAGCATGCGGCGCACGTCGGCGTGCCAGATCAGGGCGTCGTTGGGGTGGTCGGCGTCCTTCTTGCCTGACAGGGCGCGCATGGAGCGGCGCTCCAGGGCGTAGGGCAGGGAGCCTTGGTAGGACAGCTCGGCGTGGGCCAGGCCTTGCACGGCGGTGCCGATGCGGGCGGTGTTCATGAACGTGAACATGGCTTCCAGGCCCTTGTTGGGCTCGGCGATCATGAAGCCGGTGGCGCCGTCGAAGTTCATGACGCAGGTGGCCGAGGCACGGATGCCCATCTTGTGCTCGATGGCGCCGGCCTTGACGGCGTTGCGCTCACCCAGCGAGCCGTCGGCGTTGACCAGGAATTTGGGCACGATGAACAGCGAGATGCCGCGGGTGCCCTTGGGCGCATCGGGCAGGCGGGCCAGCACGATGTGGACGATGTTGTCGGCCAGGTCGTGTTCACCGGCGGAGATGAAGATCTTGGTGCCGGTGAGCTTGTAGGTGCCGTCGGGCTGGGGCTCGGCCTTGGTCTTGATCTGCCCCAGGTCGGTGCCGCACTGGGGTTCGGTCAGGCACATGGTGCCGGTCCATTCGCCGCTGACCAGCGGGGGCATGTACAGGTTCTTCTGGGCTTCGCTGCCGAACTGGAAGACGGTGTTCATGCAGCCCAGGCTCAGGCCGGGGTACATGGTGAACGACCAGTTGGCCGTGCCCATCATTTCCGACTTCAGCAGGTTCAGCGACATGGGCAGCTCCTGGCCGCCGTATGCCTTGGGGTGCGAAATGCCTTGCCAGCCGCCGGCCACGTATTCCTTGTAGGCTTCCTTGAAGCCCTTGGGGGTGGTGACTTCGCCGTCCTTGAACGTGCAGCCTTCCTGGTCGCCGGAGAGGTTCAGCGGGGCCAGCATCTCTTCGCAGAACGTGGCGCAGCCTTCCAGGATGGCCTCGACCATGTCGGGGCTGGCGTCTTCTGCGTTGGGTTGCTTGGCGTAGTGACCGGCATAGTCAAACACCTCGTTGAGCTGGAAGCGCACGTCGCGCAAAGGGGCTTTGTACTGCGGCATAGGTCACCTCGGTCAGTGTGTGGAGCCCGCCATCTGTGGCGGCGGTGGGGCAAATCAGGGTGTCGAACGATCGTTCATTTCAAACGGTCGTTTGAGTTCAGGCGCGTTTATACCCCAGAGTCCGCGGCTTGTGTCGAGGGTCTCCGACAGGGTGGGTGGGTTTTGGGCTTGCGGGCCCCCCAACTCCCCCGGAACAAGGGGGCGGGCACGCTGAATCGACAAAAGTTGGGGCCGGGCTGTAAGGAAGCCGCACGTGGGCCGACCACTGCATGGGGCAGACGCCACAACGAAGCGCCTGCCACCGTCGCAACACCACCACGTTCATCTTCTCCGGAGATTTGCCATGACCCAACGTACCGCCTCCCTCGCCGCTGCCGCCGCCCTGATGGCCCTGAGCAGCGCCGCCTTCGCCGCCGACGCCCCTGCCGGCAGCATGGGTGGTGCCATCGCCGCCAGCGACAAGGTGCACTGCTACGGCGTGCACAGCTGCAAGGGCAACAGCGATTGCAAGACCAGCGAAAACAGCTGCAAGGGCCAGAACGCCTGCAAGGGCCACGGCTTCAAGGGCATGGACGCCAAGTCCTGCCTGAGCAAGGGCGGCACCATCGGCGACATCAACGCCAAGTGATGCCCACCATGGTCACGTCCGACGTCGCTGCCGACGTGCGTGGCCTGGCGCAGCCCTCGCCCGGTTTCGGGCTGGGGCTGCGCACAGCCCATTACAACGATTTCCTGAACGCGCCTCAGCCGGTGGACTGGCTGGAGGTCATCTCGGACAACCACATGGTGCCGGGCGGCAAGCCCATGCACGTGCTGGACGCCATCCGCACGGCATACCCGATCGCGCTGCACGGCGTGGCCCTGTCGATCGGTTCGGTCGGTGGGCCCGATGTCGCCTACCTGGCGCAGCTGCGCGCGCTGGCCGATCGCATCGAGCCGCTGTGGGTCTCGGACCACCTGTGCTGGACGGGCGTGCACGGCCGCCACCTGCACGACCTGCTGCCCCTGCCCTACACCGAAGAGGCGCTCGACGTCGTCGTGCGCAACATCGGCCAGGTGCAAGACGCGCTCGGGCGTCGCCTGGTGCTGGAAAACGTCTCCAGCTACGTGCAGTTCGCCGAGTCCCAATGGACCGAGTGGGATTTCCTGCGCGAGGTCGCCGAGCGTGCCGACTGCCTGCTGCTGGTCGATGTCAACAACGTCCACGTCAGCAGCGTCAACCACGGCTTCGACGCCTTGACCTACCTGCGCGCCATGCCCGCGCACCGCGTGCAGCAGATCCACCTGGCCGGCCACACCGACCATGGCGATGTGCTCATCGACACCCACGACCAGCCCGTGCCCGACCCGGTCTGGGCCTTGTACGCCGAAGCTTGCCGCTTGTTTGCCGCCGCCGCGCCGACCGGCCAGGTGGCCACCATGATCGAGCGCGACGACCGCATCCCGCCATTGGCCGAATTGCTGGCCGAGCTGGACGTGGCGCGCCGCACGGCCCAGGACGCCTTGACCGCAGCCGCCTGGCCTGTGTCAGACAAGGTGGCCGCATGAGCGCCGAGCCCCTTGCCGGCGGCTTGCTGGCCTTGCAGACGCGCATGGCCGCTTACTTGCTGGAGCCCGACGCCGAGGCGCTGACGGCGGTGCCCGACGTGCAGGGACCGATCACACCGAGCGACGCGGATGGCAACGGCGCGCCAAACGCGAGCCCCATGTCGGCCTTGCGCCGCCTGGGCGTGTACCACGGCGCCTACCGCGCGCGCCTGCTGGCAACCTTGCGCGACACCTATGGCCACACCTTGCGCTTGCTGGGCGACGATGCCTTCGACGCGTTGGCTTTGGCCTACATCGCGCAGTCGCCATCCACGCACCGCAACCTGCGTTGGTACGGTGAGACCTGGCCTGATTTTCTGGTGGATGCGGCCGTCGCCGAACTGGCCCGCCTGGACTGGGCCTTGCGCGAGGCCTTCGATGGCCCGGACGACACCGTGCTGGGCCTGCGCGACCTGCAGTTGCTCGCGCCCGATGCCTGGGCCGTGGTGCGCCTGCGTCCGCATGCCACCGTGCGCCGCTTGGCCATGCGCCACAACACGCTGCAACGCTGGCATGCGCTGGACGACGAGCGCCCGGTGCCCGATGCCGAGCCTTTGCCGGCGCCTGGCTGGGTGCTGGTGTGGCGGCGCGACGACCGGCCGCACTTCCGCAGCATGGCCGCGCCCGAGGCCTGGGCCGTGCGGCAGTTGCTGGCGGGGCAGCCTTGGGCCGCGCTCTGCGAAGGCCTGGTCAAGGCCTGGCCAGATCAAGACGCCACCACCCTGGCCGCGCAATGCCTGCGCCGCTGGGTGGACGAGGGTGTGCTGGCCGAGGCGGTGATGGGGCCGGTGAACACCGCCTGAGCGTGATCGCCTGTCGGGGCAACCCGCTGGCGGTCACGTCACGTTCAGGCGAGGCTGCGGCGGCGCGAAGCCACCCAACCGGCCACCGTCAAGCCGGCCAGTGCCAGCGCGAGGCCGTCGGCTTCGGGCACGGGTGTGATGTTCACGTTGCCACCGTAGCTGGCGGTGGGGCCATAGACCAGGCCGCGGATCTCCAGCGCGTACTGCACGCCGGCGGTCAGCGCGAGCGGGGTGTCGAAGGCTGTCACACTCAGGGATGCGCCATTGAGGGGCGTGACCGTGGTCCAGGCATACACCAGGGTGGTGTTCGGGGTGCCCGTGGTCAGTGCATCAGTGACCGCGTAGAAGCGAGCCTGCAGGTTGTTGATGCCCAGCAAGTTGTTGAAGTTCACGCTCACGGCCGAGGCGGTCAGGTGCGCGTCTTCGCCAGGCATCGTGAAGACGTAGTCGTCGTAGAAGTTGAAATTGGCCGTGGCGCCAGGGAACTGCGGGCCCAGGTTGCGGGTGATGACGCTGCCGTCGATGCTGCCAGTGTTGGTGATCGTCGAGCCGTCGCGGCTGGACGATGCCGACGTGGTGTAGCCCGCGGTGCCGGCGATGCCGGTGAAGGTGTCACCGAAGGAGCGCGAATAAGGCAAGGGCGAGATGACGCCGAAGTCGGCCTGAACCACGTTGATCACGTTGGCCGAGGCTTGCGAGCTGACGGTGGCGGAAACGATGGCCCATGCGGCCAGGGCGATGCGGGTGCGGGTCATGAAAGAGCTCCCAAAGGGCAATAGCGGTGTCGATGTGTTCGGCGGGGTACTGCTTGGAGCGTCGTCTCATGAACGGAACGCGGCGCATGCCGCGGCCGATCCGCTGGAGGTGGCCAGAAACTGCCAGGACGCTGACCAGCTCGTGCCCAGGCGCGCGGCCACGGACCCTCACTGGGTTGCGAACAGCTTAGGGGGCTTGCGTGTCACCGTTGCGGTGATGGCGGGCGTGGACCGTGAGGCGTTCGGTCCATGGCGCGTGATCAGAAACGTGGCAGTGTGGCCAGTGCTTCGCGCAGCGCCGGCGTCTGGCCCATGGCCTGTGCCGGGGGCGTGCGCAGCTCGCCGCAGCGCGCCAACATCGGGATGGCCTTGCCTGGGTTGAGGCGGCCCTCGGGGTCGAAGGCGGCCTTGAAGGCCAGCATCTGGGCGCGCTCGGTGTCGGTGAACTGCACGCACATCGCGTCGAGTTTTTCCACGCCCACGCCGTGCTCACCCGTGATGCTGCCACCCAGGCCCACGGCCGCCGTCAGGATGGCGTTGCCAAAAGCCTCGGCGCGGTGAAGCTCGTCGGGGTCGTTGGCATCGAAGAGGATGAGCGGGTGCATGTTGCCGTCGCCCGCGTGGAAGACGTTGCAGCAGCGCAGGCCGAATTCGCCTTCCATCCGGGCGATGGCGGCGAGCATGGTGGCCAGGGCCTTGCGCGGGATGGACGCGTCCATGCAGAGGTAGTCCGGGCTGATGCGGCCCGTGGCCGGGAAAGCGTTCTTGCGACCGCTCCAGAAGCGCAGGCGCTGGGCCTCGTCCTGGCTGAGTTCGATGCGCGTGGCGCCGGCCGCCTGCAGCACCGCCGTCAGGCGCTCGATTTCTTCTTCCACCTCTTCCGGCGTGCCGTCGCTTTCGACCAGCAGGATGGCGGCGGCGCTCAGGTCGTAGCCGGCGTTCACGAAGTCCTCGACGGCGCGGGTCATGGGCTGGTCCATCATCTCCAGCCCCGCCGGGATGAGGCCGGCGGCGATGATGGCCGCGACGGCATCGCCGGCCAGGCCGACGTCGTCGAAGCTGGCCAGCAGGCAGCGCGCCACCTGGGGTCTGGGCAGCAGGCGCACCGTGACTTCGGCGACCACGCCCAGCAGGCCCTCGCTGCCGATGAAGGCCGACAGCAGGTCCAGGCCGGCGGCGTCCAGGGCCTCGCTGCCCAGCGCGAAGGCCTCGCCCGCGACGGTGAAGCCGCGCACGCGCAGCACGTTGTGCACCGTCAGGCCGTATTTCAGGCAGTGCACGCCCCCGGCGTTTTCGGCCACATTGCCACCGATGGTGCAGGCGATCTGGCTGCTGGGGTCGGGCGCGTAGTACAGGCCGTGGGTGGCCGCGGCTTCGCTGATGGCGAGGTTGCGCACGCCGCAATCGACCACGGCCGTGCGCGCCAGCGGGTCGATGTGCTGGATGCGGTTGAGGCGCGCCAGTGACAGCGTCACGCCGGCGGCATCGGGCAGGGCGCCGCCAGAGAGGCCGGTGCCACCCCCTCGTGCCACCACGGGCACACCGAGCGCGTGGCAGGCGGCGAGCACCTGACCGACCTGGGCATGGGTTTCGGGCAGGGCCACGGCGAGGGGGCGTTGGCGGTAGGCGCTGAGGCCATCGCACTCGAACGGGGCGACGGCCTCGGTGTGCCACAGCACCGCCTGGGCGGGCAGCACGCGCAGCAGCGCCGCGACCACGGCTTGCTGGCGCGCGGCCAGGGTGGCGTCGGCAAGGTTGCCGGAAGACGGCGGGTTCGGGGCGGTCGCTGCGTGCATGGCACGACTGTAGCGTTTTCAGCCCACGTGCACGTCGGAAAGTCGGCCCAGCAGCAGGGCGTCGCGCGGGTCGATGGCAAGGCGGGCACCGTGCCCCTCGAAGCGGTAGAGCGCGCCCGTGGCCGAAGAGCGCACGCTCAGCACGCCGTGCCCGTGGAAGGTGGCGTGCATGTCGCGGCCCCGTGTCGGGAGGCCTTCCTGCCGGTGGGCGTGGGCCGGGCTGCGGCTGGCGTGGGGCGTCTGGCCCTTGCCACCACCGTTGCCGCCGTTGTCACCATGGCCATGGCCTTGGGATGCCATCCACGCCTGGGTCAGGGCGGATGCGGGCATCAGCGCCTGCAGGGCGGCATCGGCGAACGGGATGGGACCGGGGCGTGGGAGGGGGCGGGCGATCATGGCGGACTCCTGCAAAGAACAACGATCAAAAGCGATCGGATGCCCGGCAGTGTGGCGCCGTGTCCGCGATGTGAAAATCCCCTTCGAGGGTGCCCTCTTTTGGGGGTGCTTGGGGGTGTTCGGGGAGCCTGAAGGCGGGCGATCAGGCCCCGAACACGGTGAGCACACCGGTGTAGCCGTAGAGGTGGTGGCGCGCGATCTCGCCGCCCGCGAAGAAGCCGACGACGGGGATGTCGCCCAGGGCGTGGGCCAGGATCTCCATCTCGGCGTTGGGCGCGCCGAAGTGCTCGCCGCCGCGTCCGGCACAGCTGATGTAGATGGCGCCTGCGGCCTGGCTGCCGGGGTGCTCTTGCGGGTCGAATTCCTCGCGGATTTCGGCGCAGATGCGCACCAGGTCCTGGCGCGCCGCCAAGGCGTTGCGCTGGCAGTACGCCATCTGCATGCCCGCCTCGACCTCTTCGGCCAAGGCCACGCCCTGGCGGCCGGGGTCCAGCCCGATGATGTGGCGCACGCGGGTGTCGGCGCCAAAGTGGCGGCCGTGGCTGAGCAGATCGCTGCTGGCATCGGTCAGCCCGGCCAGGGTGGCGCGCACCTTGGGCAAGGCCTCGCGCTGCCAGCCCGAGCCGCTGACGGTGGCGGTCACGCCCAGGTCGCGCAGCAGGCAGGCCAGGGCCGGTTCGCCGTCGAGTTCATAGACGATGTTGCGCTCTGCCAAGGTGATTTCCCGGCGGGGACCCACGGGCGAGCAGCCTTGGCTGACGCGCGACACCAGCCGCACGCCTTCGCCAAAAGCCACGCCCGACAGGCCGCCATGCCAGACGCCCGCGGCGGGCTGCGGTGCGGCGGGCGCGTCGTTCGGGGGCGAGGTGGCATCTTCCGGCGCCAGGGCCAGGTGCAGCGGGTGGCGCTGGCTGGCGCTCAGGCCGCCGAAGAGGTAGCCGGTGTCGGTGCGCGATGCCAGCTCGGCGATCAGCTCGGGCAGGTCGGGGGTGCGGGCATCGGCGTGCACCAGCGCGGTGTGGGCGCGCCAGCCGGGCTGGCCGGTGAGGCTGGCATCTGCCGGGTGGCGGCGTCCGCGAGGCAAGGCGGGCAGGGGCTGGCGGCCGTGGAAGATGCGGAAGTCTTCGCGCGGCAGGTTGCACAGCATCACGGACAGGGCGGGCTCGTCCATGTACTCGACGTGGGTGGCCAGCACGCCGGCACCCACGGCACCGACCCAGGCCACCTGTGGCATGCGCTGGCGCAAGCCGTCGAGCACGGCCTGGGCGCCATGGGCCAGGCCATCGCTGATGTAGCACCAGCCCAGGGTGGGGGCGTCGCGGCCGGGCTCACCGGCGGGCAGCCCGGCGCCTGCGGTGCCGCTGGGTGTGGCCATCTGCGAGGCCAGCTGCGCCCAGACCATCTCCAGCGCCAGCTCGGGCACGGGGTGGGTGGCGTGGGCCTGGAGGAAGCGCAGCATCCGGGGCCGCCTTCAGCCTTTGGCTGCCGGCCTGGCAGGGGCTTTGGGTGTGGCCTTGGGGGCGGCTTTGCGCGCAGGTGATTTGCCTGCGGCGGTTTGGCTCGCCGATGCCGTTTGGGCGCTGGCCTCGGTGGCGGCCGCCGTCGAGGCGTTGGCCGCCTGCTGCGTCTGGGCGAGCAGGTCGCTCATCGAGGTGCCGACGGTCTGGGCCGTTTGCGATGCTTGGGATGCCAGGTGGGTGAACTGCTCGGTCAGGGTGTCCCACCAGCGCATGGGGTTGATGAGCTCAGGGCCGGCGCCAGCGGGGGCGGCATCGCCGTCGTTCGCGTCTGCCGTGGCCGGGGCGGCTGACGGTGCTTCGTGGCGGGGGGCTTCGGGCTCGGGGGCTGGCGTGGGGGGCTTGGCCGCAAAAGCCGCGGCCATGTCGGAGGCCACGTTGCGGGCTTTCAGCGCATCGCGCAGGCTGTCCATGGAGACGTTCATGCCCTTGAGCGTGCTCAGTGTCATCTTCTGGACTTCCAGGCCCTGGATGGTCATGGCGACCATGCGGGAGTTTTGCTCCAGCCAGAACTGCACGGTCTTGAGGTCCTGGATGCGCTTGTCGAGCTCTTCCGGGTCCAGCGTGGGCATGGCCCAACTGCTCAGGCCCGGGTTGGCCGTGTGGCCGGGCATGTTGGGCAGGGCGCTACCGGCGGCTTTCAGCCAGTCCTGGAAGAAATCCAGGCCGGCGCCCAGGCCGCTGAAGGCACTGGCGCGGGGCGTGTCACCGCTGGGGTCGGGGCTGGTGGGGCGTGTCGGCATGGCCATCTCCTGCAAGGCGTGCAGGCCATTGTGCCCCCTGGCGGCGTCGCTGCGAAGGCATGGCTGCCCGGCTTGTGGTGCGGGGCACGCATGGCGCGCATCACGGCACCGCATAATCGGCGCCTTCATGCAACGCCGCGATCTTTTCCGACAACTCAGCCGTGCCGCGGCCGCCCTGGCCTGGCAGCAGGTTTTTGCAGCGCCCGCGCGTGTCCAGCCTGCAGATGCGGGCGATTGGACCGAGTCCGCCGAGGTCTTCACGCTCGGCGTGGCCAGTGGCGAGCCCCAGCCCGATTCGGTGGTGCTGTGGACGCGCCTGGCACCTCGCCCACTGCAGGCCGATGGCGGCATGCCGGCGCGCGCCTTGCCTGTGCCTTGGGAGGTCGCGCTGGACGCGCGCTTCACGCAGGTGGTGCGCCAGGGCGTGGCCGTGGCCGACCCGGCCGTGGCGCACAGCGTGCACGTGGTGGCCAATGGCCTGCAGCCTGGGCGCGAGTACTTCTACCGCTTCAGCGCAGGCGGGCAGCACAGCCCGGTGGGCCGCACCCGCACGGCACCCGCGCCGGACGCCAAGGTGCGCAACCTGCGCATGGCCCTGGCGTCCTGCCAGCACTACGAGCACGGCTTCTTCACGGCGCACCGCGAGATCTCCGACGCCGATCTGGACCTCGTCGTCTTCGTGGGCGACTACATCTACACGACCGAGGCGCCGCGCCACGCCCGCTTGCGGCCGCACCCGCACGCTTTCGCCAAGGACCTGGCTGCGCGCACCCTGGCCGACTACCGCGTCCACCACGCCAGCTACAAACTCGATGCCGACTTGCGCGCGGCCCACGCGGCGCACCCCTGGCTGATGGTCTGGGACGACCACGAGGTGCTGGCCGACTACGCTGGCGACCACGACCCCTACCTGGACGACGCCCAGGCCTTCCTGGCCGTGCGCGCCGCTGCCTACAAAGCCTACTTCGAGCACATGCCCGTGTCGCCACACCGCGTGCCGGCCGATGCCAGCATGCCCATGCAAGGCCGCTTCCAATGGGGGCAACTGGCCGACCTGTGGTTGCTCGACACCCGCCAGTACCGCGATGCGGGTGTCTGCAAAGGGCCCTTGCACGCGCCCATGGACGGCAAGGTGCTGTGGCGCTGCCCGGCTGTCGAGTCGGGCAGCCGCACCCTGCTGGGCCAGGGCCAGGAAGACTGGTTGGCCGAGGGCCTGGCGGGCAGCATGGCCAACTGGAAGTTCATCGTGCAGACCACGCAGATGTCGCCGGGCTTGCTGCACCTGCCGGTGGCCGGTGACCTGGTCTACGCCGAAGGCTGGGATGCTTTCCCAGCGGCCCGTGCGCGCCTGATGGACGCCATCGCCCAGCCGCGCGTGCAGGACGTGGTCGTGCTGGGCGGGGACGTGCACCGCCACGTGGCCGCCAACCTGCGCCTGGACCCGCGCGACCGCAACTCGCCCATCGTGGCCAGCGAAATCGTCGCCAGCTCCATCACCAGCAAGGGCCTGAGCGAGCTGGCCAATGCCTGGATCAAGTCGAGCAACCCCGACATCGTCCACATGCGCAGCGACGAGCGCGGCTACGTGCTCATCGACGTGTCGCCGCAGCAGGTCCAATGCGAGTTCCGCGGCACCCTGCACCCGGTGCGGGCGCAGGCGAAGTTCCGCACCCAGGCGCGCTGCCTCATCGAGCGCGGCGTGCCGGGCGTGCGCAAGGTCTGACCCGGGCGGATGAGCAGGGCGGCTGTCGCGCGCCGGCTCAGGCCAGGGCCTGTTCCTGGCGCAGCCGGCTGTGGGCGGGCACGCTGGCCAGCAGGAATTCCATCTGGTCTGCCACGATGCGCCGCCCGCGCAGGATCATGTCCTCGTGCAGGCTGGGCACGTAGGGCAGGTAATACAGAGACCAGCCCAGCTCGTTGAGCGTGCGGTTGCCCTTGCGGCCGTTGCAGTTGCGGCAGGCCGTGATGCAGTTCATCCAGGTGTCGCTGCCGCCGCGCGAGGTCGGCACGATGTGCTCGCGCGTGAGCGCATCGGCATGGAAGCGGTGGCCGCAGTAGGCGCAGACCTCGCGGTCGCGCGCAAAGAGCTTGTGGTTGGAGATGGCCGGCGCCTGCCGCCACGCGCGGCTGGGCACAGCCCCGTGCACCGCGATGATGGGGTGCAGTTCCAGGCGCGATTGCAGGCCCGTTTTGCGCTGGATGCCGCCGCGCAGCACCAAAAACGGGTCTCCCAGCGTCCACGCGACGCTGTCGTTGGCGTAGAGCCCCGCAGCTTCCTTGGCCGACAGCCAAGCTTGCGGGCGTCCCGACACGTCGAGTTGCAGCACGTCCATCCGGCCTCCATGAGGGCAATGACCGCTCAAGGATAGTGCAGCTTGTGTGACTTTCTCAACCATTTGCGGTGCAATGCACGCGAGATCCGCATTTCTTTCTGCGAACGTGACGCCTGGCGTTGCGGCAGATGCGGCCAACCCCCGCTTGACGCACCCGCCGCAGGCGTGAAACATCTGACGAAACGGCTTTGGCGCGTCCAGATGACGCCGTCGCGACAGAAAAGCACAAAAAAATTACGCGGACCCTCTACACAAACGTCTGGATTTCTGCAAAATAGCACGACCGTTCGTTTTATTCCGAGGTGTTCCTGTGTCCCATGCGCTGCCCCAAGATGCCAAGCCCGCCGCCGATGTGGCGCGTGAGCGTGGCCGTGGTGCGCACAAAGGCCAGCAGACGCGCGCGGCCATCCTCGACGCCGCCTTGAGCCTGGCCTCGCAGATGGGCATCGAAGGGCTGTCGATCGGCGCGCTGGCCGAAGTCACCGGCATGAGCAAGTCGGGCGTGTTCGCCCACTTCGGCTCGCGCGAAGAACTCCAGATCTCCGTCATCCGCGAATACCACGAGCGTTTTGAGGAAGAGGTGTTCCTGCCCGCCATCCGCCAGCCCCGGGGCCTGCCGCGCTTGCGCGCCCTGTTCGAGAACTGGGTGGCCAAGGTGGCCACGGAAATCGACTCCGGTTGCATTTACATCAGCGGCGCGGTGGAATTCGACGACCGCCCCGGTCCGGTGCGCGACGCCCTGGCCGGCATGGTGGTCACCTGGCATGGTTCCTTGGTGCGCGCGATCCGCATGGCCATGGCGATGGGCCACCTGCGCCCTGACACCGACCCGATGCAGATGCAGTTTGAAATCCATGGCCTGATCCTGGCCCTCCACCACGACGCGCGTTTCCTGCGCTCCGTGGGGGCGGTGGATCGGGCCCGCACGGCCTTCGAGCGCCTGATCCAGCACTACACGCTGGGCACGGCCGTGGCGCCGTCTGGACAAGCCGAGCCCCCGGGCGCGGCTGCCGCTGGGGGCGCGACAGCACCCCTGGCACCCGTTTGATCCTTTCCCCCTTGTTTCTTCACAAGCCTTTTTGACCGAGGAGCTTCACGATGCCTTCTTACACCCCCCCGCTGCGCGACATGCAATTCGTGATCCACGAGCTGCTCGGCGCTGTCGATGAGCTCAAGCAGATCCCCGCTTACGCGGATGTGGACGCCGACACCGTCAATGCCGTGCTGGAAGAGGGTGGCAAGTTCGCCTCCGAAGTGCTGGCCCCGCTGAACCTGGTGGGCGACGCCCAGGGTTGCGTGCTGGACAAGACCACGCACGAAGTCAAGACCCCGGACGGCTTCAAGGCCGCCTACAAGCAGTACACCGAAAACGGCTGGTCCGCCCTGTCGGCCGACCCGGAGTGGGGTGGCCAGGGCCTGCCCCTGCTGGTCAACCAGGCCATCTATGAAATGCTGAACTCGGCCAACCAGGCCTGGACCATGTACCCCGGCCTGAGCCACGGTGCCCACGCCTGCCTGGAAGCCCACGGTTCCGACGAGCAGAAGAAGACCTACCTGCCCAAGCTGACCTCCGGCGAGTGGACCGGCACCATGTGCCTGACCGAGCCGCACTGCGGCACCGACCTGGGCCTGCTGCGCACCAAGGCCGAACCGCAAGGCGACGGCACCTACAAGATCACCGGCGCCAAGATCTTCATCTCGGCCGGTGAACACGACATGGCCGAGAACATCGTCCACCTGGTGCTGGCCCGCCTGCCGGACGCGCCTGTGGGCTCCAAGGGCATCTCGCTGTTCGTGGTGCCCAAGTTCAACGTGAACGCCGATGGCTCCATCGGTTCGCGCAACGGCATCTACTGCGGTGGCCTGGAACACAAGATGGGCATCCACGGCAACGCCACGGCCCAGATGGTGCTGGAAGACGCCGTCGGCACCCTGGTGGGCCAGCCCCACCGCGGTCTGCCCGCCATGTTCGTGATGATGAACGGCGCCCGCCTGGGCGTGGGCAACCAGTCCCTGGGCCTGACGCAAGTCGCCTACGAGAACGCTGTCAACTACGCCAAGGACCGCGTGCAGATGCGTGCCCTGTCGGGCGTCAAGCGCCCTGACCTGGCCGCCGACCCCATCATCGTGCACCCCGATGTGCGCAAGATGCTGCTGACCGCCCGTGCCTACGCCGAAGGCGCCCGCGCCCTGGTGTACTTCACCGCCATCGAGCTGGACAAGGCCCACAACCACCCCGACGAAGCCGTCCGCAAGGAATCCGACGACACCGTCGCCCTGCTGACCCCGATCGTCAAGGCCTTCATCACCGACAACGCCTGGGCTGCCACCGTGCATTGCCAGCAGGTCTACGGTGGCCACGGCTTCATCCACGAATGGGGCATGGAGCAGTTCGTGCGCGACGCCCGCATCAACATGATCTATGAAGGCACCAACACGATCCAGTCGCTGGACCTGCTGGGCCGCAAGGTGCTGGGCGATGGCGGCGCCAAGCTGACCAAGTTCGGCAAGCTGGTGTCCACCTTCGTGAAGGAAAACGCCGACAACGCCGCCCTGCAAGAGTTCACCGTGCCCCTGGCCGACCTGGGCAAGAAGGTGCAAGCCTTCACCATGGAAATCGGCATGAAGGGCATGCAGAACCCCGACGAAGTCGGCGCCGCTGCGGTGGACTACCTGCGCGTGGTCGGCCACATGGTCTACGCCTATTTCTTCGCCCGCATGGCCAAGATCGCCCTGGAAAAGCAAGGCTCTGGCGACAAGTTCTACATCGCCAAGCTGGCCACGGCCCGCTTCTACTTCGCCAAGCTGGTGCCTGAAGTCGAGACCGCGATGATCACGGCCAAGGCCGGTCTGAAGCCCCTGATGGAAATGGACGAAGCCCTGTTCTGATCGACAGGCTGTTCAAGGGAGGCAGGTCATGATGGCCACCTCCCTGTTTCCATTGCCCCATTTCCACGAGTTCCTCAAGGAGAGAACATGAGTCGATTCAATGTCCGCAAGGTCGCCGTCCTCGGCGCCGGCGTGATGGGTGCGCAGATCGCCGCCCACCTGGTCAACTGCAAGGTGCCGGTCGTGCTGTTCGACCTGCCGGCCAAGGAAGGCCCCAAGAACGGCATCGTCACGAAGGCCGTCGAGAACCTCAAGAAGCTGAAGCCGGCGCCCCTGGGCATCGTCGAAGACGCGGCGCTGATCCAGCAAGCCAACTACGAGGAGCACCTCGAAGCGCTGCGTGGCTGCGACCTGATCATCGAAGCCATCGCCGAGCGCCTGGACTGGAAGGAAGATCTCTACAAGAAGATCGCACCTTTCGTGAACGACCGTGCCATCCTGGCCACCAACACGTCCGGCCTGTCGATCACGGCCATGGCCAACGTGCTGCCCGAGCAGCTGCGTTCGCGCTTCCTGGGCATCCACTTCTTCAACCCGCCGCGCTACATGGCGCTGCTGGAGCTGATCCCCACCGAGTACACCCTGCCGGAAGTCGTGGACCAGCTGGAAGCCTTCTCGACGACCGCCGTCGGCAAGAGCGTCATCCGCGCCTACGACACCCCGAACTTCATCGCCAACCGCGTGGGCGTGGCCGGCATGATGCTGACCTTCCGCGAAGTCGAGCGTTCGGGCCTGGGCTACGACATCGTCGACGACCTGACCGGCAAGAAGATGGGCCGCGCTTCGTCGGCCACCTTCCGCACCGCCGACGTGGTGGGCCTGGACACGATGGCGCACGTCATCAAGACCCTGCAAAACGGCGCCAAGGACGACCCCTTCAACGCCGCTTTCGCCAACCCCGTGGCCCTCGACAAGCTGCTGGAGAAGGGCAACTTTGGTCAGAAGACCAAGGCTGGCTTCTTCAAGAAGGAAGGCAAGGCCATCCTGCAGTTCAACCCCGAGACGGGTGAGTACGTGGCCGCTGGTGGCAAGGCCGACAAGGAAGTCACCGACATCCTGCGCAAGCCCGCTGCCGAGCGCCTGAAGGCCCTGCGTGAGTCCGCTCACCCGCAAGCCCAGTTCGTGTGGTCCATCCTGCGCAACGCCTTCCACTACTCGGCCGTGACGCTGGAGTCGATCGCCGAGTCCGCCCGCGACATCGACTTCGCCATGCGCTGGGGCTTCGGCGCCAAGCAAGGCCCCTTCGAGATCTGGCAGGAAGCCGGCTGGAAGCAAGTCGCTGAATGGGTGAAGGCCGACATCGATGCCGGCAAGGCCCTGTCGTCCGTGCCGCTGCCTGCCTGGGTGTTCGAAGGCCCTGTCGCTCAAAATGCGGGTGTGCACACCGCCGAAGGCTCCTGGTCGCCCAAGACCGGCAAGTACGTGCCCCTGCGCAACCTGCCCGTCTACCAGCGTCAGTACTTCCGCGAAGACGTGCTGGGCTCGAACGCCCCGAATGCCGCCACCGCTGGCAAGACCCTGTTCGAAGACGCCGCCGTGCGCCTGTGGACCCTGGACGACGAGGTGGTCATCGCTTCGATCAAGTCCAAGATGCACACGATCAGCGGTGAAGTCACCGCCGGTCTGGCCAAGGGCTTGGAAATCGCCGAAGCTGGCTACAAGGGCCTGGTGATCTGGTCGCAAGACGGCCCGTTCTCCGCCGGTGCCGACCTGCAGTCCATGATGCCCGCCTTCATGAGCGGTGGTGGCAAGGCCATCGCCCCGTTCGAGAAGCAGCTGCAGGACTTCATGCTGTCGCTGCGCTACGCCAATGTGCCGACCGTCGCTGCCATGCACGGCCTGGCCCTGGGCGGTGGTTGTGAGCTGGCTGTGCACGCCGCCAAGCGCGTGGCCGCCATCGAGACCTACGTCGGTCTGGTCGAAGTCGGCGTGGGCCTGATCCCCGGCGGCGGTGGCCTGGCTTACCTGGCCCGCCGTGCCGCTGAGCAAGTCGAAGCGTCCAAGGGCGTCTCCGGCATGGTTGGCGCCGAGCTGATGGGCTTCGTCAAGGAAGGCTTCCAGGCCGCGGCCATGGCCAAGGTCGGCACCTCCGCCATCGAGACCCGCAAGTTCGGCTACCTGCTGGACAGCGACGTCATCGTGCCGCACAAGGACGAGGTCCTGCACGTCGCCATCGCACAGGCCAAGGCCATGTACGAGTCGGGCTACCGCGCACCGGCCAAGAAGCTGTTCGCCGTCGCTGGCCGCAACGTCAAGGCCACGCTGCAGTCGTCCCTCATCAACATGCGTGACGGTGGTTTCATCTCCGCCCACGACTACCACATCAGCTCCTGCATCGCCGACGTGCTGACCGGTGGCGATGTCGATGCCGGCACCCTGGTGAGCGAGGAATACCTGCACGCCCTGGAGCGCAAGCACTTCTGCGCGCTGCTGGACAACCCCAAGACGCAAGAACGCATCATGGGCATGCTGTCCACCGGCAAGCCTGTCCGCAACTGATCGATCGGAGACAAACAGATGTCTAAGCAACTCCGCGACGTTTACGTCGTCGCCGCCACCCGCACCCCGATCGGCAAGTCTGGTCGTGGCGTCTTCAAGAACACCCGTCCTGACGATCTGCTGGTCGCCACCATCCAGAACGCCCTCAAGCAGGTTCCCACGCTGGACCCGGCTGCCATCGAAGACGCCATCGTGGGCTGCGCGATGCCCGAAGGCGAACAAGGCATGAACGTGGCCAAGATCGCCGCGCTGCTGTCGGGCCTGCCCAAGACCGTGGCCGGTGCCACCGTCAACCGCTTCTGCGCGGCTGGCATCACCGCCGTGTCGATGGCCGCTGACCGCATCCGCGTCGGTGAAGCCGAGGTCATGATCGCCGGTGGCGTCGAGTCGATGTCCATGGTGCCCATGGGCGGCTCCAAGCCTTCGTTCAACCCCAAGGTCGTGGACCTGGACGAGAACGTCGGCATCGCCTACGGCATGGGCATGACCGCCGAGAAGGTGGCCGAGCAGTGGAAAGTGACCCGCGAAGAGCAGGACGCTTTCGCCACCGAATCGCACCGCCGCGCCATCGCCGCCCAGCAAGCTGGCTGGTTCGACGCTGAGACCACGCCGATCGAAATCGAAGTGCGCACGCCCAACCTGGAAACAGGCGAAGTGACGATCACCAAGAAGACGATCACCCGTGACGAAGGCGCCCGTCCTGACACCTCCGTGGAAGGCCTGGCCAAGCTGCGTCCCGTGTTCGCTGCCAAGGGTTCGGTCACGGCCGGCAACTCCTCGCAGACCTCGGACGGCGCTGGCTGCCTGATCCTGGCTTCCAAGGAAGCCTGCGAGAAGTACGGTCTGAAGCCCCTGGCCAAGTTCGTGGCTTTCGCCGTCAAGGGCGTGCCGCCCGAAATCATGGGCATCGGCCCGATCGAAGCCATCCCCAAGGCCCTGCAGTACGCTGGCCTGAAGGCCTCGGACATGGACTGGGTCGAGCTGAACGAAGCCTTCGCTGCGCAGTCCCTGGCCGTGCTGAAGGACCTCGACAGCAAGGGCCACGTGCTGGACCGCGCCAAGGTCAACCCGATGGGCGGCGCGATCGCCCTGGGCCACCCCCTGGGTGCGACCGGTGCCATCCGCGCTGCGACCGTGGTGCACGGCCTGCGCCGCACCGGCGGCAAGTACGGCATGGTGACGATGTGCATCGGCACCGGCCAAGGCGCTGCTGGCATCTTCGAGCGCGTGGACAGCCTGTGATTCAGTTTGTGATCCTGGCTTGAAGGTCAAGGCCGTCACAGGCCTTTGACCGGTCTTCCCGAAGCCCGCATCGAGTGCCGCTCGACGCGGGCTTTTTCATGTTATCCCTCTGGATGTTGCCCGCATGGACACCCTGACCCTGCACACCGCCGATGGCCACAGATTGGCCGCCCGTTGCTTCACACCGCCTTCGGGCGAGGTGCGCCGGGTGGTGGTGATCGCGACCGCGCTGGGCGTGCCGCAGATGTTCTACTGGGACCACGCGCGCTGGCTGGCCAAGCAGGGCTGTGCCGTCATCACCTTCGATTGGCGCGGCATGGGCCTGTCCGCGCCGAAGGTGATGCGCGGCTACCAGGCCGACTTGCTGGACTGGGCCGAGCGTGACGCCCCCGCCGCGGTGGACGAGGCCGTGCGCCGCTTCCCGGGGGTGCCCATCAGCTGGTTCGGCCACAGCATGGGCGGCATCCTGTTCGGGGCCATCCCGCCGCACCCGGCCATCGACCGCGCCGTGACGATCGCCGCCGGCCACGGCCACCGCGACTGGTTGGCTCGGCCGCTGCGTTACTACGTGGGCCTGCTGTGGCACGTGGCCATGCCCTGGAGCATCCGCCGCCATGGCTATTTCGCGGGCCGTCGCCTGGGCGCGGTGGGCGACATGCCGGCCGGCGTGGCCCTGCAGTGGCGCCGCTGGGCCTTGCACCCGGATTTCGTCGTCAGCCACAGCCCGGCCGTGCGCCAGGCCTATGCCCAGGTGCGCACGCCGATGACGGTGGTGATGCTCACCGACGACACGCTGGCCACCAACGACGGAGTGCGCCGCCACCACGCGCATTACACCCAGGCCCCGCAGACGCACGTCAGGCTGCGCCCGCGTGACCACGGCGTGCGGCGTGTGGGGCACTTCGATTTCTTCCGGTCTGCCTGCGGCAAGCCACTGTGGCCTCAGGCCCTGGGCTGGCTGATGGGTTGACACGATTTTCCTTGGCGGTGCCTGGCATCGCCGTCCCGCGCGCACCCTGAATGGTTCGGCTGTCGAGCCTGGGGATCCCGCAGCGCGCGCGGGATTTTTGCTTTCTAATGCGGGTTCACCGACACGGAGACATCCCATGAGCGAGATCCTGCAGCACCGCGAAGACGGCATCCTGACCCTGACCTTCAACCGTCTGGACAAGAAAAACGCGATCACGGCGGCCATGTACAACGCCCTGGCCGACGCCATGTTCGCCGCCGCCGAAGACGACGCCGTGCGCGTGGTCGTGCTGCAAGGCCACGAGCAGGTCTTCACCGCCGGCAACGACCTGGCCGACTTCCTGAAGAACCCGCCCGACATGTCCAAGGCGGACGCCGAACCGGCGCCTGTCGTGCGCTTCCTCGAAGCCCTGCGCACCTTCCCCAAGCCGCTGCTGGCGTCGGTGGCCGGCCCGGCCGTGGGCATCGGCACGACCCTGCTGCTGCACTGCGACCTGGTCTATGCCGCCGACAATGCCGCGTTCAGCCTGCCCTTCGTGAACCTGGGCCTGTGCCCCGAAGCCGGCGCCAGCCTGCTGCTGCCCGCCCTGGTGGGCTACCCGCGCGCCGCTGAGAAGCTGATGCTGGGCGAGCCCTTCTATGCCGAAGAGGCCGTGGAGATGGGCCTGGTCAACCGCCTGCTGCCCCCGGGCGAAGTCAACGCCTACACCCAGGCCCAAGCCGCCAAGCTGGCCGCCAAGCCGATGGCCTCGCTGACGGCCACCAAGGCCTTGATGAAGAAGGGCCAGGTCGGCCTGCAGCAGATCATGGGCGACGAGCTCAAGCTCTTCGGCGCCTTGCTGCGCGGCCCGGCCGCCAAGGAGGCCATCAGCGCCGTGATGGAAAAGCGCAAGCCAGACTTCTCGAAGTGCTGAGCAGCGGGCGCCCTTCGCCCTGTGTTTGAAGGGGCGCCCACCCGGCAGGGGCGCGCGCTTCCCGGCTAAAATGGGCACGACGCCCATTTTGGCGTCGCGGCCGTGCCCATGCCCTCTCCCGACATCCCCCAACCGCCCACCGACCACGAGGTCCTGATCGACGCCTTGCGCTCGGTCATGGCGCCGCTGGCGCGCCTGGCAGTGGCCCGCGGCCTGACCCATGCCAACGCCGAAGAGGTGCTCAAGCAGGCCTTCGTGCACGCCGCCCGCGACGAGCAGATCGCCCTGGGGCAGGCACCGCACCGCCTCGTCAGCCGCATCAGCACGGTCACGGGCATCAACCGCCGCGAAGTCACGCGCCTGGTGGAGGCCGCCGATGCCGGCCCGCCCGTGCCCGAGGCCTCGCTGGCTTCGCAGGTGTTCACCCGCTGGTTGTCGGACCGCAGCCTGCGCGTGCGCGGCAAGCCCCGGCCACTGCCACGGCAAGGCGATGCGCCCAGCTTCGAGGCGCTGGCCCGCTCGGTCACCCAGGACGTGCACCCCCGCAGCCTGCTCGACGAACTCTGCCGCCTGCAACTGGCGCGCTGGGACGTCGAAACCGACACCGTCACCCTCATCCAGGATGGCTTCACGCCGCGTGGCGACTGGCAGCGCATGCTGGGCTTCCTGGGCACCAACGTGGGCGACCACATGCAGGCCGCGGTGCAAAACGTGCTGGCCGAAGAGTCCACCCACTTCGAGCAGGCCGTGTTCGCCGATGGCCTCTCGCCGGAATCGGTGGAGATGCTGCGCGCGCTGGCGCGCCGCCACTGGAAGACGCTGCTGAGCGAGGCCGTGCCCTTGCTCGAAAACCGCATCGAGGAAGACGCGCTGGCCGGCCTGCAGGCTCGCCGCCGCGTCAGGCTCGGGCTGTTCACCTACCACGAGGACACCGCAGCTCATGAGGCAGGCGGTGCCGATGGAGCGGCCAAGGCCGCCTCCAAGCCGAAGGAAACGTGATGTTGCGAGACCTCAAACTGGCGTGGGCCGCACCGCTGTTGGGCATCGCCCTGGCGGGTGTGCTGCACGGCTGCGGCGGTGGCGGCCAGACCGCCTCCAACAACACCGGCGGTGTCGGCAGCGGCGGCACGGGCTCGTACACCAACGGCCCCATCTCGGGCCTGGGCTCCATCATCGTCAATGGCGTGCGCTATGACGTGGACAGTGCCACCTTGCTCGGCGACGACAAGGACACCGGCACCCTGCCTTCTGCCGATGACCTGCTGGTGGGTGTGACGGTCGAGGTGGAGGGGTCTGCGGTCACCGCCACGGCCAGCGGCCCAGGCACAGCCACAGCGGCCAAGGTGCGCTACGCCTCAGAGCTCATCGGTGTGCTAGGCGGCCTGAGCCCGGCTTCTGGGCGTCCGACCTCCTTCACGGTGCTGGGCCAGCGTGTCACCGTCAACGCCAGCACGGTGCTGCCCGACACCGCGTTGTCCGATGGACAGGTTGTGGTGGTCCATGGGCTGCCCACACCGGGTGGTGGGGTCACGGCCACACGCGTGGATGCCGTCACCGCGCCCCCGTTTTACAAACTCTCGGGCGAGGTCCAGTCGGTCAACCGCACCACCCGCATCATCACCTTCCGCCCAGGCACGGTGCAGGTCCGCTACGCCCTGTCGCTGGCGCCGTCGGCCGACGTCGTCACGGGTTCGCCGTTGCGGGTGCGCGTGCAGCCCAGCAACGATCTGCTCAACCTGCAGGCCGTGCAGCTGTTGGTGCGCGAGGCCGCTGCCCCGGGCGATCGCGAAGTGCGCCTGGAGGGGCGGCTGTCGGGTTACAGCGTGACGGGCACCACGGTGCGCGCTTACCTGGGCACCACGCCGGTGGACCTCAGCGCCATCCCGGGGGCCACGACCTTGTCCAACCAGACGGGCTTGCTCGAGGTGAAGGGGCGGTTCCAGAACGGCGTGCTCGTGGCGACCGAGCTGGAAGAAGAAGACGAAGCCCGGACGCGGGAGGCCGAGCTGTACGGTGCACCGAGCAACCACAATCAGGGCAGCAGAACCTTCACCTTGCGTGGCTTGACCATCGATTACAGCGCCGCGACTGTCGATGCCAATGTGACTTTCAACGAGCCTTGTCTCAAGGTCAAGGGCGAGGCGGTGAGTGCGAGCCGTGTGAGTGCGACTTTGGTCAAGCGCGACAGCGACTGCCGCTGACCCGCCGCGTCGCCTTGATCTTCACGGCCCCTGGAAGCCGCCTTGCCGGAAGGTGAGCACCAGGGTGTCGCGCCAGCCGTGGTCGCCCAGTGGCTGGATGGGCGTGGATTCGTGGATGACGCGCTCGTCGTCCAGCAGCATCATGCTCCAGGGTTCGGTGAGGGTGAAGCGCACGCCGTTGGGGCCGTCGGCCTCGAAGACGCGGGTCTCGCCGCCCTTGATGCCCTGGCGCTCCAGCATGAGCACGGCCACGAAGTCCACGCCATCGCGGTGGGCGCCTTCGGGCGTGGGGCGGCCGATGCCGCCGGCGGTGTCCACGCGGAACTGGTGGGCCTCGATGAACCACGTGCGCACCGGCTTGACCTCGGCCAGCAGGCTGCCCAGTCGGGTCAGCAGGGCCTGCCACATCGGGTGGGCGGTGGTGCTGGCGTGCATGGGTTCGAACCAACGTTCGAAGCCGCCGTGCAAGGCGTTGTAGGTCACGGGCTGCCAGTGCGCACGGTGCGGTGTTTGCGTCAGCGTGGCGCAGGCCGCATCGTTGGCGTGGTCCAGCACGAAGCAGCTGTGGCGACGGAAGCGGTAGTGACCGCCGTCGCGCAGGTGGGTGTCGGGCGGCAGGTCGGACCAGCTGGCGTGCAGCGTGTCGGCATCGGCGGCCTGGGCAGGCAGCCAGTGCAGGAGCATGTCGCGGGGCATGAGGGCCCAGCCATCGTGACGCAGCGCGGCGCCAACGTCGTCAAGCTGGGCGGGGGTAGACAGGGAGCGCATGTCAGAACTATGACATGAAGACGTGCGCCCCCGCCTGAGGCAGGGCAAGGTCAGCCCAGTGCGCTCAGGTCGGCGCCGTGGTTGATGTGGAAGGGCAAGCCCCCCAGCACCAGCGCGGGCACGGACTTCACGCCGGCGGCTCGGGCCTGGGCCAGCAGGCCGCGTTGTTCGCCGAGGTGCACGACCTGGACGTCAAAGCGTTGGGGGTCGAGCGCGGCGGCCACTTGGCGTTCGGCTTCGACGCACACGGGGCAGCCTGCGTGATAGAAGGTGGCGGTCTCTTTCATGGGGATCCTCTCTGTCGGATGGGGTGGATGAAGGTGCATTGCGTTTGTTTGCAAGGCCTCATTAATGTAGGAATCCTAATCAATTAAAGCAAGCCCCTGTGCGCATCAACCTGACAGATCTCAGGGGTATCCGCGTGCGCCGGTCAGTGGTTCGGGAGGATCAGGGCAGGGCGTCCAGCCAGTCGCGCAACATGCGCGCGGCCGCGGCTTCCAGCGCGGGCGCGTGGGCTTGTGCTGCCGCACGCAAGGCGGGCACGTCCAGCCCGGCCGAGGCCAGCTCACACGCATGGCCGATGAGCCAGCGCTCGAAGTCAGCGCCCCGCGCTTCCACGTGGCATTGCAAGCCCAGCGCATGGGTGCCCACCGCGAAGGCCTGGTGCGGGTAGACCGCGCTGCTGGCCAGGTGGGTGCTGCCCACCGGCAGCGTGAAGGTGTCGCCATGCCAGTGCAGCACGGGCACGCCTGCCACATGGCGCAGGCATGACGCTTCGCCCTGTGGCGTCAGGTGCAGGGTGGACCAACCGATCTCCTTCGTGCCGCCCGGGTGCACGCGCGCACCCAAGGCGGCGGCCATCAACTGGGCGCCCAGGCAGATGCCCAGGGTGGGCCGCTGGGCCGCCAGGCGTTCGCGCAGCAGGGCGAGTTCGTCGTTCAGGCAGGGGTAGGTGTCGGTTTCATAGACACCGATGGGGCCGCCCAGCACGATGAGGAGGTCTGCCTCGCGCGCAGGGGCCAGGTCGTCCACCCCGGCCTGCAAGCAGGACCAGGTCCAGCCCAGCGCGCGCAACACGGGCGCGAAACTGCCCAGGTCTTCGAAAGCCAGGTGCTGGACGACGATGGCGTGGCGGGGTGTGGGCATGGTGGAACCTTCCGGTGGGTGCGCAGTGGGCGCCGTGGGGTGTTCAGTGAGCCTGGCAAGGGGTCAGGGCGATGTGACCTCGACACCCAGGTGCTCGGGGCAATCCAGGCGGATCCAGGCCGTGGGCAGGGGCGCATCGACCAACTGGCAGTGGTGGGGCTTGCCGCCTTTGCCTGGCCGGAAGTGCTGGCAGCTGGTGCAACTGCGCAAGGTGGGGAAGTGCTCGGTGTGTTGCAGCTGGCGGATGAGGCCCAGCAGGTGCTCGAACAGGGCGGCCTGGTCGGCGGCGGGAAGGCGGGCGACCGCATCTTCCCCGAAGGACAGGGCTTGCGACAGCTTGCGGTGCACCTTGCGGCCCGCAGGGGTCAGGCGCAGCGCCACAGCGCGGCCATCGTCGGGGGCCTTGACCTTGACGACCAGCCCTTTGCCGACCAGCGAGGAGACCGAATCGCTGGCGCTTGCGGCGCTCACCGAGAGCTGCTCGGCCAGCCAGGACAGGCGCACGCCCTCGGGCCGGGCGGCCAGCAGGTCGAGGATGTCGGCCTGTGCCGGCGGCAGGTGCTCGGCCGCGGCGGCTTGCCAGACGCCAGCGCGCATCACCGTGCCGATGCGGGTGATGGCATCGATCACGCGGGCGCTGACGAGTGGGGTGTCCTGCCAGGGGGCAGGCGGCGTCAGGGGCTGGGGGGTGGAGGGCATGGGCGGGGCCTGCCGCTGGCGACAGGATGGTCAGGACACCTGATCATAAGCCGCCCACCCGCTGAAGGTGTCAACCCAGGGGCAGCTCAAGGCGCCAGCGTCACCTTCTTGCCGTTCACCTGTACGCGCGCGCCCACGGCGTAGCGCTGGCCCAGGGTGTAGTCGTGCACGCTGCCGTCTTCGAACTGGACGGTGGTTTTGAAGAGGGTGCTCTTCTTGACGTTCTTCTCGACCTCGTTGCCGGCATAACCGCCTGCCACGGCACCGCCCACGGTGGCGATGGTGTTGCCCGAGCCGCGACCGATCTGGTTGCCCAGCAGGCCGCCGACCACGGCGCCGGCCACCACGCCCACGCCGGAGCCCTGGCCCTTGACCTGCACTTCACGCACGTCGGTGACGGTGCCCTTGCGCGGCGCTGTGGCGCTGGACGCCTTGCCGGAAGTCGAAGCCGCACCGGCCGTGGTGGCCGCCTGCACCTGCAGCGGGGCGTTCAAGGACGCGGCCACGAGGGCGCAGCCCAGCAGGATGGACAGGCGCGAGGCGGGGCGGGAGGACGGGGTGAGGTGGGTGCGCATGGGGTACTCCTGTCAAAGGGGGGGGTGTCAAGCCGACAGCACCGGGCGCGGACGCCCGTCGCGGTCGATGGCGACGTAGGTGGCCTTGGCCTCGGTCACCTTCACCAGGATGGGGTTGGCGGGTTGGCGCTCGGCCCAGACTTCGACGTGCACGGTCACCGAGGTGTTGCCGATGCGCTCCACGCGGGCGTAGAAGGACAGCAGGTCGCCCACCGACACCGCATTGCGGAAAATGAACTCGTTGACGGCCACCGTGGTCACGCGGCCGCGCGAGACGCGCCCGGGCAGCACGCAGCCGGCCAAGTCCACCTGCGACATGATCCAGCCGCCGAAGATGTCGCCGTTGCCGTTGGCGTCCTTGGGCATGGGCATGACGCGCATGACGAGCTCCATGTCGGGGTGCAGCTCGGGCGGGGTCAGGAGGGTCTGGGGGGGATGGGAGGCGGACATGGTCAAAGCGGTCGACAATCGGTGGGTGCGAAAAAACCACCCCATTGTTCCAGAAGGCGCCACCCAGCGGCGCAGCGACCGCGACACCCTGGCGCGCCTGTGGCCCTACCTGTGGGCCTACAAGTGGCGCGTGGTGGCCGCGCTCAGCTTCATGATCGGCGCCAAGCTGGCCAACGTGGGCGTGCCCTTGTTGCTCAAGAACCTGGTGGACCGCCTGGCCCCCACGGCCGGCAGCGCCCAGGCCCTGCTGGTCGTGCCCGTGGGCTTGCTGGTGGCCTACGGCCTGCTGCGCCTGTCCACCTCGGTGTTCACCGAGCTGCGCGAGCTGGTCTTCGCCAAGGCCACCGAGGGCGCGGCGCGCAGCATCTCGCTGCAGGTGTTCTCGCACCTGCATGCGCTGAGCCTGCGCTTCCACCTGGAGCGCCAGACCGGCGGCATGACGCGCGACATCGAGCGCGGCACCCGCGCCGTGCACTCGCTGATTTCGTACTCGCTCTACAGCATCGTGCCCACGCTCATCGAGGTCACGCTGGTGCTGTCGCTGCTGGCCGTCAAGTTCGACATGGCCTTCGCCTGGATCACGCTGTCCGCGCTCGTCATCTACATCACCTTCACGGTGTCGGTCACGCACTGGCGCACGCGCTTTCGCCGCGAGATGAACGAGCTCGACTCCAAAGCCCACACCCGCGCCATCGACTCGCTGCTGAACTACGAAACCGTCAAGTACTTCAACAACGAAGCCTTCGAGTCGCACCGCTACGATGAGGCCCTGGAGCGCCTGCGCCGCGCCGGCGTGAAGTCGCAGCAGACGCTGTCGCTGCTCAACGCGGGCCAGCAGACCATCATCGCTGTTGGCCTGATCGCCATGCTGTGGCGCGCCACCCAGGGCGTGGTGGCCGGGCGCATGACGGTGGGCGACCTGGTCATGGTCAACGCCTTCATGATCCAGCTCTACATCCCGCTGAACTTCCTGGGCGTGATTTACCGCGAGATCAAGCAGTCCCTGACCGACCTCGACAAGATGTTCACGCTGATGCTGCGCGAGCGCGAGGTGGCCGATGCGCCCGATGCGCGGCCGCTGCTGTTGAAAGACCAGGGGGCGCCCTCCGTGCGCTTCGACCACGTGCACTTCGCCTACGACCCGGCGCGGCCCATCCTGCACGATGTGAGCTTCGAGATCCCCGCGGGCCAGACCGTGGCGGTGGTGGGCCCCTCGGGCTCGGGCAAGAGCACGCTGGCGCGCCTGCTGTACCGCTTCTACGACGTGCAGCAGGGCCGCATCACCGTGCATGGCCACGATGTGCAAAGCCTGACGCAAGACAGCCTGCGCCGGGCGATCGGCATCGTGCCGCAGGACACCGTGCTCTTCAACGACACCGTGGCCTACAACATCGCCTACGGCCGGCCTGAGGCCACGCGCGAGGAGGTCGAGCAGGCGGCGCGCGCGGCGCGCATCCACGACTTCATCGCCAGCACGCCCGGCGGCTACGAGACCATGGTGGGCGAGCGCGGCCTCAAGCTCTCAGGCGGTGAGAAGCAGCGCGTGGCCATCGCGCGCACGCTGCTGAAGAACCCGCCCATCCTGGTGTTCGACGAGGCCACCTCGGCGCTCGATTCCGCCAACGAGCGCGCCATCCAGGCCGAGTTGGCCGCCGTGGCCCAGGGCAAGACGGTGCTGGTGATCGCGCACCGGCTGTCCACCATCGTCAACGCGCACGAGATCTTGGTGATGGAGCACGGCCGCATCATCGAGCGCGGCACCCACCCGCTGCTGCTGGCCGCCAACGGGCGCTATGCGCAGATGTGGCGGCTGCAGCAGGCGGGGGAGCATGGGCAGGGTCAGGCTGGGGTGCAAGGTTGCGCGTGAGCCTCTTTCAGGCCTGGGTGCCTGCCACATCCATGCGCTCGTGCAGGATGCGCACGATGCAGATGCTGCTGCTTTGGATGCGGTAATAGACCATGTGCCGCCCGGCACGAAAGCCGCGGTAGCCAAGCCGGATGTGATCGCGAGGGCTTCCAATCTCAGGGAACTGCGCAATCCGGGCAACCGTGTCATCGATCAATTGCAGATAGCTGTCCGCCTGGGCTTCGCCCCACGTCTCCCGTGTCTTGCGCCAGATGCCGATCAAATCAGCCCTTGCGCGGTGGAGGTAGAGGACATCCAGCATCACTGTCCCGCAGCGTCGTCTCGTGCCGCACGCATGATGTCTTTCATGTTGAGCGCGCCAGCCTCGCCGCTGGCCTCGCCGTCCATCAAGGCCTGACGGAGCGCTTGGACCTTTTGCTCATGCTCTTCCAGCAGCCTGAGGCTGGCGCGCACCACCTCGCTGGCCGAACCATAGCGCCCTGCGCTGACTTGCTGGGCGATGAAGCCCTCAAAGTGATCGCCCAAAACGATGCTGGTGTTCTTTGCCATGCGGCGCCCCTGTGACTGCGGTACCAAAAAATACCATGCATTGGTATTTTGTGCGAGTCCTTTCGCGTGTTCGACGCGGCCCACGGCAAAGCGGTGCCGCTGGCCGCCAACGGGCGCCTGGTTCGCCAGCGCATGAGGCTGGCGCGCGAGGTGTTTGAGCTTGTGCGCAAGGCGGAGGGGCTCGCAAGCCGGCTTGCGCGTGCGGGCCGCGGGCCATGCGCCGTCGCGCACGGGTTGTTTTGGGTGGCGCGTCGCCCGATGAGAGCGGGGTGCCGCCTGTTTTGAGCGGGGCGTCGCTTGTTTTGACCCGTGCGCCGGGTGGGTGTGCCTCGGGCGCAAGCCACATCGGGCCAGCTGCCGCCGAAAGTGCTTCGCGCATCGGCCTTTGCGGGCGAGGCGCAAGGCCCCAAGGTGTGACCGTGCCGAGCTTGACGTGCGGCGCGCGAGGCTTTGGGGGCGGCGGGTCAGTTGTGCCGGCTTGCGGGCGAGCTGACACAGGCGAGATGCCGCTCGGGATGGGCGGCGGGCCGCTGGGCGTGGCTCAGCGTCGCAGTGCGCGCAGCCATCCCCCGCCGTTTGGACTTGGCCTCAGCGCTTCGTGTCGACGTTGATGAAGGGCACGCTGCCGCCGGTCACGCCGGGCATCTTGCCGTCCCACTTGCGGATGGCGTCGCGCTCGTTCTCGATGCGGCGCAGGGCCAGCAGGTCGGTGGTGATCTGTTGGCGCTGCAGGGCCAGGGCATCGGCTTCGGCGCGGGCGCTGGCCACCTTCTGCTTGGCCTCGACCTCGATGCGCTGCAGGTCGCGCTCGGCCTTGAGCTTCTCCTGCTCGGCCTTGACCTTGGCCTCGATGGCCTCGGCGAACGAGCGCGAGAACGCGAAGTTGACGATGGCGAACTCGTCGAGCAGCAGGCCGTGGCGCTGCATCTTCTCGCGCAGCAGGGCGCTGATGGCGTCGCGCACCTCGGTGCGGCGCGTGATGAGCTCTTCGGCCGTGAACTTGGCGGTGATGGCCTTCACCGCTTCCTGCGCGGCCGGGATGATGATGCGGTCGGCCGCCATCTCGGTGCTGGGCCCGATGTTGCGGAAGACATCGACCACGCGGACCGGGTCCAGGTGGTAGTTGATGGCGATGCGGGTGTGCACGGACTGCAGGTCGCGCGAGGCGGCATCGCCTTCGCCCTCGCCCTTCTGGATGCGCACGTCCATCAGGTGCATGGTCTGCGCCATGGGCACCTTGAAGTGGATGCCGGGGCCGTAGACCATGTCGTCCGTCTTGCCGAAGGTGGCCTTCACACCGCGCTCGCCCGCCGAGATGACGGTGATGGGGTTGAGCGCCGACAGCGCGATCAGCACCGCCGCACCGATGAAGATCGCCTTGATGAGTTTGGGCGCGCCAGAGCGGGTGCTGGGCGAGGTGAAATCGGCCATGGGTCCTCCGTGTGATGCATCGCGTTTGTGGGGGACATGCTAAGCCAGCAGGTCGGCCCGTGTCAGCCGGCAAAGTGCGAAAATGCCGGTCTTCTTCAGCGACGAACGCCCGCGGACACTCACGCCATGAACCCCACGCCCAGCACCCTGACCCTCACCCGCCCCGACGACTGGCACCTGCACGTGCGCGACGGCGCGGCCATGGCGGCGGTGGTGCCGGACACGGCGCGGCAGTTCGCGCGCGCCATCGTCATGCCCAACCTGCGCCCGCCGGTGACCACGGCCGAGCAGGCCATCGCCTACCGCGACCGCATCCGCGCGGCCGTCCCGGCTGGGCTGACGTTCGAGCCGCTGATGGTGCTCTACCTGACCGACAACACCCCGGCCGAGGAAGTGGCCCGTGCCAAGGCCATGGGCGCGGTGGCCTTCAAGCTCTACCCGGCCGGTGCGACCACCAATTCCGACGCCGGCGTGACCGACCTGCGCAAGACCCACCAGGTGCTGGAGGCCATGCAGCGCGAGGGCTTGGTGTTCTGCGTGCACGGCGAGGTGACCGACAGCGAGGTCGATGTGTTCGACCGCGAGAAGGCCTTCATCGACGAGAAGCTCATCCCGCTGCGCCGCGACTTCCCTGAGCTGAAGATCGTGTTCGAGCACATCACCACGAAAGAAGCCGCGCAGTACGTGAGCGAGGCCGACCGCTTCGTGGGTGCCACCGTCACGCCGCAGCACCTGCTCTACAACCGCAACGCCATCTTCACCGGCGGCATCCGCCCGCACTACTACTGCCTGCCGATTCTGAAGCGCGAGGAACACCGCCTGGCCCTGGTGCAGGCCGCCACCAGCGGCAATGCGAAATTCTTCCTGGGCACGGACAGCGCGCCGCACGCTTCGCACCTGAAGGAACACGCCTCGGGCTGTGCCGGTTGCTACACGGCGCCGTGCGCCATCGAGCTCTACGCCGAGGCCTTCGAGGCCGTGGGGGCGCTCGACAAGCTCGAAGCCTTCGCCAGCTTCCACGGGCCCGACTTCTACCAGCTGCCGCGCAACACCGACCGCATCACCCTGGTCCGCGAGGACTGGGTCGTGCCCGAGTCACTGCCCTTTGGCGAAGCCGAGATCAAGCCGCTGCGCGGCGGCGAGACGCTTCACTGGCGCTTGCGCTGATCTTCCTGAGATGCTTGTCGGGCGGCGCGCAACTCTGCGCGCAGTTCGGCGCGCAACTGGGCGATCTCTTCGTGCACGGTTTTCAGCTGTTCGTGCATGTCGCGCAGGATCTCGCGCTCGACCTTGCGCTCCTGCGTGCCCACGAACATCGCCGCGATGCTGGCCGTCACCAGCGACAGCACGCCGTAGCCCAGCAGCACCACGAAGACCGAGAACACGCGCGAGGCCGTGCTGCTGGGCACCACGTCGCCATAGCCCACGGTGGCCGCGGTGGAAAACGCCAGCCACAGGCCCTCGTTGACCGTCTTGACGCCCGGGTCCAGCCAGTAAAAGCCGATGCCGCACAAGCCCAGCACCGACGCGCCCAGCACCAGCAGGCGGGCCAGGCCGGTTTCGGTCAGCAGCGGCATGCTGATCTTCAACAAGCGGTAGAGCATCAGCACCGAGATGACGAGCCGCCAGGCCAGCGCGGGCTCGGACACATTGCTTTGCGGCAGCACCGCACTCAGCAACAGCGAGGCGCCGAGGAACCAGTCCAGCCGTTCTTCCGAGGGGCGCATGCCCCAGGTGTGGGTGTCGTCGCCGAGCTGCCTGTGGCGATCACCGCCGTGCTGCACCAGGCGTGCCGCCCGCCGCGCCGACCAGGCCCAGCCCAGCACCACGAAGCCACTGACCACGTACATCCACGTCGCCCAGGTGGCGGGCGTGGGCATCATCGAGTCGTAGAAGGCCGGCACGCTGGCGATCAGCGCGATCAGCATGGCCCAGGGCGAACGGTGGAAGCGGTGGCGGCGGGTGGGCATCGGTGGTGTCGGGGGCGGGCGTGGGCGCGGGTTCAGGCCGGCAGGTAGCCTTCGACCGAGAGGTAACGCTCGCCGGTGTCGTAGTTGAAGCCCAGCACGCGGGCCTGGCCACCCAGCGCGGCGTTCAGCTCGGGCAGCTTTTGCGCGATGGCGGCCAGCGTGGCACCGGAGGAAATGCCCACCAGCATGCCTTCCTCGCGGGCGGCGCGGCGGCCGTACTCGCGGGCGTCTTCGGCATCGACCTGGATCACGCCGTCGAGCAAGGTGGTGTCCAGGTTGGCGGGGATGAAGCCCGCGCCGATGCCCTGGATGGGGTGGGGCGAGGGCTGGCCACCCGAGATGACGGGCGAGGCCTTGGGCTCGACCGCGAACACCTTCAGCTGGGGCCAGGCGGCCTTGAGCACCTTGGCGCAACCCGTCAGGTGGCCGCCGGTGCCCACGCCGGTGATGAGCGCGTCCAGGCCCTCGGGGAAATCGGCCAGGATTTCCTGGGCGGTGGTGCGCGCGTGCACCTCGACGTTGGCGGGGTTCTCGAACTGCTGCGGGATCCAGGCGCCGGGCGTCTGTGCGGCCAGTTCTTGCGCGCGGGCGATGGCGCCCTTCATGCCTTTTTCGCGCGGGGTGAGGTCGAAGCTGGCGCCGTAGGCCAGCATCAGGCGGCGGCGCTCGATGGACATGCTGTCGGGCATGACCAGCACCAGTTTGTAGCCCTTCACCGCGGCCACCATGGCCAGGCCGACGCCGGTGTTGCCCGAGGTGGGTTCGATGATGGTGCCGCCGGGCTGCAGGGCGCCGCTGGCTTCTGCTGCTTCGACCATGGCCAGGGCGATGCGGTCCTTGACGGAGCCACCCGGGTTGCTGCGCTCCGACTTGATCCACACCTCGGCGCCGGGGGCGTTCCCGAACAGGCGGTTGATGCGGATGTGCGGCGTCTGGCCGATGGTCTCGAGGATGTGGCGGGCTTTCATGGGGAGGCTCCTGCGATGGGTTTTCCGGGTGATTGGACCGAAGGCGCACAAGATACACCGGGCCGGGTCAGAATGTGCGGATGCAAGCGCCCGTGCCCCATCCCCTGCCTCACTCCCTGCCCCGTTCCCTGTCCATTTTCGCCCTGGCCTGGCGCCTGGGCCTGATGCTGGTCATGCTGTGCGCAGGTCCCGCCCGCGCCCAGGACTTCCTGCCCGTGGACCAGGCCTTCCGCGTGGCGGTCAGCGCCTCGGGCCCGCGCGCCCTGCAGGTGAGCTTCACCCTGGCGCCGGCGGTCTACCTGTACCGCGAGCGCTTCGAGGCCATGCTGCAGACGGCCGGGCAGCACCCCTTGCCCTTGAGCTGGGACCTCCCACCCGGCGTGACCAAGCACGACCCCAACTTCGGCAAGGACCTGGAGGTCTACCACGGCGATGTCAGCGGCAGCCTGGGCGTGACCGCCGGCGCGCAGGGCGAGGCCATCCTGACCGTGGGTTACCAGGGGTGTGCCGATGCCGGCCTGTGCTACCCGCCGCAAAAGCGCCGCTTCCTGGTCAGCCTCGACGCCCAGGGCCAGATCCTGTCGGTGCAGCCTGAGCGCAACGGAACGTCCGCCTCGGGCCTCGGTGGCGCTGCTGCAGCGAACGGCGACGCCCCCCCGCCTGGCGGTGCGACGGCGGGCACGGCGGCGGACGGTGACCGCATCCAGCGCGCCCTGGCCTCGGGCCGGCTGTGGACGGTGCTGCCCGTCTTCCTGCTGGCCGGCATGCTGCTGTCGCTCACGCCCTGCGTGCTGCCCATGGTGCCCATCCTCTCGTCCATCATCGTCGGGCAGCGCGAGCGCGTCAGCCGGGGCCGCGGCTTCGCCCTGGCGCTGGCGTATTCGCAGGGCATGGCGCTGGTCTACACGGCCCTCGGCGTGGCGGCGGGCCTGCTCGGTCAGGGCCTGGCCGCCTACCTGCAGCACCCCTGGGTGGTGCTGGGCTTTGGCCTGTTGATGGTGCTGCTGGCGCTGTCCATGTTCGGGCTCTACGAGCTGCAATTGCCGGCCTCGGTGCAGAGCTGGTTGGGCCGGGGCAGCAACCGGCTGCCGGGCGGCAAGTTCGTCAGCGTGTTCGCCATGGGCGTGGTCTCGGCCCTGGTGGTCAGCCCCTGCGTGTCGGCACCGCTGGCCGGGGCGCTGCTCTACATCAGCCAGACACGCGATGTGTGGCTGGGGGCCACGGCGCTTTATGCGCTGGCCTGGGGCATGAGCCTGCCGCTGCTGCTGGTGGGCCTGTCGGCGGGCAGCCTGCTGCCGCGCACCGGCCCCTGGATGACGGCGGTCAAGACGCTGTTCGGCATCCTCATGCTGGGCATGGCGCTGTGGGTGACCCGCCCGGCCTGGCCCTACCTGCAGACGCAGGTGCTGGGCATGCAGCCCGCGTCGGGCGCCCAACACCGCAGCGTCCTGCCCTTCCAGCGCGTGCGCTCGGTGGCCGAGCTGGACGCCGCCCTGGCGCAAGCGAAAGCCAACGGCCGCCCCGTGATGCTCGACTTCTACGCCGACTGGTGCACCGCCTGCCTGGAAATGGAGCACGGCACCTTCACCGACGCCATCGTGCAATCGCGCTTGAAGGGGGCCGTGCTGCTGCAGGCCGATGTCACGCTGAACGCGGCCGACGACCGCGCCCTGCTGGAGCGCTTCCGCCTGTTCGGCCCACCCGGCATCGTCTTCTACGACGCCCAGGGCGCCGAGCGCACGGACGCCCGCGTCATCGGTTTCCAGAAGGCCGACGACTTCGTCCAGAGCCTGCAGAAAGCGGGGCTCTGACCGGTGCACCCCCACGCAGACCAGCTCTGGAAAGGGCCGCGCTGGACGCTGTCGGTGCTGCTGGCGGCGCTCGGCATGCTCGGGCCGTTTGCCATCGACACCTACCTGCCGGCCTTCGCGGGCATCGCGGCCGACCTGAATGCCACGCCGCTGCAGATCCAGCAGACGCTGTCGGCCTACCTGTTCGCCTTCGCCTTCATGAGCCTGTTCCACGGCTCCTTGTCTGACAGCCTGGGCCGCCGGCCGGTGGTGCTCACGGGCATCGCGGTGTTCACGCTGGCCTCGGTGGGTTGCGCGCTGTCCACCAGCATCGGGCAGCTGGTGTTTTTCCGCGCGCTGCAGGGGCTGTCCACGGGTGCGGGCATCGTGGTCTCGCGCGCCGTCATCCGCGACATCTACCCGCCGGCCGACGCGCAGCGGGTGATGTCGCAGGTCACGCTGTTCTTTGGCGTGGCGCCGGCCATCGCGCCCATCGTCGGGGGCTTCCTCTTCGTGCACATCGGCTGGCACGCGGTGTTCTGGTTCCTGGCCGGCGTGGGCGTGGTGCTGGGCCTGGCCAACTGGTTCCTGCTGCCCGAAACGCTGCACGCCTCGCAGCGCCAGCCCTTCGCGTTCAAACCGCTGCTCAAGGGGTATGTGCAGATGGGCAGCAGCCCGCGCTTCTTGTTGTTGGCCCTGGCCAGTGGCGTGCCCTTCAACGGCATGTTCCTCTACGTGCTGTCTGCACCGACCTTCCTGGGCGAGCACCTGCACCTGGCGCCCACGCAGTTCTTCTGGTTCTTCGTGTGCACCATCAGCGGCATCATGGGTGGCGCCTTCATCAGCGGCCGGCTGGCGGGGCGCATCGCGCCCGAGCGGCAGATCCGCCTGGGCTTCACGGTGATGCTGGCGGTGTCGGTGCTCAACCTCATCGCCAACCTGCTGTTCGTGCCGCACGTGGGCTGGGCGCTGTTCCCCATCGGCCTGTACGCCCTGGGCTGGGCCTTGATGACGCCCGTGGTCACGCTGATGGTGCTGGACCTCTACCCCGAGCGGCGCGGCATGGCGGCGTCCATGCAGGCCTTCATCGGCGCGGCCTCCAACGGCTTCGTGGCGGGCGTCATTTCGCCGCTGGTGATGCACAACGCCGTCAGCCTGGCCGTGTCCTGTTTGCTGATGATGTTGGTGGGCTTGTTCGCCTGGGGCGGGCTGCAGCGCAGCGCGGCCCCCTCGGCCCTGCACTGAGGCCGGGCTGGCTTGTTCAGCGCAGGCGATCAGCGCGAACGACGGCGTGCGCCGAGCAGGCCCGTCACGCCGAGCGCCGCGACGGCCAGCAAGCCGCTGTCAGGCTCGGGCACGGCGGTGGCCGTGACGAAGCTTTCGGAGGTGCCGTTGCTGAAGGAGCGTGCATGCACGCCCACGCGCAGGTCATTGCCGTCGCCCAGAGGGCCGTTGAGGGCGGCCAGGGTGTCGGCGAAGGTCTTGCCATTGATCAGGTTGAAGCGGATGGTTGCGAATTCCTGGGTGCCGCCGTCCAGCTTGTTTTCCACACCCTTGGCAGAGCCGCCACTGCCGGTGTCCACCACGAAGCCCTGGGTGGCCACGAAGGCCGGGGACAGGTTGGCGCCGCTGGGCAGGTTGGAGGGGTTGGCCGAGCCGACCTGGGAGAACGTCACGCCATCGCCCGAATCGATCACGGAGGCAATGCCGAGCAGGGTGCCATCGTCGAAGTAAATTTCGGTGATCGACGAGCCCAGCGTGGACAGGTTGCGGAAGGTGAAGTCCACCTGGTTGCCGCCTGCATGGGTGACCTGCAGGCTCAAGCGGCTCTGGCCGTCGGCGCAACTCTGCGGGTTGTTGCCGGAGATGCAGGTGAAGCTGTAATCGGCGGCTTGGGCTGTGGGGATGCCCAGCGCCAGCCAGGAGGACAGGCTCAACAGTCCCATCAGGCCCCTGACCGTCAGTTGGTGGGTGCGTGTCATGGAGGTTCTTCCCGGAGTTTGTTTCCCATGAATTTAAAGATGCCGCATGACGACCTCGCGTCAATGTGGCCCTGCCGCATGGACCCGAGGCCGCAGGTGCGGGATAATGTGCGGGTGAAGTCAGCCAGACCGCCGCTGGTGCAAGGCCCGAAAGGGCGCACTGGAGGAAGGTCCGGACTGCACAGGGCAGCGCAGGAGGTAACACCTCTCCACCGCGAGGTGAGGATCAGAGCAACAGAGACGAGCCGGTTAGGTCCGGGTGAAACGGGCAATCTCTGCGCGCAGCAACACCAAATAGGCACACGTTGACCTGGCCCGGGGAGTGTGCGGGTAGGTGGCACCGAGCCGTTCTGGCGACAGGCGGCCCAGAGGAATGGCGGTCACGGCATCGCGTCGCAAGGCGCGGGGCTGCACAGAATCCGGCCTATCGGCTGACTTCACACTTTTCAAGTTTTTCACCATCTGGTCGATATGCCGGCATCGCCCGCCTTGGGCGCTTGACCCGTTCCGGCCATGTCGCACCGCCCCCGATCTCCCGACCGCATCGCCGACCGCATCGCTTTTGCGCGTGACCACCGCGAGGCCGCACGCCACCCTGGCCAGCCCAGGGCGTGGGCCCAGCTGCTGCTGTCTGCCTTGCTGGCCTTGTCTGCCGCAGCACCGTTGGCCGTGTGGGCCGCCGAGGCGCATGCCAATGATGCCGCGCCAGCTGCTGCCACGTCCGCGGCCGAGCCCAGCATCCGCCCCCGGCTCAAGCCAGATCTGAAGGCAGAGGCTCGTGGCGGTGACGCCCGTGCCGAGGGCAAGGCCGTGCGCGGCGAGGTGAAGTCCGAGCCCAAGCCTGAGGCCAAGCCAGAAGCCCGCTCGGACGCCAAGCCCGAGAAGAAGGCGGAGCCGAAGGCCGAAGCCAAGGGCGAGCCGAAAGACAAGCCTGAGCCGAAGTCCGAGGCCAAAGCCGACGCCAAAGCCGAGGGCAAGGCAGACACCAAGCCTGAAGCCAAAGCCGAGGCCAAATCACCCGACGCCAAAGGCCCGATGTCCATGGCCGAGTTGCGTGACGTGCTGGACCAGAAGATCGCCGAGGTGCGCTCCAAGCAGGGCGCCGCGCCGGCCGTCAAGGTGCGTGCCCGCGGCGGCAAGGCGGCATCGGCCTCCGGCCCTGTGGCTGGCCGCGCAGCGGCGCTGGCCGACGGCGCTGCCGCCCCTGCCAAAGTCCGCGGCGAGTGGTCTTACAGCGGCGATACCGGCCCCGCGCACTGGGCCTCGCTCAAGCCCGAGTTCAGCCAATGCGGCAAGGGCCAGCGCCAAAGCCCCATCGACATCCACGACGGCATCCCGGTCGAGCTCGACCCCATCGCCTTCGACTACCGCCCCTCGGCCTTCCGCGTCATCGACACCGGCCACACCGTGCAGGTCAACATGGCGCCGGGCAACCGCATCACCGTCAACGGTCGCCGCCACGAACTGGTGCAGTTCCACTTCCACCGTCCCAGCGAAGAGCGCCTCAACGGCAAGCAGTTCGACATGGTCGTGCACCTGGAGCACAAGGACATCGAAGGCAAGCTGGCCGTGGTCGCCATCCTCATCAGCGAGGGCAAGGGCCACCCGCTGGTGCAGCAGGTCTGGAACAACCTGCCACTGGAGAAATTCACCGAGCAGCCCGGCCTGGCCACCATCGACCTGAGCCAGATCCTGCCCGAGCAGCGCCAGTACGTGACCTACATGGGCTCGCAGACCACGCCGCCTTGCCAGGAGGGTGTGCTGTGGATGGTGATGAAGCAGCCGGTGACGGCTTCCACCGAACAGATGGCCACCTTCGCACGCCTGCACCCCATGAACGCTCGACCGGTGCAGCCCACCGCGGGCCGCCTCATCAAGGACGGCCAGTGAGTGGCTTCAATACACCCGCCCGCCCTTGATCTGGGCGTGGGTGCGGCGCTGCAAATCGGTGGCTTTCGCCATCTGCGCCATGGCGTGACCGGCATGGGCGTGGCAGATGGCCAGGCCCAGCGCGTCGGCCGCGTCGTTGTGCGGCTCGCGCGGCAGGTTGAGCAGGCGCATCACCATGTGCCGGATCTGCGCCTTGGCCGCGTGGCCGTGGCCCACCACCGCTTTCTTCATCTGCAGCGCGGTGTACTCCGCCACGGTCGGTGAGGCCGGCAGCGACATCAAGCCCGCGATCGCCGCACCCCGCGCCTGGCCCAGCAGCAGCGTGGACTGCGGGTTGACGTTGACGAAGACGATCTCGACGGACGCCTGTTGCGGCTCGTAGCGTTCCACCACCTCGCGCACGCCTTCGTAGATCAGGCGCAGGCGGTTGGGCAGGTCGCCCTGGGCCGCTTCTTTCGTCTTGATGGTGCCGCTGACCACGTAGTGCAGGCGCGGCCCTTCGGATTCGATGATGCCAAAGCCAGTGGTCTGCAGACCGGGGTCGATGCCGAGGATGCGCATGGCCGCGAGCATACCCTTGCGCAGCGCCCGGTGCGTCAGTGCGTGGCGTGCAACGCCTCGGCGATCAGCGGCCAGACCGCCTGGTGCGAGGGCCGGAACCAGTCGATGTGGCCCAGGCGCTTCAAGCCGAGCTCGCGCGGCTGGACCGTGCGGCTGCGCGAGGGCGCGTGGGGGAAGGTGCGCAGCAGGTCGGCCACCGTGGCGGCGTTGGCGATGTCGTCGTCGCTGGCGTGCAGCACCGTGATGGGCATGCGCACCTGGGCATGGAAGTCGCGCTGGGGCTGGCCCTTCACCGACTTCCA
>Ga0209107_10000021_pt1 | contig 94971 bp, 101 predicted proteins | sample LakErihyJuly2011_2_FD_187460 | JGI IMG/M metagenome (GOLD analysis project Ga0209107, IMG submission 187460) | Freshwater microbial communities from dead zone in Lake Erie, Canada - CCB hypolimnion July 2011 (SPAdes) (version 2) | ecosystem: Environmental > Aquatic > Freshwater > Lentic >...
GCTGGCCAGCGCGCGCAGGAGGATCGAGACCGACAAGGCCGCGATCAGCCCCGCGTTGCGCAGCAGCAGGCCGAACACCAGGGTGGACACCACCACCAGCAGCAGCGGCTTGAAGGCCAGGCGGCCCACCGGCTCACCGGGCCGCACGAGGGCGCGCAAGACGCAGGCTGCGCCCACCAGGCACAACAGGCCGCCCAGCAGCACGGGGAAGTAGCCCGGGCCCATGCGGATCGCCTTGCCCATTTCGTAGTCCTGTCCCAGGAAGATGGCGCTGCCGCCAAAGCCGAGGAACATGAGCCCGGAGAGGAAATCCTTCGGATCTCGGATGAAACTGACCATCGTGTCCTCCTGCCTCAGTCAGCGTAGACGCCGGCCTGTTTGATGATGCGCATCCACTTGACGATCTCGGAGCGCAGGAACTGGTCCAGGGCCGCAGGCGTCGCACGGGCGGGCGAGGCTGGCTCGGTGCCCAGGTCGGCGAGCTTTTGCTTGACCATAGGGTCTTTGACGGCGTGCTGCAGCGCTGCCACCAGCTTGTCGGCGATCGGCTTGGGCAGGTTCTTCGGCGCATACAGGCCGTGCCACACCGCGATCTCAAAGCCAGGCAGGCCATTGGCGCTGGCCACCGGCAGGTCGGGCAGGGATGGCACCTTGTTGGGCGTCGTCACGGCATAGGCCTTGATCTTGCCGGCCTTGATCTGACCCGTGGTGTTGGTGGTCTGGTCGCACATGAAGTCCACCTGGCCGCCCAGCAGGTCGTTCATGGCGGGGCCGGTGCCCTTGTACGGCACGGTGGTCAGGTCGGCCTTGATGGCCGACATCAGCAGCATGCCGCACAGGTGGGAGGCCGAGCCCACGCCCGCATTGGCGTAGGTGACCTTGTCCTTGTGGGTCTGCACGTAGGCGATCAGCTCCTTGAGGTCTTTGGCGGGGAAGTCCTTGCGGGCCACCAGGGTCATGGGCACGTCGGCGACCAGTCCGATCGGGGTGAAGTCGTCGGCGGCGTTGTAGCTCAGCTTGCGGTAGAGCGCCGGTGCGGTGGACTGGCCGATGTGGTGCAGGAAGATGGTGTAGCCATTGGGCTCGGCGCGGGCCACCCGGGCAGCGCCGAGGGTGCCGCCGGCGCCGCCGACGTTTTCGATGATGACCTGCTGCTTGAGGAAGCCGGTCATGGATTGCGCCAGGATGCGGCCGACGGTGTCGGTCGGGCCGCCCGCCGAGAAGGGCACGATCATGGTGATCGGCTTGTCGGGATAGCTCTGGGCCAGCGCCGGCTGGCTGGACAGGGCGCCGAGGGCCAGGGCGGCGACGGCGGAGAACATGGCACGTTTGCTGACTTGGATTGTCATGGTTCTGTCTCTTTCTTTTGTCAGGGGGCGGGAATCGGCTTCTGGCCTGTGGCTCTGTAAATGTCCTGGAGGGTCTGTGCGCCAATGCGTTCAGCCATCTGCGTCTGGACCGGCAGCAGGGCCCTGCGCAGCTGGACGCGCTCTTCCAGCGTGGGCTGGTAGATGGTTGTCTTGCCGGCGGACTTGATCTTTTCCAAGGCTTGCTGGTTGTCCTGCAGCGCGATGTCGTTGCCCACCTGGGTGGACTCGGCAACGGCCTTGCTCAAGGCCGACTGCAGGGGCGCAGGCAAGCCATCCCAGAAGCGCTTGTTCACCACGAGGGCATAGCCCAGGTAGCCGTGGTGGGTCACGCTGAGGTGCTTCTGCACCAGGTGCATGTTCTGCGTGTAGAGGTTGGAGGGTGGGTTTTCCGTGCCATCGACGACGTGGGTCTGCAAGGCTTGCTGGGTCTCCGAAAAGGCCAGCACCATCGGCACCGCACCGAGGGCTTGCATCTGGGCGTCCAGCACCTTGGAGGGCTGGATGCGCATCCGCAAGCCCTTGTAGTCTTCGACGGACTTCAAGGGCCTGTTGGCCGACATCACCTTGAAGCCGTTGTCCCAGTAGGCCAGCCCCGTGATGCCCCGTGAGTCCAGCTTTTGCAGCAGCCGCTTGCCCACCGGGCCGTTGGTCACGGCATGCAGGCTTTTCTCGTCGTTGAAGAGGAAGGGCAGGTCGAAGGCCTCAAATTCCCGCACGCCCAACTGGGCGAACTTCGACAGGGATGGGGCCAGCATTTGCACCGAGCCGAGCTGCAAGGCTTCGATTTCTTCCTTGTCCTTGTAGAGCTGGCTGTTGGGGTAGACCTCGACCTTGACCTTGCCATGGGTGAGCTCTGCGACACGCTTGGCGAAATAGTCTGCCGCCTTGCCTTTGGGGGTGTTGGCGGCCACGACGTGGCTGAACTTGACCACGATGGGGCTGTCTGCCGCGGCAACCGGGCCACTGGCACTGGCCGCCAGCAGCGCCAGCAGGCCACCGCACAGTGCTTTGACATGGGAGCAAACGCGCATCGAAGGAGTCCGTTTTCTGTTGAGGAAATTGTTTTTCCATGAGGTGTTCGCGGACATTGTGGAGTTCCACATGCGCGGTCATCCCGAGGGACTTTCTGCACGTGACGGCCTAGACTGGGGCGGTTTTCTGTGCGCGTTAACCCCTGGTGCCGTGAGTCCTCCTGTCAGCGTCCCTCCCCGTCCCGTTCTCTTTGTGCCGCCTCAGCTGCGCCTGAAGCTGTTCGGCACTCCTGTTCGCCTGCCTGCCTCCCTGTGGGCCTGGCCGCTCATCCTGTCCTTGATGGTCGTGGTCGGGGTGATGCTCTGGCTGCGCAGCCATGAACAAGCCAGCCTGACGGCGCAACGCGAGGAAATGATCTCGGACGCGCTGTCCCTGGAGGCCCAGCTCAACGGTCGCCTGGAGGGCGAGCTCGCGCAGCTGGGCATGCTGGCAGGCCTCATCAATGGCCAGCGCCTGTCATCCGATGCGTTCTCGACACACCCCGTGGTGCTGGACGGCTTGCGCCGCTTCTGGGTCAGCGTGACCTGGTTGAGCGAGGCAGGCCGCATCCGTGCCCACCAACCGCCCGAGGTGAATCCGGTGGACGGCACGCGCCGCCAGCTCAGCGACGACGGTGGGCTGACCGGGCATTTGTCGGTGCCGCTCAAGGGCCAGCTTGACAGGCCGGGTGGCCTGCTGGTGGCCCGTTTTTCTGCCGCGGCCTTGCTGCGTCAGAAAGTGCCGTGGTGGCTGGCCAGCAAGTACGACATCCGCCTGGTCGATGTGTCAGACACGGTGATTGCGGCCACGGTGGAAGGCCCGCGCGATGCGCGCCAGGCCTGGTACCGCGTGGGCCTGGGCCCCAGCCTGCCCAATGCCTGGCTGGAGCTGTCGGCGCGCGACCGCGTCACGCCCTGGTGGCGCACCTTGCCGATGGCCCTGATGGGCGGCTTCCTGTGCCTGATCGGCCTGGCCTCGGTCATGCTGCGCAAGCAAATGCGCAGCGTCACGCGGGCCGAAGAGGCCTGGCGCACCGAAGCGGCCTGGCGCACCGCGATGGAAGACTCCCTGGCCGTGGGCATCCGCGCCCGCGACCTCGAAGGCCGCTTGGTCTATGTCAACAAAACCATGGCCGACATGGTGGGGCGCCAGCCGGAGGAACTCGTCGGCCTGCTGCCGCCCATGCCCTACTGGGTGCCCGAGGAGATGGACCAGAGCATGACCCGCCACTTGCGCAACATGGCCGGCCAGGCCCCGCGCGGGGGTTACGAGTCGCGCTGGCAGCACGCCGATGGCCGCATCGTCGAGGTGATGGTCTATGAGGCGCCGCTGGTCGATGCCCAGGGCGCGCAGATCGGCTGGATGGCCTCGGTGGTGAACATCACCGAGCGCAAGCACCTCGAAGAACGCGAGCGCCGCCAGATGGAGGCCATGGCCCACCACGCGCGCCTGACCATGCTGGGCGAGGTGGCCTCGACCCTGGCGCACGAACTCAACCAGCCGCTGTCGGCCATCACCAGCTACAACGCCGGCGTGCTCAATGCCCTGGCGGGCCGCACAGACGTGCCCGAGCCGGTCATCAAGGCCCTGCAGCGCCAGGGCGAGCAGGCCGGGGCGGCGGCCCGCATCGTCAAGCGCATCCGCGATTTCCTCACACGGCGCGAGCCCCAGCGCGAGCTGTGCGACCTGCACGCCGTGATCGCCTCGGCGCTCAGCCTGCTCAAGCGCGACATCGAGCGCCACCAGGTCGAGATCGTCCACGTGAGCGGCGACGCGCTGCCGCCCGTGGTGGCCGACGCCGTGCTCATCGAGCAGGTGGTGGCCAACCTCGTGCGCAACGCCTGTGATGCGCTGTCGCTGCAGCCTCAGCCGCGGCGCGTGCGCATCGCGGTGGGGCCGGGCGAGCCGGGCACCGTGCGCGTGGAGGTCGCCGACAACGGGCCGGGCCTGGGTGGGCAGAGCGCGGCCAGCCTGTGCGAGCCCTTTTTCACGACCAAGAGCGAAGGCATGGGCATGGGCTTGGCGATTTGCCGCTCCATCGTCGAGTTGCATTACGGCGCGCTGGAGGCCCACGATGCGCCCGAGGGCGGCGCGGTGTTTTCGTTCACCCTGCCGACGCGAAGGGAGGGCGACGAAGCCTGCGACGACACCTGCGATCACACAGGAGAGGAATCGGCATGACGACGGTCTATCTGGTGGACGACGAGGCCGTGGTGCGCGACGCGCTGGCCTTCCTGCTGGGCTCGCGCGGCCTGCTGGTGCAGACCTACGACAGCGGCCAGGCCTTGCTGGACGCGCTGGCGCACCAACGCCAGCAGCTGCGCCGGCCCGTGCGCGGCGTGTTCGTGCTGGACGTGCGCATGCCGCAGATGTCCGGCTTGCAGCTGCACGAAGCGCTGATCGAGCTCGGCCTGCGCAACCCGGTGCTGTTTTTGAGCGGCCACGGCGACATCCCCATGGTGGTCGAGGCGCTCAAAAAAGGCGCGTTCGATTTCCTGGAAAAGCCCTACAGCGACAACACCCTGGTGGACCGCATCGCCCAGGCCCTGGCCGTGGAAGCCGCTTCGGTGGCCGACAACGCCGCGGCGCTGGAGCGCCAGGCCCGCCTGGACAGCCTGAGCGAGCGCGAGCGCGAGGTCATGCAGCGCGTGGCAGCGGGCAAGCTCAACAAGGTCATCGCCGACGAGCTGCACATCGCGGTGCGCACGGTGGAAGTGCACCGCGCGCGGGTGTTTGCCAAGCTGGGCGTGAAGTCGGCAGCCGAGCTGGCGGGCTGGTTGGCGGCGGCCTGAAGCCTGGCTGCTTCGCGGTCGTTTCTCAGTCGCTGACCCGCCCGCGCAGGGTCTTGACCTCGCTGCGCTGACGCTTGCCCTCGACGCGGCGGCGCTGTGAAGCGCGCGTCGGCTTGGTGGCGCGGCGCTCGGGCGGCACGGTGGCCACGCTGTCGATCAACTCTTGCAGGCGGGCCAAGGCCTCGCTGCGGTTCATGTCCTGGCTGCGCTGCGTCTGCGCCTTCAGCACCACCACGCCGTTGGCGGTGATGCGGCGGTCGTTCAGGCAGAGCAAGCGCGCCTTGATGTCCTCGGGCAAAGAGGAAGCGGCGATGTCGAAGCGCAGGTGGATGGCGCTGGACACCTTGTTGACGTTCTGGCCCCCCGCGCCCTGGGCACGCACGGCGGTGATCTCGACCTCGTCTTCGCGGAGGGTGGGGCTGAAAGGGGCGGTGGCCATGGTGCGCGCATTGTGCATGGGTCGGCTGGGCGCGGTTTTTGGACGGGCCGAGGGCGCGTTGGCACTTGGGGTGCGGAGCGTCGCACACGCCGAGTCATCTTTTGTGTCACGGTGTGGCACCGACGGCACTTGGCGCGGCAGGGCTGTCGCGGAAAGCGCGGACGCTGGCACTTTGCGCGCCGAGCTTGTCGCCAAAAGCGCGGAGGCTGGCATTGCGCGATGTGTCGGCATGAGATCAGCCGTGCCATGCCTGGCGCTTTTTGCGCCGAGCGCCGCACTGTGAGTGGCACGCGTGGCACTTTGTGGGCGGAAGGCCGCGGTTTTTGGGCGGCGGGCGGCGGTTTGCGTGCGGTGCCGTGTCGGTGCGTTAGCATGCGCCGCTCCCCCAATGCATTGGCGCCACCTGCCCCCGGATGAAAACACCCCCCAGATTGCAGTCCCTTGTGGAAGAAGGCTTGATCGACACCGTCGTGCGTCAGCTGATGAGCGGCAAGGAGGCCATGGTGTACGTGGTCCGGCGTGGGGACGAAACGCTGTGCGCCAAGATCTACAAAGAGGCGAGCAACCGCAGCTTCCGGCAGGCGGTCGATTACACCGAGAACCGCAAGACCAAGAACACGCGACAAGCCCGTGCGATGGCCAAAGGCACCCGTTTTGGACGGCAGGCGCAGGAAGCCGCGTGGCAGAGCGCCGAAGTCGATGCGCTCTATCGCTTGGCCGCGGCAGGCGTGCGCGTGCCGCAGCCCCACAACTTCCTGGATGGCGTCTTGCTGATGGAGTTGGTGGCCAACGCCGACGGCGATGCGGCGCCACGGCTCAATGACGTGTGCTTCACGGCCGAGGAAGCGCGCGCCCACCATGCGACCTTGCTGACCGAGGTGGTGCGCATGCTGTGTGCCGGGGTCGTGCACGGCGACCTCTCGGAATTCAACATCCTGCTGGCGCAAGACGGCCCGGTCATCATCGACCTGCCGCAGGCCGTGGATGCGGCTGGCAACAACCACGCCAAGCGCATGCTGCTGCGCGACGTGGGGAACCTGCGCGACTTTTTCGGCGGCTTCGCCCCGGACCTGCTGTCCACGGACTTCGGCCCCGAGATCTGGGCGCTGTACGAGCAAGGTGCCTTGACGCCCGACACCCCGCTGACGGGCCAGTTCAAGCAAGCCGATGGGCCGGTCGACCTGGGTGCGGTGATCCGCGAAATCGACGATGCCCAGGACGAAGAGGCGATGCGGCGCTTGCGCATGCAGCAGTGAAGGGCGCACACACTGGAGCACACACGCCATGACCCGCCACACCGCCAGCGCTTCGCGCCTGATCCGTTTCAACAAGCCTCACGGGGTCCTCAGCCAGTTCACGGCGGAGGGGGCTTGGCGCGGTCTGAAGGACTTCATCGACCTGCCCGATGTGTACGTGGCCGGACGGCTGGATGCCGACAGCGAGGGCCTGTTGCTGCTCACGAACGACGGCCAACTCCAGGCGCGCATCGCCGATCCACGCTTCAAGATGGACAAGACCTATTGGGTCCAAGTCGAAGGCGTGCCGGACGAGACCGCCTTGGCCGCTTTGCGACAGGGCGTCATGCTCAAAGATGGCATGACCCGACCCGCGCGTGTGAGGCCGATGGCAGCACCGCCGAACCTGTGGGACCGCGACCCGCCCGTGCGGGTGCGCAAAGCCATCCCCACCGCCTGGATCGAACTGGTGATCAAAGAGGGGCGCAACCGACAGGTGCGGCGCATGACGGCCGCCGTGGGCTTTCCGACCTTGCGCTTGGTCCGTGTGGCGATTGGGCCGTATGGCTTGGAGGGCTTGGGGCTGGGGGAGTGGGGGGATGTGGGGGTGGGTGGTTTGGGCTGACAGCAGCCGGTGGCTGTAGATCAGCACAACGACTGCTTTCGACCCATCGGCCGGCAGCCCCAGCCGGCTCAGGCCGCCAACTGCACCTGGTTGCGGCCTTTGGCCTTGGCCGCGTAGAGGGCGGCGTCGGCGCGGCTGAAGAGTTCGGTCAGCGAGGCCTGCAGGCCGGCCGGCCGCGCCGCCAGACCGAAGCTGGCGCTCAGGTTCAGCGTGCTGCCATCGGGCAGGCGTGGCGGCTGCTGCTGTATGGCCTGACGCAGGCGCTCGGCCAGGGCCAGCGCCGCCTGGTCATCGCAATCGGGCAGCAGCGCGATGAACTCCTCGCCGCCATAGCGGGCCAGCAGATCGCCGCTGCGCAGCTGGGCCTGAGCGAGTTGCGCCACATGCTGCAGCACCTGGTCGCCGATTTCGTGGCCATGCTGGTCGTTGATGCGCTTGAAATGGTCCAGATCGAACAGCAGCAGCGCCAGCGGCCAACGGTGGCGTTCGGCCTGGGCCAGCTGGGCCGGCCCCAGATCGTCGAAGGCGCGGCGGTTCATCAGCCCGGTCAGGTGGTCGCGGTGGCTGAGCTGGCGCAGCTCGGTGATCAGGGTCTCGCGCTCGGCCTCCAGCTCCTGGGTGCGGTGCAGGCTGGCCTGCAATGCATGCATCGCGGCCTGCAGCTCGCCGATTTCGTCGCTGCGCTGGACCGCTGGCAGCTGCTGGTTCAGCCGGCCGCGCATCAGCGCCACCATGTGCCGGGTGCTGAGCAGCAGCGGCGACAGCACACGGCGGCGCAGCGTGATGAACACGCCGACCTCCAGCGCCAAGATGCAGCAGCCGATCAGCGCGTTGACGCGCAGCCGCCGCCAGGCTGCCGCCACCTCCGCCAGGGCCTGTTCGCGGCCGATCTCGTGCAGCGTGTCGCGCAGCTCGACGATGCTGCGCATCGCAGGGACATAGCGGGAGATGAATTGGGCCGAGTCCATGCCATAGGGCTGGCCGGCCAGGCCGCGGGCGGTCACCTCGGCGATGAAGGGCAGGCTCTGACCGAAATAGCGTTCCTGCTGGGCCTGCAGCGCGGCGTCGATGCGCGGATCGGACAGGCTGGTGCGCGCCTTCACGTCCAGCAGGGCCTTGAGCTGCTCGATGCGGCCGAGCAGGCGAGGGATGCCGTCGCGCTCTTGCGGGCCGAGCGGCGCGCCGCTGGCCAGCGGCGCGGTGAATTGCGAGCCCAGGCGGCCGGCATGCTCGCGCAGCTCGGCCGCGTAGCGCGCACCGACCAGCGGCAGCGACAGACTGGGGTGGATGCGCTCGGCGCTGGCCGACAGCATGGTGACAGCCTCCAGCACCGTGTCGACGACCCCGAACATCTGGTCGATGACCTGCCGGGTGCTGCGCTTGTCGACGGCCACGCGCTCGGCCTGCGGCAGCGCCGCCACCCGTTCGAGCTCCCGCCGGGCTGCCTGCATCTGCGCGCGCGCCCGCTCCAGCACCGGCAGTGCGGTCAGCAGCTCAGCCTCCTCGCGTTGGCGCAGCCGCTTCAGCGCCGCGTCGAAGGCCGCATCGGTCGCCTGCTGGAACTGCGTCAGGCGCTTGCGCAACGCGTCCGAGGGTGGGTCGTTGAGCACCGGGATGGCCGGGCCGCGCTCTGCCGAGGCGTGTTCGGCGACCTGCATGGTCGCAAAGGCCAGTTCCATCGCATCCAGACCGGATTCAGCGCGGCGCACGCCCTGCCAGTCGGTCCACATCGTGCGTACCAGCATCAAGGAGACCAGACTGAGCAGCAGTACGGTGGTGCTAAGGAATAGACGGCTCAGGCGCATGGTGGCCAACATTGTCGGCGCTGCCGCTGTGCCTATTCCAGCGCATACCGACTGTTTTCCCCGCCTTTCACGCCTTTCGCACCGTTCTCCTGCCATGGGCCGCCCTGTGAGTCGCCGCCTGGCCGTGGTTCTGGGTCATTTCCTCAAGCGGCCCACTCCACGGACCCGGTGAGCGGTGTTGCGCCGCGAGGACACGGGTGCCACCGCGGCAAAGCCGCCCAGCCCCCGGCCGCATGCCCCAAACGCCCCGAACCATCGCCACCTCTGGCGGTGTGCCCGCCACCTCGCACCCGATTTGCCGGACAATCCCACCCCATGAGCAGCGAACACACCCCCACCAGCGGCACCGCAGCGGCCGCCGGCCCCGTCCCGAAGATTGGTTTTGTTTCCCTCGGGTGCCCCAAGGCCTTGACGGACTCCGAACTGATCCTGACCCAGCTCCGCGCCGAGGGCTACGAGACCAGCAAGACCTTCGCGGGCGCAGATCTTGTCATCGTCAACACCTGCGGCTTCATCGACGACGCCGTCAAGGAGAGCCTGGACACCATCGGCGAGGCCCTGGCCGAAAACGGCAAGGTCATCGTCACGGGTTGCCTGGGTGCCAAGGCCGGCACGGGCGAGGGCAGCAACCTGGTGAAGGACGTGCACCCCAGCGTGCTGGCCGTCACCGGCCCCCACGCCACGCAAGAGGTGATGGACGCGGTGCACCTGCACGTGCCCAAGCCCCACGACCCCTTCATCGACCTCGTGCCAGAAGCGCGTGGCATCGCGGGCATCAAGCTCACGCCCAGGCACTTCGCCTACCTGAAGATTTCCGAGGGCTGCAACCACCGCTGCAGCTTCTGCATCATCCCCAGCATGCGCGGCGACCTGGTCTCGCGTCCGATTGGCGAGGTGCTCAACGAGGCCCGCGCGCTGTTCGAATCCGGCGTGAAAGAGCTGCTGGTCATCAGCCAGGACACCAGCGCCTACGGCGTGGACGTCAAGTACGTGACGGGCTTCTGGGACGGCAAGCCGGTCAAGACGCGCATGCTCGACCTGGTGGCCCAGTTGGGCGAACTGGCCAAGGCCCACGGCGCCTGGGTGCGCCTGCACTACGTGTACCCCTACCCGCACGTGGACGACGTCATCCCGCTGATGGCCGAAGGCCTGGTGCTGCCTTACCTGGACGTGCCTTTCCAGCACTCGCACCCCGATGTGCTCAAGCGCATGAAGCGCCCGGCCAATGGCGAGAAGAACCTCGACCGCCTGCGCCGCTGGCGCGAGATTTGCCCGGAGATCGTGGTGCGCTCGACCTTCATCGCCGGCTTCCCCGGTGAGACCGAGGCCGAGTTCGCCCACCTGCTGGACTTCCTGAAAGAAGCCGAGATCGACCGCGCTGGCTGTTTCGCCTACTCGCCCATCGATGGCGCGCCGGCCAATGCGCTGGAGGGTGCCTTGCCCGACGAGGTCCGCGAAGAGCGCCGCGCCCGCTTCATGGAAGTGGCCGAGGCCGTGTCGGTCGCCAAGCTGCAGCGCCGTGTGGGCGCGACCATGCAGGTGCTGGTGGACAGCGCCCCGGCCCTGGGCCGCAAGGGCGGCGTGGGCCGCACCTACGCCGATGCGCCCGAGATCGACGGCACCGTGCGCCTGCTGCCGCCCGAGAAGGCCAGCAAGACGCTGAAGGTGGGCGAATTCACCCGAGCCCGCATCGTGGCCGTGGAAGGCCACGACCTCATCGGCCTGCCGATCTGACGGGGAGGGTGGGGATGACGTCGCGCACCCAGCCTCGCAGCTTGAGCGAGGCCGCCACCGAACTCATCCACCACCCCTACGAGGCCCCCGGGGGCTTCCAGTCGGTGCAGCCGGGCGTGTTCAAGGCCTCCACCGTGGTCTTCGAGGACACGGCCGCCTTGCGCAGCCGCGAGTGGAAGGACAAGACCGGCTACACCTACGGCCTGCATGGCACGCCCACCACCTTCGTGCTGGAAGAGCGTCTGGCCACGCTGGAAGGCGGCCGGCAAGTGCTGCTGGCGCCATCGGGCCTGGCCGCCATCGCGCTGGTGGGGCAGTCCTTGCTGAAGGCGGGCGATCACCTGCTGCTGCCCGACAACGTCTATGGCCCCAGCCGCGACTTCGCCCGCCACGAGCTGGCGCAGTGGGGCATCGCGACCGGCTTCTATGACCCGATGGACCCGGCCTCGCTGGCCGCGGCGCTGACGCCCGCCACGCGACTGGTGTGGCTGGAAGCGGCGGGCTCGGTCACGCTGGAGTTCCCGGATTTGCCCGGCTTGCTGGGGGTGATCCGTCGGCACTCGGCGCAGCATGGCGAGGTGCTGGCCGCGCTGGACAACACCTGGGGCGCGGGCCTGGCCTTCAACCCCTTCGCTTTGGGGGCGCAGGGTGAACATGAGGTGGACCTCACCGTCCATGCGCTGACCAAGTACCCCTCGGGCGGCGGCGATGTGCTCATGGGCGCGGTCGTCACGCGCGACGAGGCCCTGCACCTGCGCTTGAAACTCACCCACATGCGCCTGGGCCTGGGCGTGGGCCTCAACGACGTGGAGCTGGTGCTGCGCGGCCTGCCCAGCATGGCGCTGCGTTATGCCGCGCACGACGCCTCGACCCGCCAGATCGCGGCCTGGCTGCAGGGGCGGCCGGAAGTCGCGCAGGTGCTGCACCCGGCGTTGCCCGGCTCGCCCGGCCACGCGCACTGGCAAGCCAGCTGCAGCGGCGCGGCGGGGTTGGTGTCCATGGTGTTCGATGGCGCGCGCTTCACGTCGGCGCAAGTGGACGCTTTCGTGGACGCGCTGCGTCTGTTCAAGATCGGCTACTCCTGGGGCGGCCCGCTCAGCCTGGTCATGCCGTATGGCCTGCAGGGCATGCGGCGCTTTGGCCCTTTGGCGGGCCAGCCCGGCACGCTGGTGCGCCTGGCCGTGGGCCTGGAAGACACGGGCGCCTTGCTCGCCGACCTGGGACAGGCCTTCGAGGCTTTGGCTTGACGACGCTGGGCTGAGCGGCTTCAGTCCTTGCCGGGAGACGAGACCTTGTGCCGCATCAGGCGGCCTTTCTCACGTTCCCAATCGCGGTCCTTGATGGTGTTGCGCTTGTCGTGCTCGGCCTTGCCCTTGGCCAGCGCGATGTCCGCCTTCACGCGCCCGCCTTTCCAATGCAGGTTCAGCGGCACGATGGTGTAGCCCTTTTGCTCCGTCTTGCCCACCAGGCGGCGGATCTGCTCACGGTGCATCAGCAGCTTCTTGGTGCGGTCCGCATCCGGCGTGACGTGGGTGGAGGCCGAGCGCAGCGCGTTGATGCGCAGGCCGATGAGGTACATCTCGCCGTCCTTGATGACCACGTAGCCGTCGGTCATCTGCACCTGGCCGTCGCGGATGGCCTTGACCTCCCACCCTTCCAGCACGACGCCCGCTTCGAAGCGTTCCTCGATGTGGTAGTTGAAGAGGGCTTTGCGATTTTCTGCGATGGACATGGGCTGCGGGAACGAAGGAACTGGACAAAGGAAACAAGGCATCGCCCGCAGGCGTCCTTAAAATACCGACATTCTATGAAGCACGTGCACAAGTCCGTCTTGCTCTGGTACTCACCCCGTGAAATGTACGGGCTGGTGACCGCGATCCAAGACTACCCCCAATTCCTGCCCTGGTGCGACCGCGCCGAAGTTTTGCAAACGCACGACGACGGCGTCACCGCGCGCCTGCACATCGCGTTCGCCGGTGTGCACCAGGCTTTCACCACGCGCAATGTGCAGGTCGATGGGCTCAGCGTGGTCATGAACCTCATCGACGGGCCGTTCTCCAAGCTCGAAGGCACCTGGCGCTTCCTGCCGCTGCAAAAGCCGGGCGAGCCCGCGGTGGAGGGGCGCTCGCCCCTCGATGCGCCGGCTTGCAAGGTCGAGTTCTCGCTGCACTACGCCTTTGCCAGCAAGACGCTGTCGCTGGTGGTCAGCCCGGTGTTCGACCGCATCGCCAACACCTTTGTCGAGGCCTTCGTGAAGCGGGCGGAGCAGGTCCATGGCCCCCGTTGAGGGCGGCGATGTCCGTGAGCTCATCTGCGTGCAGGTGGCTGTGGGCGTGGCGCCGCGCGAAGTCCGCGTCGTGACCCTGAGCGTGCCCGAGGGCAGCACCGTGCGCGATGCCTTGCGCCTGAGCGGTTTCCTGGGCACTGGGGCGGGCGCAGTGAGCGATCTCAGCGAAGACGGCCTGGCCTCAGGGCTGTGGACGGTGGGCGTCTGGGGCCGCAGGGAGCGCCCCGGGCACGTGCTGCGTGACCGCGACCGCGTCGAGGTGGTGCGTGGCCTCCGGGTGGACCCGAAAGAGGCCCGGCGCGTGCGCTACCGGGCACAGGGCAGGGCGGCGCGGGGCTGAACCCCGCTGGCGCGGAGCCCCTGCCGGCTCACTTGCCGCAGTTCGACTGGATGGTCTCTTGCGTGCGCTGCAGCTCTTCGTTGCGCGCCTTGTCGTCGAGGATTTCGCGCTCGCCCTTGTCGTTGGTGCGCGCAATGCGCATGCCGTCTTTCAGCGAGCGTTCATAGCCGCGGGCGCGTTCGCAGTTGTCGGCACGCACCTTGGCCTGTTTGTCGTCCTCGGCCTTCTGGCGCGCCACGCGCTCTTCCTCGGACTTCTTGCGCCGCGCTTCCAGTTCCGGGTCGGCGGTCTTGGCGGCGGCCGGGGCATTGCCCGCGGCGCCACTGGCGGCAGAAGCGGGTTCCACCACGCGCACCTGACGGGCCGATGAGGGCGTCGGGCGGGCCAGGATGGCGCTGTCCGGCGTGCCGGGCGGGGGCGGGCGGTCGCTGTACTGGGTCGCACCGCTGGCGTCGCGCCATTTCCACTGCATGCCGGCCTGCGCGGGGGATGCCGCCAGGGCCAGCATCAGCAGACCGGCGCAGGCCAGGCCAGAAGCTGCAGGTGTCGGGAATTTCATGCTGTGCAGTGTAGCGGCGGGCTTGCGTTGCGCGGGTGTGGAAATCGCGCAATCCTCCTCGGGATGCCCTGGGCTGAACAGGGTCGCCGCTGCGCGTATAATCCGCTTTTGCGTCTGGAGCCCGTTCATGCGCCTGCTTGGTAAAGCCCTCACGTTCGACGACGTGTTGCTCGTGCCCGCATATTCCCAGGTGTTGCCCCGCGACACCTCGCTGGCCACCCGTCTGTCCCGCAACATCCAACTGAATCTGCCGCTCGTGTCCGCCGCCATGGACACCGTGACAGAAGCGCGCCTGGCCATCGCCATCGCGCAAGAAGGTGGCATCGGGATCATCCACAAAAACCTCAGCCCGAAGCAGCAGGCCGCCGAAGTGGCGCGCGTCAAGCGCTACGAATCGGGTGTGCTGCGTGATCCGATCACGATCTCGTCGGACGTCAAAGTCCGCGACGTGATGGCGCTGTCTCAGCAGCACGGCATCTCCGGCTTCCCCGTCGTGGACGGCGGCAAGGTCGTGGGCATCGTCACCGGCCGTGACCTGCGCTTCGAGACCCGCCTGGACGCCCCGGTGCGCGAGATCATGACCCCGCGCGAGCGCCTGATCACCGTCAAGGACGGCGCCAGCCAGGCCGAAGCCAAGGCCCTGATGCACCAGCACAAGCTGGAACGCGTGCTGATGATCAACGACAGCAACGAGCTGCGTGGCGTCTTCACCGTCAAGGACATCACCAAGCAAAACACCTTCCCCAACGCCGCCCGCGATGCCCACGGCAAGCTGCGCGTCGGTGCGGCGGTGGGTGTGGGCGATGGCACCGAAGAGCGCGTCGAGCTGCTGGTCAAGGCCGGCGTCGATGCCCTGGTGGTGGACACCGCCCACGGCCACAGCCATGGCGTGATCGAGCGCGTGCGCTGGGTCAAGAAGAACTTCCCGCAGGTCGATGTCATCGGCGGCAACATCGCCACCGGTGCGGCTGCACTGGCCCTGGTCGAGGCCGGCGCCGACGGCGTCAAGGTCGGCATCGGCCCTGGCTCCATCTGCACCACGCGCATCGTCGCCGGTGTGGGCGTGCCCCAGATCATGGCCATCGACAACGTGGCCACCGCGCTGCAAGGCACGGGCGTGCCCCTGATCGCCGACGGCGGCATCCGCTACTCGGGCGACATCGCCAAGGCCGTGGCCGCCGGTGCCAGCACCGTGATGATGGGCGGCATGTTCGCCGGCACCGAAGAAGCACCTGGCGAAGTCATCCTGTTCCAGGGCCGCAGCTACAAGAGCTACCGCGGCATGGGCTCGATCGGCGCCATGAAGGACGGTTCGGCCGACCGCTACTTCCAGGAAAACGACGAGACCACCAACCCGAACGCCGACAAGCTCGTGCCCGAGGGCATCGAAGGTCGCGTGCCTTACAAGGGCTCGGTCATCACGATCCTGTACCAGATGGCCGGTGGCTTGAAGGCTTCGATGGGTTACTGCGGTTGCGCCACCATCGATGAGATGCACAGCAAGGCCGAGTTCGTCGAGATCACGTCCGCGGGCATCCGCGAGAGCCACGTGCACGACGTGCAGATCACCAAGGAAGCGCCGAACTACCGCATGGAGTGACGCGCAGCAGGTCGGGGCGCCGTTCGATGACCACGGTGGTCCGCCCCGCCTGACCCTTTTGCACATCCCGCGACACCGGCTTCGGCCGGTGCCGTTTTTTCTGACCACCGACCCGGATTCCTTCCGATGGCTTCGACCCGCGGCCGCCAGGCGGCCATGCCGTTCATCATGATCACGGTGCTGCTCGACATGATGTCGATCGGCATCATCGCGCCCGTGCTGCCCAAGCTGATCGGGACCTTCATGGATTCCGGCGCGGGCACCTCGGTGGCATATGGCCTGGCGCAGGCGGCCTTCGCCATCACCCAGTTTTTCAGCGCGCCCCTGCTGGGTGGCCTGTCTGACAAGCATGGGCGCCGCCCCGTGCTGCTGCTGGGCCTGCTGGGCATGGCCGTCAACTTCTTCGTCACGGCCCTGGCCACCGAGTTCTGGATGCTGCTGGCCGTGCGCGTGATGGGCGGCGCGGTTTGCGCCAACATCGCCGTGGCCAATGCCTATGTGGCCGACATCACCGAACCGAAAGACCGCGCCAAGAACTACGGCCTGCTGGGCGCGATGTTCGGTGTGGGCTTCATCCTGGGCCCGGTCATGGGCGGCATCCTGGGCGACCACAACGTCCATTGGCCTTTCCTGCTGGCCGGCACGCTCACGCTGTTGAACTGCGTGTACGGCTACTTCGTGCTGCCCGAGTCGCTGCCGCTGGAGAGCCGCCGCGAGTTCACGCTGGCCCGCGCCAATCCCTTCACCGCGCTGGCCAAGCTGCGCCAGCTCAAGGGCGTCGAGATGCTGCTGTGGGTGATGGGCCTGTCCATCCTGGCGCAGTTCTGCCTGCACACCAGCTGGTTCCTCTACACCGAGTTCAAGTTCGGCTGGACGCCCAAGGACAACGGCCTGTCGCTGTTCGCCGTGGGCATGATGGCGGTGCTGGTGCAAGGCGGTTTGCTGCGCCAGTTCCAGAAGATCATGCCCACCGACAAGCTGGTGCGCATCGGCCTGGTGTCGTCCACCATCGCCTTTGCCGCCTGGGGCCTGGTGCCCGAGGGCTGGATGATGTACGTGGTCATCGCGGCCAATGTGTTTGGCTACATGGTGCAGCCCGGCCTGCAAAGCCTGGTGGCCAATGCGGTGGACCCGACCCGCCAGGGCGAGAGCATGGGCGCCGTGTCGTCCATCAACAGCGTGGCCGCGGTGATGGGGCCCTTGATGGGCTCGCCACTGCTGGCCACGGTCAGCCACTTCCCGCAAGGTGACTGGCGCATCGGCGCGCCGTTCTACCTGTGTGCCGCCATCCAGGCCGTGGCCGCCTGGCTGGGCTTGCGTTACCTGAGCCGCGCTGGCAACCTGCGCGCCAGTGCGCCGGCCGCCTGAGTCCCCCAGGTTTCATTCAGATTTCGAACCTCCATCGAGACACCCACATGCACGACAAGATCCTCATCCTCGATTTCGGCTCCCAGGTCACCCAGCTGATCGCCCGTCGCGTGCGTGAGGCCCATGTCTACTGTGAGATCCACCCCAACGACGTGTCTGACGACTTCATCAAGTCGTTCAAGCCCAAGGGCATCATCCTGTCGGGCAGCCACGCCTCCACCTACGAAGACCACCAGCTGCGCGCACCCCAGGCCGTGTGGGACGCCGGCGTGCCCGTGCTGGGCATCTGCTACGGCATGCAGACCATGGCCGTGCAACTGGGCGGCGAAGTGAGCTGGTCCGACCACCGCGAGTTCGGCTATGCCGAGGTGCGTGCCCACGGTCACACGAAGTTGTTGGACGGCATCGCCGACTTCACCACGCCCGAAGGCCACGGCATGCTCAAGGTCTGGATGAGCCATGGCGACAAGGTCACGAAGCTGCCCGAGGGCTTCAAGCTGATGGCCTCCACGCCCAGCTGCCCGATCGCCGGCATGGCCAACGAAGAAAAGCACTATTACGCCGTGCAGTTCCACCCCGAGGTCACGCACACCGTGCAGGGCCACGCCATGCTGACGCGTTTCGTGCGCGACATCAGCGGCTGCGCCGGCGACTGGATCATGGGCGACTACATCGCCGAGGCCGTGGCCAAGATCCGCGAGCAGGTGGGCGACGAGGAGGTCATCCTGGGCCTGTCGGGCGGCGTGGACTCGTCGGTGGCCGCGGCCCTCATCCACCGCGCCATCGGCGACCAGCTGACCTGCGTGTTCGTGGACCACGGCCTGCTGCGCCTCAACGAAGGCCAGATGGTGATGGACATGTTCGCTGGCCGCTTGCACGCCAAGGTCGTGCACGTGCAGGCGCAAGACCAGTTCATGGGCCACCTCCAGGGCGTGACCGACCCCGAGCAGAAGCGCAAGATCATCGGGCGCGAGTTCGTCGAGGTGTTCCAGGCCGAGGCCCAGAAGCTCAAGGGCGACGGCAACAAGGGCGCCAAGTGGCTGGCCCAGGGCACCATCTACCCCGACGTGGTTGAAAGCGGCGGCACCAAGGGCAAGAAGGCGACCATCAAGAGCCACCACAACGTCGGCGGCCTGCCCGAGACGCTGGGACTGAAGCTGCTGGAGCCCCTGCGCGAGCTGTTCAAGGACGAGGTCCGCGAGCTGGGCGTGGCCCTGGGCCTGCCTGCCGACATGGTCTACCGCCACCCCTTCCCGGGCCCGGGCCTGGGCGTGCGCGTGCTGGGCGAGGTCAAGCCCGAGTACGTGTCGCTGCTGCAGCGCGCCGACGCCATCTTCATCGAAGAGCTGCGCAAGACCATCGACCCCGCCACCGGCAAGAGCTGGTACGACCTGACCTCCCAAGCCTTCACCGTGTTCCTGCCCGTGAAGAGCGTGGGCGTGATGGGCGACGGCCGCACCTACGAGTACGTGGTCTCGCTGCGCGCCGTCGAGACCTCCGACTTCATGACCGCCGATTCGGCCGAGCTGCCTTACAGCCTGCTGAAAAAAGTGTCGAGCCGCATCATCAACGAAGTGCGCGGCATCAACCGCGTCGCCTATGACGTGAGCTCCAAACCACCTGCCACGATCGAGTGGGAGTGATTTGAGAGCGCTTCACGGCGTCCCAGAACATCCCAAAAGTTCATTTAAGCCCTTGATCTTCAAGGGCTTTTTTGTTTTTGACGTCCCATGAGGTTTCATGACATCCCGAGTTTTTTGTCGGTAAAGAAGACGGTTGATTTTTTTAGTCGATTGATCTTTGATTGTTTACCGTCTTGATGCTCTGACGGTAAGTGATGCAAGGTACGAAAGGGGTTACCCAATGGCACTGACCGATACCAAACTCAAGAACCTCAAGCCCGCCGACAAGGTCTACAAGGTGGCGGACCGTGACGGGTTGTACGTCGTCGTCTCCCTCAAGGGAACGCTGACGTTTCGCTACGACTACCGACTGGGGGGACGGCGCGAGACGCTCACCGTGGGGCAATACGATGAGTTCCAGGCGTCGCAGCCCAAGCGCGCGCCCGAGGACATCAATTACGGGGATCCGCTTTCGCTGGCGGATGCCCGCGACTTGCTGGCCAGGGCCAAGAACATGGTCAGCCGGGGGGAGTCACCGGCGCGGGTCAAGTCTGAAACGAGGAAGGAGTGCCAGGAGTCAGGCACCTTCGAGTCCTTCGCAGACATCTGGTTGCGCAACGGCGGCCTGGCAGACAGTACGGCGGCGATGCGCAAGAGCATCCTGGATCGTGATGTGCTGCCCAAGTTCGGTAAGCGCAAGCTGGAAGAAATCACCTCCAGTCAGGTGCTGGCGCTGTGCGAGAAGATCAAGGCGCGGGGGGCACCGGCTACAGCGGTTCATGCGCGCGAGGTCATCCAGCAGGTGTACCGGCACGCCAAGGCCCGAGGCCTCAAGATTGAGAATCCCGCTGAGGCGGTGAAGGCGTCGGCGATTGCCACCTTCAAGCCCAGGGAGCGTGCTTTGACGCCAAGTGAGATCCATCGGTTCTTTTCCGCGCTGGACACTCTCGGGACCTTGCCCACGCTGAAACTGGCGGTGAAGTTCATCTTGCTGACCATGTGCCGCAAAGGCGAGTTGTTGCTGGCGACCTGGAAAGAGGTGGACTTTGATGCGGCCACCTGGACGATTCCGCCGGAGCGCATGAAGGCCAGACGGGCACATGTGGTCTATCTCAGCAGCCAGGCAATCGATCTGCTGGTTGGCCTCAAAACCTGCGCTGGAAGCAGCCCTTATTTGCTCCCCGGTCGGTATGAGACCGACAAGCCGATGAGCGAAGCTACGCTCAACCGTGTGATCACTGCGGCGGTGGAAAAGGCCCAGAAAGACGGACTGGATCTCCCTCACTTCTGCGTGCATGACCTGCGCAGGACGGCATCAACACTGCTTCACGAGGCTGGCTTTAACACCGACTGGATCGAGAAGTGCCTGGCTCACGAGCAGAAGGGGGTGCGTGCTGTCTACAACAAGGCGGAATACGCCGAGCAGCGCCGGGCCATGTTGCAAAGTTGGGCCGAGATGGTGGACGACTGGATCAGAGGCAGCAAGGCGACGCCTGTTGCTTTGAGAGCGGTTGCCTGATGTGCGATGGGTTGGCGGGAGGGCGGATGTTGTTGGTATTCGCACTGCATTGATATTGTGGGAAAAATTTAACCTTGTTTGAGTTTTGGCGTCAGATTCAATCAATCGTTTTAGATTGATTGGAATTTGTGATATTTTTATTGCATGGCTGGAAATTCAAGACACTCTTTGCTCAGGCGGCTTCAGTCGGACATGCCCCGTGGCGCGCCCTTCGGGCTGGCCGAGTTGGAGCGTCTGGGCATCTCACCCACATTGGCTGCCCACTACGTTGAAAGCGGGTGGCTGCTGCGGCTTGCGCAGGGCGTCTATGCCTTCCCGGGCGATGACGTGAACGTGCATGGTTCGATCAAACTGCTGCAGAGCAGGGTGACAGGCCTGCATGTGGGCGGCAAGACGGCGCTGGCTCTGCAAGGGGTCAGACACAACCTCTCAACACGAGAGCAGTGGGTGCTGTGGGGAGATGTGCGTTTCGCCGTGCCAGACTGGTTCACCTCCCGATTTCCGGCACGGTATGCCTCGGCGCGGTTGTTTGAGTGGGCGGACGAGGGCTTGGCTAAGAAAAGCATCACCACGCCACCAGGACTGCCACCTGGCTTGCTGGTGTCGGCGCCTGAGCGCGCGCTGTTGGAAATGCTCTATGACGTCGGTACGCGTCAAAGTCTGGAAGAGGCCCGTAACCTGTTTGACGGCGTGCGGAACTTGCGCAAAGACATGTTGGGTCACTTGTTGGCGTGCTGTACCAGTGTCAAAACTGTGCGCCTGTTCCTTGCGTGGTCTCGCGAAACGGGACTGGTGGATGTGGACGAATTCTTGCAACGCTACAAGCTGCCTGTCGGGAGCGACAAGCGCTGGATGTCTCGCATGAAGGACGGCAGTTTGTTGACACTCAAACCTCATGGATAAGGTCTACGCGGACACTGTGCGCCTCCTTCTGAAGGTGGCGCCCGATGTATTTGCCAACGACATCTTTGCGATGAAGGGCGGCACGGCCATCAACCTTTTCGTGATGGACATGCCACGCCTCTCTGTTGACATCGACGTGGTCTACACGCCATGGGCCACTCCGCGAGAGCAAGCCCTCACCGAAATCGCGACCGAGATAGAGGCCATTGCGGCGAGAGCGACCAAATTGGGACTGAACGCACGCAAGGTGCGGAGCAAAGACCTTGCTGAGACCAAGCTCCTGATCGAGAACGACGAAAGTCAGGTGAAGGTCGAGGTCAACGTGGTGTTCCGAGGCTCAGTGTTGCCAGTTGAGAAGCGCCCCCTGATGCCCAAGACTGCTGACATGTTCAGTGCGGAATTGACCTTGCCTGTGTTGGCGACGGCGGAACTCTATGGCAGCAAGTTGGTGGCAGCCATGGATCGTCAACATCCGCGGGACTTGTTTGACGTGTGGAAGATGTTCGAATCAGGCGGGCTCACGGATGCTGCGGTCGAATGCTTTGTGACGTACTTGGCCGGGCACAACCGACCAACGCATGAGGTGTTGTTCGGGAATGAGAAAGACATTGAGGCGGAGTACCACAACAACTTTGTTGGCATGACCACGGAGCCCGTCAACCTGGAAACACTTCTGGCGGCCAGAGACCGATTGTGCCGAGAGTTGCCTCAGCGGTTAACTGCTGCGCAAAGGCAGTTTTTGATCGGCCTGGCACAAGTGCAACCTGACTGGTCATTGTTGGCCTGTCCGCATGCGGCAGAACTGCCGGCCCTCCGTTGGAAGCTGGCAAACCTTCAGACGTTCAAGGAGCGGCGTCCTGAAGACTTTGAAAGCCAGGCCAAAAAATTGGCCGAATTGTTGTGATGGATTGGTTGTTGGCGCGGACATGCATTTGGCTTTGCTGCCGGAATGCTTCATTCTTTGCGATGAACGTCTCATAGGACACGCATTGATGACACACAACTCAACCTGATCGGTTTAGGCCATTGTGCTGCAGGGCGGTGGGATGTGTGAGGTAGGCAAAAGAACCTGAACTTGCGAAGCCCCGAGTTTTTCCCCAAGATTGCATGAAATTTCAATGAAAATTCAGTCATGACTGCTGTTTCGGAGGTTTCCAAGAAACAGGTGAGTGGCGCCGCTGAGCGTCTGGCTGCCTCGCTGCATCCTGGGCGGGTGTACCGGCGGGAGGCGTTGGCTGAAATGAGCACGGCGGTAGACCGTCACCTGCGTGAATTGGTCAAAGATGGTCGTGTGAAGAAGCTGGCGCAGGGGATGTACTACGTGCCGAGGGTGTCCAGCCATGGGCCCGTGCCACCTGAGGATGCTGAAGTGGTTGGCAGTTTCCTGCGCGATACCGAATTTCTTGTTTTCTCGCCTTCGGCATACAACGCAGTGGGCCTGGGTACAACGCAGCTTTACAACTGCACGCTGGTCTACAACCACAAGCGACATGGCGTGTTCAAGCTCGGTAATCGGCAGTTTGATTTCCGGGTGAAACCACGTTTCCCCAAAAAGCTCACGCCGGAGTTTTTGTTTGTCGATCTGCTCAACAACCTTGAGCAGTTGGCCGAAGACCGTGATGCAGTCCTGCGGCGAGCACAGACCAAGCTGCCATCGTTTGACCCTGGCAGGCTCAAACGCGCGCTCTCGAAGTTTGGCTCAGTGGCCACACGCAAGCGCACCAATGGTTGGCTGAATGTCTGAGTTTCCCCATGCCAGCAATGACTTAGGCGACCTGCTTGCGGTAGTCGTTGACGAGCGAAGCCTTGATTCCTTATTTGTATTCAATGGTGTGGAGAGGTTTAGTCCGGGAAGCGCTCAATGTGCGTCTCGCCCCTGCGCCCGAGGTAGACCACATGGCGGCCTGCAATCCAGACCGTGTAGGCCACACAACCCGCTCGCTGAGACAGCTTCTTGAACTCGGGGTACATCACGCGACCCTGCTGCGCACCCAAAATGGCAGCGCGCACGGCGTCGCCGTCAAAAGCATCGGCAATGTTGTGTTGAGGGCGCTCGAAACTGAAATCGGCGGTGCTACCGTCCGGCAGGTAATAGGTCGTGCGGCCGGAACGGTAGTCCACGTGGTAGGACTCCACTCCAGCACTGACAAGTTGGCCTATCACCTGGCCGAAGTGGATGGCGCCTTGGTTGGAGGCTTCAAAGGTGGACTGGACCGTGGCACGGGTGGTTTCGTTCATGGTTTGCGTTCAAGTGAAGGAATGACTGTTGGATCAGGCGGTGGGGATGCCTTTGAGTTGGTGGTGTTGCACCAGGGCTCGCATGGTCTGCGTCAGCGCCAGGCGCTCTGCGGCGGGCAGATGGCCAAAGAAGTGTGCGTCGTTTGCATCGGCCAGCGCGGCCAGTAGCGGCACGAGCGCCTTGCCTTTGGTTGTGAGTCGCAGGCTTTGCTCGCGGGAACTGCCATCGGCCAGTTGCCGCGCAGCTAGGCCTTTTTCTTCCAGACGCGACAGCACCTTGGAAGCCGCTCCCTTGGTAGTGCCCAGGGCCTGGATCAGCGCGGCGTAGGTGGTTTCGTCTTGCGACCAGAGCGTGCGCAACGCCACCCATTCGGTGACGGTGACGCCCTCTGCTTCCAAAGTCTGCTGGAAGCGGAGGGACACGTGGTTGGAGACAAAGCGTAACCAGAAGCCCAAGTGGGCTTCCAGCGGCGAAGGTGTGGATTGCTTTTTGTGTCTGGTCATTAGGTTTCCCAGGAAACTATCTACAATTTAGTTTCCCGGGAAACCAATGTCAAGGCGTTGGCGATCTATTCTTGGGTCTAGTAACCTCCCACAACTCAGTGCAACCAAGCGTCATGGCAGGGTGAATGGGTGTCTCTGCTGTATCGGTTCTTCCATGGCTGCCGTCAGGGGCGGCAACGAGTAGCGTTCAGCCAAAATTGAAGGCATGGAAACTTGGCATTGGCGATTGGAAAGGGGGTACGTGGAGTCGTTGACGACCATCCGCACTCGCCGATCAAGAGCCAAGGGGGTTGCAGGCGTACATGAGTGGTTATAGGCTGATAGGCACGAGGTGCCCACATGCGAAAACTGCTTTTCATCGGCTTTATTGCGTTAGGCGCGCTGGTGGGGTTGTTCTCAGCCGCAATGGACGGGTGGGGCACGCGAGTGGTGATGATCGGCATCGGGATGCTTTTTGGCACGGCTATCGGCGGGGCGCTGACTCGCATTGGCGGCAGAGCACGAACTTCGAAGCAGGACGTCGATCCGATCCCCGGGATGGGCGTGACGTCAGAGGATTTGGCCGCGAACTACTGGCGTGACAAAGGGCATCCGCCTTTTATGAAGCCATCTGAAGGCGACTTGAATCCGAACAAGAGCGGCACGCACGATGACCTGGTCTGACTACTTATTCAGAATATCTTTCACGATGCCAGTCGCGTTGTCTACGGTCGCTCCGGCGTCCTGAATAACTTGATTGCCAGACTGCTTGAGCAATGACCTCTTCGAGGCCAGTGCCCCATCATCAGTTTTGACGATCTCCGCTTTGGCATCGAACCCGGTTTGATCCGCTTTTGCCGTTGCTCGTATCTCTGTGCCTCGGGTCTGAACCTCTTGTCTTGTCGATGATGGCTCTGGGGCGGGGGCTGGTTGGGCTGCACGCGCAGACTTGCCGAAACGAGACACCTGTCGATCGTTGCTGCGATGGCGATCATCGAGCTCCAGCTTCAAGGCTGTGTCGGCCTTTTCTTGCCGATGTTGAGCCTGAATGTCCTCAAACGAAGTTGGCAATGCCGTGCCATCGGAGAACACCCGATTGGGCTTGAGTGACTGCCTGGCAAGTTCTGCGGCCATCAAGGCCTGGGCCGCTCTGCTGTCGCCACCGTATTGCTCTGCATAGCGGGTGAACATTTCGAGGTTGTGCGGATCCTGCGCAATGTCGATGGTGATGGTTTCGCCCTTTTCATAAGCGGAGGTCAGGCGCTCCGACAGTGCGGTGCGTTCAGCAAGGCTAGCCTCAGCACGTTCAGATCGCGTGGCAGTGTTCGTCAGCCTGGACGCCATGTCACGGGCCTCTCGGGAGTCGCTGCTGATGGTGTTGATGAAGCTCGAATCTCGGGAGACGCGGTCACCGAATTGCTTGAAGTCGGCTATCTGCTCGCTGGTCAAACTGCTCAGCACCTTGCGTTCATCGGCGGATAAGCCCGACAGGTAGCTCTTGTCAGCACTTGCATTGGCTTTTGCGCCAGCGAAGCGCCCATCAACGCCCACATGTCCCGACGCACCAAATGCGATGCGCGCCACTTGAGACTGCGAAAGCCCCGTGCTGTCGGCGATGCCCTTGGAGATCTGGTCCAGGCGGTTGAGCGTCTCTCCAAACTGCTCGAAGCTGCTGGACGTTGAACCGCTGCTGCTGCGGCCTGAGCGAAGGCTGCTCAGGCCTCGCGTGAATACTTCGGAGAGGGCTGCGGATCGATCCGAACTGGCCGCCAAGGCTTCGCTGCGTGCCGTAGTGACCTGCCGACTCGCGTCGGACACATCCTGTTCAGACACCCGCATGGACACCACCCGCGAAGCAAACCCCTGGTTGCGCAGCAAGCTGACGGCGGTTCGCCCGGTCAGGCTGTTCGACGAAAAGGTGTTGCCACTGAGGTCGTTTTGCCAACTGCTCATGAACGCCGAGGTTCGGTTCGGGGCCAGTTGCGCCTGATCCATGGTGACGTTGCCCATGTTCATGTTGCCGGTGGCAGCAGACGCTGTGCTGCTGGTCAGCATGCTTTGCAGGCCGGACAAACCACCCACCAGGGCGGTCCCGACACCCTCCATCTTCTTCAAAGCCGCCCAGGCAATGACAGGAATGCTGATTGCAAGGTAGCCCACAACCGCCTCACCTGAGATGGCGCCCGAATAGATCGTCGAGGCGGTTTGCAAAGACAGGGCCTTGGTGCCCGAGCCGATGTCTGAAGCCGCAGCCAGATCGTAGGCCGCGTAGATGGACGCCATGTAGTTCAGCACCGCGTACAGCGGGGGCCACAGTTGGATCCAGATCAGGATGGCAGCGTAGCCTTTGAAGGCCTGCATCGTATCGCGTCCGCTGGTCAGCAGCAAGAGCAGCACCATCAAGGGGAACAATGCGTAGGTGAGCGCTTCAATGACGTTGCGGAACACGGGCAGGGCTTGCTCGGCCACCTTGCCGTTGTTGATCCACGCGGCGTTTTGCTGAGCGACGGCTTGTGCCCGACCAACGGCCAGCACCATGGCCGCTGGATCGTTGACCTTCTGTCCGACGATTGTGCTGGTGTCGTTGATCGCATTGAGCATGGCGCTTTGGCGGATCAGGTCGGCAGCGGTGGTGGCTGCATCGGCGATGTTGTTCTTGATGTACGCCTGCTGAATCTGGTTGGCGATGACGGCTGCGGCAGTCGCACCAGGCAGGGTGGGGTTCAACTGGAAGGCCAGGCGGCCCTGAATCTGGTTGATCTGAGCAGGCAGTCGGCCATTGAGGTTGGTGTAGATGTTGGGGCAGGTGTCCACGTCGATGCCCGCAGCGCTGGTGACCGTGCTGAAGCGTGCAGGATTGGGCGTAGCCATGAGGGGCCAGACATCTGCGGACGTCGAGAACACGGCAGGAGCAATCGTGCCGTCGATCAGGTCGTACATCGTGCAGTTGTGGATGAAGTTGATCAGGTCGGTGCGGAAGTTGGGATCCTGGAACGTCACCTTGCTGGTGCTCCTGATCAGCCGGTTGCCAAACATCAGGCCATTCTTCTCGTAGGTGAGTTCGCTGGGCAAGGCGCCTGGACCGGGAATGGTCTGGAAGGCGGTTTCGAACAGGCCGGTCAGGGTGTGGCCGATGGTGCTGGTGATGCTGCCGAGCATGACCATGCCGAAAGGCACGTTGGCAACCACCTTGACCGGAGCGCCGCCTGTCTTGTCCACGATGCCCACGGTCGCCCTGGGCAGGATCAGGATGGAGAACACCAGCAGCACTGTGCCCAGCCACTTCCAGCCTTGCAGCTTCTCAGGGGCAAAGGCGTAGGCGATAAGGGCGGCCACGAAGCCGCAGAACGCCACGGCGGCGACGGCCGACATGTAGTCGCCCGAGGCGTGGATGGCCGCTGCTGCATTGAAGACGCCGAACAGGCTGTCCGCGTTCTGGTAGGCGTAGATCTCCCACATGGCATCCCCTGCGCTCGGTGAAAGTCAACGAGCCATGTAAGCAGCCTGCTGCCCGAGCATGTCCATCACGTGCTGCGGCATGCTGGATCGCAATTGCCGCTCCAACTGTTCCAGGTGGCTGGAGACAGCCCGGTAAGAACCGACCTTCTGATACAGGAGGTTCTTCTCTTGAGAGAGTTGCTGCAGCATGACCAGGGCGCGTTGACGAATCTGGACCGCCTGTTCGCGCTGTGTCTTTTGCAGTTGATAGTCCTTGTCGAGCGCAGCCAGGCCGACGCGAAGATTGCGCTCCAGGAACACATAGGCATAGTCCGCTGCAATCACGTCACGGTATTGGGCGATGAGGCTGTCTGCCAGGCCCGATCCTGGGATGGTCGCGCCCACCGACAGCATTTTGTAGACCGGCTCGGTGGTCTGGTTGACGAAACCGACTTCTGCCGAGTTGTTGGGAATTGCGGTCCGGGTGGCGATTTTTTCCGCGATGGAGCGCATCAGTGCCTCGACTTTGGCGGTGAATGGCGTGTGTGTGTAGGTGGTGTTGAGGGTCACGGCATCACAGTTCACGTAGTCATTGCACTTGAGCAGGTGCTGGGTGACGTTCACGCCAGCGCCAGCACTTTGCCCATAGAGCAACTGGCTGATCGAGGTGAGTGTTGCAGCGATGGGTTCCGGGTCGCGGGCGGCTTCTTCCGGGTGGTAGATGACGGTGCCCACCATGCTCATGATCAGTTCACGCTCCTGATCGTCCAGGGAGACCCCGGTGTACTTCAGGGCCTTCCAGGTCAGGTTGCCCACGAAGGGCGCCTTGTTGCGCACATTGGCATCGCCTGAGGTGCGGGCCGAAGCGAGGATGCTGGGCCGGTCGGAAGCGCAACGCCTGCGTGCCGCGTCACGGTCGCTTTCCATGCCCATCTCGATGGCGAGGTCGGCGCAGGTCTCCTGCGAGCTGTACCCCGTGGCCTCGGCCGCCGTGCTGACGATGGCCTTGGCTGTTTCGCAGGAGTTGATGCGGGCGTTGTTGATCCAGGTCTCCAAGCCCTTAGCCCATTTGCTCAAGCCACCCAGGAGCGGTGAGACGGCTTCCAGCGCCAGTTGAAAGGCGATGCCTGGCAGGGCCGCGGTGATGTTCTTGAGCATGTTCTTGAACTCGGTGGCCGAGATATGAGAGAACGAACCGCCGAACACGTCGATGCCGCCACATCCAGCCTTGGCACTTGGGAACTGAATGGCGGCGAGCTGGTACACCTTGTTGGGGGAGCGCATGAACAGACTGCCGCCGGTGTAGGTGTTCATGGTCTGGCCACGGAAAGCACCAGGTGCTGTGTAGTTGCCGATGGCACCCAGGTTGTTGAACATGTTGTTCACTTCGGCATTGAGGTCACCGGCGCGCAGGGACAGCGGCGATGTTGCGAGCAACAGGGCCATCAGGCTGGCAATGGCTGTTCTCCAGATTGGTTTCGTCGGTGTGGGTGTCTGGATCATGGTCTTCTCCTATTGAAGAACGACTTGCCTGTTCACGCCGGGCAGCATGGCCTGGGCAGCCGGTGTGCTCACCGTGGTGATGCGCTCCAGCAGTTCGGATTCGGACAGCACGCCAAAGCCAATGGGTGTGATTTGCCCGGTGTAGGGCTGGGCCAAAAACACCGCTGGCACCTGGGTGACCTTCAGGGTGTTGGCGATGCCGTTGTCGGCTCGGGCATCTGCAAAGCCAGGCATGGGGCCGCCATCCACGCTGATGGCCACCACCTTGATGCCATGGCGCGCCTCGAAAGCCGTCAGCGTGGGGGCGAAGGCGTGGCAGTACGGGCAGTCACTGCGGAAGAAAAAGAACAGGACGTGGTCCTTGCCCAGTGAGGCGATCGATTGGGATCGGCTGATCAACTGATCCCGGTCGAACACCTCCAGCGCCTTGGCGTTGACGGGGCGGCCGTGCACGGTGGGGTCCAGCTCCGGTGTGGCCCAGGCGACGCGCTGGGCGACGTCGGCAAAGTAGGACGCTCGGGCCACAACCTTGGCCTCCAGCTCCATGTAGCGGCGCACATTGGCCTCGGTCGGCCGCATGATCGCGATGTTGCGGTAGGACTCGACCGCCTTTTGCAGCCTCTCGAATTCGACCAGTTCTGGCGCTTTGGCCGGGCGAGTGGCCGGTGTGGGGGGCGCTGCTGAAGTGGGCGGCGTGAGGGCGGGCGTCTTGGGTTGAGACGCAGGGCTGTCAGGTAGCTCGGGTTCTGGATCTTCGTAGAAGTGCCATCCTCGCCATGCATCGGACCAGTAAGGCGCGGCAATGGGCTCGTCCGGTTTTGACGAGGCTTGTGCCTGTGCCTCGGGTGCTGAGTTGATGCATGCGAAAGCGAGGAGGGCGACGCTGGCAAGGCGTCTGAAAAGACCTGAGCGAGAGGAAGGAGATGGGCGAGGCATGTTGATCTCCTCATTGCAGCGACTTGGGCGGCATGCCATCGAGGCAGTAGTTGATCCCGAACTCGATGGATTGTTTACGAGGGGCCTGGGCGCCAGGCAACCAGACACCGTCTTGCCAGAACGTCACCTTCAGGCGGCTGCAACCAGGCTGGCGGTAGCGCTTGTCGGTGGTGACGTCGATCGATATGGGGGTGTTGGCCTTGAAGCGCTGGCTGATGGCGTCGGCAGATTCGCCTGTCAGGGTGCCGTGTGCCTGTCCGTCTGGCGCTTGCAGTGCCATCACCATCAGCACCCTTGCGTCTTTGACGGGCATTCGATCGACGGACGGTTCGGGCGATTTCTCAGGCGTTTGCGTTTGTGCTTGGCAAGTCAATGCAAATGCCATCGTCATCGCCATCGCCGTGATGGCATTGACCTTGATCGGCGTCATGAGGTTCTGTGTCATTGGCAACGCCCCTGTCCGTAGTAGCAGTTGGGCACCTTGGCGCTGTTGCCGCTTTGGATGGCTCCCAGGTTCGGGTTGTTGGGCACGATGGAGGCGTAGAACTCGGTGAGGTCCATCGCCGCGAAGTCCAGGCTTTGCAACTGAGGGATGGTGAAGCCTGAGCAGTCGGGGTTCTGGCCGCTGCCCCAGCCCTTGCCAATCTGCATGCGCCCCTGCTCATTGACGATCCGGGCGAGCTTGCTGTTGAAGCAGCATTTGCCTGTGGTGTGCTCCAGGCAGGACACGCAGGCACCAAGAACGCGAAGACACGATGAGCACCACGAGCCCGTCGCGTGACACAGCCCCGCGCCTTCTCTCATGGCCAGCTTGCCTTCTTCTTCATTGCAAGACATCATGGACATGACGATGTAGATCACCACAGCGATGGCCAGCGACCAGGGATCGAACGCGACCACCATGCTGTCGCCTGCATAGAGCACCGACGATCCGGCGGGCAGGGCGGTGCCGTTGACGGCCACGGTGACGCCGTAGCTCGTGAAGGAGCCGCTGAAGCCGCCGCTGGTGAGCAGTGCGGACATGCCCTGGTAGATGAACTCCCGGTTCTCGGAGTTCATCAGCACGTCGTAGACCAGGCGTGAGCCCACGCCGAAGGTGCTCTGGTTGCTCATCCCAGCCCCGGCGCTGTCCGAGTCGCAACAATCTTTGAACAGACGGTCTCGGCAGTGGCTGCTTTCGCCCTTGAATACCTGCATCAGCTTGGTGTCCAGGTACACACCGGCTTCTCGGGCGGCTTCCAGCATCGACATGGAGCGGGCAAAGTCCGCGTCGTTCGTGTAGCTCGTGTTGAAGCAACTGTCACCCAGGCAAAAGACATTGGATGGGCAGTTGGTGGCTGTCGTGATCGTTTGGGCGGCGGCCGGGCAGGTGTAGGCCTGGGCTCCGTCGCGGGCTGCAGGTGAGATTTGCGCCAGCAGTGCTAGGTAGTCCTCCAGTGTCACGTCGTCTGGCGTGGACGCTGCGGTGCTGGTGCTTTGAGTGACTGGGCTGCTATGGGCGTGCCATCTTTCCGGCTGCTGGGCTGGCTGCTTGGTCGGCTTCTGAGCTTGAACGTGGGCTGCAGATGCCAAGCCAGCGATCCAGATGCACAGGATCAGGCGAGGCGCCGACTGGCGCACGTCATGAGGGCCATTGCGGTGTGGCTGTAAGTGGCTTGGACGAGCTTGCATGTCATGCTCCTCAGAACAGGGGCCGAACGAGCCCGATGACCTGCTCGGCGCGGACCAGACCGCTGCTGCGGTAGCGCGAGTCGAAGCTGTCGGGGCTGCTTCCCTGGACGTAGTAGCTGCCCGGTGGGATCACCGTGGGCAGAATGGGATCGAGTGCACGGTGGTCAAAGGTTTGAGATTTGGCATGCCCAACTGCCTCGCCGTTGATCAACACCCTGCGGTCTTGGACGGTGATGGTGTCACCGGGCAGGCCCCTGACCATCTTGAAGAAGGGCTGGCCGCGCAGGCCCGGGTATTGCTGCTTGGCATCGCCCGCGAAGGCGAACAAGATGTAGTCGCCACGGTGCAAGGTAGGCGGCGCAGCCTGTGTCCCGGTCACGCCAAATGTCGTGAGGTAGGCTACGCGGTAAGGCAGGCTGGGCGTCCAGTTGAAGACAATGGGCAGGCGTGGGGTGGGATCCAGGAACAGCCGGACGTAGGCCAATGCCCAGATGGCGAACACCGGAAGATAGAGGTACCAGCGGCGCCTCATGTGGGCCAACTGGTCGACAAAAGATTGCCGGGCTTGACGATAGCTTCGCACAGGCCAGGGCATAGGGGGCGGGATGCGGACGATCTGCAAGGTCATGGCATCCCCACTTTCTGGCGCAACTGAGCGGTCAAGTCCACGGTGTGCGGTGTGGGCCCGGCCACAGCGCCTTTGAGCACCACCAAGCATGCGCAGTCGCGGGGCAATTCCTCCAGTGCAATGGGCAGGCGTTGGGCGAAGGTGCGTGCCATCAGCATGGCGTTTTGCCGATCGTCTTCCGAGCCCGCCTTGGTGAGCAGTTGTGTGAACTCGGCTTCCTTTTGCCGGTACACCTCGGCCACATCGACCATGCCGATGCGCAGCGCTGGGCGCACCACCGTGCGGTCATAGAGCAGCAAGGCGGCAGCGACCACGATCAGGGTTAGCAGCAGTTGCACCAGGGCAGGGATGAAATCAGGGGCTTTCATACGGTGTGCCCCCGGCGCCGCAGCAGTTCGGTGATGGCGGCATCGATGCTCAGGCCTTGCGCACGTAGCTCGTCGATGGGCGCGTTGTCCTCCAGCTTGTTGGAAAACAGCAGGTGCGTGGCCGGATCCAGGATGTTGCGCGCCACCCCTTCGCCCACCGGGGAGGAGATGTACAGCTCGGAGTACACGCCCGCCTCGGTCCTCAGTGAGTTCAACAAGCGCTTCTTGGGCTCGTCCATGGTCAGTCGGCCCTTGCGGTCCAGCATCTCGATGGATTCGGGCTTCTGGCGCAGCAGGAACACCCAGTCCGAGCAGTTGAACGCAGCTTCCATCTGGGCCGAGCCATAGAAGTCGTCGGCGCTCTGGGTTGCTGTGCCCAAGGCCCCGCCGTATTTGCGGGCGCGCCGAGCCGCTTCCTCGATCACGGCGGCCTTGACCGGGTCATCGGCCCCGATGTCGCCGAGCTGCTGCTTGAGCTCATCAATGAACAGCACCTTGCGCCGGTTGCGGCTGAGGTACATCTCGCCAGTGATCTGGTGCAGCAGTAGGATGTTGACGACGGCGTGCAGGTCGGGGCGGCGCTTGAGTTCCTCGTTTTCGATGACGATGAAATCGTTGCTGAAATCGACGTTGCTGGGCCCTTCGAAGAAGCGCTCGTACTGGCCGCCTCGGGTGTAGGGGTTGAGCATCACGGCAAGGTCCTTGATGCGCTGGTCGTTGACCAGGCCCAGGGCTTCGATGTTGCCGGTCTTGAAGGCCTCGCGCAGGGCCGTGATGGTCAGGTCGTTGCCGTGCTCGGCGAACAGCTTGAGCACCATGGCCGAAATGGCCTTGTACTGCACCTCTTCCAGCGTGTGCTGCATGGAGCACATCTTGGAGATGGCGGGCACCAGCATGTCGATGTCCTCGTGGATGTCAACGATGTTGGTGAAGGGGTTCAGGCAGATGTCCACATCGGGGCGGAACTCGATGTAGGTGCCCTTGCCTGTCCTTGTTGAGCCGGGTCTGCTCATCGCGCTCGTTCTCGTATTGCGCCAGCTTGCGCCCTGCGGTGCCCACCCATTGGTCTACCGGGTTGACCTGTTGTCCCGGCGGCATCACACCGATGTTGGTGACCGTGGCAGGCTGCGCGCTGCCGTTGTTTTTGGCGTCTGTGGTGGGCGAGCGCGTGTCGGTGAGGGCGAAAATCAGCCACAGCAGGCCGACACCACACACCAGGATGGCTGCCAGGGTGACGTACTGGCGCTGCCGTGGCGACAGCCTTTGAAGGGCACTGCCCATGGCCCCTTTGATGCGGTCTGGCAAACGGGTGACGCTGCCGTTGGCTGCTTGGTCGAAAGGCGTGTTCATCGCATGGCCTCCTGCCGGATCACGAACACATTCGTGGTCTCTCCGGGTTGCAGGTTGTGGTTCTCGATGGACACGCCCATGACCTGGGCGCCTTCGCGGTCGAATTCCTGCTCGGCCAGCACCATCAAGGTTGGGCTGATGTTTTGCAGCAGGTATTTCTCGCCGACCAGGCCTCGCCCTTCATATCGGCGAATCAGGGACAGCCTCGCTTCGAGCCACAGGGGAACGAGGCGGTTGACCTCCTCGACCCGCACGTCGGGAGGCACCCGGTCCGAGGCCATGGCCACCAGCAAGGCCTTCATGGCTCGGATATGGTTGGCCGAAGTGCCTGACGGGCCTGGATTTGCGCTGTCGGGCTTCAGCAGCTTGGTACTGGGATCCCGGATGACGATGGTGTCTGCGGGGGTGTCCGAGCGATGCAGCAGCAGCGTGTAGGTAGCCTGGACACTGGAGACAAACAGGTTGATGGGCTTGCTGGATTTGCCCACGGGGCGGATGTAGACCTCGCCCTTGTCCTTGTCGCATTCGAGGACCAATTCACCCGTGGGGTTGATGGCCGGGCTGTTCTGAATGTTGGTGCCGGGGAGAGGCGTTCCATTGGCCAGGGAGTTGGTCAAGGGGGCAGAGGCCGTCGCGCTGGCACAGTTGCTCGAATAGATGTTGCCGAACACATCGGTGATGGGGGCTCCATCGATGCGGATGCGTGTGGGCTCCTTGATCGACACCATGGCCTCAACGGAGACGCCGTCGCGGGCTTCGACCAACTGGAGCGCCCTGGCAGGGCTTGGTGACGTTGCCATCCCAACGGCTGTCACCATGGCCAGCAGCAGGTTTGCCTGTGCCTTGGAGGGCTGCTGGCGTGGCTTGAGATCAGCTCGCATTGGGAACCTCCTTGAAGGTCTTGAGGTGCATGCGTGCCCCGTTGAAACTGAACTCGATCAGGTAGGCTTTGAGGTCGTTGGCGGTCTCAAAGCCATTGACCAGGGTGCGCAGGCGGCCACGCACCACCACGCTCTGCTTGTCCTCGCTGGGCACCAACTGCTGGGGCATGAACATCGTGCTGGCGTTGATGCGCTTGAGCCTTTCAGCCTCGACTTCCTGCCGGGTCTTGAGCGCGCCGTATTGGTCGGGCTCCACATAGCCGAGCAGGATGTTTTTCTTCCAGTCGATCGATGAGGGCGTGACGTCCAGCACCAGCCAGGCCATGAAGCCACCCATCTGCTCCAGGTATTCGCCACTGGCCTTGTCGCGGCTGACCCAGAAGGTCTTGTCGATCGTGGGTGGCACGACCACCGTGCGAACGGTGCCAATCAGGTTGAGGATGACGAGCAGTGCCACGACATGACCCGAGGCCAGGACGCCCACCGCGAGCCCCAGGCTGCGGTTGCGGCGGCGCATCTCCTTGATGTCGCTGTTGAGTCGCTCGAAGTCCATGGCGTGCTCCAGACTCAGCCGACCATGCGGCGGATGTGCGAGGGCGGGGTGGCGCGCATCGCTGTCATGGGGCTGGGCGGCAGGTGCCAGTACAGCCAGTGCATCGCGAAGGCCTGGTGCTTGTCAGCCTTGATGCGGGCGATCCAGCGCGACAGGAAGATCCCCGCACCTGCGCAGGCCGCAAAGGCCAGCTTGGTGCCCGACAGGTAGCCGACGAAGAAAAAGAAGATCACCGGGGCGGCCACATCGATGTCCCAGAAGCCGATCTTCCAGGGGTCATCCAGGCGACGGGGGATGTAGGTGTCGGCTTGCATGTCAGGCTCCTGCAGGTTTGGGCTGACCTCAGACGACGGCGCCCATGATGGCGCCCGCGATCACCAGGCCTACCGCACCGAAGATGGCCAGGCCCACGTAGAACAGCACCGGCCCGAAATTGCGCAGGGCCGACAGCGAGATCAGGGCGACCACGAAACCGACGAAGCCGACCAGGGCCTTGACGCTGGGGCCCAGCGCGGAGATCTGGGCGAGGGCAGATGTCAGCGGCCCGGTGATGCCAGTGAAGGCCACCAGGTCAAGGGCGAAGCCGGGCATGGACAGCCCCAAGCCCAGAGCGAGCATGGCCAGCGCCGAGGCCACACGCCAGCGCTTGTGTGTGGGCTTGCCGGCGACTCGGGCACTGGATGGGTGGCCTTGTTGCCCGTCCAACTGGACAGAGGGGCGAGCAGGGGTGAAGGGGTGCCCGGCTTTCGCTCAGCGGTCTTGGCGATGTAGTTCGCCAACTTGGCCAGGGTCTTGGTCGGCGCGATGCCAATGCCGCACGGCACACCGATCCATTGGTTGATGCGTGCTCTGATCTGGCGGGCGCGCTCGGTCAGGTTGCCTCGCACACCGTCCAGACCGATGAAGGATTCATCGATGCTGTAGACCTCTTGCGTCGGCCCCAGGCCGGCCGACAGGCTCATCATCCGGTCGCTCATGTCGCCATAGAGCGTGAAGTTGGCGGAGAGCGCCACCAGGCCGGCCTCGTCCTCCAGATGCTTGATCTGGAACCAGGGCGCCCCCATCTTGATGCCAAGCTCCTTGGCCTCGTTGGAGCGCGCGATCGCGCACCCGTCGTTGTTCGACAGCACGACCACCGGGCGGCCTTGCAAGCTGGGCCTGAACACGCGTTCGCAGCTCACATAGAAGTTGTTGCCATCCACCAAGGCGTACACAAGCAATCCCCTTCAGCGATGCGACGTGCGTCAGCTGACGAAGCGCTTGATGGCGCTGGTCACCACGCCCCACACCTCGAGCGTCTGTCCGTCTTTGGGCGTGATCTCGGGGAAGGTGACATTGGCCGGCTTGAGCTTGACGCGGCCCGCGCGCTGGTAGAGGTACTTCACCGTGAACTCGCCATCGACCACCGCCACGACGATGTGGCCATGGCGCGGCTTGATGGCCTTGTCCACCACCAGCATGTCGCCATCAAAAATGCCGGCGTCTCTCATGGACTCGCCGCTCACGCGCAGCAAGAATGTGGCCTGTGGGTGGGTGACCAGGATCTCGGTCAGGTCAATGCGTTTGACAGCGAAGTCTTCGGCAGGAGATGGGAACCCCGCCTGCACGCGGTCTCCCGCCAGGGGGAGCAGCGTCTGAGCGAGGGAGATCGGGACCGGCTGTTCAAAAGCATTTTTACTGTACATTCATCCAGTATATGAACTTGCGGCCCCGGTTGTCGAGCCGTGGTGTCAGTTGAACGGGTCGACCAGCCCAAGGTCTTGCGATGTGCGCTCACTTTGAAGGGGTTCTGGACCCCATCCGTCTCCGCGAATACTTCAGCGCCTCGGTAGCAGCCGAAGGTGTCGGCGGGCCTGCGTTGAGCCCCAAGGTGGACCTGTGGCCAGGCTATGCCGGGCTGTTCATCCGCACGCCGGCAGAAGCAGACAGCGGCGACGAGGCGGTGCCCGAGCGCGAGGCCGTACCCGGCGTCTTCGGCTTGGTTCCCAACTGGGCCAATGACCTGAAACTCGCCCGCAACACCTACAACGCCCGCACCGAAACGGTGGTGAGCAAACCCAGTTTCAGGGACGCATGGCGCCATGCCCGCCATTGCATCATCCCTGCCCAGGCCATCTACGAGCCTGACTGGCGAAGCGGCAAGGCCACCCCTGCCCGCATCGCCAGGGCGGACGGGCACCCGATGGGCATCGCAGGGTTGTGGGATCGCTGGAAGCAGGCCGATGGCACCGTGGTCCACAGCTTCACGATGCTGACCATCAACGCGCAAACGCACGAGCTGATGAATCGCTTTCATCAGCCAACAGACGAGAAGCGCATGGTGGTGATCCTGCCCGAGGCTGCCTATGGTGATTGGCTGGCAGCGCCCATGCAAGCCAGCATGGACTTCATGCACCCCTACCCGGCAGACCGGTTGGTGGCGGAGGCCTCGCCACCCGCGTCTTTGCGTCGCGAGCGGCCAGCACGCCTGGCGGGCAAAGAAGTCGACGACGATGCGCAGGGGTCTTTGCTGTGAGCAGCACACTGACGCGAGCTCACCGGTCTCGTTTGATGAAGATCTGGCGCTCGGCAGGCTGGCCCAGCCGCGACCCAGTTGACATCGATCTCTTGGGGGCGGGCTTGGTCAGCCTGGTCGGGGACCACCCCGCGCAAGAGTGCCTGAGGCTGACCGATGCGGGCATTGCGGTGTTGGCGCAAAGTCGCCAGGAACACCGCCGTTCCGCGAGCACACATGATCGGCTGGCACTGCGCATGGCCGACCTGTTGATGGAGTCGGGCAGGCTGGTCTGGCGGGAGCTGTCGCTTCGAGCTCAGGTCGAAAGCGATGCGCCCACACAGCCTGTGGCAGACACGCCTGCAGGCGGCGCTCAAAACTTCATTGCGAGCGACAGTCTCTGGGCAGGGGAGGACGATGGCCATCACAAGGCGGAGCCCAAACCACAGGTCAATTGGCGCCTGTCCAGGCCAGATTTGTTTTCAGTGCGGCGCACCAGCAACCCGGCGTACCTGCAACCGATGGTGCACGAAGTGAAGGTCAGCCGCGCAGACCTGTTCTCCGACTTGCGCCACAAGGCCAAGCGGTCGTCTTACCAGTGGCTGTGCAGCGAGTGTCACTACGTCTTCCCCGTGGGCCTGGCCGAACCGAAGGAACTGCCCGAGGAGTTGGGCGTATGGGTGATCCATGGCGACATTGAGAGCGGGCGTCTTGAGATGCTGCGCCCCGAACGGCATTCGCCACGCGCTTTGCCCTTTGATGTCTGGATGGCCATGGCCAATGCGACGCCGGTTCAGCGGCCCTTGAACTTTGTTCAAGGGGAGTTGGCCGATGTCGAGGGGCAGGGCGAATTTTGTGATCGCAGTGGTTCTCCGCTTAGTCCGCAATAGGCTGGTTGCAACCACTCGAGCGCGGCGGTTGAGCGACGGCTTTTTGCCCCAACCGGTCACACGCGGGTTGTACCGACCGTTGCTACGCTGAGCGACGGACAGATCCCTCACGGCACCAACGTCAAACGATCGACACCCGCATCTTTGAGGGCGCGAACCAATGGCTCGAGATTATGAAATACGTCTGTGCCGCAATCTTCTAATATTCCAGCGTTGCATTCGGCGGACCATCCTTGCGAGTGGAAGAATACCTTTACAGGGTGCCCAGCACGATATTCAGCAGCAAGACCAGCCATGTTGGTCCTGGCTGTTGTGGCAAAAAGCATAATGTCTCCTTGTGGTTTCTAGGAAGGATTAAAGCTGACGCGAACAACTTCCTTGCCGCTCTGATCAGTCTGGATCACGGTAATCGTCCGCTTAAACCCTTTAACTGCCGTGTGATCCTCAACTCTCACAGCGCCAAACTCCGATCCATCGGCTCCGAGTATCACGTAAGTGTCGACGTCGGTTTCACTCATAAAGCCAGCCGTACTTGACCCCCTGTGCTTCAAAGTCATCCCTTCATCCAGAACAAGTTTTTCTTTCCACATATTGCTCCCTTCGATCTCAAATTTGTCGTTATCACTCGCGCATCCTCCCTGAAATGCCGCTTGGCCTCAACACACCGGGCATTGCTGCTTGATTTTCAGCCGATCCGAACGTCATGCATTTTAGAAATGGATACCTTGATTGAACAGCTCGGAAGCCGCCATGGTCAACTGACAGCTCCACGTCAGACAAGATGAGGCTCGAGGACTGACGTTGTGGAGCAAATTATTAAGCGTTTACTACCGCGCGTTAGGGCGACGTAAAGGTTACGTGCGTCCATCTTCTCCGGCTCAAGAATTATTGCATTCTCTGCTTCAAGCCCCTTTAACAGGAGGGTACTCCCAACGGCGCGTCGTGGCATGGTGCGCGGCGCGTGTCGATATCTCTCACGCTCCTTGACTCCCGCGGCATTCAGAGAAAAATCATCCGTAACGCTCTTCAATGCTTTCGCACAGAGTCGCACGATGTCTGGTCGAAAAACATAAGTATCTTGAGCTTTCGCCAAGGCTTCGAGCATCAAGCCTGCTGCAGCTGGACTTGGATTGCGTAGGTACTCGAGCGTTATTTCCTCAAGTGGTGTTGCGGCAGTTAAGGTTCGCCCACGTAAATGACTCCTCGTGCGCGTTACCAGGGACTTAGGGGATAGTCCTGATATCAGGTTGCCGAAGTAATCTACAGCTGCCTCTAAGCAGTCGTCGCTGCCTGGTCGGAAAGAGGAGCAAAAAGCCATGAAATCCTTCATGTCGAGCGCTTCCACCATCTGAGCTCTACACCTTGCGGCAGCTTTCCACTGCCCTGTCTTGTCGGGGCCGTGTCCGATTATTAGGGTGCTGCCGTCCGCATACTTCTTCCGAGCAGCAGCAAGGCGCACTTCAGACTTCTCTGTGTCTTTTCCCTCCAGAGGCACCCAAATTACGTCCTGTGGCGCATTGCTCAAGTCAATAGACTCACTTCTTAGCAAGGCAGGTCGAACTACGTTGAGAAGCCAGTACCCGAGTTCCGGACATTCCGCCTTGATCCAGCGCCAAGGCTTGGACAGCGTGGGAAGTGCTGGAAACGACGGCTTGACGTTGTCTCTCCAACTGACTACAGGCCCAGAGAAGGAAAAAATACCTTGCAGCGGATCGCCGAGCACCGCAGTCGGTAGGCGCTCCGCGAGGGCCTCCACCATGGCATGCTGCGGTAGGCCACAGTCTTGGTACTCGTCGACGACCACTCTGGAATAGGTCGCGTCGATGATGTCGTCCAGGTGCCCTGCCGTCAGTATCTCCACCGCAGCACGTCGAATAGCTGCATAGTTGGCACCACTACCTTGCACACTGAGTGCCTACTCGGCCGATGCGACGATAGAAGCGGTTCGTGATGCAAGGCTGTCCAGCCAGGTGTCCGGTCGCATCGTAGAGTTGCTGATCAAGGCTGGCGATCACGTTCAGGCGGGGCAGGTCTTGGTGCGCTTGGATCAAAGTGTGGCCACCCAGCAAGTCATGGGCAGTCAGGCCCAGCTCGCCCAGGCTCAAGCCATGTTGGTGGCGGCCAAGGGCGATTACGAGCGTGCGCAGCATCTCTATAAGAAGGAATACCTCAGCAAGGCTGCTTTGGACCATGCTGAGGCACAGTACAAGGCCGTTGAGGCGCAAGCCCGTGCTTTGAGTGCTCAGGCATCGGGTACTTCGGTGCAAGCCGCTTATTACACAGTCCGCGCACCCTACGCAGGATGGGTCTCTCAGGTCAACGTGAGCGTGGGCGACATGGCTTCGCCGGGCGTGCCCTTGCTGGCCCTGTTCGATCCTTCCGCCTTGCGGCTGACGGTGCAGGTACCCGAATCGGTCGCCTCGCGACTGGATGCGCTCAAGCCCGCCAAGATCGATCTGCCCAATGAAGTGGGCACAGCGCGTCAGCAGATGGGGGTGCGCACCACGGTGCTGCCTGCCCTGGATGCGGGCACCCACAGCGCCACAGTCCGGGTTGACATGGCAGCGCAACCGCCGCAGGTTGTGCCTGGTCAGTTTGCCAAGGTGAGCTTGCCGCTCAAAGCGGCAACTGAAGGCGTTGCGTCCAGGGGCAAGTTGTTGGTGCCGAGCGCCTCTGTGGTGGAACGGGGTGAATTGACTTCGGTGTACGTGGTGACGGACAAGGGCGAAGTGCGGCTTCGTCAGATCCGCATGGGTCGCTCCTCAGGTGATCAAACCGAGGTGCTTTCCGGTTTGCAGCCTGGTGAAAGAGTGGCTGTCGATCCGGTGGCCGCAGCGCAAGCGGCTTCCCGCTGAGCCAGAGACAGAACGGACCTCGCCATGACCCATTCGAACCCAGATCCGCTTGACAGCACACCAACCCGGTTGGGTGTGTCGGGCCGCATTGCTGCATATTTTCTGACGGCACGCATCACGCCCTTGCTGGCCCTGGTGGCTTTGCTTTTGGGGCTGTTTGCCGTGATGGTGACGCCACGGGAAGAGGAGCCCCAGATCGATGTGACGATGGCCAATGTCATTGTCCCGTTTCCCGGCGCTTCGCCCAAACAGGTCGAGCAGTCGGTGGCCGGGCCTGCCGAGCAGGTGTTCTCTCGCATGCCAGGGGTGGAGCATGTGGTCTCGGTGTCGCGCGCCGGCGTGGCCATGCTCACCGTGCAGTTCAAGGTGGGTGTTTCGCGCACCGAGGCGATTGTCCGCCTGCATGACACGGTGGCCGCACACCGCAACTGGTTGCCGCAGCAGTTGGGCGTGGGCGAGCCCATCATTCGCCCCAAGGGCATTGACGATGTGCCCATTGTCTCCTTGACCTTGCATGGCACGACGAAGCCAGGCGGCACTGCGCCGAGTGCCTACGACCTGGAGCGCGTGGCCCATGCCATGGAAGCCGAACTCAAGCGGGTGCCTGGCACCCGTGACGTGAGCACACTGGGCGGCCCCGGGCGTGCGATCAATGTCGAACTGGATGCTGGCCGCATGCGCTCGTCGGGCGTCACGGTGGCGGATCTGCGTAGCGTCTTGCAATCGGCGAATCTGGGCCTGCCACTGGGCGAGACCGTTGCCGAGAACCAGTCTGTCGCGATCGAGTCGGGCCCATTCCTGTCCAACGCCGAGGAGGTGGCGAGCCTCGTGGTTGCTGCTCGCAATGGGCATCCGGTCTACCTGCGCGATGTGGCGCGCGTGAGCGACGGGGCTTTGCCACCTGCTCGCCATGTGTGGTTTGGTCAGCGCAGTGAAACGGGTGTGCCGCTGGAGACCGATGCGGTCACCATGGCCATCACCAAAAAGTCGGGTGAGAACGCCGTGAATGTGGCGCAAGGCGTGATCGAACGCGTCGCTGAGTTGCGCAATACCGTCGTGCCGGCCGAGGTGGAAGTCAGCGTCACCCGCAACTATGGTGAGACGGCCAACGACAAAGCGAAGAAGCTGATTCAAAAGCTGTTGTTTGCCACCGCCTCGGTGGTCGCCCTCGTGTTCATCGCGCTGGGGCGCCGCGAGGCGGCCATCGTGGGCATCGCGGTGGCGCTGACGCTCACGGCCACGCTGTTTGCATCCTGGGCCTGGGGCTTCACGCTCAACCGAGTGTCCCTGTTTGCGCTGATCTTCTCCATCGGCATCCTGGTCGATGACGCCATCGTGGTGGTGGAGAACATCCACCGCCACATGCTGCTCAAGCCAGGTCGGCCTTTGCTGGAGATCATCCCTGCCGCTGTCGATGAAGTGGGTGGACCCACCATCCTGGCCACCCTGACGGTGATCGCGGCCCTGTTGCCGATGGCCTTTGTGAGTGGCCTGATGGGCCCTTACATGAGCCCCATCCCGATCAATGCGTCCATGGGCATGCTGATCTCGCTGGCCATTGCCTTCATCCTGACGCCGTGGCTGTCCAACCGATGGCTGAAGGTCAGTCCTGGTGCATCGCATGACGGCCATGGATCAGGCGGTTTGACAGGCAAGCTGCTGCCGTTTTTCACCAAGCTGTTCACGCCATTCCTGGACAAGCAAAAGGGCCATGCCAATCGACTCAAGCTGTGGTTGGGCATCCTGGCCTTGATTGCCCTGTCGGTGTCTTTGCCAGTGGGGCAACTGGTGGTGCTGAAGATGCTGCCCTTCGACAACAAGTCGGAGTTTCAGGTGGTGCTGGACATGCCCGCCGGCACGCCCTTGGAGCGCACGGCCAGTGTCTTGCAAGCCATGTCGGCCGAGTTGGCCAAGGTGCCCGAGGTCAGTGACTGGCAGGTCTATGTTGGCACCGCCGCGCCCATCAACTTCAATGGACTGGTGCGCCAATACGATTTGCGAGCAGGCGGCGAGGTGGGCGACATCCAGGTCAACCTGGTGGACAAGCACCATCGCAGCGAGCAAAGCCATGCCATCGCCATGCGGGTGAGGCCGGCATTGCACAAAATCGCTCTCGCCAGCGGTGGCCGTGTCAAGGTGGTGGAAGTGCCTCCTGGCCCACCTGTGATGTCGCCCATCGTGGCCGAGATCTATGGGCCCAGTGACGCCGCTCGCCTGGCCGCCGCACGTGCTGTGCGTGGCGTGTTCGACAAGACAACGGGCATCGTTGATGTGGACTCGTCTGACATCGCCACGGCACCCAAGCAACTGTTGGTCGTGGACCGCGAGAAAGCAGCCATGTTGGGCGTGCCGCAGTCGGCCATTGTCACCACCTTGCGAGCTGGCCTGGCCGGCGAGGATGTGAGCTACCTGCATAACCAGTCCAAGTACCCCGTTCCTTTGCACTTGAGCCTGCCGGTGAGCACCCAAGGCGACACCAGCGAGATGTTGAGGCTGGCCGTGCGCTCGAACAGCGGGGCCATGGTGCCGATTGCCGAACTTGTGCGCGTTGTGCAGACCACGCAAGATCAGCCGCTCTGGCACAAAGACTTGCTGCCGGTGAACATGGTGATGGCCGACATGGCTGGCGTGCCTGATGCGAAGACGGGCCATGTGAAGGGGCTGGACAGCCCCCTTTACGGTCTGGCTGGCATGCGTGGCGACATCGCCAAGCTGGACGTGGCTGGCGGGCACATCCAGGAATTCTTCACCACCCAACCCACGGACCCTTACCGTGCCGTGTCCTTGAAGTGGGATGGCGAATCGCAAATCACCTATGAGACCTTCCGTGACATGGGCGCTGCCTATGGTGTGGGCCTCATCCTGATTTACCTGCTGGTGGTGGCCCAGTTCGGCTCCTACCGCACGCCGCTGGTCATCATGGCGCCCATTCCGCTGACCATCATTGGTGTCATGCCAGGTCACGCACTGCTGGGTGCCCAGTTCACCGCCACGTCGATGATCGGCATGATTGCCTTGGCGGGCATCATCGTTCGAAACTCCATATTGCTGGTCGACTTCATCGAGTTGCAGGTGCGTGAGGGCGTGGGCTTCGGCGAAGCCGTGATCCGCTCGGCCGCGACCCGCGCACAACCGATCGCGCTGACGGCCCTGGCGGCCATGGCCGGCGCCTTCTTCATCCTGGACGACCCCATCTTCAATGGCCTGGCCATCTCGCTGATCTTCGGGATCCTGGTTTCCACCGTGCTAACCCTGGTGGTCATCCCCTTGCTCTACTTCCGCACTTATCGGCATCGCCACGGTGCCTGATCCCTCCATTTTGTTCGAGAGGAAACCACCATGACTTCCTGGCAACTCACCCGCCTCATCGCGGGTACCTTCATCCTCCTGTCACTGGCCTTGGGCGCGCAGGGCAGCCCCCTGTTCCAGAGTTCGATGTGGCTGTGGTTCACCGCGTTCGTCGGCATCAACCTGCTGCAAAGCGGTCTCACGCGCTGGTGTCTGATGGAACGCATCCTGCGCAAGCTGGGCTTGCGTGCCTCTGATTGAACGCAAGGAGCACCCCATGCACATCGTCTGCCCTCAATGTGGCGCCACCAATCGCGTGCCTGCAGAACGCCTGAGCGAACACCCTGTGTGTGGCCGGTGTGGCGCCGAGGTGACCCCGGCATCGCCCGTGGCGCTGGGCGACGACCACTTGCCTGGCTACTTGGCCAAGACAGAAGCGCCCGTGCTGGTGGACTTCTGGGCTGAATGGTGTGGCCCTTGCAAAGCTTTCGCCCCGCACTTTGCTCAGGCGGCGGCCAAACGGCCCGGGGTCCGCTTTGTCAAGGTGGACAGCGACGCTTCCCCCCAATCCTCGATGCGACACCGCGTGCGCAGCATCCCCACCATTGCCCTGTTTCTCGGTGGTGAAGAGATCGCTCGCGCGTCAGGCGCGATGTCCGGGCCTCAATTGCTCCAGTGGGTGGACACACAACTGGCTTCGGCCAACAAGGGAGCTTGACCATGCGTCTTCGTCATGTGACCTTGAGTGCCAGTCTGCTGATGATCGCTTGCGGCGCGCAGGCAGGTCAGGACTTGCTGGCCGATTGGCGTGCAGCGGCTGCGCACGACCCCACTTACGCCGCAGCCCGTGCCGGACGGAACGCTGGGCTGAGCAAGTCTGATCAGGCCAAGGCTTTGTGGCTTCCCACCGTCCTGGCTGGCGCCAACTTGGGTTGGGCATCTCAGAAGACCAGTACCAGCGGCGCGAGCTTTGAAGCGCCTGGTTTTGGCACCTCGTCTGACGTGGTTTTCAAGACCAATGTGGACGGCGGCAGGGCGCAGGGTTGGAGCCTGATGCTTCAACAACCTTTGATCAATGCCGATCGCACCGCATCGTCCGGCCAGTTGGACTTGCAAGCCCAGCTGGCCGATGTCCAGTGGCACCAGTCGCAGCAAGAACTGATCCTGAGGGTGAGTAAGGCCCACTTCGACGTGCTGGCCGCTCGCGTGGCATTGCAAGCCGCGCAGAGCGAACAGGCCGCAGCCAAGCGGGCACTGGGCGAAGCGAAAGAGCGTTTCCAAACAGGTGGCGTGCCGGTCACGGCAGTCCACGATGCCCAGGCCCGCCACGACATGGTGGCAGCTCAGGTCCTTGCGTCACAAGACGCGCTGACGCTGAGCAACGCGGCCTATGTCGACATCACGGGACTGCCTGCCGAGCAGGCAGCCGATTTGCCGACCTCCTCCGATTTGGTTCAAGCGCTCGCGCCCTTGGACGAATGGCTTTCGCGCGCACAAGCGGACAGCCCCCAAGTGATTCAGGCGCGCTTGGCCGCCGATTTGGCCCGCGCCGACGTGGCGCGACACGGGGCGGTGGCTGGCGCCACCTTGGACCTGGTGGCCAGAGCCAGTGATGACCGCATCCAGGGCAGTGGTCCATATGCGAGTGGCTCAGACAACGCCAAAGGCAGTTCGGGCGCGCGCTGGGTTGGCGTTCAGCTCAATGTGCCCCTGTTCACCGGCGGCATGCGGTCCTCGCAAGAGCGCGAGTCGATCGCCCTGGCTGACAAGGCCCAGTCGCAGAGCGAGGCCGTTCGGGTCGAAGTGAACCGGCAGACCCGCGCCGCCTGGTTGGCCGTGAGCACGGGATTGGCTCGTGTGCGAGCACTGGAGCAGGCGCGTTTGTCTGCGGCCAAGCGCCTGGATGCGAGTCGCACGGGCTTTGAGGTGGGTGACCGAACGGTGCTGGACCTGCTGGATGCCGAACGCGAGTTGCAGACAGTTGATGTGACCTTGCAGCAAGCCCGCCATGCGGTGCTGCTGGGGCGATTGAACCTGGCTGCCGCTTGCGGGGGCCTGGACGAGGCCGCGCTGAGCGCCGTGAACCAATTTTTTGCAGACCAGAGGTTGCCGTGATGGGTTGACTCAGACCACTTGCCTCAACCCCAGGGCAAGTGGTCTTTCAGAGTGGGGCTGAGGAGACGGACCATGAAGCACATCGTTGTATTGGGCGCAGGAACTGGCGGCATGCCCGCTGCCTACGAATTGCGCAACAAGCTCGGCGCCGAACACCGCATCACGGTGGTCAATGCCAGTGAGACTTTTCAGTTCATTCCTTCCAATCCGTGGGTGGCTGTGGGGTGGCGCAAACGTGACGAGACGACCTTCGAGATCCGCCCCTATCTGGCGCGCAAGGGCATCGAGTTTGTCGCCCAGTCGGTCAGCCAGATCGACGCCGCAGGCAGCAAACTGACCTTCGCCAATGGGGATCAGTTGAGCTACGACTACCTGGTCATCACCACAGGGCCCAAGTTGGCCTTTGACGAGGTGGAGGGGGCCGGCCCGGCAGGCCAAACACACTCCATCTGCACCATTGACCACGCCGAGAGCACCTGGGCCCGCTACCAGCGCTTTCTGGAAGACCCGGGCCCTATCGTGATCGGCGCCATGCCCAGCGCCAGTTGCTTCGGCCCGGCCTACGAGTTCAGCTTCATCGTCAACACCGACCTGCGCCGTCGTAAGCTGCGCAATAAGGTGCCCATGACTTTTGTGACTTCGGAGCCCTATGTGGGGCACATGGGTCTGGGTGGGGTGGGGGACTCCAAGAGCATGCTGGAGTCAGAGTTCCGCAACAACGACATCAAGTGGATCACCAATGCCAAAGTGACCAAAGTCGAAGACGGTGTCATGCATGTGACCCAGCTGGATGATCACGGTCAGGTGTTCAAAGAGCATCAATTGCCATTCAAGTTCTCGATGATGATCCCGTCTTTCAAGGGCGTCGAAGCTGTGGCCAATGTCGAGGGGCTGTGTAACCCACGGGGTTTCGTGCTGATTGATGCGTACCAGCGCAGCCCCAAGTACCCCAACATCTACTCCGCCGGTGTGTGCGTGGCGATTCCGCCCGTCGAGCAGACGCCGGTGCCCACGGGGGCGCCCAAGACCGGCTACATGATCGAGACGATGGTCACGGCGATCGTCGAGAACATCGCAGCTGAGTTGGTGGGCGAAGCGCCTCACGCCAAAGGCACATGGAATGCCATCTGTCTGGCTGACATGGGTGACACAGGTGCAGCCTTTGTGGCACTGCCGCAGATCCCGCCACGAAACGTGAACTGGTTCAAGAAGGGCAAGTGGGTGCACCTGGCCAAGGTGGCCTTCGAGAAATACTTCATGCACAAGATGAAGACGGGCAACTCTGAGCCGGTGTACGAAAAGTACGTTTTGAAGGCCTTGGGGATCGAGAGCCTGGAAAAGTGAGGGGGTGCCTGCTGCCAACCTTGACGGACACGGTCATTTGCTATGTGCGAGACGTGTTCGTCATGCGCGAGAACTCTTCGAAAGCCTCAATCGCATGGGCGGCGTACATCAGCGATGGCCCGCCGCCCATGTAGGTGGTGACGCCCAGTACTTCGTCAATCTCTTGCCGGGAAGCGCCCAGCTGAACCAATGTCTTGGCATGAAATCCAATGCAAGGATCACAGCGTGAGGCCACGCTGAGTGCCAGCGCGATCAACTCTTTGGTCTTGGCATCCAGCGTGCCATTGGCTGTTGCGGCGCGCCCCAACTCACTGAAGGCCTTCATCACCTCAGGCGTGCTGACCCGCAAGGTGGCCAGATTGCTCGAAACCGACTTCGTCAAGTCACGATAGGTGTCGCTTGCTTCTGTCATGGTGCCACCATCTTGCTATGTTGCAGCCCATTCATTGCTCGGTTGTGTGTGGGCTGACTTGCAGTTGTGTTCATTTTGGCAACCCTGCGCAGGGGTCACGACGAGGCATCTGCAAAGCCTTGCCGCCGCGCTCTTTGGCGCGCGCAGTCATTTCTTCGTGATGCTGCGCCACGTAGGCCTTGCACTCGTCCTGGGTCTTCATCGCGCGCATGTGCTCTCGATGCTGTGTACGCTCTTGCGTTGTCATCAAGGACCAGCCCGGTGTGTTGTCGGCCCCCCAGCGCCTCGCCTGACGATTGCCGCCAGGGCCCATGCCCGCACCTGGGCCCATCCCGGGTCCACTGGCCGCAGGCCCTGCGCCCATCGCGCCGGAGGCTGGGCTCGCTCCTGCCTTGCCTCCCATCTGGGCGAAGGCACATCCCGCGGACAGAGCGATCACAGACGTGAGAACCACCAGTCGAATTTGCTTCATTTTGAACGCCCCATTCCCATTAGAAAAGTGCACAAGATAAGCCTTTGGCACTGCGGTGTCTGTGCGTTAGCGCAAAGAGTTCAAGGGGGCGGGCGGCCGATGGACCGAGGCATGAGGGTCACAAGGGCAGATCGGCGTGGGGGGGCAGGTTTGCTGGCCTGTTGCAATGTGATCAATCAGAGGAGCCGAGCGCTTTGAGCTTGCGGTACAGCGAGCGGGGGCTGATGCCCAGTTTGGCCGCGAGTTCTGCCCTGCTGCCTTGATGGTGCTGCAGGTGGGCCAGCAACACCTCGTTTTCAACTTCGCGCAGCGAGCGGCCTTCACCCGACGCGACTGGGCTAGCGAGAGTGGCCGAGGTAAGAGCTACGCTCGGCGGCATGCGCGCGGACCGGGCGCCTCTTGCGTCGGTGTTCAGTGATCTTTCAATGTGATGGAGGCCCACCACGTCGCCATCGCAGAGCAAGGTGGCACGTTCCAACACATTGCGCAACTCGCGGATGTTGCCAGGGAAAGTGTACGCAGCCAGTCGGATCAGCGCCTGCGCAGACAAGCGCAGCGTGCGGCCATGGGCCACCCGTGCGAGCAGGGCATTGGCGAGCAAGGGAATGTCATCGGCGCGCTCCCTCAATGGGGGCAGGCCGATGGGAAAAGTGCTCAACCGGTAGTAGAGGTCCTCCCTGAATTGGCCTGAGGCCACCATGGCTTGCAGGTCCCGGTGCGTGGCCGCGATCACGCGAATGTCGCTGCGTCTCAGCTCCGTGCTGCCCACCCGTCGGTAGGTGCCACTCTCCAGCAGACGAAGCAACTTGACTTGCATGCTCAGTGGGATGTCGCCGACCTCATCCAGGAAGAGGGTGCCGCCGCTGGCAGCCTCCACCAGGCCAGCTTTGGCCGTGTTGGCCCCCGTGAAGGCGCCCCTCTCGTGCCCGAAGAGCTCGCTTTCAAACAGTGTTTCTGTCAGGCTGGCGCACTCCACCACGACCAGTGGCGACTGAGACCGCTTGCTGGCCTCATGCACGGCCCTGGCCACCAACTCCTTGCCCGTTCCTGACTCGCCCAAAAGCAGCACGGTGGCGGTGGAGGGCCCTACGCGGGTGGCCAGCTCCAGCATGTCCCGAAAGGCCACAGAGCGCCCCACCAGCCCCTCTGAAACCGGTGTGCCCTTCGCTACGTTCAACGCTTCCATCTTCTCGATGAAGTAAACCTGCTGGCCATCGGCATTGCTCAGCGGCACGAGTTCGATGTTGACGTAGGCCTCGCCCTTTGGTGTGTGGTGCAGGTGAAGGACCCGTTCTCGCTGGCCAGAAGCCTTGGCCAAGGACATCGGGCAGCTTTCACCACATTGATCGCAAGGTGCGTGGAAGTGGTGTGAGACCTCGTAGCACGTGCGGCCGATCACCGAAGTCTGTGTTCCGAACTGCTTGAGGTAAGCGCCATTGGCGGCCAGGATGCGGTACCGGTCATCGAACAGGATGTGGGGCTCTGGCAGTGACTCCAGGTAGGACTTCAGCTCGGGCAGGGCGCTTGACATAGAGGCCTCGATGGTGGTGTGCCATTTTGGCGCTAATGCCATATTGGCGCAACAAAGGCTGCCAAGTTGGCGCTACTGTGTTTGATTGAAAACATAAGTATTTGATTTTATTGATGTTATTTGGCGATTGCATGTTGGCATGAAACGTGTGAATACTGAGCCATGACCCAAGATGAACGACGCCTGTTGCGCCAGCTCGTCACCGCCGTGCTGATCAAGCTGGTGGTGCTGGTGGTGCTGTGGTGGGCATTCGTTCGCGATGCCCGTGTGAGCGTGGACACCGATCGTGTGGCTGCCCAACTTGGCGGTCAGACCATTTCTCAAGGAGCTTCCAAGTGATTTCAGAACAACTCGTTGACCTCTCGCGGCTGCAGTTCGCCGCGACGGCGATGTACCACTTTCTTTTTGTGCCCTTGACGCTGGGCATGGTGTGGCTGCTGGTGATCATGGAGAGCGTCTACGTGATGACCGGCAAGGTGGTCTGGAAGGACATGACCCGCTTTTGGGGCAAGCTCTTCGGCATCAACTTTGCATTGGGCGTGACCACCGGCATCACCCTTGAATTCCAGTTCGGCACCAACTGGGCCTATTACTCGCACTACGTGGGCGACATCTTTGGCGCGCCGCTGGCCATTGAGGGCCTGATGGCCTTCTTCCTCGAATCCACCTTCATCGGGCTGTTTTTCTTTGGTTGGGATCGCCTCAGTCGCACACAGCATTTGATGGTGTCGCTGCTCATGGCGGTGGGCACCAACCTGTCTGCTCTGTGGATCCTGATCGCCAACGGCTGGATGCAAAACCCGGTGGGTGCCGAGTTCAGCTACCAGACCATGCGCATGGAGATGGTGGACTTCTGGGCCGTGGTCTTCAACCCTGACGCGCAGGCCAAGTTCGTGCACACCGTGTCGGCGGGCTATGTGACCGGCGCCATGTTCGTGCTGTCCATCTCCAGCTGGTATCTGCTCAGGGGCCGCGACATCGAGTTTGCCAAGCGCAGCTTCCGCGTGGCGTCGGCCTTTGGTCTGGCTTCGGTGCTCAGCGTGATCGTGCTGGGCGACGAGTCGGGCTACACCGTGGGTGAGGCCCAACAAACCAAGATGGCCGCGCTGGAAGCCATGTGGGAGACCAAGCCCGCACCCGCCCCCCTGACCCTGGTCGCGAGCATCAATGAGACCGCGCAGAAGAACGACTGGGAGATCGAGGTCCCCTGGCTCATGGGGCTGATTGGCACGCGCTCGATCAGCAAGGAGATCCCTGGCATCCATGAGATCAAGGCCAAGAACCGCGACCGCATCATCCGCGGTATCGTGGCGGTCAATGCCCTGGAAACCTTGCGCAAGCACCGCGACGACACCGTGGCGCGTGACACGCTGGCCCAATATCAGGCCGATCTGGGTTTTGGCTTGCTGCTCAAGAAGTACGTGGTGGACGTCAATCAGGCCACGCCTGAGATGATCCAGAAGGCCGTGGACAGCACTGTGCCCCGCGTGACGCCGATGTTCTGGGCCTTCCGCGCCATGGTCGGCCTGGGCTTTGCGATGCTGGTTCTGTTTGCCCTGGCTTTCTGGAGCACGCTCAAGTCGGCTTGTGCCAAAAAGCCCTGGCTGCTCAAGGCGGCCCTGTGGATGCTGCCTGCCCCCTGGATTGCCTGTGAGCTGGGCTGGTTCGTGGCGGAGTATGGCCGCCAACCCTGGACCATCTATGGCGTCTTGCCCACCCACCTGAGTGTGTCCACGCTGAGCGTCAACAGCCTGTATGGCTCGCTGGCAGGCTTCATCGGGTTCTACACCGTCTTGCTGGTCGTCGAGATGTACCTCATGGTCAAGTTCGCTCGCATGGGTCCCGGCAGCCTGGGCACTGGACGGTACGACCACGAGGCAATTCACACCCCTGCGCACGCCTGAGCCAGCCACACAAGGAGATCATCATGTTGGACTACCCAACCCTCAAAATTATCTGGTGGCTGCTGGTGGGCGTGCTGCTCGTCGGCTTTGCCATCATGGACGGCCACGACATGGGCGTGGGCACCTTGCTGCCCTTTGTCGGCAAGAGCGACCTTGAACGCCGCGTGGTCATCAATACCGTGGGGCCTCATTGGGACGGCAACCAGGTCTGGTTCATCACGGGTGGCGGCGCCATCTTTGCCGCGTGGCCGCTGGTGTACGCCACGGCATTCAGTGGGTTCTACTGGGCCATGCTGGCTGTGCTGTGGGCCCTGTTCTTTCGGCCGGTGGGCTTTGACTACCGCAGCAAGATCCACAACGCCACCTGGCGCAGCACCTGGGATTGGGGGCTGTTCGTGGGCGGCGCTGTGCCTCCACTGATCTTTGGTGTGGCATTTGGCAACTTGCTGCAAGGCGTGCCGTTCCAGTTCGACGACTACATGATCTCGACCTACACCGGCAGTTTCTGGCAACTGCTCAACCCATTCGCCTTGCTGACGGGTGTGGTGAGCAGCGCCATGATCACGATGCATGGGGGCGCTTACCTGGCGCACCGCACAGAGGGTGTCATTCAGGCCCGTGCCATCAAGGGGGCGGTGGGTGCCGCCGTGCTCATGGTGCTGGCGTTTGTGGGGGCAGGCGTGTGGCTGCAGAGCATCGATGGTTATCGCATCAGCTCGGCGGTCAACATGAGTGCCTTGCCCGACCCCTTGAGCAAGACCGTGGTGCGCGAAGCGGGCGCCTGGATGGCCAACTATGCGCGTGAGCCTCGCATGTGGGCTTTGCCCATCCTCGGGGTGGCCGGTGCCTTGGCCGCAGCGGCACTCTTGTTGGCGCGCCGCACCTTGATCGCCTTCGTGGCTTCGGCCCTGGCCATCGTGGGCGTGATCGGGACGGCTGGTGCCAGCATGTTCCCATTCGTCATGCCCTCCAGCAGCATGCCCAACGCCAGCTTGACGGTCTGGGACAGTGTGTCCAGCCACCTCACCCTGGGCATCATGTTCTGGGCCACCTTGATCTTCATGCCACTGATCCTGTTCTACACCTCCTGGGCTTACCGCGTGATGCGCGGCAAGGTCACGGTCGCGCAGATCCAGGCCAACGAACACACGGCTTACTGAGCCAAAGGAGCAACACCATGTGGTATTTCGCTTGGATTTTGGGCGTCGGCTTTGCCGTGTTGTTGGCCATCCTCAACGCCATGTGGGGCGAAAGTGAAGAGGCGAGGGCCAAGAGCCATCGGGAAGAGCAATGAGCGAGGCTACGCACGCTGCAGACCATCCCAGCAGCACACCCACGCCCATGCACTTTCCCAGCTTGCTGGCGGCCCTTGCCATCATGTTGGTGGGCACGGTGTACCCGCCCGTGATGGCCAACGCGGCAGGCCATGCCGATCACGGACTGGCCTCTGCCTTGTTCATGGCCATGGCAGCTGGGTTTGTCCGTGGCGTGGGTTTTGTGCCTCGCCACTGGGTCTGGCGGGTGCTGTTTTCGGGTTGGGCATGTGCCACCTCCTTGTTTGCAGCGGCTTGGTTGAAGTGGCTGCATTGAAGCGAGTCGATCATGTACTTTCGAATCCTTGGCGACGAGCCTGGTGGCGTGGTGAGTTTTCTGTTGGCCGACCTCGATGCCCAGGAGGCGCTGATCATTGATCCCATGGCCCACGATGTGGCCGTCATCCAGGCTTTGCTGGCCGAGCATCACCTCAAGCTGCGGGCCATCTTGTTGACCCATCGGCACGAAGAAGATGCCATGGCCCAGCAGGGTCTTTCGGCGGCCTTGGACACGCCATGCCATTGGGGTGACCAACTGGCAGATGGCGCCTTGATCGACTTTGGGGATGAGCACGTCCGTGTCCTGGCCACGCCGGGGCACACCGACCATTGCCGCAGCTTCCTGTGGCGTGATCGCTTGTTTTGCGGCGGTTTGCTGACCGCCGACGCATGTCATCGGCGGCCAACTGTGGTTGAGCCGCAGGCCATGTGGGACAACGTGATGCGCAAGGTGTTCACCTTGCCGCCAGAGACCCTCTTGTTCAGCGCTCACGCGGGCACGGCGGGAGCGGTCAGCAATGTCATGACGCAAAAGCGGCGTCACCCGTGGTTCGAAGGCCGCAGCCGGGACGACTTTCTCAGCCTGGTCGCAGCTCACACCACCTCAGCCAATTGAAAGCCACCGGCACCATGACACATCACACCACGGCAGCAGAGAGCGTGTACGCCCGGCTGGGCGGGGAAGACGGCATCAGATCCCTGGTGGGTCGCTTCTACGCCTTGATGGACGAGCTACCTGAGGCCCATACCGTCCGTGGTCTGCACCCTGAAAGCCTCACGGGAAGCGCGGACAGCCTGTTCATGTTCTTGTCCGGTTGGTTCGGTGGTCCGCCCTTGTTTGCCTCGGCGAGAGGGCATCCTCGTCTGCGGATGCGCCACGCACCTTATGCGATCGGCCCCATCGAGCGCGACGAGTGGTTGCTGTGCATGCGGCAGGCCTTGGTCGAACAGGTGCCAGATGAGCTCCTGCGCGAGGCGATTTGGCAAGCATTTGTGGGAATGGCCGACCATTTGGTCAACACTGCAGGCGGGACGCCTTGCGCCCATGCGCAAACTGAGACCCAACACCAAAACCAAACTGTTTCCCAGCTCAACCAGGAAGCAACACAGACATGACCCCTTCAACTGCCGCGCCTACGTTGGTGAACAACGAACTGTCCGTCATGACCGGCATGCTGGCGCTGGAGCGCGTGCGTGACATCCTGGAGTTGGGTTGCGGAAATGCCAGTCTCGCGCACGATGCGCTTGCGGCTTACCCCTCTTGCCGCTACACCGGCATGGAGGTTGACGAGCGTCAGCACGCACTCAATATGGTGGCGCCTCCGGATGGCATGACCTTCCTGGCCGGTGGCGCCCAGGCCATCGCTTTGCCATCGCGAAGCTGTGACTTGGTGATCATGCTCAAGTCACTTCACCATGTGCCTCAGCCAGAGATGGACCAGGCCTTGAAGGAAGTCGCCAGGGTGTTGCGACCTGGTGGCCACTTCTACGTGTCAGAACCAGTCTTTGCCGGCGCGCTCAACGAGATCGTGCGTCTGTACAACGATGAGCAGGTGGTGCGAGCCGCGGCTCAGGCTGCGCTTGACCGGGCCTTGTCCAATCAAGGGTCAACCTGGTCTCAGGTGGCTGAGCGTCATTTCGCGATGCCTGTTCACTTTGAAGACTTCAACGACTTCGAGCGACGCATGATGCGTCCGACCTATGCCGATCATCGCCTTGATGATGCCAAGATCGAAGCTGTCAGGGGGGCCTTCAACCCTCATTGCGGATCGGACGGCGCGGACTTCACTCGCCCCATGCACGTGCGTCTGTTGCAGTTGGCGGGCTGAATCGTCCATGTGGTGGCAACTGATCGCCCTTTGTCTGCTGATTTGTTTGCTCACCCTGACGCTGCCGACCGTCGCGCATCGCTGCCTGCTTCGGAGCTTGCAGCCCAAGCGCGTTCCCCATGGGCGGCAGCCTGTGGAGTTGGGTATTCCCTTTAAGTCCATTCAGTCCGTTGTCTTGAAGGGGCCGGATGACGCTGACCTGTTTGCATGGTTCATCCAACCTGACTCCGCTTCGCTGGCTCCCGTGCCTGCGGTGTTGATCATGCATGGGTGGGGCTGCAATGCCAGCGACATGTTGCCTGCCGCCCCCGCCCTGCGTGATGCAGGGATGGCCGTTTTGGTGATGGATGCGCGATGTCATGGCCTGAGCGACGGTGCAGCATTCACCTCCTTGCCTCGCTTCGCCGAGGACATCGATGCGGGGTTGAGCTGGCTTGCCAAGCAAAGCGATGTTGACCCGGATCGCTTGGCTGTGATGGGACACTCGGTCGGCGCCGGTGCGGCCTTGTTGTGTGCCAGTCGCAGGCGTGACGTCCGTGCGGTGATCAGCCTCAGCGCGTTCGCGCACCCTCAGGAGGTGATGCAGCGCTGGCTGACAGACCACCACATTCCCATGCCATTGCTGGGCCAATGGATCTTGCGTCATGTTCAACAGGTAGTTGGGGCGCAGTTTGACGTCATTGCACCCGTCTCGACCGTATCGAAAATCCGATGCCCGATCATGATCGTCCATGGGGTTCAGGATGAAACCGTGCCTGTGCAGGACGCGCACCGCATCCTACGAGCAAGCGGCCAGTCAGCAGACAGTCTGATGCTGGTACCTGGTGGGCACGATTTGACCGAGTCATTGGAGGATGGGCATTTGCAGAGCGCTATCCATTTCATGGAAAACGCCTTCCTCCCTGGTGCGCCCATCGTTGATTGACCATCAGGCTTTTGCTGAGGGCCACACGGTGCAGCCCTCATTGCATCGCAGCTCAACTCACTTCATGAACACGGTTTTACCGTCAGCACCCTTGATGGTTTGCCATTGTTTGTGAATCAAGGCCTTCACTGAGGTCGGCATCGGCACGTAGTCCAGCTTGGACGCCATCGCGTCTCCGTTGCTGTAGGCCCAATCGAAGAACTTCAGCGTGGCGCCGGCCTGAGCAGGCTTGTCTTGCACCTTATGCATCAGGATGAACGTGGCGCCTGTGAGTGGCCAGGCGTTGGCGCCAGGCTGGTTGGTCAGGATCTGGTAAAACGATTTGGACCAATCGGCACCTGCTGCGGCGGCTTTGAAGCTGTCGTCATCGGGTTGAACGAATCGCCCCTCTTGATTCGCCATCTGCACATGGGACATTTTGTTTTGCTTGGCATACGCTGACTCGACGTACCCGATCGAATTGTCTAGGCGCTGCACGAATGCGGAGACGCCTTCGTTGCCTTTGCCACCCGTGCCCAAAGGCCAGTTGACGGCGGTGTTCTCGCCCACTTTGGCCTTCCATTCCGGGCTGACCTTGGAGAGGTAGTTGGTGAAGATGAAGGTGGTGCCCGAGCCATCTGCACGGCGCACAGCGGCGATGGGCGCATCAGGCAAAGCCACATCGCGGTTCAGTGCTTTCAGTGCTGCATCGTTCCAGCGCGTGATCTTGCCCAGGTAGATGTCGGCCAGCAGGGGCCCGGTCAACTTCATCTGACCAGGCTTGACGCCCTTGATGTTGACCACGGGTACCACGCCACCGATGACCGTGGGGAACTGCAGCAGGCCATCCTTGTTCAGGTCATCGTCCGTCAGCGGCATGTCTGAGGCACCAAAGTCCACCGTCTTGCCTTTGATCTGCTTGATGCCGGCGCCGGAGCCCACCGACTGGTAGTTCACCTGCATCTGGGTGGCCTTTTGGTAGTCGCCAGCCCACTTGCTGTAGATCGGTGCTGGAAAAGACGCACCAGCACCGGTGATGTTCTGCGCAAAGGCCATTGGCAAGGTTACACACATGGCAATGGCTGTGGCGGCACGGATGGAGGTTGATTTGATCATGAGGAAAAATTTGGGTAAAGGTTTCTCGATGATGATCCCGAGTTGTGACGCCGGTATGTCAAAGGTGGGTGATCGCTTCGCGCAACGGTGCCCATGCAAGATCTACCCGCCTCACCGACGCACCTGCCTCACTGCTTGTTGCCGTGCACGAAATCAGTTCGGCGGTTTTGCGACCAGCAGGACTCATCGGGGCATGTCGCCTTGGGCTTTTCCTTGCCAAAGCTGATGGCCTCGATGCGGTCGTCAGGGGCGCCCAGCAAGAGCAGCGCCTTGCGCACGGCATCAGCACGCTTTTGACCCAAGGCCATGTTGTATTCGGTGCCGCCACGTTCGTCCGAGTTGCCCTGCAACACCAGGCGATCCGTGGGCTGTGACTTCAGGAAGGTCGCTTGCTGCTGGAGCATGTCGGTGTAGGTGGGCTTGACGGTGTAATCATCAAAGTCGAACAGCACGCTTTTTGCGTTCAAGTCGATCGTTTGCTGGCGCAGTTGTGCAGCTTTGCGCTGGGCATCCAACTGGGCTTGATTGACGGAGCTGGCTTGTGCCCCACTGGTGTTTGCCTTCGACATGTCCTTGGCCATGATCGGTGCAGAAGCCGATGGCGCTTGCGCCTTCATGGGCGGCGTGCTGCTGCAAGCAGCCAGCAGGGTCACAAGAGAGGCCGTCGCAATGAGAGAAAGTCGCATGGTTTTCCTTTGAATCCAGTTCACGCTCTGTCGATCAGAAATGTCGAAATGGCCTCCGGGTCATCGGAGATTTCGCACGTGTTGTGCCTTGTGGCCTCTGTGGCCTCAATGCGCGTTGCACGTGCTTGGCCCGAAGGCTTGCCCAGTGAGCCGATTGCCCATTGTGAAGATCAATACTTAGATGAGTCTTAATGGTGATGGCGAGCAAAGCACCTCAGCGCAGCCCAGGTTGACCTTTGCCGGCCCATCGCCACAGCACGGCGCCTGCCAACAACATGGGCACACACAGCCACTGCCCCATGCTCAGACCCAAGCCGAGCAAGCCGAGCAAGCCGAGGAAGTTGTCGGGCTCGCGCGTGAACTCCACGGCGAACCTCGCCAGGCCATAGCCCATGAGAAAGGCAGCCGACACTTGCCCCCGTCGCCTGGGTCTGCTTGAAAACAACCACAGCAGGGCAAACAACATCAAGCCCTCCAGAGCCAATTCGTAGAGTTGCGATGGGTGTCGAGCCAAGCCATCATGGGCTTGTGGGAAGACCATGGCCCACGGTGCCAATGGACTGGTCTCGCGCCCCCACAGTTCACCGTTGATGAAGTTGCCCAGTCGGCCTGCAGCCAGGCCAAGTGGCACGAGGGGGGCCACAAAGTCAGTGAGGGTCAGGAAAGTGATGTGGCGGCGGAGGGCAAAAAGCCACAAGGACAGCATCACACCGAGGAGCCCGCCGTGAAAGGACATGCCACCCTCCCAGACCTTGAAGATGTCCAGTGGGTGGCTGGCGTAGTCCAATGGCTTGTAAAACAGCACATAGCCAAGGCGACCGCCCAGCACCACGCCGACGACGCCGTGAAACAGCAGGTCTTCCAACTCGGATGTGGACAGGGGGCTTTGACCACGCCGTATGCGCAGTCGCCCTAGGGCGATGAACATCGCAAACCCTGCGAGGTACATCAGGCCATACCAGTGCACGCTGACAGGGCCCAGTTGCAGCGCAATCGGGTCGAATTCGGGGTGGATCAGCACAGCGCTCGCCCCTGGATCATTTGAAGAGTTTGCGAGCATGCTGCCATGCCCGCTTGAGCATGCCAGCTTGTTCAACCGATGCCATGGCGATCAAGGGCTGCTCAGCCAGGGGGGTGCCATCCAGCGTCGCCGTGACTTTACCCAACACGGCGCCCCTGGTGATCGGCGCAGAGATGGTGGGCGACAACGCCACCTTGGTTTGTACATGCCCGGCCTTGCCGCGCGGAATCACCGCTGCCCAATCGCTGGGTAAGCCAGCCTGGACGGTGTCGACCTGACCAAATTCGATGGCGACTGTGGCGATGGGTGCACCAGACTTGGCCAGCGTGACCTTTTCGAAGGCGTTGAAGCCCCAGTTGAACAGGGTGCGTGTCTGGTCGGCCCGTGCTTGCATGCTGCTGGCGCCCATGAGGACCGAGATCAAGCGCATGTTGTCGCGTTTGGCTGAGGCTGTCAGGCAATAGCCGGCTTCGTTCGTGTGGCCGGTCTTGAGACCGTCCACGGTGGAGTCGGTGTACAGCAGGGCATTGCGGTTGCCCTGCTTGATGCCGTTGTATTTGAACTCCCGCTCCGCGTAGATCGGGTAGTAGGCCGCGCTGTCCCTGATGATCGCTCTGGCAAGCAAGGCCAGATCATGGGCAGATGACCGGTGATCCGAAGCCGGAAGCCCTGTGGGGTTGGCGAAGTGCGTATGTGTCATGCCCAGGCGTTTGGCCTGATCGTTCATCTGTTGGGCAAAAGCAGCCTCGGAGCCTGCAAGGTGCTCTGCAATGGCCTTGGAGGCATCGTTGCCAGATTGGACGATGATGCCCCTCAGGATGTCCATCACCGAGGCTTGTCCGTTGAGGGGCAGGTACATGCACGATTCCGTGCTGGAGCCATGGCACCAGGCGTTCAGGCTGACGTGCACCTGGTCCGTGGGCTTGAGTCGCCCCGATTTGAGTGCCTGCTCCACGATGTAGCTGGTCATCATTTTGGTGAGCGATGCCGGCGGCAGGGCTTGCTCGGCATTGGATTCGGACAGGATCTGACCGGAGTCGTAGTCCATCAGCACGTAGGCCTTGTTGTCCATTTGTGGGGCGGAGATGGCCGCCCCGCTGGCTGTCGCCGAGACGAGTGACGTCATGCCAACTGCGCAAAGCAAAGTGGCGGCGCAGCTGTGAAGGTGGGAGGGTTTCATGTTGTTTTGAAAGTCACTTGAACGCGCAGACCACCCAGGCGAGGGGATTGATCGATGGCCACCGTCGCGCCATGCACATCGGCGATTGCCTTGACGATCGCCAGACCCAAGCCACTGCCTTCCGCGCCGGTGCCATGTAAACGAAAGAAGCGATCGAGTACCCGGTCACGGTCTGCGGCAGGGATGCCTGGGCCACTGTCCTCCACAGACAGCACGGTAGCCTCTGCAGTCGCCAGCACGTCCAGATCGACGGTGCCGCCTGTTGGTGTGTATTTGATGCCGTTGTCCAGCAGGTTGCGAACGAGGATGCGCAGCGCATCGGGATTGCCTGTGACCATGGACAGGCTGGCTCGATGGACGCCCAGGTCAATCTGGCGCGCCTGTGCCACAAGCAGGATGTCGGTCAGGGCGAGGAGTCCAACCTGTGCCAAGTCGATGTGCTGCAAGGCCAGGCCGGCGGTGGCGCTGGCCTCTTGTCGGGCGAGGACCAGCAGTTGATCGACCAGATGGCCTGCGCGCTCGATGCCCGAAGCCAGCCTCTTCACAGCAACTTTGCGGGTGTCTTCATCCGAGGCGCGCTGTAGTCCTTGGACCTGGATCTTGAGCGCCGTCAGCGGGGAGCGCAGTTCGTGCGCCGCGTCTGCCACGAAGCTCTTTTGCGCCTCAAATGCCTGCCTGACGCGCTCCAGCAGGAGGTTGAGGTCATCGATCAAGGGGCGGACTTCTTCAGGCAAGCCGACCTCACTCACGGGCGACAAATCATCGGCCCGCCGCGAAGCCATTTGGGAGCGCACATTGGCCACAGGCGCCAGAGACCGGTTCACGACCCAGGCCACCAACAGCATCAACAAGGGGGCCGCCAACATGCTGGGGCCGACGGCACGCCATGCCAGGGTGCTGGCCATGTCACGGCGCGCAGCCATGTCCTGGGCCACCTGAATGGTCTCTTTGGGTGTGGTGAGTGAAAACACCCTGTACGTGCGCGCATCTAGCGTTTTGACATCAGAAAACCCTGGCGCTGCTGGTTTGCGCAGGGTGCGGTGCGCCGCCGACTGAAAAATCGGTACCCCTTTGGCGTTCCACATCTGCACCACGAAATCTTCGTTGGCCCGGTCAGAGCTGAATTCGTTGTTGGGTTCCGCATTGACCAGGGGCACGCCCGAGCGAAGCGACATCGCCATTTTCTGCATGTGGCTGTCAAAGATCACGTCAGCTTGAGACAGCGCGGTTGTGTAAGCGGTCACGGCCTGGATCAAGGTGGACACGGTGATGGCGGCCAGCAACAAACCCAGCAGACGGTTGCGCAGGGAGTGAGACGTGCGGTGCCTCATGCTTTGGGCACCATGTAGCCCACACCGCGCACGTTTTGGATCAAGCTGGCCCCCAGCTTCTTTCTCAAGCCGTGGATATAGACCTCCACGGCATTGCTCATCACGCCGTCTTCCCAACCAAAGATTTTTTCTTCCAGCTGTGATCGCGACAACACCGCGCCCGGCCTGGCGAGCAAGGGCTCCAACACGGCCCACTCTCTGGAGGACAGGACGACGGCTTGGCCCTCAACCGTGACTTCTCGCGTGGCAGGGTCGATGGTGACCCCCATGTGCTCATAGCGGGGTTCTGCGCGCCCACAAGCGCGCCGAAGCAAGGCCCTCACACGAGCCAACAACTCGCCCAGGTCGTAGGGCTTGAGCATGTAGTCGTCGGCACCAGCATCCAGGCCGGCGATGCGTTGCTCGACGGCGTCCCTGGCCGTGGTGATCAAGACGGGCGTGCGCCGTTTGCCCGCGCGCATGGATCGCAGCACGTCGATGCCATCTTTGCCGGGCAGGCCGAGGTCGAGCAAGACGAGGTCATAGGCCTCGGTTCGAAGCAGCGAGTCGGCCATCAGACCATCTTTGACCCAGTCGACGGCGTAGTGCTCAGCGCGGAGGATGTCCTGCACGGACTCCCCGATCATGTGGTCGTCTTCTACCAAGAGCAGTCTCATGTCCGGTCTCTGATTCGGTTTTCCCAGGCCGCGCAAGCGGATATGCAGCATCAATGCATGCGAACCGCATGCCCAAATCGCCACTATGCATGGTGGCACTTAGGTGAAACTTAATGGTCGACCGCCATGGCAAGTCTCAAGCAATCTGCAGGCGCGCGAACACACGCAGCTTGACCTGGTCCAGCACCAGGCCAAACGCAACCGCAGCGGCCAAGGTGCCTGTCACGACGCCGGATGACAAGGGCGCCATGGCAATGCCGCTCAGGACCAAGGTGGCCGCAATCGCGAGATCTGCGCATGTCGATGCCACCAGCCAGGTGCTGGGCCGAGATTGCCAAAGGCGTGAGCGTTCACGCACCGAATAGATCGTTGACTGACTGCCAAAAATCAGGGTCAGGAACGCCAGACTGGAGAGCGCGCCCTCGTCAAGCTTCAAGCTGAAGTGACCAAAAGCCAGCACCGCAGAGCAAAAGGCCAGCAGGCACAGCCCGAGCAGCACACCTGCGATCGTCAGGTGGCCGATGTGCCAGGCATTGGGCAGTGCAGAGGGGCGCACGTTGTCCGTGGTCAATGACATCGCGAGGAAGTCGCCCGTGATCATGACGATGACCATCTGCATGGGCGTGAGGACCGCGTGTCCAGTCATCAGCAGGCCGATGATCAGGAAAAGAACCGTGACGACTTTCTTGATGATGGAGTTCAGGGTGTAGGTGAGGATGCGCTGGAAGATCAATCGGCCTTGCTTGACGGCGGCCACGATGCCGGCTAGGCCGGGTTCGACCAGCACCATGCCTGCTGCCGACTTGGCCACGTCAGTGGCCGTCGAGACGGCAATGCCGATTTGTGCCTGGCGCAACGCCGGTGCGTCGTTGGCCCCATCACCGCACATGCCGACTGTGTGCCCGGTATGTTGGAATGCTTTGACGAGCTGGTATTTGTTCTCAGGCAGTACGCCAGCAAAGACCGCAAAGTTCTCGGGCTGTATGTCGAGGGGGATCGGCCCTGGTGGGCATGCCGGCCCCTCGATGCCCACGGCATGCGCGACGTTCAATGCCGTGGCCATGGCATCGCCTGTCACCATCACCGTTCGCACGCCCAGACCGCGCAGTTCGGTGATGAGGGCGGCCGCTTCTTGGCGTGGTGGATCGCTCAGCGCGATGAGGCCTACCAGCGTGATGCCCGCAGGCGGCCCCATGGCGACCGCCAGGACGCGCAGGCCCTGCCGAGCTAGATCTGCCGCCACAGTCGCTGCGGTGGCAGAGGGCTGCGCTTGTCCGCTTACCACGGCAAAAGCGCCTTTGATCACACGCTGAACCTCACTACTCGCTGGCAGGGTCACCGTGGCTTGAGCCATCTTGGTGGCTGGATCAAAGGGGAGGAACTGGATCAACTGCGGCAGATCGCTGGACCGCTTGCCCTGGGCAGCCTGTCGGATGACGATGTCCAGCGGATCTTGCCCACCTTCCGAGCTGGCCAGTGCGCCCAATGCCAGGACGTCGTCGGTATCGAAGCCGGCCATGGGGCGAACGGCAGCGATGCGCAGTTCATTGCGCGTCAGGGTGCCGGTCTTGTCGGCGCACAGCACGTCCATGGCTGCAGCCTCGTCAACCGCGCTCAGGCGCGTGGAAAGCACCCCCACCTTGGCCAGGGCGCTGGCGCCGAGTGCGGAAGCCAGTGTGAAGGTGGCGGGCAGCGCCACCGGGATCGACGCCAAGACGGCGGTCAGCACGAGCGCCATGACCTGGCCGGCTGGCATGTGGGTGAAGACTGCAAACATCACCAGCAAAATAATGATGACGCCATTGAAGGCAGCGAGGTTGCGCACCACACGCACCACCGCCATTTGCTGGGCGCTGACGACATGGGCATCACGGACCAGTTCTGAGGTATGCCCGAACTTGGTCCGCGCGCCGGTAGCGGTGACCACAGCCAGCGCCTCGCCACGTCGCACCAGTGCACCCGCAAACGTGGGCATGCCGGCGCCAGCTTCGGTGGGGGTGGATTCGCCAGTCAGCATAGATTGGTCCACCAAAATGGAGCCATCCAGGATGCGCACATCGGCCGCCACCACGCCGCCAAGAGTCAGTTTGACGATGTCGTCTGGGACCAAGTCGCGGGCAGGAACGGTCAACCAGTTGCCATCCCGACGCACCGAAGCCATGAGTGCCAAGTGGGACTTCAACGCTGTCAAGGTGTTGTGCGCGCGGCCTTCTTGGATCAGGCCCAGCGTGGCATTGAAGACCAGCAGGCCCGCGATGATCAGCGCTGAAGCCGTGTCTCCCTGCATGATTTGAAGCACGATCGCGACTTCCAGCATCCAGGGCACAGGGGCCCAGAACATGCGCAGCAGGCGTCGCCAAACGGAGGTGGCTGTATCAGGTATCGCGTTAGGCCCGTTCGCTTGCAAACGGCGCGCTGACTCAGCCGCGCTCAAGCCCTGGGGCGATGCAGGCTCGTGTGGTGTGCCAGGTGCCATACCCACAGCATTGCGCCCCAGTTTGTCCCAGTTGGCCATGGGGCGATCATAGGGTTGCCCCAATCTCAAGTCACGTGCGGTGGGCCACAGAGCGCTGGCGTGAGGTCAACAGGCGCAATCCCCGTAGCGCTCACAAGATGGCAAAGGCTTTCAGGCACATCAGGAGTGCCACCGATACACACAACCACGCAAAAGCTTGCTTGAGGTGGCTGGCGTGGAGCTGTCCTGCCAGACGTTGCCCAATCATCAGGGCTGCCGTGGCACCGGATGCGAATGGCACCGCCACCGACCAGTTCATGGTCCCATGCAGCGCAGCAGCAACCACACCGCTGACGGACACCAAAGCGATCACGGCGAGCGAGGTGGCCTGCACGCTTCGAATGTCGAGGTTGGTGTGGCGGGTCAGAGCCGGCACGATCACGAAGCCGCCCCCCACGCCTAGCAATCCGCTCAACAAGCCAGAGAGCGCGCCGGTCCCTGCCAGCGCCCGGGCGCAACTCGACGTCCAGACGAGGCGACCCTCAGTCTGGCTGACTTTGCAGGGCAGTTCGATTTCCGAGCCATCTGCGGAGGGCGTGGCAGCTGGCTTGATGATCCTCCAGGCGATCCAGCACATGACCCCTGCAAACGCAGCCATCAGGGGACGGTTCGGGAGGTATTGCGCCAAAATCACACCGACGGGCGCCATCAGCATGCCCATCACGCCAATGAGCATGGCTGCTCGGTAGCGAACAATGTGGTCGTGCAAGCCAATGCCTGCCCCTACCGCAGAGGCGATGCCAACGGCGGCCAGGCCAACAGGCCCCGCTTGCTGCACAGGCAATTGCAAGCCAATCACGAGCGCGGGGATGGCAAGGATGCCACCGCCTGCGCCGGTGAGGGCCAGAACCAGGCCGATCAGCGCGCCAAGTGCGGCTGCGGTCAAGGACATGTGGTGTTGCGGCTTTCGCGCTTCACTTGACCTTGCACGATGAAATGCCAAAGGGCATGTAGGCCGGGCACCAGCCGATCAAGCCTGTGGCCAAAGGCACGACGCCGATCCAGCCCCATACGCCCACCGTGCCAGTGGCCGCCAGCGCGATGAGTGCCACGCCCGCACCGATGCGGGCCATGCGGTCGATGCCGCCAACGTTCGATTTCATGAGGATGTCCTTGGGTTGATGGTGATGATGTTGGTCTCAGTTGCCGCAGCCAACCTGGCCACCGCATGCCTGAAAAAAGGCGCTGGCTCGACCGCCTGACCTGCAAAACGCCACCACAGGGTGGGGGAGGTCTGCGCAGGCCTGGCGGTAAGCCTCCACCTGGGCGGAGGTAAGCATGGGGCTGGGGACGGGAACATGCACATAGCGCAGGCCATGCGCCTTCGCCGCGGCCTCGATGTCTGCGCTCAGCGGTTGGTCTGGCCCGCCTTCACCATCGGGCCGGTTGTTGATGATGCTCTTGTAGCCTTGCTTGGCCAACACGGCCACGTCAGCGACCGAGATTTGGCCGCACACAGTGAACTCGGGGCACAAGGCGGTGGTGGGGACGCTCAAAGTCATGACTGTTTCCTTGCTTTGCGTTGAGGGGGAGTGTCTGTGGGTGGCGATGGCTGGGCAAGCGTGGCACCGCACAGACGGCTGTGTAAAACGTGCATCACGGCTTCTGCGTCTTCACTGATCAGTCGGTAGTAAATGTGTTTGCCCTGGCGCCGGGTGTCGACCAGGCCCTCGGTGCGCAGCACCGTCAACTGTTGCGACAGGGTGGGCTGACGGATACCCAAGTCTTCTTCCAACTCGCCGACGCAGAACTCGCCCTGGGCCAGACGGCACATGAGTACCAGTCGATCGGCGTTGGCCAGAACCTTGAGCAGCGCGCAAGCTTTCTCTGCGGAGACCTGCAATGCGGCAAGGTCAGGCTTGGGCAGCCGTTGGCTTGGTTGGTTGGACACTGTCGATTTCATTTTTTAGATTATGTTGACAGATATATTGTTTGTCAATAAAGTCATTGCATCAAATCAATGCCGACCCGTGCCCATCACCATGAACGCCAAGCCAGCCAGGGTTCAATCCTTCTTTGATACAGCCACCAGCACTTTCACTCACGTCGTGTTTGATGCGCCCGGAGGGCACGGCGCCGTCGTAGACCCCGTACTGGATTTCGATCCAAGCGGTGGCCGGACATCGCACACTTCAGCCGAAGCGGTGATTGCATTTGTGCGCGCGCAAGGCCTGACCATCGATTGGATCCTGGAGACGCATGCCCACGCCGATCACTTGTCTTCGGCGCCCTACATCCAGGCTCAGGTCGGTGGGCGCATCGCGATTGGTCGTGCCATCGACCGTGTACAGAAGGTGTTCAAGTCTCTTTTCAATCTGGAAGAAGGCTTCTCCACCGATGGTGCGCAGTTCGATCACCTGTTTGAAGACGGCGAGACCTTTGCGATTGGCGAGTTGCGAGCCACAGCCTGGCATGTGCCCGGCCACACGCCTGCTGACCTGGCTTATTGCATTGGCGATGCCGTGTTTGTGGGTGACACGCTGTTCCCGCCCGACGTGGGCACGGCGCGCTGTGACTTCCCCGGCGGCGATGCGCATCAGTTGTACCGATCTGTGCAGCGCATCCTGTCGCTGCCTGGAGAGACGCGTTTGTACATGTGCCATGACTATCCGCCTGTCGAGCGCCCCGTCGAGGCCATGAGCACCGTGGCGGCGCAACGAGGGCACAACATTCACATCCGAGATGGCGTGAACGAGGCGGCATTCGTGGCGCTGCGTCAGGCCAGGGACGCCACCCTGGGCATGCCCAAGTTGATCCTGCCCTCCATTCAGGTCAACGTTCGTGCCGGCCACTTGCCGCCAGCCGAGGCCAATGGCACCCGTTACCTCAAGCTTCCCATCAATGCCATCTGAGGCTGCCATGTCTGATCAAAATGTCACCGTGAACCTGACTCAGCAGCAGGACTACCAGTTCAGGATTGAGTTTGGCCACGCCGTCCCTGCCATCCTTGGGGATGAGCCAGCGCCGTTGGGACAGGGCACTGGGCCTTCACCCGTTCAATTGCTGGCTGCTGCGGTGGGCAATTGCCTGTCGGATTCCTTGCTGTTTGCCTTGCGTAAGTTCAAGCAGAACCCGGACCCTTTGCGGTGCGAGGTGGTGGCCGTGGTCGGGCGCAACCCGGAGGGGCGCGTGCGGGTGCTGTCCATGTCAGCGCGCTTGCATTTGGGCGTGGAGGCTGGCGCCTTGGCGCACCTGGACCGTGTCTTGGGGCAGTTCGAGGCCTATTGCACCGTGACGCAAAGCGTGGGGCAGGGCATCCCGATTGCCATCGAAGTCCGAGACGCCCACGGCACCTTGCTGACCCCGGTGCAAGCATGAGCTTCTGGGACCAGCAGTTTGCGGGTGATGCGTTCAAATATGGAGAGCGCCCTAATGAGTTCCTGGTGTCCCAGGCAAGCCGGTTGCATGACCACAGTCGCGTCCTGTTGCCTGGGGACGGTGAGGGCCGAAACAGCGTTTGGTTGGCCGAGCAAGGCCACGCGGTCGTGGCGCTGGACCAGTCCCAGGTGGGTCTGGACAAGGCCAGGCGATTGGCTTTGGCGCGCCACGTGCACATCGACACCGTGCAGGCGGACCTTTCTGATTGGGCACCAGGTGAATCCAACTGGGACGCTGTGGTGATGGTCTATTTGCATCTGCCACCGGCTTTGCGTAGCCGAGTGCACCTTGCCATGTGGCATAGCCTGAGACCGGGTGGGTGGTTCATCCTGGAAGCATTTCACCCCAAGCAGTTGGGCCGCAGCAGCGGTGGCCCGCAGCAGCTTGACATGCTCTACACCTTGCAAGACTTGCGCTTGGATTTGGCTGGCGTCAGCGTCAATGAACGCCATGAGGCGCTCGCTTGGGAAGGTGACGTTCAACTGGCTGAGGGCCCGGGGCACCAAGGCCTAGGGCATGTGCTGCGCTACGTGGCCCAGCGCAGGGGGTGAACGTCAAGGTGTTCAGATACCTTTGGATCGAAACCTTCCGCTCGGGCTTGATCGCCTCTTTGGTGATGATGCCCGTGGGTTTTGCATTCAAGGCACTTGGCATGCGCGTCGGGCACTACGGACCCGGGTTGGCTGAGTTGATCGTGACCAACCCGGGACCAGCGTTCCTGTTTGCGCAACACCTGTTCATCGGGTGGCTGTCGACCTTGCCTCTGGTGATCTTGATGTGGCGCCATCCCCTGTCGATGGGGAGGTTCATGTGGGGCCTGATGTACGGCGCGGGCTACTACGTGATGGTCAACTCCCTGGCCTTGCCTTTGCTGTTTCAGGATCCATTGCCTTGGACGCTAGGACGGGGCGTGATTGTTCCCAGCCTGACCGTGCATGTGGTGTTTGGCTTTGCGATCAGTCTGACGGTCAGGCAAATGCACGAGCCACAACGAAGAATGGCTTGAGTTGCTGATGTGGCGATGGGCTCAGGGGCGGGCCTGAGTCAGTTGTGCGTAAACCTCAGACGAGAGCTTTGCCAGACTGGCTCGGTCCACCTGTGCCGAGATGGCGTAGCCAAAACGATCGTCAACCCAGTAAAAGACGTTGATGGCGCCTTGCTGAGAGAACCTGAACGCCGTGTCACCGTCTGCTCTGTCCGTGACGTGGGGCTCGTCCGACACGTAAAGGGTCAGGCGATGGCCTTCACCATCTCGGTACATGAACTGGGCAACGGGCCCCTGACCACCGGGTAACAAGCGACCGCCTTCCAATGCATAGCCCATGGCTTGCAAATGGGGGGCTTTGATGGGGCGGCCCAGGCGTTTGCTCAACCATGAGATCAGGTGATCCTCGTGCGCGGCATCGACTTCAACCGGGTGTTTGACCTCAGGCGTGTACACCGCGTGGGCAATCGCGGCCTGTCGGGCAAAAGGGACAAGGCGTTCGCCGCCCGAACTCGAAGAGTGGCTTGGCCAAGTGGCTTGATTCGGTGCATCGCGGTCCTGCATGGCCTTCAGTTGCCACCCTGTGGCACCGCTGATCACCATCAAGGCCACCGCCGCTGCGATTTGTTTTACGGGCAGTGAAGTTTTGGTTGAGGCCGCGTGATGAAGTCGCGTCGGGATCGGTTCGTCCAACACGGACTGGTAATGCGCACGGATTCCCTCGTTTTGCACAAGGTAAGCGGCCACCTTGCTGGCATCCTCAGGATGAGTGAGCAAATGGGCCTGCAAGGCTTGGTGACGCTCAGCGGGCAACTGACCATCCACGAAGGCATGAAGATCGGCTTCTGTGATGGGGGCCGTGGGATTCATGGTGCATCACTCATTTGACAACCTTCAGATGCGGTTGTGAGGTTCTACCGTCCATGATGACCCGCAGGCGCTCACGCCCCCTATGAAGCCTGGACATGACAGTTCCGATGGGTATGCTCAGTGCATCGGCCGCTTCGGCGTAACTCATCTCTTCCATGGCAACCAAGAGAAGAACCTCTTTTTGTTCTGTTGGAAGCTGGTTCAAGGCCGCAGCCAGGTCCACGACGGCAAGTCGGTCACCTTGTGTGGGGGCGATCGCCACATCAGGGGTTTGGTCATCCAAGGGCACCGAATGCAGGCCCGGTTTGCGAATGGCGTCCACATGAACGTTGTGCATGATGCCAAAGAGCCATGCGCGCATGTCGTTCACGCGAGCCCAGGCAGCCGAACGGGTCCAAGCACGTTCCAGCGTGTCTTGAACCAGATCGTCTGCATCCTCCTTGTTGCCTGCCAGTGCTCGCGCGTAGCGACGAAGCCTGGGCACCCAAGTCAGCAGCGCATCTTCGCCATCCATGGTGACTGGGTTTGACGTGTGCGTTGGGGACTCATTCCTTGATGATGTGCCACACGTCTTTGACCTTGTCTCCACTGCGATCGCCTGGCTTCGCATCTGACTGGAAGGTGTACAGAGGCTTGCCCTTGTAGGCCCATTGCTTGGCGCCATCGTCTCGCGTCACGATGCTGTACGCGCCGCTTGCCTGCTCATTGTTGGCAACCATGAACGGCGGCCACAACTTGGCACAAGGCCCATTGCACACGCTCTTGCCGCTGTTGGCCGCATCCTTGTCAAAGGTATAGAGGGTCATGCCACTGGGCGTGGTCAGGACTCCCTGCGTGAGCATTGCTGGTGCCGTGGATGCGGTGGCACCGTAATGGCTGCAGCCCGAGGCAAGTGCGACCGTGACGAGCAATGAGGCGAGGGCAGTGTGCTTCAGCATGGAGACTCCAGTTCAACGGTGAAACGATTGTTGCTGACGGTGTGGTCGTAATCCGCTGTTCGATTATTCCGCGAGCAAGTAAATAAAAATGCGAAAGTGGTTCGCCAAGGCAAATCCCAGGCAGAGCCAAGGGCTCTGCCTGGGATCGTTTCAATCAAAGGGCGCTGCGGGCGCTCACATGACACGACTCAGTTCACGCCACTCTCCGTCGGGCAACTCGATCAACTTGCCTCCCAGCACTTCGAAGTCGGTGGCGCGGTCGTAGTCTTCCACCTCCTGCGAGTAATGCGTGACAGCATTGACCAGACCATAGCCGGACAGATCACCTTGTGAAATCAGGTGCCTCAGGACCCCCGAGCGTTCGCTGTCGTTCAGGGTGAAGCGTTGGGCAAGCACTTCCACAATCTTGACAGGGTCACCCAATAGTGGGATCCGCAGAGTTCTTTGCATCTTCTGCGCAGCCTGCATGAACGTTGCCTCAGACACGGCCGCCTGCACCACGTCGCGAACCTTCAGGAAGAAGGCCTTGTCGTCGGCCTGCAAGGTGTCGTCCTTGAAGACCATGATGCTTTCGTCAGATCCGAGTGCCCGCCCGACGTGGGTTTTGCGCAAGGAGCGGTCTGAAGCAATCAGGCCATTGCGGCACACCAGTCGATACAGCAAGGGCTGCACCGACAGCGTGCCTTGTCCCACCTCCGAATTGGAGATGACCACGCCAGCCTGGACGATGTCGCCAGGCGCCATTTCGACCTTCAATTGCGGTGTGATGCACTTGATGTACATCCTCGTGTCGGTGAGTTCCACCGACTCGAAGCGCACATCAGGCAACTGCTGCAGGATAGGCAGCACACTTTCGGCCAGATCGTAGTTGTCAAGGCGACGATAGCGGTCTGACAGCACGGCCCGGACGTTGCCATCCAGCGTGCGAATCATGCGGCGGTCATCGTCGCTTTGCAGCCAGGTGTTCACGTTGCGGTCCAGCAGCACCGGCTGCTCGGAGCGCATGCGCTCGAAGTACGCATAGGGAATCTTCAGTTTGTCCGCCAACTGGCGGCGCGCCAGCGGCAAAACGCCATAGGGCGTGGAGACCCCGCCTTCGCCAATGACGAGGCGGGTCTCGCCTGTGTCATCGGTGTCGTGCCTCAACAGCGACGAGGGGACCACCAGGTCCTTCTTTGATTGCAACTGGCGCTCAAGTTCATGGGCCAGGCTCACCAGGGAACGTCCGCTTCTCATATCAAGCTCCTGTTCGGGAAAGAAATGGCGGAGACGGCATGACCCACTTGCGGGGATGCACATCCCCGCCAGGGTTGATGACGGATGGGTGTTGACCCATCCACACAGGGCGCAAACTGACCACAGGCCAGGGCTGCGCCCAACTTACAAATCACTCATAAATAACGCCAGGGCTGTCTTTGCCTTGCCATGTGGCTTGGCCTGGTCTGACAGCTACCAGTGGGGATAGATGACTTACGTGGTTTGGGAGGCATGTTCCGCCTTGGCCAGCCACACATCGGCCCAGTCGGTGCCCGGGGTCTTGGGTAAGAGCACCCGCACTTGCCGAGGGCCGCTCTGGCGCTCCTGCTTCTTCAGCCGCCGAGCCAGTGCAAATGCAAACATCTGGCCGTCAAAGTCCGCGTGGGCATCGTTGTCGGCATAGATGCAGATGCTCTGCACCGAGTCGGGCAGCCACAGCTTTTCCAGGTTCCCGGCATTGAGTCCGGCCCATACGGGCTTGCCGGTGGCCAGGTGCACCGCCATGGCGGTCTCGATGCCCTCGGCAATCGCCAGTTCGTGCTCGGGCTCGAACAAGCGCACGGCTGCCCCATTGATGCCTGAGGACAGTACCTTTTTGGCTTCGCTCACATTGGCCTTGCGGCCATCCTTCAGGTACGTACGGTGCAGCGTGACGGCATGCCCATCAGCGCCCTGGATGCAAGCCAGCATGGCGGCGTATTCGGCCACTTTGCGCGACTTGCCCGAGGTCGGGTCTTTCTCGTAGTAGCCCAGCGCTGGATGCAATCGCAGCACCTTGGGGTAGTGGGCCAAGGCGAGCCGCCGATCGGACAGGTAGCGGTCTACCTCGTCACCGGGCGTCACGGGCTTGGCTTCTTCCCAGAGCCGCTTGGCCAGGGCCTTCATGCGCTCGGCCGAAGGTTCTGGGGACGCCACGTGCTGTGCAGAGGGCGAGGTGCCCACCACGCGTTCGACTTCCTTGAGTGCGGTGTTGAAATCCAGGCCCGTGACGGCCTGCAGCAGCTTGAAGCCACCTCCGGCGCCACAGGCTCTGCAGTGGTAGTTGCCTTCACCGAATTTGTCGGTGTACTGAAACCGATCCGTGCCGCCACAGAGCGGGCAGGGCTGGTTGCGCTTCTTGAGGATCTGCTCGCCAACGCCCAGGCTGCCAAGGATTTCAGTCCAGCGGCCATGGGCTCGGCGTTTGACGTCTTCAATGCGAGCTTCGTACTCGGGATTGTTCATGATGAACTCCGTGTTGATGACATGCTCTGCAGGGGATAGAGCAGCGGTCAGCCGCGAGGGCGAACCGATGGGGTGAACAGCTGCCCCGCCTGAAGTGCTTCGATCACGCTGTGCTCGGCGAACTCCCAGGGCAGTTGGTGCTGGGTGTGCAAGACCTGGCCTTTGTCGTCCAGGCGCTCGACCTTGAAACCTGCCTGGCTCCACAGCACGCGGTAGGTCAGCCAGTCGGCACCGGCGATGACAAATATGCGACCGGCCTGGCCGGTCAAGACTTCACTTTCCTTGACCAGGAACTCGATGTCCTGGGGTTCAACGACCATCAGCATGGGGATGCGGTGGCCATGGGGATAGGTTTGTTTGTGCATAGGGCACTCCATATGTGATGTCAGGGACGAGGCGAGCGATCGGAACTCGGCCCTGTTTGGGTATGACGGATCAGGTGAACAGGTCGCCCTGCTCGGACATCTGCCTGAGCTGTTCATTGATCCATTGCGGGTTCTTGGCCAGCCGCGTCTCAACCCACTGGGGGTTGTTGGCGATGGCATCGCGAACCCATTGCGGGTATCGGGCAAGCGAGTCAGACAACCAGACCTTGAGCTTGTTGCGGATGTGGTCGCGGATGTCTTGCGCATCCACGAGGCCGCAATAGGCAATCGGTGAAAGCGGGCTGCAGCCCACCACGCGCAGGCAGTTCACGAACGAGAAGGGCTGTTGGTCCTTGTCCCGCTCGGTGAACACCCAGCGCAGGGTGTCGAATTTGTCTTCCAACGGCGTGGCCGGGTCAGACAACTGGTTGATCTCCTGCAGCAAGCGCCAGTGCAGGAAGACGATGTCTTCCTCGCTCCATTCGATGTGCTCGGACGCATGATCTGGCGGCAGGTGATCGGGTGATTCGTTAGGGATAACGGACTGTGTCGCCCCCATGAAGCCGTTCAGAGCGGCTGGGGGGTGAACCAGGGATGTGCTCGGTTGCAGCATCGTGGCCTCCACGTGAGATAGGGAGGCACGGCGCACCACAGATGGGGGCGATGCCCCACAGGGTGATGAACAGTCGGCAATGAGCTTTGGTGCCCTGCCGACGGCGAAGAAGAGACTCCAGGGCTGGCTTGATCGGGTGATGAGCCCGTTCAGATCGGTGTGCCAGCTACCGATCGAAGAAGGCTTTCGGGGTGAAGGCGCGCACGCCGCGTCAGTGCGGACCTGCCCTCACCTCGAAAGTCGCTTCGATGGCATGGTGATGCCTCTGCTGACGGCATCGCCGTCACGAGGGTGCATGAACTCCAGGGCTTGCCTTGTTTGAATGCAGGGCCAGCTGCTGCATGGCGACAAGGTAGTGCCGACCTGGCGGGTGGTCAAGACGCCTGGGACACAAAACGGTCGCTGATGCCGAAAAGCCCTTCAAATGCCGATGATTCTCGGTGGTGATGCGCAGGGCCGCTTCGCAAGATGGTGGCGAGCACGCCAGCCATGGGAGCGCAACATGTCCGACATACAGATCGTCAAGGTGGACCAGGGTGGGGTCAACGCCCGCATCCTGGCCAAAGAAACCAAAGCCGACTTCCGACGCATCGAAGCCGCCAGCGTGAAGATGCCCACGCGCTTCACCAGCGCCGAAGGCAAGCGCTTTTTTGTGCGCCTCTTCAACACGCTGCAACTCAACACACACTTCATTTCGGTGATTGCACGCACTCGCCTGGACCATGATGACATCGCCAAGGTGGAGGCCACTATTCGGGCGCAACTCGACGCCGTCAGCGAGACCCTGAACAGTGCGATCGATGGCGCTGAAGCCTTGTTCAAGGCCCATGGCATCACCAGCGTGGCGACCTACGACACGGTGGCCCTGGACGTGGAGGTTGGGGTGTTGTCGTCATCGGGGCGGCGCTTCCTGGAGGTGCTGGGCAAGCTGGATCAGTTGATGCCTCTGTTGCAGACCCTCGAAATCCACGAGGTCATCACGGCCCAGGCCGTGGACATCCAGCGTGCCGCATTGAAGCGGCAGGTGCGTGATGTGGCCAACGGCGCCCGCAACTTTGCCATTGGCCTGCGTCGCCGCATGAATGCCATGGGTGCGCGACAGGGCGGCATTGGCGACGGCGGTCAGGCCGTACCGGTAGAGGATCTGGATGCCTCCGCGGGTCATGATGCAGCCGCTCAAGAGGGCTTGCCAGACAGGGGTGAGTCTGTCGCCGAGCCTGGGCCGGTGGCCGTGGCTGCAACAGCCGATGTGAGCGATCCAGATTGAGCCATGGGCTTAACAAGAAAGACCGATCTTGCACTTGCCACACGCAAATGGACGGCATCAAGGGGCGTTGCGGAATGAGGTCTGGCTTGAGGCTTGCTGCATCTCAATCGCGCTGATACGGTGATCAAGCCCCAATGGACAGAGGGCCCTGCATGCCTGGTTTCGGGCGTGCACTCGCCGCATTGCGGCGGCGTCGCAGTCGATACCTGCCTGCCTGATATTGCTGCACCGTGCGACCGGAACGCCGACGGTGTGCTGCCTGAGTTCAGCGTTCCTACCGGTTTGCGCAAATCTGACCTAGCGCGTCCGCTACAGAGCAGGTCACGTCTTGCATTGGCTCACGCCATGACGAGGCCAGATCATGCCCCGAACCACTCCAACCACCCAGGCGGCCGCGGCCCGGCCTGCGGCAGCATCGCTTTCTCCCATCCATGTCCCCACACTTCCTCAAGTAGGCTTTCTGAGGCAAGCGCAGGTGTTGCAATTCGTGCCGATATCCAAGTCAACGCTGTGGCGACGTGTGCAAACGCGCACCTTCCCTGAGCCCGTCAAGCTGTCTCCACGCGTTACAGCTTGGCGGGTCGAGGACATCAGGCAGTGGATTGCCGCACAAGGTCACCAGGTTTGACGATCACAAGCTGGTGCCTGGATTGCGCGGTCGCGGTGCATGCGATCTATCAGCCATGGGGCAATGCACCGCCAGGTCATCGTGCCCAAGCGGCCATTGCACATCACGCAATTCTTGAGGCTGCATCGGATGCCACAGAAATTGCTTGGTGAAAACCACCTTCGTGCTGACCTGGCGGTGGCCTCTGGGGCCCGTCAGATGCCGAAAGCCCCCGTCTTCACTGGCCAATTGGACTGGTGGAAACCCATTGAGGGGCCGAGCATCAAGACGCAGCAAGGCACGAGGGAAGGGGAACGTAAGAGGGAGAGGGTCATGTCATGCGAACCAGAGCCAGAACAGGATGGGGATACCGTTGCCCAGTCGATCAGGATGCTGATCGCGGTGGTCGAAGGCGGGACATACGAAACGGTGGCGGGCTGCTTCGGGGTGACCCGCACCGCCGTGGAGCGGAGAATCAAGGCGATTGCCGTCAGGCTCAGCCAGGTTGCCGGTATCGAAGGCTTGAATGAAGACGGTGCCGCCTTTGTGCGTCGCTTGCGCCAGCACAAGGACGCCATCCTTGTGGCCTTGGCAGGCTTCGACCCGAAACGGCCAGATGATCATCGGGCGAACCGCATTCTTGCTGCCGATGAAATCATTCAGGCAAGCAAGCGCATCAAGGCGCGCAGTGCCCACCCTTGGCACGACCTCGCGCTGTTCTACCTTCTGTTTTCCACAGGTGCTCGTCCGCTGGAGATCGCCAGGCTGGAGGTGCGTGACTACCTGAACGCAGACGGCAGTGTTCGGCGACGCTCTGAGATGCGGGCCGAGGTGGCCATCACCCAAAAGGCCAGGCCGCTGTACTTCGTCAGCACGCGCCTGGACGATGCCCTGTCGCACTATCTGCAGGAGCGTCTTGAGCAGAAGTTGGGCGTGGGACAGATGGATGCCTACCGGGGACTTGACCCTTTCAGCCGCTTGTTCCTGTCACCCACGGGGGTGGGATTCAAGATCACACCCTACGGTGAGGCCGGTCAGCGTCGGTTTCTGTGTCGACCGATCCTGGAAACTTACCGCAAGCTGTTTCGCTATGGTGGGATGAAGGACGTGACGGCGCTGTCGGTGCGGCGCACGGTGGTGGCGCGCTTGTACGAGCGTGGCGCCGATGAGGATGATGTCGGCTTGATTTTGGGCATCAGCGAACGCAGTGCGGTGCGAGAGCTGCTGGCGCGCCGCAAGCCGTCCATCGAGCAGCTTCTTGATGAGCTGGTGTGAGTACCATGGCGAACCAACCCAGCACCGAGGGCGACAGTCAACGGTTTTCCATCAAGGGCCGCGTGGTGGATGCGAATGCCACAGGCATCCAGGAATTGCTGGCTCACGTGTACGAGACCCCCGAGCGTCCCCGGTGTCTGTGCATCCCCGGTGGCGTGGAGATGTACGTGGCTCGACACCGTCAGTTTGTCGTCAAGCGCATGCCGGACACGGGGTGTCGGCACCACCCGTCGTGCCCTTCGTTTGAGCCGGAGTGCCAGCAATCAGGCCTGGGCGAGTTGGTGGGTGAGGCCGTTCTGGAGTTGGTGCCCGGGCAGATCCAGTTGCGCGTGGACTTTCCATGGGTGCGCACGGCGGGTCGTAGCCTGGTGAGGGGTGAAGCGCATGGGGTGACCGAGGTGGAGGCGCCCCGGCGGCGCATGAGCCTGCATGCCCTGATGCATTTCCTGTTTGAGCGAGCGGGTTTCAACCGATGGAGCCCGGCCATGGCCGGCAAGCGCAACCAGGGGGTGCTACACAAATACCTGATGCATGCGGCCGAGGACGTGGTGGTCAAAGGCGTGGGGCTGAGTGAGCGGCTCTATGTGCCCGAGGCTTTCAACGAGGCCTGCAAATTCGAGGCAGCGCAACGTCGGCGAAACAAGCTGGCCGTCTTGCGACCCCATGAAGGGCAAAGCCCGCTGGCCGTGGTCATCGGCGAATTCAAGGTCTGCGAGGCCACCACCTTAGGCCGTCGCGTCTGGGTCAAGCACATGCCCGATGCCCCTTTGTTGGTGGGCACCAAGACTTGGGAGCGCATCGAGCGCGTGTTCGCCTCGTTGTTCGAAGCGCGCGATGCCGACAGCGGACACAAGGTGCGTCTGGTGTTGGCGGCGCTGATCCGGGCACGCAGGGAGCACACCTATGAGATCGATGCGGCCAGCTTGATGTTGACCAGTGAGCATTGGATTCCGATTGAAGGTGTGCACGAGTTGCCGCTGGTGCATGCCCTGGTGGATCAGGGCAGACGTTTTGTCAAACCTCTGCGCTACGACGCCAGGAGCGCCGCAGCATTTCCGAATGCCTTGTTATTGGACGCGGGACCACTGCCGCTGCCTTTGCACGTCATCAGTGCCTTCATGCCGCCCAAGGAGCGAGCGGAAAAGGAGCGTGTTGTACGAGCGGCCGGTGCCTCTCCCTGGTTGTGGTGGAGCACTGAAGCGATGCCTGCGTTGCCCGAGTCGGTCATGCTCAGAAACCACTGAGCAAGCTCAGTTCAACACACAGGGCAGGCGGAATTCAAAGGCCGTGTTGCCATTGCTGGATCGGACGGCAATCTCACCACCATGGGCCTCCGCGATGGACTTGACGATGGCCAGACCCAAGCCCGCACCATCACCATTGCGTTGCCTGGACGGGTCCACCCGGTAGAAGCGATCAAAGAGGTGGGGCAGGTGCTCGGGCGCGATGGTGTCACCCGGATTGGATACGGTGATCACTACTGACTGTTGGTCCTGCCGAAGCGATACGGTCACAGCCTGTTCTCCGCTTGTGTGGCGGATGGCGTTGGAGAGCAGGTTGCTCAATGCGCGTCGGATCATCAGTCTGTCACCCCTCACCCTGGGCATCTGACCTGTGCGCTTCAATTGAATGTGACGCTCCTCGGCCCAAGGCTCAAAATACTCGAACAGCGCGTCCAGTTCGGCTGCCATGTCCACGTCCACCAGGTCTGGCTTGATCAGTTGGTTGTCTGTCTGTGCCAGGTAGAGCATGTCGCTGATCATCTTGGCCATGCGTTCATACTCTTCCAGATTGGAGTAGAGCACTTCGCGGTAGGTATCTGCGCCGCGAGCTTGTGACAGCAACACCTGGGTTTGTGTGGTCAGGTTGGTCACGGGGGTACGCAGTTCGTGCGCGATGTCTGCAGAGAAATTGCTCAGGCGCCTGAAGTCCTGCTCAATGTGTTCCAGCATGTCGTTGAAGGATGCGGCCAAACCTGACAACTCAATAGGCACCTTCTTGGGGTCCAACCTCAGGTGAAGCTGGTCGGCAGAGATGCCGCGAATGCGGTCACTCATGTCGCGCAGCGGTGCATGCCCCCGGTACACCGCCAGCCAGGTTGCTGCAATGGCAAACAGGCCAGCCGCGGCCATGGCAGCCCAGACCGTACGCCGAAAGCTCACGAGAAAGTGTTCATGAAAGCCGGTGGCAGTGGCCACGACGATCGTGTACGACTGCGCAGTGCTTTGCGTGGCTTGTGTGCGCACGACAGCACCACGGTAGGACTGGTCTTGCTCCTGCCACACATGCAACTGACTGGCATCCACGCCTGATGCGGCAGACCGGGTTTGTATCAGGACTTCCATCTTGGGTCCCGGTGTGGCAAATAGGGTGCGACCGGCGCCATCGGCGACCAGGTAGTACATGCCATGGTGGCCGCTGACGGCACCTGCCAGCCGACGGGCAATGTCCTGCTCAGGCGCAGCGTCGGGCATGTTTGTGAGCACTTGTTCAACAGAATGCGCCACCACCTCCAGCTCTTCCACATCTTGCTGCATGAAGTGTTGTTCGATCGAGTTCTGGATGATCCAGCCCAGGGTCCAAAAAACCAGCGTGATCGCGATACCGATGGAGACGGTCAAGCGCAATGCCAGCGATGCTGGTCGATGCTGTACAACGTCAGACATCATCGGCCCCTCCCAGGGCGTGCTCCGCACAAAGCTCCTCTACATGTTGCCCTGTGAGTCCTCTGTCGACCATGTGTTGAATGCCCAAACCCAGGAATCCAAACATCGCTGTGACTGTGATACCAATTGACACAGTCAAGCGAAAGGCCAGAGATGCCGGAAGCAGCCGTACAAGATCACGCCTCATCGGGTGCTTCCAGGCTGTAGCCCATGCCTCGGACGGTGTGGATCAGTTTGGGTTCGAAGTTGTCATCGATCTTGGCGCGCAAGCGGCGGATGGCCACGTCGATGACGTTGGTGTCGCTGTCAAAGTTCATGTCCCAAACCTGGGAGGCGATCAGAGAGCGCGGCAGGACTTCGCCCTGGCGGCGGACCAACAGCTCTAGCAGCGAGAACTCCTTGCCGGTGAGGTTGATGCGCGCCGTGCCCCGCATGGCACGGCGTTTGGCCAGGTCCAGTACAAGGTCGGCCACCTGCAGGCGGTCTGATTGCACAGGCGTGCTGCCCCGGCGCATTAGGGTGCGCACACGTGCCAGCAACTCGGCAAAGGCAAAGGGTTTGACCAGGTAGTCGTCGGCACCCAACTCCAGGCCTTTGACGCGGTCTTCCACGCTGTCTCTGGCGGTCAGAAAGAGCACGGGCGTCTGCTTACCCGCTTCGCGCAGGGATTGCAAGATCCGCCAGCCATCCACATCAGGCAGCATCACATCCAGCACGATCAGGTCATAGGGCTCGGTCATGGCCAGGTGGTGGCCATCCAGACCAGTGCGTGCAAGATCCACCACAAAACCGGCTTCCATCAGCCCTTGCCGGAGGTAGTCGGCGGTTTTGCTTTCATCCTCGACGACGAGCAATTTCACGAGGGCATCTCCCATTCAAAACACACAGATTACCGAGGCGACAGCCGCACTGTAGCGAACGGCGGCTGTCTGAAAGATGAGTTGAACATTACAACATTGTCATTTTCTGGTAACTCGATTGTTGGGCGGGGTTGCGCATGATCGCGGCATTCCAAAACGGGAACCGTGAAAGACCGTGACATGCTGAGCAAGCGTAGACATGCTCAAGCCGCCTGGATGGTTGGCTTTTTGATGGGGCTGACCTCAGGGCGCGGCGTGGTGGCGCAGACGTTGACCCAGGCGCTGGATGCGGCTTGGGCACGTGCGCCTCAGGCCGTTGCCCTGAGCGCCAGGCAAGCTGAAGCACAGGCAGGCCTGGACCTTGCGCGAGGTTTGACGCCAGGGCCAGCATCCGTGTCGCTCAACCATTTGAACGACCGTCTCAACCAAAACACCGGGCGCCGTGAGTGGGAAGTAGAGTTGGCCACGCCCCTCTGGTTGCCAGGACAAAGGAGCGCGCGTGAATCCCTGGCGGAAAAGGCGGCGGTCGAACTGGATGCGAGGAACGCCAGCCTGAAGCTGCAACTGGCTGCCGAGGTGCGCGAAGCCTGGTGGCGGGTGGCTGCGGCACGTGATGCGGCAGCGCTGGCGCATCAGCGACTGGAAACCGCGCAAGCTTTGGCGGGTAGCGTGTTGCGCCGGTTCAAGACCGGCGATCTGGCCCGTGTGGATGCGAACCTGGTCAAGACCGAACGCCTGGCAGCCCAGGCCGAGGTGCTCGACGCCGACAGCGGCTTGCAGCAAGCGATGCAGACCTATCGCACGCTCACGGGGGCGGACGCTCCAGTTGCACTTCCGGCTGAAATCGCACAGGCGCAGGACGTGGAAGCATCGCGCCTGTCATTGCATCCCCAATTGCGCGCCTTGCAGGCGATCACCGAGGTGGCACAGAGTCGTCTGGCGCTGGTGGATGCCAGCCAGCGCGATGCGCCCGAGATTGCCGTGAGGTGGACCAACCAACGCAGCGACGGCATGACGCCGTATGACCAGGCCGTGGGGGTGAAGCTGACCATCCCTCTGTCTTCTGGTGCCAGGGTGCGCCAGGACGGAGCTGCAGCGAGAGCAGAACTGGCGCAGGCTGAAGCGGAGTTGACCCTTGCTCAAACCCGCACGCAGCAAGAGGCGCTCAGAGCGCAAAGCGAGTTGGACCTGTCCCAGCGGCAGTTGGACATGGCGCGTGAGCGTCAGGCCTTGACCGCAGACAACTTGAACCTGGCGCAGCGCTCGTTCGAGTTGGGTGAGTCCGATCTGCCCACCCTGATGCGCGCCCGCGCTGCCTCCCATGAAGCGCAGGCCTGGTTCAAACGTCAAGAGACGGCCCACTCCCTGGCGCAGTCTCGACTTCTTCAAGCCCAAGGGGTATTGCCTTGAAAAGAACATTGATTGCCTGCGCGCTCGCATGTTGCGCGCTGACGGCGGGGGCCCATGGCGGCGAAGACCATGGCGAGGCTGCGGCTGCGCCGGTTCAAGTGGGGCAGGCGCCACGCGCTGTGGCTCAGACCGATGATTTCGAGTTGGTGGTGGTGCTGACGGGCGCTCATGCATCTGGCGAACCGGAACACGACCACCCCACTGTCCCGCCCGTGTTGACCTTGTACCTGGACCGCTTTGCCACCAACGCGCCCGTTGCTGGCGCCACCGTCGAGGTGGAAAGCGGGGCGTTCAAAGCCGTGGCCAAACAGATGGAGGCGGGTGTGTACACCGTTGCAGGCCAGGTCTTTGCCAAGCCAGGGCGTTACCCGCTGACGGTGTCGGTGCAGACCGACGACGGGGCTGATTTGCTCGAAGCTTCGCTGCAATACGAGGCGCCAAAGGCTTCGGCATCTACTTCTTCGCCTGAATCGGCCCCTGTCTGGCGCAAGTTGGGAGGCTGGGCCGCCGGTTTGGCCCTGGTGCTGATCATCGCCGGATGGGCATGGCGCCGCCGCCCAGGCACCTCACCGATTGAAGGCTGAGCTTATGAAGATATCTTTCACTCAAGCTGCACTGGCCATCATGGTCGCCGCAGTGCTTTCGCCGATCGCACACGCCCATGGCGACGAAGACCACGGGGATGCCAAGCCCAAGGCCGTTGCCGTCGTTGGCGTGGTGTCGTCATCGGATGTCAGCGCACCTCAGCGCCAGCCTGATGGGAGCCTGTGGGTGCCCAAGGCTGTGCAGCATCGATTGGGCATCCAGACGCTGCTGGCGCAGGTTCAAAGCCATGCCGTGGCCGTTGAGTTGAACGGCCGCGTGCTGGCTGACCCGAATGCGGGCGGCCGTGTCCAGGCTACACAAGGTGGTCGCATCGAGCCCGGTCCTCAGGGCTTGCCGGTCTTGGGTCAGTCTGTGGCCAAAGGCCAGGTGCTCGCCTACCTGCGCCCCGCCACCAGCAGCCTGGACCGGGGCAATCAGCAGTCCGCACTGGCCGAGTTGGAGGCGCAATACGCTGTGGCCGAGCGCAAGCTGGCCCGCTATGAACAACTGGAGGGCGCGGTGCCGCAAAAGGACATCGAGGCCGCCAGGTATGAGCGCGATGCCCTCAAGAAGCGCCGCACCGCCATCGGTGCCAGCGTGAGTGCCCCGGAGGCATTGTTGTCGCCCGTCAGTGGCACGGTGGTGTCATTCAGCGTGGTCATCGGCCAGGTGGTGGACGCCAAGGACGTGCTGTTTGAGGTGGTCAACCCCACACGCCTGGTGGTCGAGGCCTTGGCCTACGACGCGGCGCTCACCCAAGGGCTCAGCCATGCCAGTGCCGCCATCCCTGGCGGGACGCTGGCCTTGCAGTTCATGGGCGGTGGGCGCCAGTTGCGCGACCAGGCCATGCCTTTGTTGTTTCGGGTGACCCAGGCCGATGCGCCCGTGGCCATCGGGCAAACGCTCAAGGTGACCGCCAAGACCGCACGGGCCGTGCAAGGCGTGGCCGTGCCGCAAGCCGCGCTGAGCCGCAACGCTGCGGGTGACACGGTGGTCTGGCTGCACCAGACGCCTGAGCGCTTTGCCCCCAAGGTTGTGCACACCCAGCCGCTGGATGCCCGCACCGTGGTGGTGACTTCGGGCCTGGGTGAGCACGATCGCATCGTGACCCAAGGTGCCAGCTTGCTGGCCCAAGTGCGCTGAGCGTCAACACACCAAGGGAACACCGTGTTCGATTTCCTCATTCACAGCAGCCTCAAGCAGCGGCTGATCGTTCTGGTCGTCTCCATGCTCCTGGTGCTCTACGGGGTGCTGACCGTGCGTCAGATGCCCGTGGATGTTTTCCCGGACCTGAACAAACCCACCGTCACCCTGATGACCGAAGCCGGTGGCATGGCCCCTGAAGAGGTCGAGCAGTTGGTGACCTTGCCGGTCGAGTCCAGCATGAACGGCATGCCTGGGGTGACCCGGGTGCGTTCGGTCTCGGGCATTGGCCTGTCCGTGGTGAACGTCGAGTTCGACTGGGGCACCGACATCTACCGCAATCGCCAACAGGTCAGCGAGCGGCTGAACCTGGTGCGTGACCAGTTGCCACCGGGCATCGTGCCGCAGTTGGGCCCGATCTCTTCCATCATGGGCGAGATCATGCTGATCGCCTTGCCCGCCGACCCGGCGCAAGTGAGCCCGATGCAGGTGCGCGAATACGCCGACTGGGTGATGCGGCCCCGCTTGCTGACCATCCCCGGCGTAGCCCAGGTCATCCCCATTGGCGGCGAGGTGCGCCAATACCGGGTCGAGCTCAAGCCCGAGCAATTGATGGCCCTGGGCGTGGAGCGAGAAAAGCTGGCCACGGCCTTGCAAGACTTCGGTGCAAACACGAGCGGCGGCTTTCTGGAAGCCAACGGCCGCGAATACCTGATCCGCCAGATCGGGCGAACCAGCCGCATCGAGGACCTGCAAAACCTGGTGGTGACAGTGCGCAACGGGCAGCCCATCCTGCTCAAGCAACTGGCGGACGTCAAAGTGGCTGCGGCCACCAAGCGAGGTGATGCCAGCTACAACGGCAAGCCCGCCGTCATTCTTTCCGTGCAGAAACAGCCCAGTGCCGACAGTGTGACCGTCACCCGGGCGGTGGAACAGGCCATGGGCGACCTGGCCAAGGCGCGCCCGCATGGGCTGGCTGCACCGCAGTTCCTGTTCAAGCAGGCGGACTTTATCGAGCACTCGGTGAACAACGTCGAAGAGGCCTTGCGCGATGGCGCCATCCTGGTGGCCGTTGTGCTGTTCCTCTTCCTGCTCAATGTGCGCACGACGGTGATCTCGCTGATGGCCATTCCACTGTCCCTGCTGGTGACCGCGCTGGTGTTCCATTACATGGGCCTGTCGATCAACACCATGACCCTGGGAGGCCTGGCCATCGCGATTGGTGAGCTGGTCGACGACGCCGTGGTGGGTGTGGAGAACGTGCTGCGCCGCTTGCGGCTCAACCAGGCCTTGCCCACACCGCGCCCGGTGATCGAGGTCATCGCACATGCCACGCTGGAGGTGCGCTCGGCCATCGTGTACGCCACGCTGATCATCGTGCTGGTGTTCGTGCCGTTGTTTGTTCTGCCAGGCATTGAAGGCAGGCTGTTCACCCCGCTGGGCATGGCCTACATCGTGTCCATCCTGGCCAGCATGATTGTGTCGGTCACGCTCACGCCCGTGATGGCCTACTACCTTTTGCCTAAGCTCAAGCTGGAGGGCCATGGCGACAGCCCCTTGGTGCGCTGGCTTAAGCGCGGAGACACGCGCTTGCTGAACTGGTCCTTCCAGCACAGCCGCACGTTGCTGGTGATCGCGGCTGTGGCCGTTGTGTTGGCAGGCGCGTCCATGGCCTGGATGCCACGTGCCTTCCTGCCGCCGTTCAACGAGGGCACGCTCACGGTCAGTTTGCTGCTCAACCCGGGCACCTCTCTGGCCGAGTCAGATCGCATTGGTACCATGGCCGAGCAAATCATGGCCAGCGTGCCGGAGGTGACCCAGGTAGGCCGCCGCACAGGCCGAGCCGAGCTGGACGAGCACGCCGAAGGGGTGCATTCCTCCGAGATGGACGTGGACCTCAAGCCCTCGGCCCGTTCGCGTGAAGAAATCATCGCGGACCTGCGCACCCGTCTGGCCGTATTGCCTGCCGTCAGCAACGTGGGGCAGCCTATCTCCCACCGGCTAGACCACCTGCTGTCTGGCGTGCGCGCCCAGATCGCCTTGAAGATCTATGGCGATGACCTGGACACCCTGCGTGGCCTGGCGGGTGACATGCAGTCTCGGCTTGGCCGCATCCCCGGCATCACCGACCTGCAGATCGAAAAGCAGGTGCTGATCCCTCAGGTCAAGATTCGTATCGACTACGACCAGGCGGCGCGGCTGGGGGTGGCACCGGGCACCTTGCTGCGATCCCTGCAGGAGATGATCGAGGGCGAGCGAATCACCCAGGTCGTGGAGGGCAACCGCCGCTTTGACCTGCTGGTGCGCTTGCCCGACAGCCAGCGCGGCGCGACCGACCTGGCCAACTTGCTGATCGAGACGCCCACTGGCCGGGTGCCGCTGTCCCAACTGGCGCAGATCGAGGACGCCGACGGCCCCAACCAGATCAGCCGCGAGAATGCTCGCCGCCGCATTGTCATCTCGGCCAACACCGATGGGCGTGACCTGGCCGAGGTGGTGAAGGCCATCCGTGCGGAGATCGCATCCAAGCCTTTGCCTGAAGGCTACTTCACGGCGCTGGAAGGGCAGTTTCAGGCCCAGGAGCAAGCGGCCCAGCTCATGGCGCTGCTGGCAGCCATCTCGCTGGTGCTGATCTTCATGGTGCTCTACAGCCGCTACCGCTCGGTGGTGCTCACGGCCATCATCATGGGCAACATCCCTCTGGCCCTGGTGGGCAGCGTGGTGGCTTTGTGGCTCTCGGGGCAGGCCCTGTCGGTGGCAGCCTTGGTGGGCTTCATCACGCTGACCGGCATTGCCACACGAAACGGCATCCTCAAGATCAGCCACTACATCAACCTGTGCGCGCTGGAGGGCGAGCAGTTCGGCCAGCCCATGATCGTGCGTGGTTCGTTGGAGCGGCTGACGCCAGTGCTGATGACAGCCCTGGTGGCGGCGTTCGCGCTGGTGCCGCTTCTGATGTCGGCCAACGCGCCTGGCAAGGAGGTGCTGCACCCCGTGGCCGTGGTGATCTTTGGCGGGCTGATCAGCTCGACGGTGCTGGACACCGTGCTTACACCTTTGATGTTCTGGCTCTGGGGGCGCAAACCCCTGGCGCACCTGCTGAGCGCCCACTCGGGCGAGAGCTACTGACCGCGTTGACGACAACGCAATTTTGACCAAGCAAGAGAAAAGGATATTCACCATGAAAGCGATCAAAACCCTTGCCCTGGCTGCAGGACTGACCTTGGGTGTTCTGCTGGCGCCGCTGGCCCATGCACACAGCGAGCACGACTTGGACATGATGACGGCGCCCCATGGCGGCCAGTTGCGCATGGCAGGCGCCAGCCACTACGAGTTGGTGCTTGTCAAGGACAGCAAGGCCGCCAAGGACAACGCCATCGCGGTCTATGTGACGGACCATGCCGGTACCAAAATCCCGACTGCTGGCGCCTCTGGATCCATCACATTGCTATCCGGCAAAGCCAAGGTCAACGCTGTGCTGACGCCTGATGGCGACAACAAGCTGGCGGGGCACGCCATCTATGCATCGGAGCCGGATCTGAAGGCTGTGGTGAAGATCAAGCTGACAGGGCAAGACGAACAGCAAGCGCGTTTCACGCCTTTGGCGTCTCACGGCGAAGGTCATGAGGATCACAAACATTGACATGAATCAAACGTGATGCATGTTGATGGCCGAAGCACTGAAACATGACGGGATCGTAATGTTGCGGTAATTCGGCGGACAGCGCTGCGCTCTAAGCTGATGCCAACCACCTGATGCGAGTGGTCAAACCAAAGGGGTCGATCCTGACCTCAATGTGGCAAGCTGACGAACAAGGAGCATGACATGCACACCCCCACCAAACTGATTTCCTCCCTGATGCTGGCTTTGGTCGCCATTGGTAACGCTTCGGCCCAAACCAAAGAAGAGGACCACAAGGCCCACCATCCCCAGGCTGCGGCCTCGGCAGTTGCACCGGCGCCCGCTGCCGACATGGCCTCCAAGCCAGCCGGGATGGGCGGCATGGAGGGCATGCACGAGATGCACGACAAGCATCAAAAGGAGATGAAGAAGATCCACGGCACCAAGGATCCCGCCAAGCGCCAGAAGCTCATGGACAAGCACATGAAAGAGATGCATGAGCACATGGACAAGAACGGCGGCATGGACAAGAGCGGCAATATGGGAATGATGGGCGCTCAAGGCATGGGCGCTTCTGCTCCTGGTGGCGACATGAAGCCTGGCATGGGCATGGGCTCCAAGATGGGTGCCAAGCCGATGCAGGACGCTGCAAGCAAGTAAGGCCGACGCGGCGTTGTGGTGGGGTGCCCGCCGCAACGTCTTCGCTTGTGCGCCCGTCAACCATCTGAACATCAGGAGTCGCTATGGACCATCAGCATGAACACGGCACGGGGCCTGAAGGCTCATCCGCATCGTTCTTCAAGAGCCTCGTGGGTGTCGCCGTGGCGATGCTGGCCTTGATCGCCGCTTTCTATGTCCTGCGTGAACACTGGCAACACGTGGCCGGTAGTTGGCCCTATCTGCTGCTGTTGGCATGCCCATTGATGCACGTCTTCCATGGTCATGGCGGACATGGTGGACACCCCCACCACGAGCCAGGCAGCGCCCCGTCTGATGCAAACAAGAAAAGTTGGTGAGCCCCATGGACCATCAACACGACCAGCAGCACGACTGCGAACCAGCCTCATTTTGGCGTTCACGCTATGGCGTGGGCTTGATCGTTCTGGGCAGTGTGGCGGGCTACTTCTTGTGGACCGAGCACCGCGCCCATCTGGCCGGTGCGCTGCCATTTGTGCTGCTGTTGGCTTGCCCCTTGATGCATGTGTTCATGCACCACGGACACGGTCATGGCCAACACGGCCCACATCGGCATGGCAGCACAGGTAAGCAAAACGATTCACCAGCGCCCAAAACTGGAGATCGGCCATGACGCATGACAACATGCCCGCTTACGGCCTGTGGGGGCTGGTGGCCCTTAATTCGGCCATCTTCATCGCCTTTGCCTTCAGCTTCTTCAAGCCGCAAACCACGAGGGATTGGCGCAGCTTCAGCGCGTTCTCGGCCTTCATCGTCGCCTTGTTTGTCGAGATGTATGGCTTTCCCCTGACCATCTATCTGCTGTCGGGGTGGTTGCAGGCCCGCTATCCCAACGTCAATTTGCTGTCGCATGACGCGGGTCACCTGTGGTGGACGCTCACCGGTCAAAATGGAGATCCCCACACAGACGGGGTCCACATGTTGAGCCTGGTCTTCATCGGCGGCGGCTTCTGGTTGCTGTCGGCCGCTTGGCGGGTGCTCTACCACGCACAGCGCCGTGGCTCGATGGCCAGCACAGGCCCTTACGGGCGCATCAGGCATCCGCAATACGTTGCTTTCGAGCTGATCATGTTTGGCTTCCTGCTTCAGTGGCCTACCGTACTGACAGTATTGATGTTCCCGGTGCTCACTGTGATGTACGTGCGCCTGTCTCTGACGGAGGAGAAGGACTCCGAACGCGCTTTTGGCTCGACCTGGCGTGACTATGCGGCGGTCACACCGCGCTTCCTGCCTCGCCTGCGCAGCCGCCTCGTAGGCTGATCAACAACAAGAAGAACTGGAATCGCGATGACGTCCGAGCAACCCACCAGCAAAGAGCCCTCCGATCCCCATGCACACCATCACCACGGGGGGGATGCAGCTCACGGCCACGAGGGCCATCAACATGGTGAGCACGGTGAGCATCAGCACGGATCGGCGCACGAAGGCTGCGATCACGATCACGCTGCTGTGGCATCGGTTGCACCTGCGACGGCCAATCAGGCGTTGACCGATCCGGTGTGCGGCATGCCCGTCACGACGGCCTCACCGCACAAGCAGGAATACGCGGGCAGACCGTATTACTTTTGCAGCAGCAACTGCCTGGGTAAATTCAGCAAAGAGCCGCAGCGGTACATAGAGCCAAAGCCGAGTTCTGCGCAAGGCCATGCGCACCACCATGCGCCAACTGCGCCAACTGCGCCAACTGCGCCAACTGCGCCAACTGCGCCAACTGCGCCAGGTGCGCCAGGTGCGCCAGGTGCGCCGAGTGGCCCCGTCACCGCTGTGGCACCAGGCACGGTCTACACCTGCCCGATGCATCCCCAGATCCGCCAGGATCACCCCGGCAATTGCCCGATCTGTGGCATGAACCTGGAGCCCTTGCTGCCGACCGTGGGCGAAGAAGACAACCCCGAGTTGCGCTCGATGACGCAGCGCTTCTGGTTCTCGATGGTCTTGACCGTGCCTTTGCTGATGATGGCGATGCACGAGTTCTTTCCGTTTAATTTGGCTGCCTGGGTTGACGAGGTGGTCGATGGCTTGGCGACGCAGTTGGGCTGGCCGCACTTGCTCAAGGTCAGGTGGTCTCAATGTGTGCAAGCCTTGCTGGCCACACCTGTGGTGCTGTGGGCCGGTTGGCCCTTCTTTGCACGTGGTTGGCGCTCGTTCGTCACGTGGCAGCTCAACATGTTCAGCCTGATTGCGATTGGCATCGGGGCGGCCTACCTGTTCAGCGTCTATGCCATCTTGTTGCCCGAGTCGTTGCCTCAAGCCTTTTTGACCGAGCACGGCCTGCCGCTGTACTTTGAGGCTGCGGCTGTGATCGTGACCCTGGTCCTGCTGGGGCAGGTGCTGGAGTTGCGCGCTCGCTCGCGCACCAACTCCGCCATCAAGGATCTGCTGGGTCTGGCGGCCAACACGGCCATCCGCATCGGTGCAGATGGCGTGGAGGCCGAGGTGCCGCTGGAGCAAGTGGTGGTGGGTGACACCCTGCGGGTCAAGCCGGGTAGCAAGGTGCCGGTGGACGGGGTGGTGCTGGATGGCAAGTCCAGCATCGACGAGTCCATGATCACGGGCGAGCCCATTCCTGCTGAGAAGGTGCCGGGCAGCAAGGTCACGGGGGCCACGGTCAACCAGACTGGCTCGTTCACCATGCGGGCCGAGCGTGTCGGGTCTGAGACGCTGCTGGCCCGCATCGTTCAGATGGTGGCCGAAGCGGGGCGTTCACGTGCGCCCATCCAGAAGCTGGCCGATCAGGTCTCTGGCTGGTTTGTGCTGTCGGTGCTGGCCATTGCCTTGGTGGCCGCGCTGGTCTGGGCGGCATTCGGGCCTGCTCCTGCGCTGGCCAACGCGCTGTTGGTCGCTGTTTCGGTGTTGATCATTGCCTGCCCCTGTGCGCTGGGTCTGGCCACGCCCGTGTCCATCATCGTGGGTGTGGGGCGCGGGGCCAAAGAAGGCGTGCTCATCAAGGATGCCGAAGCCCTGGAGTTGATGGAGAAGGTTGACACCCTGGTGGTGGACAAGACTGGCACGCTCACCGAGGGCAAGCCCACGGTACAGACCGTGGTGGCCGCCGACGGGTTTGACAAACAGCAGGTGCTGGCCTGGGCTGCGAGCCTGGAAAAGCTCAGCGAACATCCCCTGGCCACCGCCATCGTGGGCCGCGCTCAAACCGATGGCGTGACGCTGTCGGCTGTGTCCGGCTTTGATGCGGTGACGGGGCAGGGCGTGCGCGGCGTCATTGACGGCCAAACCGTGTTGCTGGGCAACGCACGCTTGCTCGCATCCGAGCAGGTCGACACCTCGTCGGTTGACAAGGATGTGGAAGCCTTGCGCCTGCAAGGTCAGACCGTGATGTACCTGGCGGCAGGATCGAAGCTGGCGGGCTATGTGGGTGTGGCCGACGCCATCAAGGCGTCCACGGCGGAAGCGATTGCCATGCTCAAGGCCTCAGGCGTTCGCATCGTCATGCTCACGGGCGACAACCCGGTGACGGCCGCTGCCGTGGGCAAGCTCCTGGGTCTGGACGACGTCAAGGCGGGCGTGATGCCTGAAGACAAGTACAAGCACGTCAAGGCTTTGCAGGACCAAGGGCGCATTGTGGCCATGGCGGGCGATGGTGTGAACGACGCGCCTGCGCTGGCCCAGGCCAATGTCGGCATCGCCATGGGCACTGGCACCGATGTGGCCATGAGCAGCGCACGCATCGTGCTGGTCAAGGGCGACTTGCGCGGCATCGCCAAGGCGCGTGAATTGAGCCAGGCCACCATGCGCAACATCCGCCAGAACCTGTTCTTTGCCTTCATCTACAACTTCTTGGGCGTGCCGCTGGCCGCTGGCGTGCTGTATCCCTTCCTGGGCATCTTGCTCAGTCCCATCGTGGCCAGCGCGGCGATGGCACTGAGTTCGGTCTCTGTGATTGGCAATGCGCTTCGCCTGCGTTCGGCCAAGGTGTGAGACGCTGATGAGCGCCACCTTGAAACCCCGAAAGTCCTCCAGGCCAGCAAAGGCTTCGGGAGTTGATCGGCAAGCTGTGGTGGTTGGAGAAGCCAAAGCCTTGACCAACATGGCCCATGCGCCCGACGCGCTTGCGACGGGCGAGCACCAAAGCCTGGCCGAGCAATTGTTTCGCTACCAGATCGACGTGGTTCAGCGCTCGATCCTGTTCATGGACACGCTGCGCCAACGTGCCGACAACATGCTGGCCCACGAAGCGGCTGGGATGCCGCCCTTGCTGGATTTCGCGCACGAGGTGGTGCTGGATGCCAGACAGTTCGCTGTACCGGTGAACTACGCCTTGTTGCGCATCCTCCCCTCCAATGAAGATGAGCCAACCAAGGTCTCGCCCGATCACCGGCCCATCCTGGTGGTGGACCCCCGTGCCGGTCATGGTCCTGGTATCGGCGGGTTCAAGCGCGACTCCGAAGTGGGCATGGCCTTGACCGATGGCCGGGCGGTTTATTTCGTGGTGTTTTTCCCCGAGCCTCGACCTGAGCAAACGCTGGCCGATGTCCACCACACCTTGCGCCGCTTCGTGGCAAAGGTGTGCGAGCTGCATGAGGGTGTGGCGCCGGCTCTGTACGGGAACTGCCAGGGTGGCTGGGCCGTGGCGCTGCTGGCCGCTGACTGCGAAGGCACCGCCGGGCCAGTGGTGATGAACGGCTCGCCACTGTCGTATTGGGCGGGGGCCTCTGACGTGAACCCCATGCGGCTGGCTGGGGCCTTTCTGGGCGGTGCCTGGTTGTCCCACTTCACATCGGACTTGGGCAATGGCCTTTTTGATGGCGCCTGGCTGGTGCAGAACTTCGAGAGCTTGAACCCGGCGCACTCGTATTTCACAAAGAACTACCAGTTGTTCTCTCAGGTGGACACGGAGCGTGAGCGCTTCCTGGATTTCGAGCGCTGGTGGAGCGGCTACTACTTCTTGAGCCGTGAAGAGATCAAGACCATCGTGGAGAACCTGTTCATCGGGGACCAGTTGGAACAAGGCCTGATGCGCATCTGCGAGCACTGTGTGGCCGACCTGCGCCGCATCCGTCACCCGGTGGTGATCTTTGCATCCAGCGCTGACAACATCACCCCGCCACATCAGGCGCTCAACTGGATTCCCGCTGTCTACCCCAGCACTCAGGCACTCAAGGATGCCGGGCAGCGTATCGTGTACCTGATCAATCGGCACGTGGGACACCTGGGCATCTTCGTGTCGGCCAGTGTCGCGCGTCATGAGCACCACGCGATTCTGCAGGAGTTGGAGCGCATCGAAACCCTGCCGCCCGGTCTTTACCAGATGGTCATTGACTCCGCTGATGAGTCAGAGGGGTCTCGCGGTGCGGCACGCGTGCATTTCGAGGAGCGGCAGGTGGAGGATGTGCACTACGCCTACCCCAGGCAAGCCTTCGAGAAGGTGCGCCAGGTCTCGGAAATCAACGAGTCGGCCTATGCGAACTGGGTCAGCCCATGGGTGCGCACCTGGGCCAACCCTTGGGGTGCGGCCATCCAAAAGTGGATGCATCCCATGCGCGTGCAGCGCTATGCCTTTGCGACGGCGCTCAACCCATTGACCGCATCCCTCGCACCTTGGGCGGCCTGGGTCAAAGACAACAGACAGCCTGCTGAGCCCAGCAACGCATTCCTCAAAGCCCAGGCCCAAGCGGCCAAGGGCGTGGCCGATGTCATGGACAACGGGCGGCACCTGCGCGACGCCATGGGCGAGACCCTGTTCCAGCAGTACTTCTGCCAAGGCGTTCAAGACCTTTAACTCAACATCCCATTTGGAGCAATGACATGCGCAAGCTGATCGCCATCACGATGACCGCAGCGGCCCTGAGCCTGAGTTAA
>Ga0209107_10000022_pt1 | contig 94328 bp, 63 predicted proteins | sample LakErihyJuly2011_2_FD_187460 | JGI IMG/M metagenome (GOLD analysis project Ga0209107, IMG submission 187460) | Freshwater microbial communities from dead zone in Lake Erie, Canada - CCB hypolimnion July 2011 (SPAdes) (version 2) | ecosystem: Environmental > Aquatic > Freshwater > Lentic >...
TATGTTAATAATCACCATTAAGTGTTTGGTAATTGTTCGTAAATAAATTTTCATATTTAACCCAAACTGTTTCGTGAGGTAATATTGGTCGTTGTTTTTGTTCACCCGTTTGTTGATTCATTTCAGTTACATTACCTCTAGTATCAAACCCACATAAAACATACTGTAATTTATGATTTATTGATGAATTTTTTTGTACAAACCCCCCTAACAATTTTAAATCGTGTTCGTGTGATGAACCACCTAACCAACCAACTCTAATTCTATCCGACTTTAACGTAGGTTCATTAAATTGAGATTCTTTAGGGTTAATAGCGTTAGGTAACACTACAACATTTTTATTGAATTTTAAAATTTCGTCGGCAAATAGTTTTGTTGTTGTTGTAACATAACTAGCAACTTTTAAATTATTTAAAATCTTCTTATGTAATTCGTTTTTAAGAATTAAAGTATGGATAGGGTGTTCTTTAGTAGGTAACCAATAATCATCAATATCAACAATTACCACAATACCCATAGATTTTAAATGTTCAATTAATTTTGGGGATGCTTCATAGTCGTGACCAATATTTCTATGTACGTGAACTATTTGATACTGTTTCCAATAATTTAAATCATTAACTTTTGGGTCATAATCAATATCAACGTGGAAATCGTCAGGATATAAATCCTGTAAAAATGTGTGTGGGTCAACTGACCTAAATTTTCCGACACCCGTAGTGTCTGATGGGAGAACTAATACCTTAATTTTTTCTTTCATATGTTATATTATATTGAAAGAATGATAAGTATTAAAATTGTTTTAATCAATAAAAAACCCCCACCAAATAGTGAGGGTTACTAAATATTTGTTATTTTTACTATTTTACTTTTTTGATTTTTGTTACCTTACCTTCAAATATATGAGCACCAACTCTAAATGAAAAAACATCATTAGTTTTGGACACACTCTCAGTGATTAAACCGTTTTCAGATAATACCTCTCTGACCGCTTCCTGAATCATAGATTTTAATTCACTTGATGCGGGAATTTGACTTGTTTGTGGTTGAGGTCTTCTTTGTTGTGGTGTAACATCACCATTCGCTTTAGTATTCATCAATCTCGCGGCTTTTTCCGCTAATTCGTTAGAAATACCAGCACCACCTGATAATGGATTGTCAGGTTGTACAATTGGATGTTCCATCATCAATTGTTTAATAGAATCAGGTAATTTTGATGATAATATTCTGTCTTGACTCGCTTGTTGGGGCATTTTATGAATATTTTTATTAACCGCCTCTTCAGATAAGTAAGGTTGATTAATATCATCATTTTGCATATGTCCCATAGTTAAGGACTCATTCATATATTCCGACGGTAAGTTATACGTTGCTTGTGGGGATTTGAATTCTTCAACCAATGGTGCCGAATTGTTAATATTTCCCGGAATTCCTCCACGACCAATTTCATTATGTTTTGACATAATTTGTTTAGCCGCAACTAGTTTCATCATTAAATCATTTTCATTTGTCATATTTTAAAATTTAAACAGGTTCATTGTTATTATCAAATTTAACATTGATAATTACTCTATTCATACTTCTATCACCATTTGGATTATACCCGGGTTGTGGTTGGTTAAACACTTCACCTGTAGGTTTAAAAGATTGAATCTTATCTAATCTAAAAATCCTCCACCCAGGTAATGGTTGTTCACCTTTATATCCTGTGTGTGATGACCCTTCATAATCCCAAGCTCTTAAAATTGGGTTATCAGCCTTACTGTACCCAAAACAAACAGGTTCGATTTCACGTAATCCACGACCACCTGGCTCATCACCATCGTAGTAAATAATAACCTTTTGTCTTTTTTTAATCGCATCAGTAATGGAATTAATAGACGCTACTTCTAAAATAAGACTTTTAACCGTATTGTAAAGTTTCATTAAGCACTTGGTGTTGTATACGGTGCGTTTGATTTGTACGCGTTTATTACAATACCCGCTTTTCTCTCAAGGATATCTTGGATAGCTCCCGCACCTTCATTATAGACATCTAAATCACCACCTGTACCTTTACCTTGAGTATCACCATCAGCCAAAGCGTCAGGGTTAACTGTTGAGTATTCATTTGCGGTTTTTTTAAAATCATTTTTAGGTAACAATTTTTTTCTTTCAGCTTCAGCAATTTGAGACAACGAATTATTCGGTTGTTCAAAATTTAATGGTTCGTTAGTTGGCATATTATATTATTTTTTTTATTAAGTCATTTATCCGTTTTAAACTTTCGGTAACGGCTGAGTCATATCTCTCAACATTAGAATTATGACTTTTACTTGGTCTATTTTGATTAATTAAACTATTTTTTTCGTGTTGGACAATAAATTGATTATCCATCGCAACTGATTTGATTTTTTTAGACAAATGATTACCATCCCTCATTGAGGTTAGAGTATCATTAACCCAATTCTTCACATAATGACCCCCATTTAAAATAAATGGTAAATCATTGTCGTGACCATTAAATCCGTCAAACCAATTTTTCATACGTTTTAATTGTTGGTAACTAATCTCCCTTTTATCACGTAATTCTTTGTTTCTACGAAACCCTTCAGTTGAGTCGTCAGCACCAATCGCCGATTGATGACATTGGTCCAAATAACCAATAACATCTTCCGGTAGAGGAACTGTGTGACCGTATAAATCTTTATTCATTTGTTTTTAAAATTTTAATTAATTGATTAAGACTAATACCTTCTTTCTCAGCAATTTTCTTAATTGAATTTAAATTTTTAACTAATATTTTACTTATAGGATTTTCCTTAGAAACAACATCAGAATTATTCTTAGATTTTTTAGTTAAGATATCCTCAACCATTTTAATCATTTTTTGTTTTTGTTCTTCTTCAATAGTCCCTTTTTCAACTAAACGTTGTCTAAGAATATCACCTTTTCTTTTAACTTTTGGTAGTTTTCCAAACTCCTCCGCTCTTTCTTCAGAATTATCAACCCCCATATCATCTAATGTTTTTACAGTGTCATTATAATCCATATCTTCAGTTTCTTCATAACCAAACGCGTCAGAATAATCAACTTCAGAAACCACATTACCTTTATTTTCCGTACCCTCACCATAGTAAACTCGATAACCACGAGTAACAGGATTACCGGCTTGTCTTGTCGCCGCAACAGTTTGGTCCATAGTTTTATGTGGGTGCATTGTTTGGTCTAAATTAGGAATTCGTGAACTTAACATAGTCCCATCGGCGTCAACTAATTCATCTAATTCTTCAGATTTTTTAGGTTTAAGCATTTTTTTAATCTGCTCTTTAGAATATTTCTTTTTACTTTTCAATATTTGATTTACAAACGACTTAACTTTTTTTGAATCCATTTTATCAAAATCTTGTTTCTCGTCATTTTTACGTGATTCATTTAAAGTGTCCCCCACTGAGTAGTATAATGATATTTTATCACCTCTGTCTCTTAAATAGAAGTAACAATTATTACCAAAATATTCTGTATTATATGAAATCATATTCTTTTTTATTAATAAATACTTCGTTTTAAAGTATTTATCTTAAAAAAGATGTCAGGTCAAAATATTAATCAATACGGTAAACCAAATTGGGGGATTAAATTGAATTTAGATTCCCAAGATATGTCTTTGTCTAATGATGAGAGAGATTATAACGAAGAAGTTGTTTTTTCGCCATATTTAATTGCCCAAACATATGGTAATAGATTACCATTTTCATTCGACATTAATAATACGTTATCAGTACAAAACCAAACATTATCATACAAACAATACAACAATAATAACGTATTTGTCTCACAGAATTATTACAACATAAATAATGAAGATTTAAATTGTTATTCGGCAAGTACGTCTTGTGATATCGGATTAACCGGTATGGATAATGGTCTTGTCGATAATTTCACAGGACAAACCATAACATTTACTAAAGGATTATTTGATAACCCGTTAAAATTTGAACGATTATATTTCGATAGACGTTTAAAAATGTTTCAAGTGACAGGTTACACTAGCACACCAAATTTCCGTTTTTCAGGATTTGATAAGACGGTATTATACGAAGTCGTTAGTAAAAACAGTCCTTATGAAGGTAGGTATCACGAATTATATGGGGGATTTTATCAAGGATTTTATAAATTATTCGGATATGATTATGAAATTTTTCCTGAAAGGATGAATAAAGGTTGGTCCGTTGAAATGTTATTAAAACCAAGATTAGTTGACGAGTATTTCCCCGAATCTGACGAAACAACATTAAATGAAATCTATCCTGATAATAAGGACACTTTCTTTTATTTTGGAACTAGAGCGGAGAATAAATTCCATCACCACGCCGACGGTTCTCCAATGTCATTAACCGGTTATACAAGAATTACTGAACCATTGGTTGGTTTAGAAACTTGTGCTTGTTGTAATACAGGTGTAACCAATAGTCGTTGTGTATTTATTTACCCTCCTAGGTCATTAAATGAAATTCACGATTCTCACGTTAATTATGGTTGTGATATTTGTGGATGTAGTACTTGTGGAACCACAGATAAAACAACTTGTACCACAGGTTGTACTACTTGTGGTTGTGTACCAACAACATACGATACCTGTGGTTGGGAATGTAAAAAACATATTTGTGGAACAGGTTATACCTCATCCGTTGAGAATACTTGCGAATCAGACCCATTGTTTGATTCAATGTCAAATGCGTTATCATTCAAATTATCCGGTGACCCTAAAAACCCTAGTATTTGTATTAGAGTATTAAGAATAACAGGTGAATGTAAAACGGTGTCATTATTAAATAATAATACGGTATCACCTGACGATATATTGTCATCTTGTTTACAAACAGGTACAACATATGTGACAGGATATACTGTTGATAACTATTGTACATCACCAATATACCCAAGATGTCAACAAGAAAACCCTGTGTGGTTAGAAGATGAACATTGGTTTCAATTAAACGCCGTTTGGGAACGATATACTTGGTTAGACTATTGTGATTTATATTACAGAGGTGGTTTAGGTGACATTACCACTAAATCATATTTAAATTCATTATCAAATAATGCAATATCATTAATTACTCCTGAGTTTACACATTCAGGTGCGACCCCCGCAGAACAAATTGAGATTGTTAAGTTAAACGAGAAATGGTTGATTGATAAGGGTTATAGAAAGGGTAGATTAAAACTTTACGTAAACGGTAAACTTTTCCACACAATTCAAGATTTTGAGGAGATTATTCCAAGAGGTTTAGATACCGATAAAGAAAAACAAGTCGGAGTACCATTCAATATTTCTTGGGGTGGAGGTACTCAAGGTTTAAGAGAACATTTGATTCCTAAACCAATCCCTGTTTGTGACATTGTGGGTGGTGTATTAATTGATGTTGTATTAACTTCAGAAATAACTGAGGGGTCAATTATTATAAAGTACACTTTAACTTCTTCATCAGAGTTAAATGAAGATTTAACAGTTAATTTCAAACAAACTTTAGACGTATTAACCGGTAACACAATTGAAATTGTTACAGGTGTAACTATTAATTCAGGATATACTGTAGGTACAACAATTATTAACCTACCTTACGATTATAACAATCTTAATGGTAATACTAGTTACTCAGACATTGATGTTTTCCCATCAAATTTGTCTAATTGTGTAAACATACAAACAATTAACCCAATATTTCCACCGGCAAATGATTTCCAAGGTTTAGTCATCCCAATTAACGATATATTGAGTGATAACATCCCAATTAACGATTTGGGTGTAAGTAATATCCCTAACAATGATTTAATTAATAACAATATACCAAATAACGATTTAATTAATAACAATATACCAAATAACGATTTTACCGATAATCACATACCAAACGATGGTTTAGGTTCAGAAATAATACCAAACAACGATATTGTATCGGTATTCCTTGCCCCACCAACTCCAACTCCAACCCCAACTATTACCCCAACAAATACCGTAACACCAACTGTAACCCCAACAAATACCGTAACACCAACTATTACCCCAACAATAACACCAACGGAAACTGTAACTCCAACACCAACTGAAACTGTTACCCCAACACCTACTGAAACTCCAACTCCAACACCAACGGAAACTGTAACTCCAACACCAACTGAAACTGTTACCCCAACACCTACTGAAACACCGACCCCCACACCAACTCAAACCCCAACACCAACTCAAACCCCAACAACGTCAACGACAGTTACTCCAACTCCAACTAAATTAAGATATTCATTTATAGTTACAACAGGGTCGACACAAATATTAGCGTGTAGTAATGTTGGTACAATAACATTGTATGGTGATGAAAGTTTATTTGATACTAATTCATATTTCTATAATACACAATACGGGTCAGTGACGACTGATATGACGGGTTACTATTCTTACAACTCAATTGTTACTGAATTAGATTCTTCAGGTGTTGTTGTTGATAGTGTATTCTCATTATGCCCAACTCAAACCCCAACTCCAACCCCAACACCAACTGAAACTGTTACCCCAACACCAACTATTACCCCAACTGAAACTGTTACCCCAACACCAACAGAAACTGTTACACCAACCCCAACTATTACCCCAACTGAAACTGTTACCCCAACACCAACTGAAACTGTTACCCCAACACCAACAGAAACTCCAACTCCAACCCCAACTGAAACTGTTACACCAACACCAACTGAAACTGTTACCCCAACACCAACAGAAACTCCAACTAATACACCTACCGAAACACCGACAAATACACCAACAGAAACTCCAACTAATACACCGACTGAAACCCCTACTCAAACACCAACACCGACTATAAGTTACTATTCGTATGTGTTAGGTAGTGGTGCAACTACAACGGAAGCTTGTAATAATTACGGAATCAATAATATAACTGTTTATGCACCAATTGAAGGGGGTGTTGGTCCTAATGTTGGTGAATATTTGTATTTAACACCGGGTAACCCACCGACTAATTCAGTTCCTGACGGATATTATTCTAACGGAATTGCTTTCTATATTGTTTCAGGTGGTTTAGGTCAAATAACGTCAGTTGACTTAGATGGTTGTAATGGGTTGTTAACACCAACACCAACACCAACGCCAACCCCAACACAAACTTAAACACCAACCCCAACACAAACTAAATCCAATTATGGATTATAAATTTACAAAATAAATGATATTTATAAAATAAAAAAGAAAATGGCAATAGGAGTTAGAATTACTAGTAATAATTTATCAGGTCAAACCGCAAGTATTACTTTTCAATCAATGACAGGTGGAACACCGATTGATTTAGGTATACAAACAATCCCTTTTAATTATTATAACGAATTACCTTATGGTAATTTCACAATTTCATCAACAACTTATGATTATGTGTATACATTAACGGTATCACAACCATATGGTGAAAATCAAGATTATATGTACTTGGGAAATGTCTCAGGACAAACAACCTATAGTTTAGGATTTCTAAACTTTAATGACTTTAGCGCCGAAATTATAGATTTGGGTGTTGACACAACATATTGGAATGAGAATAACTGGTATCCGTTATCTGAAAGTGGTAGTATGTTAGATTTTCGTAATGACGGTAATACTGAACGTTTAGTATTATTTTTAGATGTTAATGGAAATGTTGTTGACCAATTTAGTGCAACTACGTTTGATTCCCTATCAGGTATTTTAGATGGTAGAATCGCTTATTTCCAAGACCCAGATGGTGGTTTATTCTATTGGTTTAATGGGGAAACAGTTTATCAATACACATTTGACCCAAATACTGAGACATTAGACATTCAATGGGATTGGGATGCGACTTGTCTCGATAATACATTTGTATTTATTCTTAGAAACACAGGTACAACAACCTCAACCTCATATAGAGTTAGACCTAACGGGTCTGTCCAACCAATTGATTCTTGGGATTATAATCTTGAAACAAGGTATTATGGTCTTTATTATTCATCAAAATATTTTTACGAATTTAGTTTCTTAAACGTAGATGATACTGTATCATCAATTAAAATATACAACACATCAGGTGGGTTGGTTTACTATCCCGAATTTTTATCTGAAACGTATAATAATTGGTCAATAAATTGGTACGGTAATCAATCGTTTAATATTATTTTATGGAATGATATGGATGATTCAGTCGACTATTTAATTTTAAATCACGACTGTTTAAATGATATATCAAGCGATACAACACACGCAAAACCTAACTACCCTAATCGTTCAATTCAAACTGACACATTATACTTCCCGAATGACGTACCTGTAGGTGGAATTTTTATTCATTTTTATAACACTACAGGTACTTTTTTCCCTGGAGGTGGTTATGAAATAGACTATCTTGATATCGTTTATAAATTGGAAAATCAGGAATCATTACAAACTTATGTTTTTACAAATACGGGAGACAATACTAAAAAATTCTATATCTATGGATATGGTAATAAAAATTATAACACATATTGTTCAACAGGAGGTACTAACTCATCAATATTTTCCATTAATAATGATGGGGTTAAAATAACCCCGACTGAACAAAACATTAATGAAATAACAAATGTTGATTATGATGATTTTGGCGAATATTACGTTTTAGTAAATTCAGTTGGTGATAACAGTTATTTTTATTTATCGTTAAATGGTAACATTGAGGACACGTTAACATTAGACACATCGAGTGGTTATGATTTTACTAGTCGATTTGAAGTGTTTTATGTTGAAAACTCATCAACCGCTTATTATGTTAATAATTTAGTTACAGGGTTTACACAAACAGGTTATTACAATTCAACATCAACCCCAACATCTTATTATAATAAAGACTATTATTATAGACCGGAACACTTTTTAGTATTTAACACCGCAAATGGGTTAGCTAGAGTGTTAAGTAATAATAAACTTTACAATGGATTTAGTTTACCTTTATCATATAATGATTCTAGTGAACGTAGAATAGGTAGAGATAAATTTATTTATGTTTATAATGATAATTCAGACAATACAAGAATTAATTTATACGATTTTAATGGGGCGTTACTTAATAGTACCTTAGTCAATATTACAGGATGGGATTACGTTTACGCGGTTAAAGATAGATATGTTGTTGTTCAAGATACAATTGATGGTCAACGTTTATTGACAATGATTTCAAAGGATGAAGTAAAACAAATAACAATAGATAACCAATATTCAAGTTGGGACATAATAAACGATTATATATGGTGGGATTAAAATGAGATATCAAACACAAGTAACAGTAAAATTTAAAAATAAAGGTAATTTACAAAATTCGGTTACCTCATTTGTTTTAAATGAAAATATAACAGTTTCAGAATTTAAAACTGAAATAAAAAAAACATTAAGGTTTTTGGATACACACTCAATTGAAAATGAGATTGTTTATTTAGGTAGTAATAAATTAAATGATTCTGACATTGTACCTTCTGAAAAATCAGGATTACAGTTTTTTATTGAAGTAACGAACAAATAACATTAATTCAAATTTAGTTAAAAACCCGGTATTATTAATGATACCGGGTTTTTTATTACCCCAACAATAAATACTAAAACTTCTTTAGATACTATTTATAATTAAAAAATAATGGCATCAACAGTAGTTATAGGAACAAACAATTATAGTGGTGAAACCGCAGATATTACGTTCTACCCTGAAACAGGTGGGACTATTAATATTGGGTCTTACATAGTACCATACAATTATTCAACTGATTATTTTTTCGGTACTTATGAACTATATTTTTCCGCATATAATTTTACTTGTGAATTTACAATCTCATCATCAAACCCAATACCACCACCACAAACTATTAGTGCAACAACTATTGAGTACGATTTATTTCAGAGATACACACAAGACCCTGAAAATTTATCAGATGTTGATTTAAGTGGTACAACATTTAGTGGGTTAAATACAAATATTTTAATCAACAAATATTTCGCAGGGACATTTGAAGGTGGTATATCACAATTTAGGATGTACGTCTCACCATTGTCAGCCCCTGAAGTTAAACACAATTTTAACTTATTGAAAAATACATTTAGGATGTTTAATCCTGATTGTCCTGATTGTTCAACTGACATTTGTCAAATTGATGATTTTACGTATGAAATTGTAGGGTCAGAAAATGTTGGAAACAATATTGAATTTAAACCTGACCCTAAATTATTAGGTAGACTACATATTCCTGATGATAGAGATAAAAATTATTTAATAAAAGACCATTACGATTATTTAGTGTCTATAGTTAAACCACCAAGTGTTGTGGTTATTAGACCTAAAGTAACTCCAAGCAAATCACGAAGAATCGTATCACCAACACCGAGTAGAAGTCTAAGAGTAACACCCACACCAACAAGAACCCCTCAACCAACACCTACACCAACAACTACACCACAAATTATGACCAAATATTGGAACCCTAATGGTTGGTGGGGAAATCAAGGTTCAACACCACAATGTGTTGGATTCGCTTGGGCACATTGGGTTGAAGATGGCCCTATCGAACACGGAGGTACACCACCAATAGTCCAACCCCAAATAATATATACTGAAGCTCAGAAAATTGATGAATGGCCAGGTGAAAACTATGCCGGTACATCAGTTAGAGCCGGCGCGAAATACCTACAAACTAATGGGGCGATTAAGTCGTATTATTGGGCTTATGACCTCAACACATTAATAAATACAGTATTCAACTTAGGTCCGGTAGTTGTTGGTACTTATTGGTACTCAGGTATGTTTTACCCTGATAATAACGGTCTTATCCGTATTACAGGTGGTATTGCCGGTGGTCACGCATACGTAATAAACGGTGTGGACAAATCACAAAAATTATTTAGAATTAAAAATAGTTGGGGACAAAATTGGGGTAAACAAGGACACGCATATATCTCATTTAGTGATATGGCTAAATTAATATCAATGAACGGTGAAATTTGTTTGGCCGTTGAAAATAATTTTTAATTTATGAGTAACACAATAATAATATCAAGTATTAATTATGACGGTGAACAAGCTGAAATATTGTTTAAACCTGATAATAATAATGTGACAATACACTTAGGGCCAGGTTTGGTTACATTACCATATACTTTCGACCCATCAACTTTAACACCACCTCGTGAGGTGTATGGTATGTACACAATATTGGTCGCAGGTAGTGACTGTCCTAATTTTTTAAATGTACCAAGGCCAATTCCAACAGTTACACCAACTCACACACCGACAAAAACACCAACGCCAACACCAACTATTACTCCAACCCCAACTTTAACCCCAAATCCTTGTTTTATTACACCAACCCCAACTCCAACTTTAACACCAACTGTAACTTACACACCAACACCAACAATAACACCGACAATAACACCTTCCCCATTACCTTGTTTCCAATTATATAATACTTGGTGGAGTAATAATTCATATATCTATTACACGGCTATAACGGATAATTATACTTATTCATTTTTACCGGGTGTTAACAGTATTGTTAATGGTGGATATGATATGTTTAATGTTGCTAACGTAATATTACTTAATAACCCAATCCCTAAAATATATGGTACGATTAGTACTGATTTTTTAGTTACACGTCGTAATGTTTGGCCACAATTAACATTAGTTAGTTTAGGAAACACCGTAAGTCCACATTCAATTGGTGAAGATGGTTCACCGTCAGTCCAATTGGGCAATGACCCAACTTATGGTCAATATGAAGTATCACGAGAAGTTATATTAACAAACGGAACTTATGATTGTGGTAATATTAATGGTTCTTGGTATCGTTATAGTAATATCGGTGTAAATCCTTCATTTTTATCTGGTAGTACCCCATCACCATCAATTGAATATGTTTGGTTTACAGTTGAATCAACAGAATGGGTGAGTGATATAAACAATATCTCCGATAATCGAGGTGATATTTCACAACCAAGAAATTTAACATCAACTGTTACCGCAACAGGTGAGAACGCATTTATTGGTATGGTATTATTATCTAAATTTTCACCAAATAGTCCTTCAACTATAATACCTAATAATCAAGTCACTCAATTTTTACAAAACGCTATTTGTACTATGTTTAATGATGTTAATTGTGCGAAATTTTAGTTTTTAAAACCACAAAATTTGTTTGAGGTTTAATTATTCAATTAATGACTTATTTTTTTTTATTAAACAGGTAAAATACCAAATCAATAGGTATTTATTTTAGAATAATGAGTACAGTACAGATAACTAGTTTAACAGGTCATTCACCTTACGATATTACAATTTGTGATTATACAAAAACATTTTGTAGTACTGTAATTACAGGTGTAACATCTGTCCCACCAACATTGACGCTCACAGTTCCTGAATTTGGGGGTCCATCGTTATATGGGTCAGTTTTAGTTATCGCAACAGATTCTTCAGGTTGTGAAGAAATGATGTTATTACCTTGTAATATAACACCAACGGTAACACCAACGGTAACACCCACAAGAACACCAACACTAACTCCAAGTAAATGTCGTTGTATTACATTTAGAAACCCAACATCAAGTAATTTAACATATAGTTTAACATTATGTAATGGTACTGAAATAACTAATACTATACAAGGTAATACCTTTTTATATTTTTGTGGTTACAACCCAGTTATTGGTGATGGTGGTTATTATTCATTATCTAATATTGGGTGTTCTGTTAGTAACGGATGTCCCGACCCATCACCTACGCCAACAACAACACCAACAGTTACACCAACATTACCACCAATGGTTGGTTATTTTCAAAGTTGTTGTGACCCAACTAACCAATTCACATTAACACATATACCATCATCGTTTTCACCTTTATCAGGGACTTATTTTATTTCAACAAATAATTTCACAGGTTGTGCGGAATATATACCATCAACCACATCAACAAATGTTTACATTTACCAACATATGGGACCAATGGATGATTGTGCGGATTGTTATGTTCGTAATCCACTTTATTCTTGTCCTACACCTACCCCAACACCAACACAAACAAGTACTCCAACACCAACAACAACTGTTACACCAACAGTTACTCCGACTATTACGGAAACACAAACACCAACAGTTACTCCAACAATAACCGAAACGTCAACACCAACAGTTACTCCGACTATCACAGAAACTCCAACGTCAACAGTAACACCAACAATAACCGAAACTCAAACTCCAACAGTTACACCTACATTAACACAAACCCCAACACAAACAAATACTCAAACACCAACCGTAACTCCAACATCAACACTAACACCAACAATTACACCAACTCAAACACAAACGCCAACAAGAACATCGACAGTTACTCCAACACAAACTAATACACAAACGCCAACAACAACAGTCACCCCAACAGTTACACCTACTCAAACAAACACATCAACACCAACCCTAACACCAACTCAAACACCAACAAGAACGGTTACTCCAACACAAACTTTTACCCCAACTTCGACATTAACACCGACTCAAACTTTCACTCCAACATCTACTTTAACACCTACAGTAACAAGAACAGTTACACCAACAGTTACACCTACGCAAACAAATACTCAAACACCAACAAGAACAGTAACACCAACGGTGACACCAACTCAAACTAATACACAAACACCAACAAGAACAGTTACCCCAACAGTTACCCCAACAGTTACCCCAACACAAACAAATACTCAAACACCAACACAAACAAATACTCAAACGCCTACGATAACACCTACTGTCACACCTACTCAAACAAATACTCAAACACCAACAAGAACAGTCACTCCAACAGTTACACCAACGCAAACAAATACTCAAACACCAACAAGAACGGTTACACCAACAGTTACACCAACAGTAACACCCACAGTGACAAGAACGGTTACACCAACACAAACATTCACACCTACACAAACAAACACGTCAACACCTACAGTAACACCAACAAGAACAAACACTCAAACACCAACAAGAACAGTTACACCTACCGTCACTCCAACAGTTACACGAACTGTTACACCAACACAAACAAATACTCAAACACCAACAAGAACTGTTACCCCAACTGTTACTCCAACTCAAACATTTACATCAACACCAACTAAAACAAATACACAAACCCCAACTAAAACAGTTACACCAACACAAACTCCAACGCCAACCGTTACAGTAACAATAAATTTAACACCAACGGCTACCGTTACTCCAACAATTACCCCAACACCAACAATTACCCCAACGACACCATATTCATTAGTGTTTGTACAATCTTGTTGTGAATTTACTCAAATTGAATATGTTTATTTACCAACAATATATTGTGGATTTAACGACAACTACACAATAGTTGCAACGAATGGTCAATGCTATGCCGTCCAAGCGATTACACAAACAGTTACAATACCGACAATTGTTTGGGATTCAACAAAACCTGTATACCCCGCAATTAATGGGGAACCTGATTGTGATACGTGTTCATCATCAAACCCTTGTCCGGCACCAACCCCTACACCTACACCAACAAGAACTGTAACACCAACGGTTACCCCAACTATTACGGTAACTCAAACATTAACAAGAACTGTAACACCAACTGTAACACCAACACAAACTAACACTTCAACACCAACACCGACGATTAATTTAACACCTACGGCAACACCTACCATTACACCTACAAAAACCCCAACACCTACGGTTACTACAGTATTTTCATTAGCCTACGCAATCGCTTGTTGTGATGTAAATCCAACAAATGAAATAATCAGAGTACCAACATTATATGCTGGTGTGGATGCGAACTATGTTGTAAGTGCAACTAATGGGAAATGTTACAAGGTATTAACAATAACAACATTACCGGCAACTATCATATGGGATTCAACAAAACCTGTTTATCCTCCTATTGATGGTGAATTTAATTGTAATTCGTGTTATTCGGTAAACCCTTGTCCGACCCCAACACCAACACCTACTCAAACTAACACTCAAACACCAACTAAAACACCAACACCTACGGTAACACCAACATTTGATGCGTTCGCCAATTGTTTACAGTCGGTTGAATTTATTGCAAGAACTCAATCAACAGTATTAATACCTGAACCTTGTAATACCTCACACGGTTGTAATAGAGCCAAACTAATTGTTGCCGCGAATAGTGTACAAATTGGTACTATCAATTTAAATAATGGTGGTGGTGGTAATCACAATACGTCACCATATCAAGTATTTGGTGATTATAATTGGGATGACTATAACTTTGACCCATTAGACCCTACGGCTCGATATTTTTCAGGTTATGGTCCAACATATGCCGTTTTACCTTTAGGAACTAACCCGTCTTTACTTGGGATACCAAGAAGAGGTGTTGTTGGGACCGCAACATATTCTGGAAACAGATATAGTCGTGTTGTTATGGACGGTGCAACCGCAAGACAAGTATCTCAAGCAGCCGTTGGGGGGTTAATTAACTTTAGTTTACTTTGCCCAACTACCAACTGTCACGCAAGTGTTACTTGGTTAACTATTAATAAACAAGAGGCTGACGGGTCTTGGACTCAATTATATAATGGATGTCCAACAGGTTCTTGGGGAGCTACATTAGTAACCTTAGACCCTTGTGCTCCACCACCAACAAAAACACCAACACCTACACCGACTAAAACACAAACACCGACCGTTACACCAACAAGAACTGTAACACCAACACCGACAAGACCTTACACAGTATTTGAGGTTCAAAATTGTTGTGATAATTCAGTTGGATTTATGTCATTACCGACATCTTACACCCCAACTGGTTTACCATACTCAAGTTCTGTTGTTAGAAGTACATCAGGTGGTTGTTATTTAATTATTGGAGTACCTCAAGGTATCACACCAACACCAAACTTAACTTGGAATGGTAATGTTAATCAAGTTTATATTGATAATACCACTATAAATGGATGTACAACCTGTAAATCGGCATTCCCTTGTCCAACACCAACACCTACTCCAACTAAAACAGTTACACCCACAAGAACCCCAACAAAAACGCCAACCCCAACAAGAACATTAACTAAAACCCCAACTCCAACACCAACCATAACACCAACACCTCCAAGTTGTATTGTTAGTTATAGAAATTGGTGGAATACCAATTCACCATTAAAGTACGAAAATAATATACCTAACGCCAATTATTATGGTTATGATGGTGGTGCCGATAATGTAACATACGGACTTGGTATTTATTTTATGTTTGACGGGTATTTAGGTCAACAAAGTCATATTGTATCGGTATTAGGTAATGGAATGGTTACTCAAAATGGTATTGATTATGGTAGTTTTAATAACACTTATGAAATCTTCAACAGTATTCCTGATTCGGGGAATTTAAGTGTAGTACCTAACTTAACATTAACTAGATGGTCCACAACTCAAAACCGAAGAATTCAAGTTGTAGGTTACGCGTTTGACGAAGGTATCGGTAGTACGGTATCTAACACAGGTGGGTCTTATACTTGTTCTTCAGGTTATTATGGTAGTTGGTGGGCAAACAGTAATGTTAGTACAGAACCATCAATTGTATATGTGTGGTTTACGGTTCAAAAAAATACTTGGAATAGTAATCTAATTAACATAATTGATAATCGACGTACAGCTCCCGGTGTCGGTGGTTACTATAACCAATCATTTGGGGTAAATGGTAGTAATTTGTACTTAGGAATGGTATTGTTATCAACTGTTAATGGTAGTATATCCTCAACATCTATTACTAATTTTTTAACTGACTCAGTTTGTTCAATGTTTAATAGTGTTAGTTGTGACCCATTCCCAAATGTACCAACAAGTGTGTTTCAAGTACAATCTTGTTGTACTAATTCCCTAATTGGTTATATGGAATTACCAACAACTTACACACCAACAAATTTCCCTGTTTTCTCAACATATAATGTGATTGGGTTAGATGGTATTTGTTATATCGTTTTAGGGACATCAACAAATACCGCTAATTTATTTTGGAATGGGAACCAAAGTGCCGTTTCCACATCTGACGGTACTTGTACAAGTTGTTCACCATCATATCCTTGTCCAACGCCAACACCAACGCCAACTAAAACCGTTACCCCAACAAGAACACCAACAAGAACTGTAACACCAACAGTGACACCATCATATGACCCTTTAGCCAATTGTATTACTCAACTTGAAGTTATTGCAAGAACACAAAGTAGATTCGCCATACTTTTACCTGAACCTTGTTCAACATCGCACGGTTGTAATGAAGCAAAATTTATAGTTCGTGGGAATGGAATTGATATAGGGGTGCTTAATTTAAACAACGGCGAAGGTCCTAACCCTAATACGTACCCATACGTCCAATATGGTAATTGGAATGATGATGATTATAATTTTGACCCATTAGACCCTACTGCGAGGTATTATGATTTAAATAATAACATACTACCATTAGGGTCAGTACCTGAATTGTTAGGCATTCCAAGACGAGGTGTTCCGGAAACTGCAACATACCCTGGAAATAGATATAGTCGTTTTATGGTGAATTCAAATACCGCAAGACAAGTGTCTCAAGCCGCAGTTGGTGGTATCATTAACTTTAGTCTTATATGTCCAACAACTTCTTGTCACGAAAGTGTTACTTGGTTAACTATTAATAAACAAGACCAATATGGTAATTGGGATACAATATATGATGGTTGTCCTTCGGGAAATTGGGGTGAAACATTAGTTAGTTTAGACCCTTGTTTACAACCATCACCAACACCAACAACAACCCCAACAGTTACACCTACAGTTACACCAACTAGTCCACCTGTAGTACCGACTTGTTCTGTTTTAACTAATGACGGTCCTTACGTATATTATTACAACACAGTTAACAATTCGGTAACTTATTTGGGTAGTTATACCGCATCACCCGATATTGCCCATACTAACACTAAAATGTGGTTGTATAATAATGGTGGTATTGTTGAATATAACATCACTTTATCTCCTTGGACCGCAACATATAATCGAATAATATCAAAACCATCAGGTTATAGTCTTGGAGCAGGGTTATTCGCAATAAATAACACAACATTGTTAACCACTAATACCTCAGTAACACCTAATAAAATTGTTAGATTAGACATTACTAATCTAATTGCAGTACCAACTGTAATATGTGATTTAGGGACTATTAGTGACCCACGAGGAGTTTCGGGTGATTTGTTATTAACTACAACCAATAAAATATTGGTAACTAACTACGATAATGATGCTAATACGTATATCTCACAATATAATTATTTAACAGGTCAATTTGAAGGTGAAGTTGACATAACTTTAGATATTCCAGGACCTTGGGGAATATCCCAAGATAATGGGTTAATATATATTTTCAATGGTGATGGTGACCTATGGAATATAGATAAATTCCCACCATATAATTTAACCTTTGTTCAAAATATCGGTGTTGGTGTTGGTGGGGCCTCTCAAATTGCGAGTTGTATTACATCACATCTTAATTTTGGTTCTTGGTATTGTGCCGGTCGTTGTTCTCTATACGAACTATCACCATTGGGTTATGATTGTCATAGTCAACCGGGTGTTCCAAAAATCTTTTTACCTAGTGGAATACCTATGGGAACCAAAATACAAGCTACTGATGGTTATTGTTACGGACTATATCAAAATGAAGAACCAACATACACCACAGGTACTATTATAACTCAACAAGGTACTGCAACATACGGTAGTTGTTCGTCTTGTGGTGGTGATGTCTCTATTCTAGTATCAACCGATTACCCATCACTCGTTTATTGTGAAACTGTAAACACCATTTTAGGTTACTACAGAGTTAATAACGGTCCTTGGTCAACGTTTACCGGTTCATTATCCGCAAATAACGGTGTGACTTACACAACGTTACAAAATCTAATAGTGTCAGTTGGCTCAATAATTGACGTTTATTATCCAAATATATTATGGGGGGTAGGGTTTAATAGTGGTGACTATACATCACGTTGTGGTAACCAATATTATCGCACAATTATCACATCCTCGCCGACTAACATTCACTTAAATGTTAAATATATAAAGACTGTAACACCAACTGATGTTATTTGTGGTTTCCAAACTTGTCCAACATTTCCTGTCTTTGAACCTTGGACTTGGGTAGAATATGATTTTTGGAATGGCGTTTATTACGATGTTTGGAGTGATTCTGAAGGTGTTTATAATGGTAGACCTTGGTATTATATTCCAACTTATGATTACACATCAACATATTCAACTGTTTGGTATGATAATACATCAGATGTGTGGACTGAAAGTACAACTTTAGGTGGTGGAACAATTTATTCAACATTAGATAGTTTATCACCTGATTATCCTGTTAGTAGTACCGATAGACCTTGGGTTGCCTCGTCAACGTACCAAGGGCCTTCAATGTTTAGTTCAGAACCAAGTTACCCACCTGTAACCGATGGTTTAGTACTTTGGTATGATGCTGGGTCATCAACATCTTGGCCAGGTTCAGGAACTATGTGGTATGACATCACAACCAATAATAACGGTACTTTTTACACTAACGCAACTCCGACTACACCAACGTATCTTGACCCAAATTTTGGTGGATTTAGTTTTAACGGTACTAACCAACGTGTTATATGTGGTAATGGTCCGACATTATCAGGAATTACCAACACCGTAACAGTTGAGGCGTGGGTTAAACCTTCATCATTTTCAGGTGATAGAGCAATTTTCAGTAAGAATAGTAATCAAGCATTTAGAATGAGACTTGACAGTACCGGTCATTTATGGATGTTAGGTGCAAAATCAGGACCATCATTTGACATATACACAAGTACAGGGACAACAACAGTTAATAATTGGGTTCAACTAGTTGGTGTGTGGACACCTACGGGTTATTACACATACATCAATGGTGTTAATGCAGGTTTTAGTACAAGTAAAACATTATTAGTTCAGGAAAATAATTTACCATTAGAAATTGGTATGTTTACAGGTGGTTCTGAATGGTTTAATGGTACAATGTCCATTTTTAAAGTTTATAATAAAGCGTTATCCGCTTCTGAAGTTAACTCAAACTTTAATTCACTACGTTCAAGATTTGGTATATAAAAAACCATAATTACAACTTTATTTATCGAAAATAAACTTTATAATTAAATAAAACAATTTAATTATGAAAATTTTTGTACAAATCGCGTCATATCGTGACCCTGAATTAGAGAAGACGGTTAAGGATATGATTGAAAACTCTAAAAAACCAAATAACCTTAGAATTGGTATTTGTCGTCAATATCACCCTGAAGACGGTTTTGATACTTTAGATGAATATCGTAACGATAAACGTTTTAGAATTTTAGATGTATTATATTCGGATTCTAAAGGAGTTTGTTGGGCAAGAAATCAAGTACAACAATTATATGGTGGTGAAGAATATACGTTACAAATTGACTCTCATATGAGATTCGAAAAAAATTGGGACGACACCTTAATCAAAATGGTTAAACAACTTCAAAAGAAAGGTTTCCAAAAACCATTATTGACAGGGTATGTATCATCATTTAACCCTGAGAACGACCCGGCAGAAAGAGTTAGAGAACCTTGGAGAATGGTTTTTGATAGATTTATCCCTGAAGGTGCGGTATTCTTTTTACCTGAAACAATACCAGGTTGGGAAAAATTAAAAGAACCTGTACCCTCAAGATTTTATTCTGCCCATTTCGCATTCACGTTAGGAGAATTTAGTAATGAGGTTCAACACGACCCTGAATTTTATTTCCACGGTGAAGAAATTTCAATTGCGGTGAGAGCTCATACTCACGGATATGATTTATTTCACCCACATAAAGTTGTTGTTTGGCACGAATACACACGTAAAGGTAGAACAAAACAATGGGATGATGATATTGATTGGGTAAATAAAAATAATTTATCACACCAAAAAAATAGACAATTATTCGGTATGGACGGTGAAGAAGTTACTATGGACTTTAGTCATTATGGTTTTGGAACTGAACGTACATTAAAAGATTATGAAATTTATTCAGGGTTACGTTTCTCTAATCGAGCGGTACAACAACACACATTAGATAAACAATACCCACCTAATCCGGTTATTTATGAATCTGATGAAGATTGGGAAGCTAGTTTCGCATCAATATTCAAACATTGTATTGATGTTAGTTATGATTCAGTTCCTGAAACGGATTATGACTTTTGGGTTGTTGCGTTTCACGATGAAAATGACGAAACAATTCACCGACAAGACGCTGACATTCACGAAATTAATCGTATGAAAAATGACCCTGATGGTTATTGTAAAGTTTGGAGAGAATTTCAAACAACAAGTAAACCAAAACAATGGGTTGTTTGGCCACATAGTATTTCAAAAGGATGGTGTGATAGATTAACGGGAAATTTACATTAATTTAAAAATGGTAACAATTAATGATGTTAAAATTGCCGATTTAGGGTTTTTTATTAACTTAGATAAGAGAACGGACAGGTTAGAAAAAATTAACGAACAGTTTAACGAATTTAACATAAATGGAGTTGAACGTTTTTCTGCGGTCGACACATTAGATTCCGGCCCATTAAACTGTAAACAAAGTCATTATCGGTTATATGAAGAATTTTTGAAAACTGATAGTCAAGTTTTATTAGTTCTTGAGGATGATTGTTTATTTTTGGACCCGTTAAAAACGGAATATGAAGAGATTATTAATGACATTTATTCCACGGATTGGGATTTATATTGGTTAGGTTGTAGAAATAGACGTTGGCCGGTTCATTATAAAAATAAGTCGTATAAAGTTAGTTCAGTTGCTCACACACAATCGTATTTAATAAAACGAAATATGTGTGAATATCTCTTAGAGACTTATCCGATGGATAGTCATATTACTACCGCAATTGATGAGTTATTGTGTTTATCAATTTACGGTTTTGACGTTACAACAAACCCAAACGCTTTTAATTTTTACCAATTAGATAACCCATTAAATGATTTACCAACGATATTCACATCACTGTGTTATGAAAAATCACTTACAAGTCAGTACGCATCATATAGTGATTTGTGGCATATGGATGTTAATTATACCGATTATATAAAAAGTTCACACCCAAATAATAAATGAGTAGAATTAAATTAGTTACAGTTACTTGGTCATATGAAGATACTTATGAGATTAATGACTCATTTTTAATCAAATCATTTTTAAATCATAACGATGAAAGTGATTTAATCAAAATACATTTCAATCGAAATAACTATAAAGATTTAGAGACCGAGTTTAACTCCAAATTTGGGTATCAATATGAATTCCTATTATATAGGATTTATCTTCTAAAAGAAAAATTGTCCGAGATTGAGGATGATTTATTAATATTCTCAGATACGGGGGATGTTGTTTGTTTAGACAATATCCAAAAGTTAGATTCAATTAATTTTGATAATTTATTATTTTCAAGTGAAAACCACAGATACCCAAACGAGGTTAATATAATGAATTGGACCCCAAATTATAGATACCCTCAAGAGAATTATGATATGTTAAATTATTTAAATGCTGGTCTATCGTTTGGTAAACGTGAGAATTTTATCACTTTTCTAAATGAATGTGTGAGTACTATTTTACCAAATGAATATAAAAATTTTGGTGGTGACCAAGGTGTATTCACGTATTATTACATAAATAATAATATTAACACCAACTCAATACGACTTGATAATACGTTTCAAATATTTTTAAGTACATATCTTAAATCTTATCACGACTTTAAGTTAGAGGACGGTAAGATAGTTAGTTTGGCGTACAACACAACCCCAATGTTTATTCACGATAATGGGTGGAATTATGGTAGTCCAAAATTCATAAATCATTTTAATTTACTACAATGATATTTGCAACAACTTGTTTTGGTGAAGATAGACGTGAAGATACGTTACATTTTTTAAATGATATTCGAAATCTTGATTATTCAGTATATGTTATAACAAACATTGAGTTACATCTTAACCATTTTCAATTTGACAATGTTATCATCATTAAAGTTGATGAGAATTATTATCAAGATTTTTTCAGATACAAATTAATGTTGGAGATTTTTGAAACCACTGATGAAGAAATCATTTATTACTTGGATTCTGATAGTCGATTTTTTAATTTTAGACACGAAAAGTTCGATAAGGAGAATTTTGATAAATTAATTGAATCTAAAGATTTTGACATATTAACCGCTTGGTTAACCGACAGTGTTTCGTTATTTTTCGAAAAACCTGAAGATAATGAGAATAAGTTTATTCGACAATTTAAGTACGGGTACGAATCGTTACACCAATATATGAGTAATAAATACCCCGACTATATAAATCATTTAAATCTACACAATTCTTGGGAGGGTCATCTAATTTTACGAAAAAGTGACAACCTCATCGAATTTCTAAAAGAACTAATAATAATTGGTGATATTTTGGTTGTGGAAGACATTAAAAATGACCGTACACAAATTGCTTGTTGTAGTTCGGCGTTAATTAGTTTGATGTCCAAGTTAATGAATCTAAAGTTAATCCAAGACCCTATAACTCACCATTTTTTTAAAGCTAACTTCTTAAAAGAAGTTTTCCCATTCAATTTTAAAATTAATAAATATGAAAAAGTATTCCCTGATAACAACTAGTTTTTGTACTAATTGTGCCGAACCAAGTAAAGAATTGTTAAAACATAAATTTAATTATGACGGAGATATTGAGGATATTTTTGTTAATTTCTCAAATTTATTCTCACCTTTTGATTTTACAAAAATACCAAATATTGGTATTAGTAAAAGACGTGATTTAGTTTACGGTAAAATTTTTCGTTTAAAATCATTTATTGAGGATAACATTTTGGGTAAATATGAATTTCTTTGTCACATAGATTATTCAGATACTAAATTTTGTGGTAGTTTTTTAGAAATGATGGGTAAGTTTGAACAAACAAACGAAGACTTAATTATCTCAACAGAAAAAACCGCTTGGCCTTACATTTATGAAATCAATAAATGGTCTAACACAAATTTAGAAGAAAGTGAATTTACTTTTTTAAATTCAGGTGCGGTTATATCAAAGACTGAAAATTTCTACAATACACTAATTAAATTATCCGACATATGTCTAAACAGTAACATTGATTTTTGGGACGACCAAGGTGTTTGGCAATATTATGATTTAAATATTAGTGAACTAAAAAAAGACCACAAATGTGAGTTTTTCTTTTCAACGGCCTTATTAGATAACACTTATTATTCTATTGATAATAATAAAATTAAAACTAAATTTAATACCATACCGTATTTAATACACGATAACTCAAGCTTTAGCTTAAATTTAATTAACACATTTTAAAATATGAAAGATGTAACAGGTTGGTTCTCATATGAAGGAATCGCAACACAACAACACGACGATGTTGAACAAGTTTTTGAACAATTATTTACCCAAACTAAACCTGTCCGTATTTTAGAAATTGGTACTGCGTTTGGTGGTTTAACTTTATTACTACGAAATTTACTTGATAGAATTTCACTTGGTGAAACTGATATTAGAACTTATGATGTTGAACCTAAAAATTATTTATCAGAACATATTGAGAATGGGGTTAGGATTGATAGTCGAATAAAAGACATATTTAATCACGCGTATAGTGATTTAGTAGAAGTCGAGGAAATCACTTCATATATACAATCTGAAGGTGTAACAATTGTGTTATGTGACGGGGGAAGTAAAAAAAATGAGTTTAGAATATTATCTAAATTATTAAAACCTGGTGATATTATTATGGCTCACGATTACGCACCAAATGAAAGTTACTTTTTAGAACACATTAGAAATAATATATGGAATTGGTTAGAAATACAAGATTTAGATATCGAACAACCTTGTATTGACAATAACTTACAACCATATATGGATGAAGAATTTAAAAAAGTCGTTTGGGCTTGTAAAATTAAACAATAAAATAGTAGAAATGTCTAACGTAACAATAGTAACAGGTTTATGGGATATTGGCCGAGATAAATTAAACAATGATTGGTCTCGCGATTTCACCCATTATATTGATAAATTTGATGAGTTATTAAAAATTGATTGTAATTTGATAATTTTTGGTGATGAGAATCTTCAAAAACACGTTATGTCAACACGTAACACATCAAACACTCAATTTATATTAAGAAATACTGATTGGTTTAAAGATAATACATATTACGACCAAATCCAAAATATTAAAAACAACCCTGAATGGTATAACCAAGTCGGATGGTTAAAAGAATCGACTCAAGCTAAGTTAGAAATGTATAACCCATTAGTTATGAGTAAAGTTTTCTTACTTAATGACGCAAGAATAATGGATAAATTTAATTCCGATTATTTATTTTGGTTAGATGCGGGAATAACTAACACTGTTCATCCCGGATATTTCACTCACGATAAAGTAATTGAGAAATTACCAAAATACGCAACAAAATTTAGTTTCTTAGCGTTTCAATATGATGCCGAATCTGAAATACACGGTTTTAACTATTCGGAATTAAATAAATTTGCAGGACATACCGTTAAATTAGTCGGTAGAGGAGGTTTTTTTGGTGGACCAAAAGAAAGTATCTCAAATGTTAACGGACTTTACTATTCATTATTAAATGAGTCTTTAAGTAAAGGGTTGATGGGGACTGAGGAAAGTATATTTTCAATTATGTTATACAAATTCCCCGAAGTTTTTAATTACTTTGAGGTTGAAAATAACGGATTAGTTTCCAAATTTTTTGAAGACTTAAAAAATGATTCCGTAATACCTAAAAAAACAATTGAGGTTATTGAATCGTCACCGTCTAACAAACCATTTAATCAGGTTACATCAGAATTAAAAATAACATCATCAGATAAAGTAGGTTTGTACGTTATTGGATTTAATAGTCCGTCTCAATTAGAGACTTTAGTTACCTCAATGTTAGAGTATGATAAAAATTTTATTGAAAAACCAAGAAAAATATTGTTGGATAACTCAACTGATTTATCCACAACACCAATATATAGCGAATTATGTTCTAAGTATGGGTTTGAACATATTAAAAAAGATAATTTAGGTATTTGTGGTGGTAGACAATGGATTGCGGAACATTTTGACAAATCTGATTTAGAATATATGTTCTTTTTCGAGGACGATATGTTTTTCTACCCTAAAAAAGGTGAAGTTTGTCGTAACGGATTTAATCGTATGGTTGATAATCTGTACGATAAGTCAATTAACATATCTAAGTCAGAAAAGTTTGATTATTTAAAACTTAATTTTAGTGAATTTTTTGGTGACAACTCTACTCAATGGACTTGGTACAATGTACCCCAAGTTGTTAGAGAACAATATTGGCCGGATTATTCAAAATTACCGGAACACGGAACTGACCCTAACGCACCCAAAGTTAAATACGAGAATGTAAAAATACACGAAGGGATACCATATGTTACAGGTGATGTGTATTATTGTAATTGGCCTCAATTAGTCTCTAAAACAGGTAATAAAAAAATGTTTTTAGAAACAACGTGGGCACATCCATATGAACAAACGTGGATGAGTCATATGTTTCAAGAATTAAAAAAAGGTAAATTAAATTTCGGTCTTTTATTGTTAACACCAACGGAACATAACAGATTTGACCATTATAATAGAGAATTACGAAAAGAAAGTTAAGGGGTGAGAAATTACCCCTTTATTTTTTTAATATCAAACTATTTATTAATAAAAACGATAAATGGATTTTTTTATTAAAAAAAATGCAACACTGCCAGTATTAAAACTACAAGTGGTTAAAGACGGAAGAAGTGATTACGATAATTTTATGAAAACCATAGAATTGTCAGCAATCTTTTTTTCAATGGTTGATGTTGATACAGGTATTCCAAAAATTAGTTCAAAACCTGCGGGGTTTGTTGAGAAAACATTTATAGACCCAAACGCGGAACCTGAATACTACATATATTACCAATTAAGTCCTAATGACACTAACCGTGTTGGGAAGTATGAAGGTCAATTTATGTTAAGAAACGACGATGGGGTTTTAATTTTACCAATTCGCGAAAAATTACACATATACGTTCAGGAATCTTTTATTGCCGATGACTTACAATATGAGAGTTGTTATGTTTCAGAATTTCCTTGTTGTGTTAATGGACCTTATACCACAACAACAACAACCACACCTTGTCCAAGTTGCGGACCTTGTAATACACCAACACCAACACCGACAGTAACTGAGACCCCAACACAAACTCCAACACAAACAATAACACCAACTATTACATTAACACCAACAACATCAGTTACCCCAACACCAACACCTACACCAACCGCAACACCTGTACAAATAATTAACGATGCAATCTTAATTAGTACCGACACTTATATATCTGTTGGCCAAAATCAATATTTATCGTTTTAAAAATTAAATTAATATTTATATAAAAAAGAAAAAATGAGTTTAACAGGAGTTACAATATCAGAATTACCGTTATTAACAGGATATAGTGAAAACATTTCAATCCCTGTTGAAATTTCGGGAACCACATATCATCTTAACCCACCAACATTACAATCAACGTCGGTGTGGAATGCGTTATTAACACAAACAGGCCCTTTAACATTTACAGGGGGTACTGACGCACCATATGGTGGTTTCATTTTTAATGAAGTGTATACCATAAATGATTATGTATCAGGTGATGACTTTTCAAATGTTGCCGAAATATTGGCTGGTACTATAAACACTACGGGTTGTGTATTTAGAGCAACAGGTACAACAACAACCGATTATATAATCCCACATACTTGGAGTGGTTCAACATTAACATCACAAGGTGATATGATTGTCACTGTTTTAGAGAATACATTAGGATTTGACGTATTAGTTGATTACCCGGCATTTTCAGACCCGCAAAACATAGGTATTGTAGCATTTTTTCCATTAGTTAATTCGGGAGGATTTTTAACTCAAAGAACTAAAATTTCAGCACAATCAACAATACCATTTGGTTTTACACCGGTTATACCTGTATTAATGACATCTATTGATGCTGAAATATTGGCAGGTATTATGTTTATTATTGACCCAAGTTTTGGTGGGTTGATTGGTGATTCTTTATATAACACACCTGTAGAAATAAAAGTTTTTAAATAATAAATTTATGTATAAAAAAATACAACGTCTATCTGACCTTAAATTTTTATTGTCATTAGAAAATGACATTTGGGTTGATAATATCAAAGAAAGTACAACATATAGACTATCAGAATTCAATAACGTTAAACAAACATTATTGACATCTTATCAAGAGTCTGAGTTAAAAATTTACACAAATTATCAAGGTAGAGGTAATTGATTTTCCCTTTTGTAATGTATATATTTTAGAAAGTTAAGGTAAATGTCGTAAGGTACGGCAGCTAATAAACCAAAAAATAGAATATATATGATATCAGAAGAAGAAATCAAAACCTTCTTGGAAGGTAATGACCCTGAAGAACATATCGTTGCCATAGAATTTGACTATGCCGGTGATTGTGTTTACAAAATTAAAGAGATTCCTGGTAAAGGAAAAGAAATCAGAAAAGACACGTTTACCGCTTTTGCGTGGGTTGGTGATTTACGAGGATTGAATTTTTACAATTCATCTAAACACGAACAAAAAGCAGGAATGTCCAAACATAATATCATCATTGAACGTTTAAGAACTGAAAATGAAGATGGAACCCCAAACGATAGATTAGACGACGGATTAAAGTATATGGTAAAATCTTTAAAGGGTTACCGTTCATTAATTCAATTCTTCAAAGAAGGTGGTGTAGAACCTTGGGGTGAAAAATCCAAAGACAAAATTATGATTCTACCACCGGTAGAACAATACTTAATTTCACGAGAAAAAAGATTATTTAAAGGATTCGACGAATACAATGACCTTACGAGGTTTGGATTCGACTTAGAGACGACCGCATTAGAACCTAAAGACGGTCGTATCTTTATGATTGGAATGAAAACCAATAAAGGATTCAAAAAAGTAATCGAATGTCCTGACGCAGATTCAGAACGTAGAGGTCTTGTGGAATTCTTCAACACTATTGATGAACTAAAACCAAGTATTATTGGTGGGTATAACTCAGCAAACTTCGACTGGTTTTGGATATTCGAAAGATGTAAAGCACTTAATATAGACATTAAAAAAATCTGTAAGACTCTGAACCCTAAGAGTCCTATAAAACAATCGGAAAACCTATTAAAACTAGCAAATGAGGTTGAGAGATACAACCAAGTTGGTATGTGGGGTTATAACGTAATTGATATTATTCACTCAGTTCGTAGAGCTCAAGCAATTAACTCAGGTATTAAGTCCGCAGGTCTTAAATATATTACCAAATATATTGATGCTGAAGCCAAAGACCGTGTATATATCGACCACTTAGATATCGGTCCATATTATGCAAACAAAGAGGAGTTTTGGTTAAACATCGAAAACGGTAATTACAAGAAAGTTGGGTTTAGTGAAAAGATTGATGAGGTTTGTGAACGTCATCCTGATGTTTACATTAAAACAACAGGGGACGATTTAGTTGAGCGTTATCTTGACGATGACCTTGAGGAAACGTTATTGGTGGATGAGGAATTCAACCAAGGAACGTTTCTATTAGCGTCCTTAGTACCAACAACTTATGAACGTGTTTCAACAATGGGAACCGCAACATTGTGGAAGATGATTATGTTAGCGTGGTCATATAAACACAAATTAGCAATCCCCAAGAAACAAGAGAAAAGGGACTTCGTAGGAGGACTTTCTCGTCTCTTAATGGTTGGTTATTCGAAAGACGTACTAAAACTCGACTACTCGTCTCTATACCCATCAATTCAGTTGGTACACGATGTGTTTCCTGAGTGTGACGTTACAGGTGCGATGAAAGGAATGTTAGCGTATTTCCGTAACTCTCGTATTATGTACAAGACTTTGGCGAAAGAATGGGAAAGTAAGGATAAAAAGACATCACTTAAATTTGACCGTAAACAATTACCAATTAAAATCTTTATCAACTCATTATTCGGTGCGTTATCCGCACCTCACGTATTTGCTTGGGGAGATATGGATAAAGGTGAGAAGATTACTTGTACAGGTAGACAATACCTAAGACAAATGTTGTTGTTCTTTAAAAAACGTGGTTACACTCCACTTGTTTGTGATACCGATGGTATGAACTTCTCATTACCTGAAGGGGGTGTTGATGATAGAAGATATGTTGGTAAAGGTCTGAATTGGTTAGTTAAAGAGGGTAAAGAATATGAGGGTTATGATGCCGATGTTGCCGAGTTTAACGATTTGTTTATGAGAGGTGCGATGGGTCTTGATTGTGATGGTACTTGGAAATCTTGTATTAACTTAGCGAGAAAGAACTATGCGACTATGGAACATAAAGGGAAAGTTAAATTAACGGGTAATACCATTAAATCTAAAAAGTTACCATTGTATATTGAGAAATTCTTAGACAAAGCGGTTAACCATTTATTAGAAGGTCAAGGTAAAGAATTTGTTGAGTGGTATTATGAATACGTTACCAAAATATTTAACCAAGAAATCCCATTAATGCAAATTGCTCAACGAGCTAAAGTTAAATTATCAATCAAAGATTATTTAACAAGAACAACTCAAAAAACCAAATCAGGTGGGTCAATGTCAAGAATGGCACATATGGAGTTGGCGATTAAACATAATATGAATACTCAGTTAGGTGATGTTATCTATTATGTTAACAATGGTGTTCGAGCATCTCACGGTGACGTTCAAAAAGTTAACAAACCTAAAAATGGGTGGAAACAAGAACAACTTGATTTATTTTACGAGGGGTATGGTAAATATCCTGACGATTCTACAGAATCAACAGTTAAACTTAATTGTTATATTCTGAACACATCTGATTTAGAGAATAACCCTGATATGTTAGGTGAATATAATGTACCAAGAGCGGTAACTACGTTTAATAAACGTATCCAACCTTTATTGATTGTTTTTAATAAAGAAGTTAGAGATAACTTATTAGTTACGGACCCCGAACAACGAGGTTTCTTTACAACCGACCAATGTAGGTTAACTAATGGTTTACCATTTAAAGAGGGTGACCAAGATTCTATTGATGACTTGTTAACAGTTACTGAAAAAGAGGTAGAGTTTTGGAATAACATTAATGTTAGTCCTAATTATATCTATGATTTGGCGAGTGACGGTTACGAAGTGTATATATAAGATTTCACAGAGGGAAATCGACTTCCCTCTGTGAACTTAATTAGTTCAATTTCAATCCATCAGATGACACAATATACCAAGAACCTTCTATTTGAAGGAACTCAACACAAGCACCTTTGTCGATGAATATCTCATCATATTCTTCATCAATTTTACCAATTAATGGTGAAATTAATACTTTAGTTAATGCTTTAATTCTAATGTGATTTGTTGTTGAGGAATCAAGTATCAATCTACAATTCTCAACATCTTTAATTACTAAGAAAAACTCACCATCAGTTTTATAAACTGAATCTCGAATAATTCTACTTACGGGGTCATTAAATCCTCGTAAGTATATTTTTTCTCCAACTAATTTTCTTTCTGTGTTTCTATGATGGTCCATATTATATTACATAAATTTGTCTTGGGAACGCCCTAAACTTCATTTGTTTATTTAAGTTTTCAGCGATTAACGCTTCACGTTCCATAACCTTTTCAGGTTTTAATCTTGTTAATCTTCCTTCAGCCCCCGTTAATTCCTCAATTAACTTAGTTTTCTCATCTTTACCTTCAGTTGCTAATGATTGATAGTCCATTGTCAATTCAGAATCAGGTGTTTTTAAATTACCACTATATTTTCCACGAACTTTAGATAACGTCTCTTTACAAGACGCAACAAACCAACGTCTAACCCAAACTTGAGCCGGGTTATTTAATTCGGTCCAAGACATTTTGTCAAATGGAACATCTGATGGTAATTTAATTATATCAGGATTATCTTTTAAACATTTATCTCTGTCCGCAGGACCCACATCGTAATACCAATACCAAACTTTACCTCTCATTAAACTAGAGTTACCAAAGTCAAATTTACCTCCAGGTGTTTGCATTAAGTGTAACGCTTTTTTACCTTCAGGTAATGCGGTAATTTTATAAGTTAAATCACCTGTAATGATTCTTCTTTGGATGTTGATTTCCTGCATTCTTAATAACATATCGAAAGCCGGCATCATTAAGAAACTCATTCCGGTATTACCCATTTGGGCTAGACCACCACCACCTCCAAGACCACCACCGGCACCTAAAGCACCAAATGACCAAGGGTCAAACATTGCATTATTTAATTCTGCGGATGAAAACCAAAGAACCTCGTTGATTTCACGATTGGCAGGAATTTCATATATTTGCTGATTCTTTTGTAACTCAATATAATCTTTTTTCAATTCCCATTCACCACCGGCTTGTAGACCGACAATTTTAGAATATGCGTAAGAATATCTTGTTTCATAATCTAAACTTTTAGATAAGAAAGCCCTACTTAATGATTGGGTATCAAGATTTAAGTTATATAGTGAAGTCCATTGTGACTCGATTAACCAATTTTGGACTTGTTCAGAATAATCATCAATAGAAAATTCTAACAAAGTATCCATTTGTTCATCATCAAGTTCAACTGAACGTAAAGGAGCACCTAATAGGTGTCGTACCTTTTTATATAGTTCACTTCTATGTGGTTCCGGAATTATTGACATAGTTTTGTTTTTCTATATAAATATCAATCTATAGTATAAATTAAATCATTTTCAGGAAAAACAAACATACCCCCAACTATTTTAGTGTTTTTATTATCGAACACTAAAACCTCTTTATTATTCTTGGCGAATATTAACCAATCAGTTTTATAATTTTTAACGTTACCCGACCCTAAAATAATAATTTCATTATTGGACTGTTTAACACCGGTGAAAGGTTTAACTTGTGATGTCTTTATTTCACCATCAACTTTAATCTCACAGTCAATACCACCAATCATATCTTCTTTACTACCTAACTTACCAATCTTAGTAACATTATCTTTACCAAAAATAGTTTTCAATTTAGTAACCACATAATCTTCTCTTTGTTCCCCCCAAGTATTAGTTTGGTTTAACACCGACATTAGATTTTGGAATGTTGAAGATTCAACTGAGAATATTCTTGACTTGTAATAATCAATCACTTTGATAAAACGTTTAGTTTCACTAACTTGGTCAAAATTATTTCTACCGATTAAATCAATTTCGGGTTTGTTTAACTTTACTAAAACTCTGTTTACGTCTTGCATTAAAACACAGAACGTACTGTAGTTGGTATTTAATTTATTAATTACCGACCTACCTTGACCTTCTAAATCATAAACACCCGACATTTCCCCCGGTCCATACTTATCTTTACCGTAGAAATTATTAGGGAACACATCTTTAAGGATTCGATTGATTGCGTTTTTGTATGTGTTTTTAACTTCAGGATTTGAATTGAATATCTGACGTATTTTCTCAGTCAATTCACGACTACATCTTTCAGATTTTTGTTCCGTAAGTACAACTTTAATTTGAGTACCCTCAGTTAATTTAGTCTTAACTTTCATTGAATATAATTTATCAACGAATTCCCAATTAACACATTTCCAAAAGTTAGTTATATATTCATCCCTTTTGTTACGGTACTTCAAATAGTAAGCGTGTTCCCACAAATCCAAACCTAATAATGGATAACCACCATTTTTAACCACATTCATTAATGGGTTATCTTGATTGGGGGTTGATACGATTTTTAAACGATTTTGTTTAGTTAAAACTAACCAAACCCAACCTGAACCAAATCTTTGTTTCGCTACTTCCTCAAATTTAACTTTAAACTCATTGAATGATTCGAATTGTTTAACAATTTTGTTAAAAACTCTACCATTTGGTTTTTGTGTTTTGGGTGTTAACATTTTCCAAAACAATGCGTGATTAAAAGCACCACCGGCATTGTTTCGGATTGTTTTATTGTATTGACCAATACTCTTGATGATTTGTTCTAACTCTAAATCACCATAATTACCTTTCTCTAACGCGACATTTAATTTCTCGACATAACCCTTATAATGTTTGTTATAATGGTATGACATTGTTTCTTCGTCAATAAATTGTTTCAAGGCTGAGTAAGCGTAGGGTAACTTTTCAATCCCTATCTTTTTCATTTCCGTAAGGAAAAGTTCTTTGTTTTTTTCTTTATCAATTGTTTCTAACTTTTCAGTTATAACTTTGATACGTTCTTCAATTACTTTCATTTTGCTTATTATTATATCCAATAAATAAGCGGAAGTTTTGATTTATCTCCTTTGGTTGATTTGATTCATCATTTGTTCAACAAAGTCACCTTTATCTAAATTGTCTCCCATCACTGTTTCAAACACATTTTTTTTGTAATTTAACATATCGTAAATTATACCTTCAATTGTGTTTTCAAATATCGGATAGTAAACTGATACCGTATTTTTTTGACCGTATCGGTAAGCCCTATCTTCAGCTTGTGAGTGGTCAGAAGGGACAAATGATAAGTCATTCATAATACAAGCCTCGCCAGCGGTGAGAGTAATACCAACACCCGCAGCTTTTAAGTTTCCAACAAAAACTTTAATTTTGTCATTTTCCTGAAATTGGTCAACTGCGTATTGTCTTTGTGGTTTGGTACAAGACCCATCCAAATAAACAGATTGTTTTCCAAAATGTTCGTGAATTTTTTTTAACGTATCTGTAAAGTTTGTGAATATTATTACTTTTTTATCTTGGTCAATAATATTTTGGGCTAATTCTATTGTTTGTTTTATTTTTTCTTCCGCAATTATTTGTCTTACTTTCATTAACTTACTAAATTGTACAGTTAATGATTTAGACTCGTCTTTTTTATTTTCATACCAATCGTAGTATTCACCCACTTCAGTTTCGTAATCTTTAGATTTTAATCTAAGATAAACAGGTGTGATAATTTTGTCAGGTAAATCTAACACTTCGGTTTTTAGTCGTCTTAATACTTGTCTTGAGGTCCTATCTCTAAGTTCCTCTAAATTGGATGCTCCTGACACGTTCCATATCTTTCTTTTACCGGCAGTGAACTGATAACCTTGACAATACCTAATCGCGTAAGCCATCCAATTTTGTGCAACAGGACTCTCAATCAAACTCAATAAGTTAAAATAATTCATAGGTCGTGATGTCATCGGAGTACCCGTTAACAACCATAATTTATCAACTTTAGTTGAGAAACTATTAATTAGTTTTGTTCTTTGAGCTTGAGCGTTTTGTATATAGTGAGCCTCATCAATGATGATTAAATCAAAATTACCTTTGGTAATGATTGAATTTTCTTTATCTTTGAGGTCGTAAAAGTTCTTTAATATGTCGTAATTTACAATAACAAAATCGTGTTCGGTTGAGAAGTGTTTTCCTTCAGAAATATAAATTGGTCTATCTGAATAATTCTCAATCTCACGTTGCCAGTTAATCTTTAAGGTTGCGGGACAAATGATTAATATTTTTTTAGCCCCTGTTTCTAATGCCGCTATAATAGTTGAGGTCGTTTTTCCAAGACCCATATCATCCGCTAATATAAATCTTTTTGACCCCGCTAATGATTCGATAGCAATCTTTTGATGTTCCAATGGTGGTCGGTGAGAATATTTAGAATAATCGACAACCACATTTTCCACTTTATGGGTTTTTAACATCGCACCTTTCGGCATCCAAAAATCGTGGATAGTTTCGTCCTCTTTAATTTTACCCCAAATATGATATGATTTTTCTTTCTCCACTAAAAGTTTTTCAACCCAAACTTGTTTAGGTATTTCAGTGTATAAATTTTGGTCCGCAATTTTTTTAGCAAAATACGGGTCTAACTCAACCCACTTTTTCGCAACTTTAGGTTGTGTGTCCGAATAATTAATAATATACTCCGATTGTGGTCTTGTTGGGTAAAACTTTTTGTTAGATTCTTTTTGTAATTTTAATTTTAAAATATAGTTATTACCCCCTGAATAATTTTCAAGAATATGTATTGCCTGTTGTTCTATTGATGTTTTTTTGTTTTCCAAAACTATTTGTTTATATAAAAATAATAAATATTAAGATATTTATCAATATGTCTAACAATAATGTTCCAATAACACGTTTGGGTAAATTTTTCGGAGGTGAAGATTTTAACCTAGATTTAAATATGGGTGAAGAGTGGCTTCACGGTGATATGAATTTCACGTTAGTTTTGTATCGTGTAGATAGAATCAAAACTAAGACGGATGACGTATATGGTGAATCAGTGTCTGATGGTATTAAGTTTTTACCACCTGTTGAATTTAAAGGTTATGTCCAAATATTGGCTCCTGAGAATAAAACTATTGGAACGTCTAAAATAGACCAATTTGAACCAGGTAATCTTAAAGTTGGGGTTTATCAACATCATTTAGATGATTTGGGTATAGATATCACTTACGGGGATTACATTGGTTATTATGAAACTGAAACAAAGGTGAGATACTACACAGTTAATAATGATGGTAGGGTTGTATCTGACAATAAACATAATTACGCAGGAACAAGACCTTACTATAGAAGTATTGGTGCGTCACCTGTTACCGATAACGAATTTAGAGGATTATGAGAATTGTTATAACTGAACGTCAATTTAAACTGATAGAAAGTATTATTGAGAATGAAATCTTTTGTGATAAATGTAATTGGAATTGGGATTGGTCTGTAGAAGAAGGCAAACCTGACCAATACATATGTCATAAATGTGGTCACGATAACACACCTAAAAAATAATAAAATGGGATTACCAAAGAAAAGTAATATTAAAAAACATATTCCATTGACGGAATCTAAAACACTTTTACCGAGAAGATATGAGTTATTAGATAAAATCAACAAAGATGGAACATACCTACCAAAGTCGTTATTACACGCCGATTTGGATGGGGGGTTTTTGAATTTTGTTAAGACTGACTTACAGACTATTGTCGATGGTAAAAAAATCCCAATGATTGATATTCTAATAACAACACAAAATTGGTCCCAATTTATTGAGACTTGGAATTTCCAAAATTTAGATAAAAATGCCGAACCCCCTTTTATAACTGTTGTTAGAATTCCTGAAGTAAAATACGGTACGAATCCTGCAGTTGTTTATAACATCCCAAATAGACGACAATATTTTTATTCACAAGTTCCAACTTGGGACGGACAAAGAAATGGTATGGACATTTATAAAATACCACAACCTGTTCCTGTTGACATTACTTACCAAGTTAAAATTGTTTGTAATCGAATGAGAGAATTAAATAAATTCAATCAAATTGTATTAGAAAAGTTCGCATCCAAACAAGCCTACACTAATATTAAAGGACATTATATTCCGATTGTACAAGGTAACATTTCTGATGAATCAGTTAATGAATTAGAAAAAAGAAAATATTACATTCAAACTTATGAGTTTACAATGTTAGGGTTTTTAATTGATGAAGATGAATTTGAAGTTTCACCGGCAATAAATAGAGCGTTAATCGCATATGAAGTTGACACTCAGTTATCAAGAAAACAACAAAAAAATAATTCAAATCCAAGTAGTACTATTTCATCAATATTATTTGTTGCAGGAAACGACACTATTACTCAATTATTTGATTATACGGTTAATATTAATTTAGGTGAAACCATTAATGTTGAAACGTTTGACGCATACATTAATAACCAATATATTGGTAGTGATGTTAGTGAAATCCAAATTAACACTAAGGACGTGTTAATGATTATTGTAACTAAAAAAGACAACACATTAGATGCGACAATCTCATTGAACAACGAGTTACTTTAATCTTCACCGTAAATATCCTTCTTATCCTTACATTTTTCAATAATTAACTTTTCCAAAAAACGGTATATTTTTATACCTCTTTTGTCACAGTAATTTTTCAAAACCTCGTGAACTTCTTCAGATATTTTTAAATTTTTAATCTTTTTATTATCATCAGCCATAGTAGAAAAAAGGTAGAAAATAATCTACCTAAAATATAAATACCTCGTAGAAAGTAAAGTATTTTGGTTTTTTTCGGAATATTTATCAAATAAATAAATCTTTTAAGAAAAACAAAAAAATAATGGCAACATCTACAAACAGTAAAGTATTTGTTTCACCGGGGGTTTACACTTCAGAAGTTGATTTGAGTTTCGTAGCACAAAGTGTGGGGGTAACTACACTAGGTATCGTTGGGGAGACGTTAAAAGGTCCCGCGTTCGAACCTATATTTATCCGTAACTTTGACGAATTCTCAACATTCTTTGGGGGTACATCACCTGAGAAATTCATAAATACTCAAATCCCTAAATACGAAGCGTCTTACATCGCTAAATCTTATTTACAACAATCTAACCAATTGTTTGTTACAAGAATTTTAGGTCTTTCGGGTTATGATGCGGGTCCGGCTTGGTCAATTACAACTAAAGCAAACGTTGACCCATCAACAATTCAGTTTTCTTGTTTAAGTGCGGTGACGGCTAATTGTGTGTCCGAATGTGTTACATATGCGGAATATGATTTTGAAATCCCATTTACAGGTTGTACAAATGGTACATCAAGTATCGCATTTGACACTACAGGAGTACCACAAGAATTAATAAATAGATTATTATTACCATATGAGAATTTTGACGGTAGTCTTTCAAGTCTTGATACTGACCTAAGAAGTCAAGTTTTTGACATTATGGTGACACCATCAAAAGAAGACACATCAATTTATTATTACGGTGCAGTTCCTGGTGTATACTATAGTGGTAACACTGATTTAGGTTACACTGCAAGAACTAACGTATTTGAAGTTGATAATATGAACGCTGAAAATATCAATTATTTAGCTCCGGCTAATGACGCTTGGTATTACGCAATGTTTGATAATATTGACGGTGGTGTTTATACAGGTTCATCATTCTACACGTATATGACAGGATTGACACAAACGTCAAATATGTCAAATTGTGCATCATTCTACAATTATTCAGTTAACGGTAACGTTTTAACATTAGATAATTTAGTTGACGACAATACATTACCATCAGGTACTACGACAGGAGTTGCAACAACAACAACAGGTAATGGTGTTGGTTTAACTTTAGATATAACTGTAGATTCAAGTAATGAAGTTCAAAACGTTGATATTAATCTAGCGGGTACAGGTTATCAAGTTGGTGATATTATCAATATTAGTGGAAATACGGGAACGACATTAACAATTGCGTCTATAGGTTCTACTCACGGTAGTATTAACTATAACACTAACACAATTTACGCTTACGTACCTAGTAACGTTGATGTATCTCAAATTGTTTCAACATTTAGTGCGTGTACTAGTGATGTTACAATTAGTTCTGTATCTCAAGTTAGTGAAGAAACAGTAAATGATTTTACAACTTGTTTAGTTTATACTTTAGTATCTGAAGATAGTTCAGTAACTACAAATTGGACAGTATGTGTTAGTAACGATAACGCTTGTGACCCGTCAACTACAGGTAACACAGGTACTATGAATGTAGGTTCAAGTACGGCTTGTTATAGTGGTTCAGTTGTTGGTACATTCTTAGTATTAACAGGTCAATCTTATTTAGATTATGATGATTTAGTAATTGCAACTTTACGTTCAAGAGGTTTATCAGATTTCTCAAGTGATAATGGTCCTGTTTATGAAGTGTCAGGTTTAACACAAGTAAGTTTAAATACGTCAGGTATTTATTCGGGTGTTACTAAAAACCCATATTCTACATTCGCAATTAACGCAACAGGTAGAACAGGAACTAATTACTCGTTTGAAACATCATTCTCAAATTCAGATTCTAAATACATTAGTAAAGTTTTAGGTTCAACTAACTTCTCAAAAGATAGAACAGAAGTTCCGTTATTTGTTGAAGAAAAATACCAATCTTTATTAAATTATGCTTGGAGAAAAGGATACATTAGAGGTTTAAGTACACAATTAATGTCATACCCTGACGCTAGACAAGGTGCTGACCCAACATCATTAGGTTTCTATTTAGAGAAATATCAATCACCAACATCACCTTGGGTTGTTTCTGAATTAAGAGGTAACAAAGTATACCACTTATTTAAATTCACAACAATCGCTGATGGTGACGCAGCTAACACTGAGGTGAAAATTTCTATCGCAAACATTTCATTCGGAAATGGTACATTTGACGTATTAGTTAGAGATTATTTCGATTCTGATTCGGCTCCTGTAGTTATTGAGAAATTCACTAACTGTTCTATGGACCCAAATCAAAATAACTTTATCGCGAAAAAAATCGGTAGTGTTGACGGTGAGTTTGAATTAAACTCAAAATATGTTATGGTTGAGATTAATGAAAACGCACCAACAGACGCATTACCTTGTGGTTTCGAAGGTTATGACACAAGAACTTATTTAGGTGTACGTTCTCCATTCCCAATTTTCAAAACTAAATATGACTATCCAGGTGAAGTTATTTATAACCCACCTTTCGGATTATCTTCAGGTGCGGATGACGCAATTAGAAGTAACGGTGATAATGTTCGTAGAACTTATTTAGGAATTTCTGACACTGTTGGTTATGACGTTGATTTCGTAGGATATAAAGGTAAACAATTACCATTAAATGTTTGTACACAAACTACGGGAGCGTTATGGGATACTAAAACTAAAGGTTTCCATATGGATAACAGAGCATCTGCTATCACAGTTAATAACACTTTCTACGAAAAAGTATTTAATGTTGACGAAAATAAATATAGATTATCTGCAATCACAAGTGCAACAACTGCATTCTATGTAGGTTCTGATAACTTTAGTTCTGACCCTTCAAACGAATCTAACCCATACTACAGACTTTACGCACGTAAATTCTCATTTGTAGTACAAGGAGGTTTTGACGGATGGGATGTTTATAGAGAGTCAAGAACAAATACTGATAGATTCGTATTAGGTAGACCTGGTTATTTGAAAGGGGCTTGTCCTTCAGTTAAATACCCTACGGCTACAGGATGGGGAGCGTTCAAACAAATCACTGTTGGTGATAATACTCAAGATTGGGGGAATACTGACTACTACGCTTATTTATTAGGTCAAAGAAGTTTCTCTAACCCTGAAGCGGTAAACATTAACGTATTCGCAACACCGGGTATTGATTATGTTAACCATTCAGATATCGTTGAGAGTGCTATTGATATGATTGAAAACGATAGAGCGGATTCAGTTTATATCTGTACAACACCTGACTTCCAAATGTTCACACCAACTATGGATATGGCTGATTTAATTTATCCTCAAGAGGCGGTAGATAACTTGGAAACAACAGGAATAGATTCTAACTACACTGCAACTTATTACCCTTGGGTATTGACAAGAGATAGTGTTAATAATACACAAATCTATTTACCACCAACTGCTGAGGTGACGAGAAACTTGGCATTAACCGATAACATCGCTTTCCCTTGGTTCGCGGCTGCAGGTTACACAAGAGGTATTGTAAACGCTATTAAAGCACGTAAAAAATTAACTCAAGAAGATAGAGACGTTCTATACAAAGGTAGAATTAACCCTATTGCAACTTTCTCAGATGTGGGAACAGTTATTTGGGGTAATAAAACTCTTCAAATTAGAGAGTCAGCTTTAGATAGAATTAACGTAAGAAGATTGTTATTACAAGCTCGTAAATTGATTTCAGCGGTTTCAGTGAGATTGTTGTTCGAACAAAACGACCAAAAAGTAAGACAAGATTTCTTAGATGCGGTTAACCCAATCTTAGACTCAATCAGAAGAGATAGAGGTTTATACGATTTCCGTGTAACAGTTTCTTCAGATACTGCAGACTTAGATAGAAACCAAATGACAGGTAAGATTTACATCAAACCAACTAAATCGTTAGAATTTATAGATATCACATTCTATATCACTCCAACAGGAGCATCTTTCGAGAATATCTAAAACAAAAACAAAACAAGTCGGTATTTATAATATCGGCTTGTTTTTTAGCCTTTTAAAAATAAAATATGAGAAAATTTAAAAATTTAAGAGAAGGTCTTGATGAGACCGGGACCCCCGATATGAAATATTATGCGTTTGATTGGGATGACAATATTATGTATATGCCGACCAAAATAATCTTAAAAAGTGAAGACGGTGATGAGGTTCCAATGTCAACTGAAGATTTTGCAGAATATAGAATGGACATCGGTAAAGAACCTTTTGAGTACGAAGGACATCAAGTTGTTGGTTTTGCGGATTTACCTTTTAGATATTTTTCAACGACAGGTGATAAAAATTTCATAGTTGATTCAATGACCGCAAGTGATGGACCGGCTTGGACTGATTTTGTTGAGGCAATTAATAACGGTTCCATTTTTTCTATTGTTACTGCAAGAGGTCACACACCGTCAGTTATGAGAGATGCGGTTTACAATTTAATTGTTTCAAATCATAATGGTATTGATTCAAATGAACTAGTTAGAAATTTAGAAAAATATAGAGATTTAGCTGATGAAGAACAATTATCAAAAAAGGATATGATTAAAGAGTATCTAGACTTGTGTAAGTTCTATCCGGTGACATATGGTGAAGGTTCAGCGACTAACCCTGAAGAAGGTAAGATTAAGGCGTTAAAAGAGTTTGTAGACCACGTAAAACACCTTTCAAGTTTTATAGGAAAAAAGGCTTACTTAAAAAATGACATTGTTAATAAAGAACCACAAATTGGATTTTCAGATGATGATTTAAGAAACGTGGAAAAAGTTAAAGGACATTTTGAAAATGAACCAGATAATATCATAAAGACATATTCAACTGCAGGAGGAATAAAGAAAAGATATTAATAAATAAATTAATAAAATTATTAATAATATAAAAAATAATTAAACTAGATATTTATTACTAGAAAGATATTTTAAAAATAATTAGAAGTAAATAGAAAAATCTTTCAAAGACTATTTATATAAAAAAATAAACACAAAAATAATAAAAAAAGAATAAGATGGCTGATTTATTAATGAAAATGCCGATACCATACGAACCTAAAAGACAAAATAGGTTTATAATGAGATTCCCTTCAAGTTTGGGAATTAATGAATGGTTCGTTGAGACGGCATCAAGACCGCATATCACAATTAACTCAACTGAGGTACAATTTTTAAATACGTCGACTTATGTTGCTGGACGTTTTACTTGGGGAACTATTAACGTTAAGTTCCGTGACCCAATTGGACCTTCTGCTTCACAAGCATTAATGGAATGGGTACGTTTATGTGCTGAATCTGTAACAGGACGTATGGGTTACGCTGCAGGTTATAAGAAAAATGTCGATTTGGAAATGTTAGACCCAACAGGTGTTGTTGTTGAGAAATGGATACTTGAAGGAGCTTGGTTACAAGACGTTAACTTTGATTCGTTAGCATATAACTCTGATGCTATTGCTTCGATTACTGCGACTCTTAGACCTGACCGTTGTGTGTTAGTTTACTAAAAAACTTTTCATATACTATTTTACTAATCCACATACATTGTATGTGGATTTTTTTGTTTTATATATTTAATAAAAACAAATGTAAACTATCTTTTTTAAAAAAACAAGTAAATTATGGATGCAGACTTATTAAAAGCAGCGACTGAAAACTTTTCACTACCTCACGATGTTGTAAAATTACCTTCAATGGGTATTTTTTATAAATCAAAAAAAACTGCGGTGAAAGTTGGATATCTTACGGCTGAAGATGAAAATTATTTATTAAACAATGATTCGAAAGAACATATCGTGATGACATTGTTACGAAATAAAGTTTATGAACACGATTTAAGACCGGAAGAAATGACTGACGGTGATGTTGAGGCTATTTTGATATTTTTAAGAAATACTTCATTTGGTCCTGAATATAGTCTTAATTTGGTTGACCCTAAAAATAGTAAAGTTTTTGAACATACAGAAATTTTAGACCAATTAAGTATTAAAGAAACAACTGAAAGACCTGATGAAAATGGGTATTTCACAACTAAATTACCAAGAACAAACGCGACTGTTAAATTAAAACCTTTAACTTTTTACGAAGGGATTGAAATTGATAATATGGCTGACCAATACCCTAAAGGTAGAACTGCCCCAACTGTAACTTGGAGATTAAATAAACAAATTGTTGAAGTTGATGGTAGTAATGACCCTGGAACTATTTCACAATTTGTTAGTACATTACCAATCGCTGATTCAAAACATATCAGACAATTTTTGAGAGATAATCAACCCTCATTAGATTTAAAGAGACAAGTTTACGCCCCGTCAGGAGAATTGGTTACGTTTAACGTATCCTTTGGGGTGGACTTTTTTCGTCCTTTCTTCTAACTACAGTCAACAATTAATTGATGAGTATTACTTGTTGGCTAAAATTTTAAGAACACAATATAGTGAGTTTCTTAAAATACCCACATACATTAGAAAATATCTTGTAGATAAAATTATTGAAGATTATACACCAAAGTAAAACATTGCTTTGGTGTATTTATATTATAACAAATATAGAAAAATATGGGATTTTTATTTGCGGGTGATGATGATGATGCTACGGGTTCAAGTAAAATAGCGAAAGCGGTTGACGGTACATTATCAGAAATTAAAAGTATTCTTAAAGCCAATTTAACTGCCGATGGTATCGGTACTGTTGTTGAACAAATGGATGAGGTCTATTCAAGATTGTCCACAACAATGGGTCTTGGACGTGCGTCCGCAGTGGCGATTAAATCCGCATTAGGTGATGCGTATTCCGATGTTGCCAAGTTGGGCGGCGGTATGGAAGATATCGAAAGAATCCAAAAAGGTTTAGTGGGGGCTTTGGGAACTAATGTTCTTGCGAGTACTGACGCATTTAAAGAAATTTATGCGGCTTCCAAAGTTATGAATACCACAACAGATGATTTATCCAAAAAGTTTATTGATGCCGGTTATAACTTTAATAATATTGGTAAAGAAAGTGAAAAAATTATTAACACCGCAAGGTCGTTAGGTGTTAGTGCTGAAGCGGTCTCAAGTTCTGTGTTAAATAATATGGAGGCTTTAGATACACATAATTTTTCGGGTGGTGTTGAAGGTTTAGCGAAAATGGCGGCAACCTCAGCGGGACTACGTGTTAATATGAGTAGTGTTTTAAATGCCGTGGATAAAGCGTTCAATCCTGAAGGTGCGATTGAAATGGCGGCGGCATTCCAAAGATTGGGTGTTTCACAAAGTGAATTATTGGACCCAATGAGATTAATGAATATGTCTCAAAATGACCCTGAAGCTTTCCAACAATCAATCGCTAAAATGGGGGCTAGTTTAACGGAATTAGACGAAAAAGGTAACGTTAAAATCGCACCTGGTAGTATTCGTAGAATGAAGGAATTAGCTGACGCTGCGGGTATGCCTCAAGCGGAATTTGCGAAAATGTCAAAAGCGGCGGCGGAACTTGATATGAAAATGGCGAAATTACAATTTCCTGATTTTGCGACGGACGAACAAAAAACTTTATTGGCGAACATTACCCAAATGAAAGATGGTAAAATGCAGATTAAGGTTGATGGGGAAATGAAAGATATGAATGAGGTCTTACAAGGTTTCAAAGGTGATGAGGAAGGATTGAAAAAATTCTTAAAGGATAATCAACCAAAAACAAATGAAGAATTATTAGATGAACAATTAAGTGTTTCAAAAAAAATTGAAGCTAATACCGCATCAATGAAAGGTAAAACGGGTTATGCAATGGCCGGTACTAAAAAGGGTGAGGAAATGTTAGTTGCAACAGGGACTATTACTAAAGCGATTACAGATTCATTTAATAAAGAGTTGGATATTAGTAAAATGAGAAAAGGTCTTGACACTCATTTGGAAACTATGGTTGATGTTATTGATAAACTTAGTACGGGTGAAATGAGTGCGACTGAAGCGTTTGGAAAAGCCGCAACAGGTATTAAAAATTTCACCGAAACTCTTGGTGATACAGTTGGTAATGTTATTAAAAATTTAAATGAGGCCGGTATTAAAATTGAGGATAATGGTAGTCAAGTTGAAAAATTAGTTGTTAGAGGTGTAAAGGCCGTGGTTGGTGGAACAGTTAATGCCGTTGAAAACAGTGAGAAAGTTGATATAAAACCAATTGATGGTAAAAAAGATAGTGCAAAATTAAATCCGATTGATGATAAGAAAAATTGGGATACTAAACAACAAACAATTATTGACGCACAAACTATTAATAGTTCTAACGCTAAAACCGAAACTTACCACTCAGGTAAAATGAATTTGGATGTTACAGTTACTGTACCTCCAAATATGGATAAAGCGACGTTTGAACAAATGATGAAAAGTCCTGAATTTAAAGAATCACTTTTAAAGATGATTAAAGATTCTCCACAAGGAAATAATAAAACTAAAGTTCCTGCTAACAGATAAAAATTAAGTAGTATTCTATTTATATAATAAAATAAGAGACAATGCCGAATAGTACATTATCATTTGCGTCAACTTCAACTTTTAGAGATGCGTTGATGGCCAAAAACCTTTCATCGTATGGAGTAACAGGTGTTTATACACCACCTTCAGGTCCTTTAAATTATGAAGTGGTTTTAACTCAATCACCTGTAGTGGATTCACCGGGTGATTTAATTGCTAATGACCCTTTCGCAAATCAAATGTATCCATTAAATGCGTATGGTCCAAATGGTGGGTACAATATTAATATTAATTATAACGGTCCTTTATTGCCGGTGATACCAAATCAAGGTCCGTATTCCCCAAATCAAAGTGCGTTATTATTAAGTAATAATTTATATCTAAATCAATTAACAACATCACCTGGTGTTAAGAATTTATTCATACCTAATGGTGGTTATAATTACGTATATAATGTTGGTGAGGTACAAAACCCTATTCATTATTTTTTACCTTATGGGTTATCAACTTTTGTTCCGTCTGTTTATACACCATACGAAATATTATCATCAACAAATCCAACAGGTAGTGATGGCTCATTATCTCAGGATTCATTTATTGCGAGATTAGGGGCTCAACAATTGAACTTCCTTTTTCAAGAAAGAATTGCATTAGAAATATTACAAAGTACTGTTGGTAAAGTTAATTTAGAATCATTACAAGACCCGTTTGAGGCGAGTTTATTAGCGACAGGTCAAGAACCTTTAATTTACCGTAATTGGAGGATTACAGTTCCTGAATCACCTGTTACCGCGGCGTTTGACTTTGCTACTCGATTATCGGGAGCTTATTGGCCAGTATCATTTATTCCTGGTGATTATTTTGACGAAAATACAAAAGGTGGGCAACAAACACAACAAACGTCAAATGCGTTAAATGTTGTTAATCAATTAACAGGAGGGTTTTTAGGTCCAATCTTAAATAAAAAACGAAATCCTTCTCAAATATTTTTAGCAAATACGGGTAATGGACAAAGGTCGGTTTTATTTAGTAATTTAGATTTCAACAGATACCAACCGGGGTATAAAAAAGATTATGGGGGTATATTAGGTATTGGTCAGGCTATCGTTAATTTAGCGGTAAGTTTAATTAATCCTAATGGTACACTATCAGGTGGGTATTATGTTGGTAGTGTTAATTCAGAGCCAAGTTCAATAACTTCACCCCCAAATCAAATTCCTGTTAACCCATACGGTGAACAAGTTTCAACACCTGTTTATGGTCCGTCTGAGTTGGGGATATTATTTGAGGGGAATGACAATAAATTAAATTTCGGTTTAGCCGGTAAATCATTAAGTGATGGTGGTGGTATTGATGGTGGGTTTATTTGGACTTCACCAAAATACAAACCAAACGCAGGTTTCCACGCAACACCTGGAGGTGGTTCGGGAAGTAAGGACGAAGAATTTAATCAAATTAGTAGTCAGTATAATAAAGACGAGTCAACTAATGTTGATTTCAAAGAGAATTCGATATTAGATAGTACTCAAAGACTTATTGATTCTGCTGACAATGTTTCAGGTATTAGTAGATTGAAACACGTTGGTAATGCGATGAACCAAGTTAGTAAAGTATTCCACGATGGTTATAAAGAAATGACCAAAGGTTCTCAAGTTGTTTCATATAAAGATGATACAACAGGTGGTGAAAAAGGTATTGAATATTGTCGAGTATTTACTAAAGACACACCGTATTACACTTATGCTGATTTACAAAAAACTGACGGTATTACTATCTCAGGTAGAAGATTTACCAACTCGGTTTTAGATAACACATACAATCTTAATATCGCCCCACTTAAAAATCCTGGGTCAACTAATATCATATCAGGTGATGCGACAGGTAAAGGGGGTTATGCTAAAAAATATATGTTCTCGATTGAGAACTTAGCTTGGAGAACATCAAGTAGACCGGGTTATACTTATGATGAGTTACCTGTTTGTGAGAAAGGTCCAAATGGGGGTAGAGTAATGTGGTTCCCACCTTATGATTTACAATTCTCAGATACTAGTAGTGCGAATTGGAACTCAACAAGTTTCTTAGGTCGACCTGAACCAATTTATACTTACAAAGAAACAAGTAGAACGGGTAGTTTATCTTGGAAGATAATTGTTGACCACCCTTCAGTTATGAATACGGTAGTTGAGAAACAATTAAAAGGTCAAGCCAAAGAACGTATTGATTCTATCATTGATTCATTTTTCGCGGGTTGTGTGAAATTTGACATCTATAAATTAGCGATTAAATTTAATACAATACCAACTAAAGATTTATACACTTATCAAGAGATATTAAGTAATCCAAGATTAACTGATAAAGAAACAGTTGCGGAAATTAATAAAGCGATACCTAAAGATAACTCAAACGCTTCAGGTTCGGCGGTTGCTGACCCTGCAAATACAAATAGTAATCAGACTGTTACACCTGATTCGTCAATTCAAGACTTTGAAAACAAATATTTGGATTTTGCATTCTACTTTGAAAATGATATTCCGGGTAAGAATCCAAATACTACAACAACTGAAGAATATCAATCAACATATGATTCATATACCTCAGACAGTAACATTGAAAAATATGTTAAAAACGCTGAGTCAGCTTTCAATGACGGTAATGTGAATAAAAATGTTAAAGGGTTTTTCGATTCGGTAATTAAAAGTAATTATAATTTATTTGCTGGTGGTGATAAAAATTTCATAACCGATGCTTATGATATATTATCTAAAGGTCTTGGAACTATTAAAATAATGATGGAAGGTTCGGCGTCCGCTACCGCAACGGTTCCATATAACAAAGCGTTATCTGAAAGACGACTTGATATTGTTACTAAATTTTTGAAAAGTAAAACAATTGGTGACAAAAAATTAGGTGAGTATTTTGATAAAGGTTTAATTAAAATTGAATTATCAAAAGGTTCGGGTGAACAAACCGTTATCCCTAAAACAAGTACTGAGACAGGTGCTAATGGAACAACAGGAACAACTGAAGATTCAGGTAATGGGACTGATGTTAATTGTACTACGGATATTAAAGATAAAAATAATAAAGTTACTGCGATTTCACAAGTTTTTGCGACTGACGCTATGGCTTGTCGTAGGGTTAAAGTTAAAAGTATAACTGTGACACCGGCACCTGTTACGTCAACAACTACGTTAAAACCTGATGTTGTGGTTACAAATACAAATGGTGCTACAGAAACATTGCCTATAAAACGACCTGAACCACAAAAATCAATTGAACAAAAAATTAAAGAAGGTATTTCTAAAAAAATATTAAGAAATTTATTGTCAGAGTGTGATTATTTTGAGGTTATCAAGGAGAATGTTCCGATGTTGTATGATTCGATTAAGGAAAAAATAAAATACTTTAATCCGGCGTTCCACTCTATGACACCTGAAGGTTTAAATGCTCGTTTGACGTTTTTAAATCAATGTGTTAGACCTGGTGAAACAATACCAATTATTGGTAGTGATGGTAAACCAAAAGTGGCTGATGCGGTTAACACTTCATTCGGAGCACCGCCCGTTTTAGTTTTACGTGTTGGTGACTTCTACCACACTAAAATCATCCCTGAGACATTATCTATCACTTATGACCCATTAGTTCTTGATATGAACCCTGAAGGTATAGGTGTACAACCAATGATTGCCAAAGTGAATTTAAGTTTCAAAATAATTGGTGGTATGGGTCTTGCAAAACCTGTGGAACAATTACAAAACGCATTATCGTTCAACTATTACGGTAATACTGAAATATATGATGAAAGAGCGACTTGGACTGAAGATACGTCAGTGTTGGATAAAATGGTTGTGGATGCGATTATCGCACAACAACCCCCAACTACGGTAAATAACACAGGTGGTTCACAACAAACAAATGATGCGGGGTCAACAATTGGTGAGATTAAAAATACAATACCGTTAACCCCTAGTGGTGAGACAGGTGAAATGAGTTATATGAAAATTATGGATAAAGTTTTAGATGACTCTAAAACATATTTCACAAACATTTATAATTCATTAGAAGAGATTCAAATGAAAACCAACTATGGTATGTTACAATTAGTTAGTAACAAAAGAAATTTTAGTGGTGGTACTTTAGTTGAGAATGAGGTTGACAAACCTGTTAAAATTTATGGTAAACCTGATTTCCAAGATGATTTAAATGGTTTGTTTGAATTAGTATTAAATGATATTTTATCAGGTAATAATCCGGTGATTAGTTTATTAGTTGAAAAAGGGTTTGATGATAATACGACATTGAGTGTTATTAAAGATAATTTGATAAAATATGTTAACAGTTTAAAAGGTTCAATTTCAAGTGATATTGGTGTTATTGTTAATAGTAAAATTGGTACTGCTCAACAAGATTATATTCAGGACATTCGAAAAATGAACTTTGTGAATACTAAAACTGATGGTAAAATATTAGATAAAGGTGATTTGAAAATATATAACATTAGTGGTGGTGAATTTCTTGATATGACAAATGATTACGGTAAACTTAATTTAGCGTTAAACGAATATTATAATTTATTGGGCGTTACAAATGCGATAATACCTCCACCGTATCCGGCTAGTGGTAATTTCTTTTCAGCTACTAATTTTGGTGGTAATGATGTTGAGTTTAAACGATTTTTTATAATTGTCGGAAGAATATTTACCGATAAAAATAAAGTAAAAGACTTTACGAATAGAATCATTACACCAAATATTTCGACAATTAAAAAACCTAAAAAATTAACCAAAGTGTTTGATGATGTTGTGGATAAATTGGTTGACCTATATAAGGATGAAATTAAAGAGGAAGATAAAATCTTAGATAAATTCAAGAAAACCTCGGAATTCCAAAAATATACTAAGGGTATTGATGAGATATTGTATAAAAAAGGTAAATCAAGAATTGTTAAATTTACAACGGTTCCTGACGCTGCTAAAGAGGGTCAACAAAAGACTAACTTAACCAACCTATACAAAGGAGACCCGACTTTAATGGATAAATTCAACACCTTTGATGGTAAAATTAAATTTAATTAATTATGGGTGGAAGACAATATTATAATAGATATGGTAATTTTATCGTAAATGGTCAACAAACAGTTGTACCATTTGTTGATTTACCAAGCAAAAGTACCGATAAACGATACATTTACAAAGTGGGTCAATCTCGATTAGATAAGATTTCACAACAATATTATGGGACACCTTACTTTGGTTGGTTGATTATGTCCGCAAATGCTAAATTTGGTGGTCAAGAATGGAACATTACTGATGGTTCTATATTGACAATTCCATTTCCTTTAGTAGCTTCATTACAGGATTATAACAATCAATTAGAAAATCATTTCTTTTATTATGGTAGGTAAAACAGAAAATATATTAGTCGATTTTGACTACAATAACATAACGATAGTGGACCCTAACAAAGTGTTAGGTGAAGATGGGAAGGCGAAAGAACGTTATGTAAATCAAGAGGATTTGGTAATGTATGCGAATTTAGAGTGTAAGGTATTGCCAAGAACTAAATTAGCTGCGGGTGTTGCGGCAAATGATAGAGTACAAAATTTATCAATCGCGACCATTAATTTTTTAAAGCCTGGTGATAAAGAATTTTTGGATAATAGTTACACCGATGAATTAACAGGTCAAAATAGTTTACAAGGGAATGGTGTTAATCAACCTAATCAAAAACAAGTACCGTCAAACCCTAAAAAAGGTGAAGATTGGTATTTGAGACAAACGATAAAATCAAACGGTGTTGATGCCGCTACGGATAATGGTTTATTAGGTATCTCTAAAATTAATATCCGACAAGGTTTGGACTTTATGCCAACATTTAACATTGAGTTAATTGATGTTAAAGGTCGTGCGTTGTTTGAGGCTGGAAATAGTTCCCCATACGCGGCTTTCTTTAATATGCCATACCCTATGTTCGAATTGACAGTTAAAGGGTTTTACGGTAAAGCAATTAAGTATAAACTGATGTTAAAATCATTCAATGCAAGGTACGATTCATATAGTAGTAACTTCGTAATTGATTTGATTTTCTACACTTATAAATTCAGTTCAATTGCTGAGGTTTCGATGGCTTATTTATTAGCCGTTCCACATATGTATACTTCAAGATATTCGGTTAAACAGACAAGTGGTGGTTCAAGTAATTTAACCAATGTTAGTGATGTTACCGCAACTAAAGGGTTTGGTAAGATTAAGGAAATGTATACCGAGTATAAAACAAAAGGATTAATTCCTGAAAATTTTCCTGAACTAACAATAGTTAGGATGAGAAATAATATTGAAAATTTTGTTAAAAACATATTAGATTCATTTACTAAACAAAATTTAGACCCATTGACTGATATTGAAAATTATCAGAAAAAATTAAATGAGTTTAAAGGTAAAGTTGTTTATTACGACACAACTTCTTGGGTTGACAAGTATATGGATAAAGTGAACTTTTTAATTATTGATAATCCTGTAACAGGAACTGTTAATTCAATAACTAATAAAGTTGTGCCACAGACTAATAACACTAATGGAAATAGTGGTAACTATCTTAAAATATATACCTTTAAACAACAATTCAAACCTAATGAAAGGAATAATGCCATAACTGAGTTAAAGGCAATTCTAACTGAATATAAAAAAGTTTTGGGTGAGAATGACACATTAGGTACTAAAGGTTCTTACACTATTGATGGTAAAACAACAAATTCAAGTATTCCAATTGATATTAAAGATAATATATTTGAGATTACATTTACTGAGGACCAATTAAATACTTTAGAAACTTATAGACAAGTTAAAGGGGTTAAGACAGACCCAACTGAAGCTGAATTAACAAAATTTAAAGCTGAATTGGTTGAGAAAAAATATCTTAATAACCAAGTTATTGTAGTTAAAGATGGTAACCCTGTTCCAAAATTTGATTGGTTTTATTTTGAAGGTAAAAATAGTTTTATTGATAAAGTTGCTGATTTAGGTGTTCAAACCAATAAATGGAGAGAAAAAATCCAAAGTGAGTTAACTGATGCTTTGGCGAAATTACTACAAAGTAGTGACAACGGTATTGGGTTTGTTCCTAATATTAGAAATGTGTTGGCGGTTATTTTTGCGAATGGTGAAGCGTTTTTACGTTTAATGGATGACGTACACTCAACTGCTTGGGAACAAAGATTACATCCACTACGTAAAAAACCTATATTTGAAAATACGGTATCAAACGCCAATCCTGATAACCTTAGTTCAGGAACTAATGACTTATTACCTGTTTATCCTTGGCCAACTTATATGGTGATGACTAACGGTGAAAATGGTCACGAAAAATTTGAACATAGATATCCGGGTGATAGTGATGTGATTGGGTCAACTAATGGTGATTTATTAAATGTTTGGCCTGAGATTGAATTTGTTGAGGAGTTTTTAAAAGGTTTTACTGCGAGAGCAACTGAACCTCAATTACCTACTTCTAAAACAAATGAAGTAACCGATATACAACGAGTTACATTAAACGCTATTGAGTTCCCAATTTCGAACACCGTATTCCAAAATAAAGAAGAAGTTAAATATTTTTACGAAATATTTGAAAGAATAACATTTTTAGCAAACTACTCAAGATTAAGTAGAACTAATGATTTCATTTCGATTGCCGATAAGACCGCTAATTTAATTGCGGAGAGTGAGGTTATTAACGTTAAAGAAAGTTTAAGTAATGATAATCCATTCTTAATTAAAAAGTTAAAAGAGTACTCATTAAATTCCCAAAACTTTGTCCAAGTATTGGAACACATATCAAATCAAGGTGTTGGTGTGAGTTGGCAAAACTATATTAGAGGAATTTATAATACGCCATACATTAATCAATTATCAAAATCCGATAACTTTGTCTTTATGGATGAAGCGGTGTTGAATAGTTCATTATCGCAACCAAACGTTAGTTTAACTAAAGAGGACGAGTTTATTGACTTTTTAACTGGGTCAACGACAAGTAATTCATTTGATATTTTAGACACATACCCATTTGTTGATACGAGTTGGTGTAAAAAAAACTTATCAGATGGTAGTTCTGTCTCATTAAGTAGAGATGCGTTTAACACGACTAAAACATTATCTTTTGATAAGAAATATAAAACGATAACAAGTTTCTCAATAAATGACTCAGCGTATCCTGTCACTAACTTTGTTTACAAGGGTAGTATTGATATGCCAAATCCTGATAATTATGCGACTTTTGAGGATTTCTATAATATTAGAAAACCTGAATCACAAATCATAACTGAGGGTAATTTATCTTATAACAATTATAGTGGGTTTGTTAGTTCGGAACAAACAATCTCAATGTTGAACACTCCGTATTTTGTGAATTCAATACAAGAGGGGGTTGCAAATTTTAGAAATTACGATAAACATCCATTTGTTTCGGCGGGGTATTTGTTCTTAAACAGTTTACCGTTATCGACATTACGTGAGAAGAATAAAAAATATGACAATGGGACTACATTGGACCTTGATTATATTTTTGCAGGTTTGAAAAAGTTTGGGGCGTTACATAAATTACCATACGCTTGGATTGTTAAGTTAGGTTCTGTTTGGCATCGTTATAAACGATATGTTAATGATGGGGTTGACATCTTAGATGGTGTATGGAAAAATTTTGATTATGTTACCAATTTTGACCCTGTTACTTCAGCAAAAACTAAAGATTATACTTTCACAGTTAACGGGGGAACAATTGATATTATATTAGAAAAAAATAGTACATTTGGGACTGATACTACGACATTAATTAATACAGGATTTTATCCAAAACTAATAAATGATTTTAACGTCTTTTATCAAGGGTTTAATGTGTTTTCAGGTTATACTAGTGGTGATATCCAAGATGGTGTTGATAAATACGGATTAGGATTACAATACGTTGATAGTGCATCAATTACGGGTATAAAAACATTTGACCCAGGAAATCCGAATCGTGATTTAAGAATAAATCCTTGGTCGGTTTATGTTGAGTCATTAGACGGTGCCAATATATTCCCAATGCCGTCAATGGGTGTAATTAGAAATCAAACTCAGGATGAATGTTTTCAATATGGTGATTTAAGAATTGAGGTAACCGGAAACACTTCAATGTATAATGGTTCTGTTAGAACATTTTGGGGAGCCCCAACTTATGGGTATTTTGATAGTGGTAGGGTTATGAAACCAAGTCCAACAAATTATTTAAAACAAATATTAACGGGAAGTTCAATTCAAGAGAATTTTGCAATTAAAGGGAATTTAAGTAATTACTCAGAGATTAGTGAAATATTTTCAGTATTTGAAACGGACATACTTGATATGTTTGAGACCAAATTTTTAGATTTTTGTAAATCACAATATGATATTGATGATACTATTGATTATGGGATTAATTTCCAAAAATTAATGGTAAGTATGATGAATACTCCAACACAAACAGGTAATACTCCAAGTGAAATTGTTGAGAATATTCAAAACCAACAGTATGTTAATATTACTAACACTATCACTAAGTTTATTGAGACAAATATGTACATTAAGTACGGTAACCCCTCAAATTACGATAAGAAATTATTTTATTCGTTTTCAAATTATGATATTACGGACCCATATACTTGGGAAAAATATACCTCAGTAACACCGACCGCATTACCATATAATGGTGGTGGAATTACATTGGCATCGTCAAAGGTGAACTACCCTAATGAATGGAAAGCGTTAGAGACTTATGTTGGGTATTCGGAAATTAGTCAATTATCTTACTCAAACAATGGGTCTTATATTACTGATTTCTTTTTAGATTTTAATGTTGCGTTTACGGAATATAATGTTAAAACATTTGCACCAATAATTAAGATTTATGCAACGCAAAAATTAAATGAAACACTTGCGGGTTCTTCATTACCCACAACTACGGACAATGAAAACTCATATGCTATTTTAAAAGATGGTAATAAAGTTGAGGTTTTTGTTGGTCCTGGCCCTAACAAAACTGCCGCATTATTTAAACCTGATAATACTGTAATATTAGGTGGGGCTCCAAGTCTACAAACGGATGATTTAATTTTAATTGAGGAAATGGTCTTAAAGTACTATGGACCGTTAGGGTTACAAACTAACCCAATTATTACTAAAAAAATTAGACCAAAGAAATTACTTTCAAGTCCTGTACCAAAATCTAATTTTAATCAAATTAATTTTAAGGCGTTGATGGATTTATACGTTCAATCATCAAGTAAGTTCCAAGACAGGGTTTTAAATAATTTAATGTTAAGATTACAGGTTATATTACCTGACGTAAATAATACGCCACAACCAACTGTTGATTCGGTACTTAAAGGTTCTCAAGGTAAACTTGATAAGTGGGATAGTTTCAAATCATTAAATGATAAATGGATTGCCGGGGCTGACTTTAAAAACAAGACGTTATTTGAAGATGTGTTGTTACTTGACAGGGCTAGTCGAAATATTGGGGATAAAGTATTGGTTGATATCTATAAATTAAAACATAGGTTAGATACTTTGTTTCAAGACGGGACTAAGGTGGATATGTTATCGTTTGTTGAATCAATATTGATGGAGAATAACTTTGTGGTGATGAATTTACCGGCATATGTTAACTTCTATAACGTTCAAGATGCGGTTAAGAACTCAAATCCAAGACCTGAAGGTACTTTGGAATTTGCTAACACTATGTTTGGTACATTTATGAATGTTGATACTCGTGATTCGTCAGCTAAAATGGTTTGTACGTTTGCTGGTAAACCAAGTGAGACAGTTGCAATTAAAAACGTTGATTTTAAATTTAGGGATGATGCCTTTGATATTAGAAAATCAAGTGATAACCCATTGATTGAAAATCAAATTGGTAAAAAAGATTGGGATAAATCAAATAAGGTTGTTGGGTTTAATGTTGATATTGGACCACAAAACCAATCAATATTCTACGGGTTTAATGTGTCTCAACAAAATGGTAAAGCAACTGCGGAATCGTTGGAGGTTGAAAACCAAATGGCGAATCAATCGTCAGGTAAAGGGTCGGCGACTCAAAACATTTCATTATATAACCTTTATAAAAATAGAAGTTATACTTGTACAATATCAATGATGGGTAACGCACTGATTCAACCAACAATGTATTTCAATTTAAGACACGTTCCAATGTTTTATGGTCCATATATGATAACATCGGTTAACCATACAATAGGACCTGGAACTTTCGAAACTATTGTTGAAGGGATTAGACAACCAACCGCATCGTTACCAAAAATTGATGATTATATTCAAACATTAAAAACAAATTTATTGGCTTCAATTGTTGAAAAAAATAAACAAAAAAATGAGGAAGATAGTAAAACGATGGCGAATTCTGTAGGTGGTACAACTCAAAATCAAACATCAAATGCAGTTGCGTCTACTAGTGAAGACAAGAAATTAGAACCTTCTAATACTTGTTCGGAGTTATTATCTGAAAAATATAAAAAATACACACCTGTTGACGCACCACAAGAAACTAGTATAAATCCTAAAGATTTAGTGACGAAAATTTTATCACGAATGGCGAATGCTAATTTTTCGGATGATGGTAAATTAAAGTATGTGATATTCGCAACTATAGTATTGTCAAGTACGGGTAGTGATGTTTATAAATCATATGAAAATGATTTTTCAGGTGTTGATTTATCAAGGGATTGGGGGATTATTGATTCGTTTGAATCGAAGTATTATTGTATGAAAAGTGGGGGGTCAACATTATTACCTTACGCCGTCTTTAGCTCTATTGATAAAAATATTGATATGTTAATTAATAGATTTAAAACTAGAATGTCAACCGTTAAACCTGATAATGAAGGTAAGATTGCTCCGTCAATTGCTGAGTTTTGGTTTAAAAATAGATTACCTGAGAAGAAAGATGTTGAGACTGCGGAATGGAGTAAAGTTTCTGAAACTGACCAAACAAATATAATTAATCAAGTTACCTCATCAATAACTCTATTTAAAACATTAAACCCATAAATTTTTTAGATAACAAAGATATTTATTAATAAACATACAATTATGAATACAAAATTAATTTTAGATAGTTATTTGGGTAAAAATACCCGTCACACAGAAAAAGATGCCGGTAATGGATTTAAAGAAGTGTGTGATTTAGACACAGGTGATTGTTACACAATTAGAATGAAAGATGGTCTAATTGAAAGAGTTGACAATACTATGAACACAAATAAAAAAATACAAGTAGAAACACGCTCAGGTGTTAAACAACTTTTAAATGGGTAATAATAATATGAATATTGATGCGAGAATTTTAGAAGAGTTATCAAGATTTAACTCTATTAATAAATATATTAATGAACAAGAATTACCTCCACCACCGGCAGAAGACCCGTTAGCGGGAGCTCCGGCAGACCCATTAGCGGGAGGAATACCACCGGCAGACCCATTAGCAGGAGGAACTCCACCTCCACCACCTGCAGCGGGAGCACCTGCGGCGGGAGCGACACCACAACCTGTTGATGTTGAAGCGGACCCTGATGTTGAAAAAGTTGGTGATGAATCGGGTAAAGAGGAATTGGAAATAACTGACTTAGTTAAATCTCAAAAAAATGTTGAGAAAAAACAAGAAGAGTATTTTGAACAATTATTTGGTCACTTGGAAAACTTAGAAAGTAAATTAGGTGAAATGGATGAGATAGTTAATAAACTAAATAGTCTTGAGGCTAAGGTTGAGAAATACCGTGAAAAAACACCTCAAGAGAAATTAGAACTTAAAACTTTAGATTCAGGACCTTTCAACCAAAAACTTTCAGATTTCTTCATTGATAAACAAGAAGATATGGAAAAATCAGGTAAAAATGAATATGTTCTTACAACTGATGAGGTTAAAGACTTCTCACCTAACGAAATTCAAAAGACTTTTAGAGATTTTGATGATGAAGAAGGTTACAAGAATAATTTTTAATAGATAACACATTGGAAATGAACTTGTCTATAAAAAAGACAAGTTTTTTTTCCTAAAAAATTTGACAATACAACAAGGCGGACTTATACTTTAATAAACAAATAAACTAAATTTTATGGCGACAAGTACATTAGATTCAGTGTTAGCTCAATACGAGAAAGCACAACAAGGTGGTTACCCTTCAAACAGTAACAAAATGAGTCAAGACGAGCGAATGAAAAAATATTTCGCAGCTATCTTGAAAGATAATGAGAAACAAGGTTCTAAGAGATTAAGAATTCTCCCAACACCTGATGGTTCTTCACCCTTTGTAGAAGTGTGGTTCCACGAAATGTTTATCGACGGGAAATGGATTAAATTGTATGACCCTGGTATGAACGACAATGAACGTTCACCTTTGAACGAAGTTCACGAAGAATTAACCATTGATGGTGATAAAGAACTTGCAAAAAACTACAAATCACGTAAATTTTACATCGTTAAAGTTATTGACCGTGATAAAGAAGAAGATGGTCCTAAATTTTGGAGATTTAAACACAATTACAAAAACGAGGGTATCTTAGACAAAATCATACCAATTTGGAGAAACAAAGGTGACATCACCGATGCTGACAAAGGTAGAGACCTTATCCTTGAAATGACGAAAGCAAAAACTAACCAAGGTAAAGAATACACAGTTATTCAAACGGTTATGTATGATGACCCGGCTTCATTACACGAAGATGGTGATACGAAAAACTCTTGGGTTAATGATGAATTAACTTGGAAAGATGTTTATTCTAAAAAACCTGTAGAATATTTAGAAGCGATTGCTCGTGGTGAAACTCCTAAATGGGATAATGACCAAGGTAAATACGTTTACGGTGACTCAACTCAAGCTGAGGAATCATTTGGAGGTTCAAAACCTAAAAGTGAACCTAAATCAGTTATTGTTGACCCACAAGTTAACGCTGAGGTAGACGAAGATTTACCATTCTAACAAAAAACCTATAGATAGGTACTGATTGATAAAGTCAGTACCTTTTTTTATCTTTTATTTAAATTAAATTATATATGGCAGTAAAGAAAAAAGATTTTTCATTAGAATCAATCAAAGGTAAGTTTTCGACAAAGACAAAATATAAACCTGACAGTTTTTATGACTGTGGTGAAGAGTTCACTGAGGCTTGTGGTCTACCTGGTCCAAGTAAAGGACATATTAATATGTTCTTAGGTCACTCAAACTCATCTAAAACAACGGCAATGATTTTGGCTGCGGCGAATGCTCAAAAACAAGGTGATTTACCTGTTTTCGTTATAACTGAAAGAAAATGGAATTGGGAACACGCGGTTGAATTAGGTCTTCAAGCAGAACAAAACTCTGAGGGGGAATGGGATGGTAACTTTATCTTCAATGATAGTTTCGATTACATTGAACAAGCAACTGATTTTATTAACCAAATTTTGGATGCTCAAGACAAAGGTGAAATTCCTTACAACATTGTATTTTTATGGGATTCTGTCGGTTCAATTCCTTGTAAGATGACATTTGACGGTAAAGGTGGTAAACAACATAACGCCGCAACATTTGCCGACAAAATAGGTATGGGTATTTCTGCAAGAATATCTAAAACTAAAAAAGAAGATGTTCCATATTGGGCGAGTATGGTTGTTATTAATCAACCTTGGGTTGAATTACCTGACAATCCATTTGGACAACCTGAGATTAAAGCAAAAGGTGGTGAGGCGATATGGTTAGCGTCTTCATTGGTGTTCTTATTTGGTAATCAGAAGAAAGCAGGTATCAACCACATTACCGCAACTAAAAACAATAGAACAGTTGTTTACGCAACAAGAACAAAAATCTCAATATTGAAGAATCACGTAAATGGGTTATCATATAAAGATGGTAAAATATTAGCAGTTCCTCAAGGTTATATCAAAGATGATAAAGCGGCTATTGAGAAATACAAAAAAGAATTTTCCGAATATTGGAATAAGAAGTTAGGTGGTGAGGGAGACTTTAAACTTAGTGAAGTGTTTGTCCCAACAGAGGAAGAAGAGTTAGAAGATTGATTGTAGAACCATTTAATGGTAAAAAATGACTAAAACCTTTTTGGTTGATGGAAACAACCTAATTAAAATTGGTGTTCACGGGGTGAAAGATTTCTTTCACTCCGGAAAACACATAGGTGGGGTGTGGCACTTTATAAACACACTACGACGATTTATTGATACTGAAAATTTTGATAAAGTTGTTGTATTTTGGGATGGTGAAGAAAATTCATTGTCTCGAAAAATATTATACCCCCAATACAAAGCAAATCGAAAGACCCCTTTTGATTTAACCAAAGAAGATTCTATTACCGAACAAAAGGAACGTGTTAAACAATACTTGGAAGAGTTGTTTATAAGACAGGTGTTGGTCGATAAGAACGAAGCTGATGATTTGATTGCTTATTATTGTCAAATCTCACCTGATGAAGATAAAACGATATATTCAGGAGACCGTGATTTAACTCAATTGATTTCCGAAAATGTTAGAATTTATTTACCTGATTTGAAACAATATTTTAAACTTGGTGACAACATTAAGTTTAAGGATATTGAAATTCCCCATTATAACGTTAAGACTTACAAGATAATAGCCGGTGATAAATCGGATAACATAGATGGTATCTATTACCTTGGTGATAAGACTTTGGTTAAATTATTTCCTGAGCTACTTGACCGAGAAGTAAAATTCACCGATATTTTAGAAAAGGCTGAAATTCTACACAAAGAAGATAAGGATAACAAAGTGTTACAAAATCTTTTAACGGGTAAAACTAAGAGTGGGATTTATGGTGATGAATTTTTTGTCATCAATGAAAAGATAGTTGATTTGTCAAACCCTTTAATAACTGAAGATGGGAAAAACGTAGTAAATGAATATTATTCAGAAACCTTGGACCCGGATGGTCGAGGTCACAGGAATGTTATCAAGATGATGATGGAAGATGGGTTCTTCAAATTCCTACCGAAAGGAGACAATGCTTGGGTGAATTTTTTAACACCCTTTTTAAGATTAACAAGAAAAGAAAAAAGAAAGTTTAATAAATAAAAATTATGAAAGAACAACACGATTCAACAAAGTTAGAGTTTTTAATGAAAGTTAACGATAACATCATCGTTCAACGATTTTTTAACGTAAGAGAATTTAATCCTAAAGCGAAAAGTTCAACAGAATTATATGATTTAATTCGTGAATTTAAAGATGATTTAGAAAAACAATTGAAGATGAAAACGGTTACATATATGTTGGATAATATGTATGAAATTTCTAATAACCCAACGGTTTTAGATACATCATATACTGACGGACCTGAGTATTTTAATGTCTACATCAAACAAGGTGATGTAACAATTTTTAACCGTCAAATCGACGCGAAAATTTACCCACCAAAAATAAGATACACCGTGGATGTACGCCCACACCTAAAAAACTTACTTATGTCATTAACTGACATTTTTTCATCTGAAAATTTATCTTACGAATACCTTAATGTTAGACAAGACGCGTAATATTTATTTAAAAATCAATTTTATAATATGAGTTCAAATAAAAATTTCGAGTACTTAGGTAGTGGGTTTCAGCTACAATTATTAAACCAAATCATTGTCGATAAAGACTTCGCAAGGTCTATTATCGACGTGATTGAGGTAAATTACTTTGAGAATAAATACTTTAAGTTAATCATCCAAATGATTAGAGAGTATTATTCAAAATATGAACACGTTCCAACTTTCGATACGTTGGAGCAAATTACAAAATCGGAATTACAACAAGAAACTGCATCTAAAATTGTTATAGATACTATTAGTAAAATAAAAGACGCACCAATCGAAGGAGGTGATTTTGTTCAAGAAAAAGCGATGAAATTCTGTAAACAACAAGAGTTACAGAAAGTGATGAACAAAGCTCAAAAAATCATTGATGGTGGTGAATTTGAAAACTACGACAAAGTAGAACAATTAGTTAGAACTGCACTACAAGTTGGGGAAAGAGAAGATGGTATGACTAACGTTTTCTCTAATTTAGAAGAGGTTTTAGACGAGGATTATAGACATCCTATACCAATGGGTATTTCAGGTATAGATAAACTCTTAAAAGGGGGGTTAGCTAAAGGTGAAATCGGGGTGGTACTAGCACCAACAGGTGTGGGTAAAACTACATTGATGACTAAAATCACAAATCACGCGTTTAACCTTGGTTATAACGTATTACAATTATTTTTTGAAGATAATCCTAAGATTATTCAAAGAAAACATATAACTTTGTGGACTAAAATACATCCTGATGAATTAACAATTCGTAAAGATGAGGTAATTACCAAAGTTAACGAGATTAGGGCGACAATGCCAAATCAGTTAATTTTGAAGAAACTACCTTCTGATACGATAACAATGTTACAAATCAAGAACCAAGTTAGAAAAATGATTGCTGATGGTATTAAGATTGATATGATTTCTTTAGATTATATTGATTGTGTATTACCTGACAAGAATTTAGGTGACGAATGGAAGTCTGAAGGTTCAGTAATGAGAGCATTTGAGGCGATGTGTCACGAGTTAAACTTAGTAGGTTGGACCGCAACTCAAGGTAATAGAAGTTCAATTTCTGCGGATGTTGTTACTACAGACCAAATGGGGGGTTCAATTAAAAAGGCACAAGTTGGTCACGTAATTATTTCAGTTGCGAAATCATTACAACAAAAAGAAATGAAATTGGCGACAATTGCGATTACAAAATCACGTATCGGTGATGACGGTGTAGTATTTGAGAATTGTAAATTTGATAATGGTATGTTAGATATTGATACTGAAGCGTCAGTAACATTCTTAGGTCTTGAAGAACAAAACGAACAAAAACAACGTGATAAGGTTCGTGAATTGTTGGATAAGAGACGTGAACGTGAGGAGGAAAAAAGAAAAAACAATAATAACAATAACAACAATAATTAATAATTATGGAAAATATTTTAGTACCAAATCCTGACAGATTCGTAGTATTCCCAATACAACATCACGATATTTGGCAATTTTACAAAGACCACAAAGCGGCTTTTTGGACGGCGGAAGAATTTGATTTAAGTGATGACATTAGAGATTGGGAAAACTTATCAGATAATGAAAAATATTTTATCAAAAATATCTTAGCGTTTTTCGCGGCGTCGGACGGTATTGTTAATGAAAACATTGCTGAGAACTTCGCAAGAGAAGTTCAGTACGCTGAGGCGAAATTCTTCTACGGGTTTCAAGTTGCTATGGAGAACGAACACTCATTAACATATTCTTTATTGATTGATACTTATATCACAGACTCTAAGGAAAAAGATGATTGTTTTCACGCAATTGACAAGTTAGAGGCGGTTCAAAAGAAAGCTAAATGGGCTTTGGATTGGATTGACAACTCATCTTTTCAAGAACGATTAATTGCATTTGTTGCGGTGGAAGGGATATTTTTTTCAGGTTCATTCTGTTCAATATTTTGGTTGAAATCAAGAGGGATTATGCAAGGTTTATGTGACGCGAACTCTTTGATTTTCAAAGACGAGAATCTTCACTGTGACTTCGCTATTCACTTATTAAACAATCATATTGTTGACAGACCAAGTGAGAAACGAATTAAAGAAATTTTACTTTCAGCGTTGGATATTGAAAAAGAATTTATAACCGAATCATTACCTGTTTCTTTAATTGGAATGAATTCTAATTTAATGAAACAATATTTAGAATTTGTGGTTGATGGTCTATTATACAAGTTAGGTTGTAGTAAAGAATTTAATGTCGAACAACCTTTCAAGTTTATGGAACAAATTGCGGTTGAAACAAAAGGTAACTTCTTTGAAAATAGAACCCTTGAATATCAAAAGGCAAAATTGAATGAATCAATTACGTTCACAGAAGAGTTCTAATAAAATATTATAATTAATATGATGTCATTAAAGATTAAAAAAAGAAACGGGGAGAAACAATCGTTTAATCCTCAAAAAATTTACAACAGAGTTAAGAAGGCGGCTAAAGGTCTTAATGTTAACTTTGATGAGATTTTCATTAAAGTGACTACTTCTCTACCAACTGAGGGGTATATCACAACAAAAGAGTTGGACAAATTGGTGTATGAAATTGCTTCATCATACACCGGTAGTCATCACGATTACTCAAGATTAGCATCATCTGTGGCTATTTCAGCATATCACAAAGACACTATTGATAGTTTCAGTGAGACTATGCACGTATTACATACGGAAGGTGTTATACACGATAATTTGATGAGTGTTATTGAGAAATACGGACCAAGTAATATTGATTCGTTAATTAATCACGAAAATGATTATAACTTCGATTTTTTCGCTTGGAAAGCATTACAAGAAATGTATTTGTTGAAATTACCTAACGGTAAGGTTATTGAAAGACCACAACATATGTATATGAGGATTGCGTTGTGGGTGACTGATAGTTACGAAGAGGCGGTTGATTATTACAAATCATTGTCAGAACAAAGAATTTCTAAAGCAACCCCAATTATGATTAACTCAGGGACGTTAATCCCTCAGTTAGCATCGTGTGTATTACATTACAACAATTCGGATTCAAGACAAGGGTTGTTAGGTACGTTAAATGACATTTCAACATACTCATCAGACGCTGCGGGTATTGGGTTATGTATGTCAAATCAAAGAAGTAAAGAAAGTCGTATTACTACTTCAGGTGGTTTTGCGGGTGGATTATTAAAGTATCTTAAAATTGTGAATGAATCATTAAGATTCTTTAATCAACAAGGTAGAAGACCTGGTAGTGCCGCTATCTACATCGAACCTTGGCATAAAGACATTTTTGATTTATTAGATATCAAAAAGAACACAGGTAAAGATGAGTTAAGAGCGAGAGACTTGTTCACGGCATTATGGATTCCTGACAACTTTATGCACGCGGTTAGAAACAATGCTGATTGGTATTTGTTCTGTCCTAATGACATTAAGAAAGCGGGTATCAAACCATTACAAGAGTCTTACGGGGATGAATATGAAGCTAATTACGCAAAGGCGGTTGAGTTAGGTCTTGGTAAAAAAGTAAGTGCGACTGAGGTGTGGACTAAAATTATTGAATCACAAATAGAAACAGGTGTTCCTTATTTATGTTCTAAAGATAATGCTAATAAGAAAACTAACCACCAAAACATTGGGGTTATTCACCAATCTAACTTATGTGCTGAGATTTTCCAATATACGGATGAAGAAACAACTGCGATTTGTACGTTATCTTCTATGGTGTTGAAAAACTTCATCGTTGATGGGAAATTCAACTTCAAATTATTGTATGATGAGGTTAGAAAAGTAACAAGAACGTTAAATAAAGTTATTAACATTAATAGTTACTCAACTGAAAAAGGACTTAAAGGTGGTTTAGAACAAAGAGCAATTGCGATTGGGACTCAAGGTTTGGCTGACGTATTTTACTTATTAGATTACGTATTCACATCTGAGGAGGCAAGAAAATTAAATAAACAAATTTTCGAAACAATTTACTTCGCGGCTATTACTGAAAGTAACCAATTATGTATTGAAGAAAAATACGAACCATATAAATTCTTTGAAGGTTCACCAATGTCAAACGGAGTCTTCCAATTTGATATGTGGGACTTAACTGAAGATGATTTATCAGGAATGTGGGATTGGAATTCATTAAAAGATAGTGTTATGAAATATGGTATTTGTAACTCATTATTCACGGCTCAAATGCCTGTTGCGTCTTCAGCGAAGATTACGGGGTCATTTGAAATGACTGAACCAGCTCACTCAGCGTTATTTAACAGACGTGTTGTGGGTGGTGAAATTTTAATTGTAAACAAGTATTTAATTCAAGATTTTGAGAAAATTGGTATTTGGAGTGAGGACTTGAAAAATGATATCATTATTAATGAAGGGTCAATTCAAAATATTAACTTCAATAATTATTTAGATGTTGAAGATAAAAACTACAATAAAAAAGTAACACGTATTGAACATTTAATGTTAAAATACAAAACAATTTGGGAGATTTCACAAAGGGAGTTGATTGATATGGCGGCTGAAAGAGCTCCGTTTATTGACCAATCACAATCAATGAACATCTATATGAGTAATCCAACATTGTCTAAAATTACCTCATCACACTTCCACGGATGGGATAAAGGATTGAAAACGTTAAGTTATTATATTAGAACTAAGGCGATTTCCACGGGGGCAAAACATTTAGCGGTTGATATGTCAAAAAGAGAAAAACCAAGAAATGAAAAACCTGTTGTTGAAGTTGTACCAACAAAACCTGCGGATTCTGAATTCGAATGTTTTGGTTGTTCATCATAACAAATCGTAAATTTTAAAAACTCTCGGCACTGTCGGGAGTTTTTTATTTTATATGGGTATACAAAAAAATTATTACCACATTATATTTATGTAATATGGCAAACGGAAATACATATGGTATTAATTTTCCTTTTAGAGATTCTTACGATGGTAAATATTTAGATTTATCGGAGAGTAATCAGGAAGAAATACGTACTAATTTAATTCACCTTTTACTTACAAGAAAAGGTACGAGGTATTATTTACCTGATTTTGGGACCCGACTATATGAATATATTTTCGAACCAATGGATGGTCCAACATTTTCTGAGATTGAATCTGAGATTAGGGATTCGGTTAAAGAGTATATTCCGGGTATTACTATAACAAATATGTCTGTAACGGCGGCTTCTGATGCTGAGGAGGATATGGGGACATTTGTTAATGGTAATGATGAGAGAGTATTTAGAGTTCCTGGTATTGGAACTAAAGAACATACCGCAAAAATTAAAATTGATTACTTGTTGAACGATGATGCGTTTAGTTCAAGTGATTTTGTGATTATAAATTTATAATATGGCAAATAAGAAAATTTCGTATACTACGAGGGATTTCCAATCAATAAGAACTGAGTTAGTTAACTTCACAAGAACTTATTACCCCGATTTAATTGATAACGTAAATGATGCGGCGGTGTTTTCCGTGTTATTGGATTTAAACGCGGCGGTTACTGATAACTTACAATTTAATATTGATAGAAGTATTCAGGAAACTGTGTTACAATATGCACAACAAAGGTCATCAATTTATAATATTGCGAGAACTTATGGTTTGAAAGTGCCGGGTCAAAGACCGTCGGTTGCTTTAGTCGATTTCTCAATTACAGTTCCGGCTTACGGTGATAAAGAAGATTTACGTTACTGTGGTATTTTAAGACGTGGGTCTCAAGTGAACGGGGCGGGTCAAGTTTTTGAAACGGTGTACGATATTGACTTCGCATCCCCAATTAATGGTGACGGATTCCCAAATAGAATAAAAGTACCTAATTTTGATTCAAATAATAAATTGATTAATTATACAATCACTAAACGTGAGACTGTGGTTAATGGTACTACAAAAGTGTATAAAAAAACAATAACACCCAACGATGTTAAACCATTTTTTGAAATATTTTTACCTGAGAAAAATGTGTTGGGGGTAACGAGTGTTTTACTAAAAGATGGGACACAATATGCTAATGTTCCTTCAAACGGAGAATTCTTAGGGTTGGATAATAGATGGTATGAGGTTAAAGCCTTGGCTGAAGATAGAGTCTTTGTTGAGGACCCAACTAAGGTGTCTGATAACCCCGGAATTAAAGTTGGTAAGTATATGTCAACAAGTGATAAATTCATCACTGAATTCACTCCTGAAGGTTTCTTTAAAATGACATTTGGTGGTGGTAGTCAATCGGCAGACGAACAACTAAGAGAATTCGCCCGAAACGGTTATAATTTAAATCTTTATAAGTATTCAAATAACTTTGCGTTAGGTAGTACTTTAAAATCAAACTCAACATTATTCGTCCAATATAGAATAGGTGGTGGTACGTCAAGTAATTTAGGTGTGAATGTTATAACACAAATTGGTACAGTATCATTTGCAGTCAATGGACCGTCGGAATCTGTTAATACAACAGTTGTTAACTCATTAAGATGTAATAACGTAACCGCTGCGATTGGAGGTGCGGATTTCCCAACAGTTGAAGAGGTTAGAAATTTAGTATCATATAACTTCTCGGCTCAAAACAGAGCGGTAACAATTAATGATTATGATTCGTTAATTAGGACAATGCCCTCACAATTTGGAGCCCCTGCGAAAGTTGCGATAACTGAAGAAAACAATAAGATTATCATAAAAATGTTGTCATATGATGAATCAGGTAAGTTAACTGAAATTGTTTCTGACACATTAAAGAATAATGTGGCAAATTACTTATCTAACTTCCGAATGATGAATGATTATATCTCAATTCAGACTGCAAATGTTATTGATTTGGGGGTAACTATTGATGTTGTGTTAAATGGTAGTCAAAATCAAGGTTCAACAATCTCACAAATAATCAATACGGTTTCGGACTTTTTTGAGCCGGGTAATAGACAGATGGGTGAGAATGTGAATGTTTCTGAGGTTAGACGTTTATTACAATCATTGGATGGTGTTATATCATTGTCTGATATTAAAATGTTCAACAAAGTTGGGGGACAATACTCGTCATCACAAACATCACAAAGATACTCCGATAGTGCTACGAGAGAGATTGAATTGGTTGATGATACTATATTTGCGGAACCAAGTCAAACTTATCAGGTTAGATATCCGAGTAAAGATATTAATGTCAGAGTTAAGAATCTAACGACAACTAATTTTACTTGATGATTTATTTTGAATTTTAATCATTTATCTTTTAAAAATAGCAGATAAACTATTTATTATAAAAGAATAAAATGTCGAATTCATATAGAATAAGAACAACACCAGGAGTAGACAAGTCAATTAAAGTCAGAATAGACCAAGATTTCGAATACCTTGAGATTTTATCGTTAAAATTATTACAAAGTGAAGTTTATACTAGAAGATGTTCTGATTATGGTGTCATAGTTGGTCGTGTTAGTATTAATAACGGTTTTGGAGTACCTAACGCTAAAGTTTCAGTATTTATCCCATTAACAAGTGATGACGAAGTGAATAATCCGATAATTGCGGATTTATACCCATATAAAACATTATCACAAACTAACGATGAAGGTTATAGGTACAATTTGTTACCGACAGAACAATCGTACAGTAATCACGTTCCAACAGGGTCATTCTTTACAAGAAAAGATGTTTTAACCAACCCAACTAAAATTGAAATTTACGATAAGTATTTTAAATATAACGCGGTAACTAACGAAAGCGGCGATTATATGATTTTTGGAGTACCTGTAGGTTCTCAAACGATTGTAGTTAATGTCGATTTATCAGATATCGGTGATTTTTCATTATCACCTCAAGATATGGTTAGAATGGGTGCTGCAACACCTGCACAGGTCGACGGGACTAAATTCATTTCTTCAACAAATCTAAATGAATTACCTCAAATTGTTACTATTAATAGGACTTTGGAAGTTGAACCATTTTGGGGTGACGAGACATTGTGTAACTTAGGTATTACGAGAACCGACTTTGATTTATCTGCGGAAAAAAACATTAATATACAACCGACCTCAATTTTTATGGGGTCTTTAATCTCTTCACCTGATGACCAATCATTAAAACGTAAATGTAAACCAGCGTTAAAGGCGGGTTCTTTATGTTCTTTGGTAGCGGGTCCCGGTCAAATACAAGCGATTAGACAAACAATTATGACCGATGTTAATGGTCGACCGGGGTTAGAAGTTGCGAATTTGGAAGAAGGGGGTCAAGTAATTGATGATAATGGGACTTGGATGTTTGATGTTCCAATGAACTTAGATTATGTTGTCACTAATGAGTTTGGTGAACAAGTATTATCTAATGACCCTAAAAAAGGAATTCCGACTAAAGGTAAATACAGATTCAAAATCGCTTGGAGCCAATCACCTGATTTGGGTGAAAGAGTTAAACGTGCGAGTTTTTTAGTTCCTAATGTTAAAGAATATGGTTGGAAATCATCGGACGGTACTGACCCGTTAACAGGTCAAGCCGTTGCGTCAAGACAAAGTTTTGGTAATGCGGATAACCCTTGTGATTATAATAGTACAGTACCAAATACCAATAATGGTAGAGCGGCTAAAGCGTCATATGCGTTTAGTTTGGATTGGGAAGATTATGGTGAAAGAAATAGTTCTGGTGTTTTAACCCCGACGGGTCAAAATATGGTTCTTGAGGCGATTAATTGTGAGGACAGATTTTATGAGATGCAATATAACAAAGTTTATACGGTGTCTCAATTAATAAGTGAATATAGAAGGGGGGCAACAAACAATAGGATAATATCAATTAAGAATATTCTTGATGATGCTTGTGAATCAACAAATAATAAATTCCCAACAAATGACGGGATGTATCGACTTGATATCATTTTTATTTTGTTTCAGATATTAATGTTAATTGGTTATGTTATTTTATTCATTGTGGTGTTTTTATTTCACTTATTTCTTTGGATTTTATGTAAAATTATTAAACCAATCGTCGGACTATTACGGGATTTTTGGTGTTGGTTAAAAGATGTTGGGTTTTCTAATAGATTTTTTAGTTGGCACCCCTTTAGAGGTTGGGCCGGTGGAAAATGTACTGAATTATCAGCAACATATAAATCATTGGAGGATAAATGTAAGAATTCATCATTACCGTTACCTAATTTAACGTATCCTGATTGTGAGTTATGTTCTTGTGACCCTGACCAACCAAAAACAACACCTCCGGACCCGAATAACCCAATACAAGTACCAAATTCAGCAAACGCTGATATTATAATTGAGGGTTCGTACTTTGGACCTTTTAATCAGTCAACAGAGTCTAATGGTAATTTTATGCCGGTTAAGTCTCAGGATACTTTATTCATATCAGGGGTTCAAATGAAATACAGTGAGGATATCCAAGTAAAAGGTGTTCCGACTGATACTCATAGTTACGCTGAAGGTGATTGTAAGAGGACGTTTTCGAGTGATTTACCTTGGCACGAAAGATTTAACTTGTTTAATACTAAAGCGAAATATTTTAATAATACTGCGAATAATCCAGGTGGTGGCGTTAACCGTATTGCGGTTAGATTTAACTCACCAATGAATGGTAATGATTTCCCAAGTGGTAATTATGTAACACCATCAGGTAAATACCACTTGGACAATGTTATTGCGGTTTTAGTTGATGCTGACGCGGCAAGTACCTTTACTCAAGGTTCGATATTCACGACTGTTGACCCACAAAAAACAAAAGATATTAATTTAACTAATGTTTCACCAATAAATGATTTGGGTACGAATAGTATCACGGGAAAAACCATTGGTACAATATATAATGGTAATTCAAAAATAAACGAAACATTTGTTCAAGTTGATTATGCGAATCCTGATGGGACTAGTGGAAATGTTGCGGGACCAAGTTATCACCTTACGGGTGATTCGGCAAGTACTTACCATAAATTCCCAATTGATTTAGAGTATTTTCAGGTAATTCAAAGTACGAGTCTTTCTCAATATATTAAAGATGTTACCGTAAATATTGGTAATCCTAATTTACCGAATTCCTTCTTTTCTAGAGTTATTAATGCTGGATATGGTATGGTAACTACAGATTGTGTTGATTTAGGACCTTCAGGAACGTGGAGATATTATTCAGAATTACGAGGGACGGGTATGTATGGAAATACCGGTGGTAATTGTACGACATATGGGGGTAATCAATGTCTTGGATATATCAGACAGTATATTCCCGATTCTGATAATATGCAAGTTGTGTTTATGGTTAGAGGTGTTGACCCAAACTCACCAAAAACTAGAATATCATACGATTTAAGTAAATTATACGGACAATCAAATTATGGTCATAAAATAGTTTCACTTGACAATGCTAAAATGAACATTCCAGTTCAAGGGAAGTATAGATGTGTTAGACACCTTAATCTTACTAATAGTAGTAGTGATGATGCTTACAGTGATATTCCATTATTCCATAAAACATTTATGTGGAAACCATCATCAGGTACTTTACAAGTAGGTCCGTTTATTGACCCGGCGACGGTAACAAGCTATGATTCAAATAATGACCCAATTGGTGGTAGCGTTTATAGTCCGGCGGAATTGGACCCATTTTACAGACCTGCGGGATTCTGTGATTTTAGTGGGTTTACAACAACCGCACATACTTATTATTCGAGGTATGATGAAGGTAGAACACCTGGTGGTGTGACAAGTCTTCCTTATACGTATGTTCATAACCCAATTAATAAAGGTGGTATAAGAATTTATGGTAATGAAAATGCTATTAGGAATGGTAGTGGAAATGCTTATGCGGCGTATTATAATAAACAACCTGATTATAACGATAATATTATAGACCGTAAGACGGTTGCTGCTTATTCAAATGACCCTAATTCTGATAATGGTAGTGGTTTAAGTCAGTATGGTGTGACTAATAGAGGTTACTTTAATAATGAAAGTGTTGAAGGGGGTAATATTGCGAATCTTAGACAAAACCCATATTCTTGGACTTCTTGGGGAGGAGCTTGGGTTCAGTTACGATGGGCTCAAGAACTTGATATACTTAGTTTTTCAATGTATTGGAGTGCTACTTATTATAGTCAAGATGGTCCATCAAGTCTTGATATTGTTGATGGTTCTGATGGACGACAAATTGTTATGAGAAGTGATAGGTTACCTTCATCATCATTTGAAGAGAGAAATAAAGGGCGTTTTAGTTACCTTAGTTATACTTTAATGGCGAATAATAACTTTAGTTATTATAAAATAGGTGATGACGGTTCTGTTGCATCATTAGAAGGTTCCGCTGACGTTTCAGGTGTTGGTGGTGGTGTTGATAGTAAGGCATCAAACGCTGAGGATAAATGTGATGGTGAAATACTAAGTACGTTTACTTGTGAAGGTTTAGTACCGTTAGGTTGTTACTCTTATGACCCGGCACAAAGTGGGATTAAAGTTGAGAAAAAATCGGCACCAATACCGGCAACGGGTGAGGGTTCTTGTTATGGTAATAGATTACCTGCGGGAAGTAATAGTGAATATGGTAATCAGCCTGAGGGGATAATGACTTCGGGATGTTATAGATTATGTACGGTTCCATTTGAAACATTATCGTTAGATTGGGAGTTACTTAAAGAATGGAGAGCAAGAACGGTTGTTACGTTTGGGGCTTGTAGAAACGTGTTCTCACACTACTTCACAAACAATTGGATTAATGGTACACTTTACGCGTTTTCTTTTGTTAATTCACGAAGATTTACATCACCGACAACACAACCATCAACTAATGCTAATAAACCATATAATTGTTTTTGTAAAAATAACATTTATTTAAATACTGATAGTAATAATTTCTACTATAGAAGTACACCATATAACGCTGCGGAGGATGCTTATGTTGGTAGAAAAAGTCCACGAAATTGGTTAACGGGTAATCCATTTGGTGGGAACTCAAACAGTTTACAATATCCGACAACGGTGATGGACTTAGGTCCAAGGGATATTTACACTCAAGAGATTGTTTTTTCAAATGATTATGATGGTTATTTGATGAAAAGTTTAAATACTACAACATTTAAAGATGTGTCCGATTTGTTAAACACTTTTATCATATCTAGATTTGTTAATAGAACAATGTTAGACAAAATATTGGCAGCGGTTGGTGTAAGTGCAATCACCAAGTATTTTAGTCGTGAAAATAAAAAAATTGATGGGGATTATGCCCAAATGATATCAATTAATTCTGAATTAGGTACGGTAGGATTCTCTGATGAGAATTACAGTAGTTGTGATATTTTCTATAATGGTGGTAACTCAAGTGACGGTGTATTTGGTGTCTTTTTTTCGTCAAATACTCAAGTTAGAGATTATGTAACACCTAAAAGAACAATTATTAGTGAGGATAAACCGATTACTGATGTTGATTGTGCATTTGAATACTTTAAAGTTAACACTCAAAATGTACCATTTTATCAATGGTTTATTAAACCAAATTATGGTAAAGAAAAAGAGGTTGATAAAAATAATTTATTTCCGTCAAGTCCTGGTTTCCCTGTTGATAGTATTTTTGGTAGTCAATTGAATGATTGGTCGACAAACCCATATTCGGGTACGTCAACACCGTCAAAAGGGACTTTCTTTACTTATGGTTACCAAAATTTAGATAGGATATTAAGAAATTCAAGATATTTTAGAACTAATGCTAGTTCATTGTCAAAATATTATCGAGGTAACATTTTTTCAGTTGACCCGACATTAAGTACGATAATAAATGATAGAGGTAATACACTATATTGGGATAAAAACTCACAATTTGGAGAACCACAATTTCAAAGGGTTGTAAATACGGGAGCACCATTTTATTTTTATTTTGGTTTATATCAAGGTAAATCGGCGTTTGACCGATTCAGTAAAAAATGGATTGATACTGATGTAATTACGGATTAATTATGGGAAATAGAAAAGAGACTAGAATTGTATTGGGGACGTTACGTTATAAATCGGCCCCTGAGACAACATTAGGAATACAAATACCTTTTGTCCAAACCGCAAAAGAAAATGTTGAATTTGATAGAAATATTAATATTAGTTTGGCGCAAGTATTTGATGATGAAAGACAAGCGTCAACCACATTTAGACCATCCGCTAAGTTTTCAATGTTATTTAAAAACGCTTACACGGGTAATACAAGTTATGAACCGTTTGAAAACAACTTATATTATGTTGACACCTCAAAATTAGCGAAATTACAATGTGAAACAAGTGCGGGTTCGGTAAATTGGGAAGGGTTTCCACAATATAATGAATTTGATTTTATTCGTAATGATTATAAGGTTCCGGGGTACACTATCCCACCTAATAACCATATAACATTTGTTTCAAAAAGTGCGTCAACTTATAATTGGAACCATTTTTTAAGTTATCCGTTTAGTAATTTATACACCAAAAATATGTCATACTTTAACTCTAAAAGTCAAAATGTGATTAATTGGGTGTCAGGTGACGGAATACCATTTATCATCACAAATATGGTTGAGGGTGGTAACAGGATTGTTAGTTTTAAATGTCCTGTTAAACACGGGTTAACAATTGGTGAATATGTTGAGTTAAGTTTTAATTATAATGGTGATAAATATTTTGAAGTTTATTCGTTAGGTGATGACACATCAAAATCTGATGAATATGTGTTTAATGTATTTGATTATGGTTTCCTTGGTTCGACATTTAATGACAATGTTACAGGAACATTTAAACGAATTATTGATATAAATAATCCTGATGATACTAAATCAGAATACTACGTTAAACAATTAAAAATTTTGACAAGTGTTGATGATTGTACGTTAGTTAAAACGGGTTTTGAACAAAATGTCTTTGGTAAAACTAAAAAATTTGAAAGTAGTGGATTTACCCCAAATCATATTGAGAGAGTCTCATTAAAAGAAGGTTCACAATCTTATTCATTAACATTTAATACTGATATTGATATTGCTCCGATTAGAGACAATCAAAAACGGCCTATTACGGAATTATACTTCAATGTTATTTGGTCGGGTTATTTTGGGTGGACATTAACAAATACGGTGGGATTACAACAAGGGTATGACTTTAATTTACCATTGGTTAATGATAAACCTGACCCTTGGTGGGATAATTTAAATGTTAAATCAAAGACCAACTTTCCGTTGGGGTTTTATAATAGAGTATCAGGAACTCCTAGTAAAGGGTATTCATTTAATTATGTAAAATCATTAAAGAAGGGTGATATACTTGATGGTGGATTTTGTGAGTGGAATAGTTATGAACAGATGGAAAGGGAAATGACGCCAATATATCATAAATTCAAATATAACTTAACAAATTTTGATATTAGAAGTGGACCATTAGTGAACTCGACTAATCAATTTGGTTATTATTATCAACCAAACTATAAAATAACGATACGAGAATACTCGGATTATATTGAGAGTGGGGATGCGAATAATGTTGTTGATATACCCGATTACTCACATTTTTCAACTACCGATAATGCTTTCATATGGAGAGACATATACTCTTACGGGTATATTGATACTGATAGTATTGGTGTTGATTATCCATTCTTAAATGGTAAACATTATCCATTTCAAGACTATATATTTAGAATAATACCTGAAGGAACTAATTTCGTTAGTGATAACATAATTCAAGACCCAATAATAGATAACTGTGAATAATTATAGATTTACCATACCAACTAATGATACTTACATTAATTTACCAATAGAAATTAAATGGGATTTTTATGGTCGTGATGATAGTATTGAATTATATGAGGAAGACGTAATTGAAGACATTATTGGTAGTCCTAAAGATTTTGAAATTTTACAATTTTCCCACGAATCATATGACACGGGTACTAGAACTGATGTTAATTATGAATTCAATTTTTTTGATAACACCCCCGCGGTTAATCCGAATGTTTTAACCTCAGTATCGACTGATTGGGGTCCTACTTACCTTAATGAAGGGTTTACGCCAAATCAGATTTATTATTATGAAAATCCTTTTACTAAATCTTTTTTTAAGTTGGATTTTTACGATACTGATGACGCAAATACACAAACACTCTATTTCACAATAATAATACCTGTTCAACAGGGTGGTGTTGAGTTGGCAACAATTTCACCAATACGTCCCGACGTGAATATTAAGACACCAATTTTTAAATTAGATTTTGTTGGTGATAAGGAGGGTTTTTATATCTATTGGTTAAGAAAGAAGGATGTTATAAATTTAAGTACTTTTTATATGTCGGCCAAATTTTTTAACGCTAGAATTGGTGCTTTTGTTAGAATGATGAATACGCCACAATCTAATATACCTAGTAAATTCATATTTGACGACAGAAAATACTTCTATTATAAAGTGACTTTGGATTATAATAAATTTACTTACTCTATTTATGATACAACAGGTGTTAGAGCCGGAACAACAAGTTCCATAAAATGGTATGAATATATTAACCCATAATGGAGGATAGAATTTTTTATTATAAAATATCACCTGAAGTAATTAGAGGTGACCTTTTTAGTGTTAATTTTACTGGCGATAGTGAAACTACTAACGCTGAATATGTTTATTGTTGTGATATTTATACGAGTGCGGTAACAGAATATTATACCGGACAAACATATGCTTATTCCTCAATGACTCAGATTGTGTCGGGAGGTACTATGGGGACATCGTTATTAACAGGATTGACTATCCCAATCTTTATAACTGAAAACACCATAGATATTGGTTATTATTCGGCATTTGACGGTATGGTAACTCAAAAAGATACGATATCTAACTTTCTATTTTCCGCCACAACACAAAACCCCAATACCTATTTTTTCTACAATACCTCAGATACTGAATTTAAGAAATTTTTATCATTTAGTGAATATAAAGTGGATTGGGGTGATGGTTCGCCACAAACTACAATCACCGCAACAAGTCCTAATTTTTATGGTCATACTTATACTCAAACAGGGAAATTTAAGATTTCAATGTCAGGAATGAGTCCTTGGGGTATTAACTTAGTTGAAAAGGACGTAACCGTACCATATAGTAATATTGTTGCGTCAAACCCTAAAGGTATTGCCTATTTTTTCCCATCAGGTGGTAATTGGTCCGGAACCCCAATATCTTATGATTATATTTTTAGTGGGGATTCTATTTGTGATGTGGATGTACAAACTAGTGACAATTACACAACTATACCGATAATTATTACGGGGTATACTAATTCAACAATTAATGACTTAGAACAATACGGTAGTAAGTACGACCCTTTATTAATTGGTGGTAAATTTAAACTGAATGAACAAGTTATCATTAATTCGGATACAGTGGGGGTATTTCGTGGGGTGTCAAATGATGGTTTGTATACCGCCTACACGATAAATAATCTTGACTACTATGATTTTGCGGATGGGACGACCGTATTTTCCGCTCAGACATATGGTTTAACGTCGGATATGATTATTTGCACTGCGATTACAAAAAATGAAGTGTTATTAAATGTAATTGATGAAGCAGAAGTGCAGTCCGATGTATTTATAGAAAGAGGAAAACAATCAGGTTTAGAATCAATTCTTAGGCTTGGTGAAGTGGATAATGTCGGTGACCTTTTAAAATATGGTTATGGATTTTTTAATGTAATAGAAATATAATATGGCAACAGGAACATATGGAACGGTAAGGCCGGCTGACGTATCACCGGCAGATGTGGAAATAATTTTAAATTATACCCCGTCGAGGGATGAAACGGATAATTTTTTATTAACAAAATTAAATTCGAGTGCGGTCCTTAAACCGTATTATAGTAATTCGGACATTAATCCAAATGTTAGTAACCCTAGTATTGAATTATTGGGTGGTTTGTATAATTTAAAATTACCTGCGGACCAATTTAATAAAGTTGGGATTTATACTTTATTTATTAGACCCGCACAGATTAGAACTAAAATATTGGATTGTGGCGTATTATCTTCGTTACCAAATGTTAAAGGTTTAGTGTTTGATTTATCTGATGTTCCATCTGAGTATAGAAATAAGTTTGTTAGCCAAGGATTAACAGGGTTTAGAATTGAGTATTTAAATTCTGATGGTACTAAAGTCCCTAATTTTTTTAGATTAATTACCTCATCATTTTTCTGTGAACCTGTTGTTCAAAACTTAACTAATAGTTCCCAAAAGGCGATTCGATATAGATATACGGAAAACAATACTAATTTAATGTATTGTACTGTATCTCCATCGTCATCGCCAACAAACAAACCGAACGCGACTCCATATATTGGACAACCAAATCAAAATGTGATAATTACTAATACATTCTTCAACCCAATGACATTGGATATTGAAATCGCTGAACACGATTTCTCAACATTAGCAATTGCTCTATTTGGTAATCAAACTAAATCTATGGATGATGGTGTTTATACTTTATACGATACTGAGAATAATATTTATAGACAATACAACTTATACGAAATTAGAGACCAATACAACCACTTGTTATATGAGGTTAGACAAGATAGAGGTGATAATATTGATTTTAGTAAAAACTTTACAAACATAACACAATAATGGCGATTAAAAAATATACTTGTCCCCCAACTCCGGCCACAGGTGCGGGGTCTTTCTCTGACGACTTAGTTGGGTTCCAATTAGTTCAGGGTGGTGGGTTAACGCAAGGAAATTTCAATTTTGTTGAGTCAATAACTGAAAAATCCAACCGTACATTTAATACAGGTACATTTTCAGAACCAATAAACTTAGAGGGTTTAGGTGTTAGTGATGTATCACAATCAAAAACAATTTTTGAGAATAATTTCAAGGTTTATCCGAATTTTGATTTAAGTCAAATAACTAACTTTACGTTATACGGGTCTTTAACTAAAAGACTGTCGGTATCGGTACAAAACATCATTAGTTATTTTCCGGCAGCAATTGAATCAACCTTCGCTGGTGTTAATTATGAAACGGGAACTACCGCAAACAATATTAGTTATAATGCTGCTAGCGATGTTACAACATTTGATTTGAATGTTGGTCGTTTACGAAATCAATTCGATATTGATTTTACGGACAACTCAACAAGGAATTTGGAATTACGGGAAATCCCTGTATCTCCATTAAGAAATTTAACGGTTGAGTATAGTAAATATGCCTTGTATTACGGTGGGGGTGTTTATGATTTGGCCTTTGTCCAATCAACAACATCGTTAGTTTCTGGAACATTGACAGTTTCGGTGTTTGGTAATCCATTTTCAGGTAAAACTGAAGTGTATGAAAGTTTGTACATTAGACCTAACGATTATGAGGTTAGTAAGGTTTTTAACGAGGAGTTTGATGAGGTTGAGAAGTTTTTATTAAACAGAACGTCAGCTCCTGTTTATACTTGTGTGTTCAATACTCCAAAAGAGGCTGATGATGGGACATATTATACTTACACTCAAAAAGTTACTTGGCCTTTAAACGGTCAATGGAATATTGATATTGTTACCGCATCGTTCACACGTTATTTGGAAACATTAAATGAGATTGCGGAATCGTTGGATTCTTATAAAACGGATTTAATCTCAAGATTTTTAACGACGGGAGCGTTTAAAGAGTTTGACACTATTGGTCAAAAAACTGAAAAAACATTACAGATTTACGGTAGGAGTTTTGATGAAACTAAAAAGTTTATTGACGCATTGGCGTATATGAATTCGGTTAACTATAATGTTGGTAACGATATCCCATCACAATTACTTAAAAATTTAGCCCAAACTTTGGGTTGGCAAACAAATATGTCACCAATCACAAATGAAGACTTTTTGGGGTCTGTTTTTGGTGAGAAAAACCACGACAAATCACAATTTTCGGGTGTTGGTACGGCAATGACTCCTGATGAGTTAAATTACCAATATTTCAGAAATTTGATATTGAATTCGGCTTACTTATTTAAATCAAAAGGAACTCGAAAGTCAGTTGAAATATTAATGAGATTGATTGGGGCTCCTGACGCTTTAGTTGAATTTAATGAACACGTTTATTTAGCGGACCAAGTAATTAACTTGAGTCAGTTTAATTCGCAATATGCTCAAATATCAGGGGGTACTTATGTGACGCAAACACCGACATTGGACACAAATGATGTTTACACCTTCCAAGGGGTACAATATACAGGGTTTACAACTAGTGTTACGATTAAAGACGTTAACATAGGTAGAAGTGAATTCCCAATGGACGAGTATGGTTATCCAATGGCTCCTGAAGATAGTGAAAGTTATTATTTCCAATTGGGTAGTGGTTGGTTTGAACAAACCCCAAGTCATAGAGGTCCCGAATTGGTTAACATTACTAATAGTACGTTTGTTGGGGAAAATCCCGATTTTCAAACTTATTTGAAACCTTACACTTATGGTCAAGATTATTTAAATAGGTTTAGACAATTCCCATTTATGGATTTGGGATATGATTTAAAATCAACGATTGATAATAATAAAAGTTGGGTTAATACCGAAGTTGGGTTACGAAGTAATCTTGACGGTGGTTATAATGCTAAGTATTATGTTAATGACGATAAATTGGTTTTAAATGTTAAAAACATTGATTTATTCTTAAACCCAGGTCAAGGGTTGGCATATGATGTATGGTATATGTCAAGAGAATATAATTACCCAATACCAAATGAGGGGTTATTCTACGTAGCACCAACAAATTGTAATCCATTCCCAAGTCAAATAATGAAAATGAGTGATACTCAATTTCAGACTTCATTCCCTAACGTTCCCTATCCGGCTAGAGGTGGTGTCGATTGGACTCAAATTGACCCAAAACCAAAAAGACAAACATTCTTTGAATTCGCACAATCATTTTGGAAAAATATGATTAATGTTCGAAATAGACAATATGTGTCAAATAATGGGACAACAGGTTATCCAACATTGGAATCTATCTATTGGAGGTATTTGTTATCAGAGGAGGCGATTGGTCAACCAAATGATAATTTTACATACCAAACAATGATTGATTATGTTAATGGTTTGGGGGATTATTGGGTTAGATTGGTGGAACAAATGATTCCGGCATCAACAATATGGAACACCGGTGTTAAATACGAAAATTCGATATTTCATAGACAAAAATATGCTTGGAGAAGACAAAGAGGTTGTCAAATCATTCCAATACCTTGTAAACCTTGTTCAACAACATCAAATCTATTCCCTATTGATTGTCCAATACAAAGTGCGGTATGTTCGGTGTATCCTTGGAACGAAAATCCAAGTGTTCAATCATTCTCGGCGGTTTTAGGTGTGTTAATTAATGACTATTTGACGGCGAATGATAAAACAACGGGTGATTGTAACTTAAATGGTTTATCAACTCAATGGTTTGTTGACTTACGAGTGAATGATGGTATTCTTGTTAAGAAATCGTTTTTTAATGGTGTTGGTTACACGGTCCCTAGTTTAAGTTCACCAAGTAACTCTCAATGGTATAATGCTTTAGTTCTTTCGTTAGATGAATTGACCAATTTTGGGTACGACTACTATTTAACAAATACGGGAACAGTGGAGATTTACAATTCAATCTGTTCTGAATCAACCCAAGGTTTAACCTTTACGATTAATGTTGGGATAAATTTAAATTTATGTTGTAATTAATGAGTTGTTTTTTAAGTTATAGTTTAACGGGGATAACAGGTGATTGTAGTAATCTAAATGAAGGTTCGTTTGGTATTACAATTGATGGTTCAGCTCCGGATTATACAATAAATTGGATAAGTCCAATTACTGATGTAATCCCATTAGGTGCTGGAGTGACCGCCTATACTGAAACTAATTTAAGTGCGGGTACTTATACTTTCATAATTACGGATAGTTGTTTAGACCCCGGAAATACAACGGTAGGTCCGATATCAATTTATATTTCAAGTGGTGTATGTACATCAATAACTAGTGTGAATAATACGGTATGTAGTTTAGATAATGGTTCTTTAACTGCGACAACTGAATATGATTATGGTAGTAATCAATTTTACTTATATCATAACACATTAGGGTATATCACATCAGCAACAACAACTAATACAATAACACCTGCGGGTGCGGTATTTCCTAATTTAAGTGCGGGGACTTATTATGTTGTTGTCACGGATGGTGGTGGTTGTTCGGGAACAACAACTAGCGTTATTGTAAAGGACTCTCCTCAGTTGGATTATGGTGTGTATATTGTTAACGATGCCGGATGTAACGTAAATTCAGGTAAGTTATTTGTTACAGGATTAACGGGTACTCCACCTTACACTTATCTATGGAGTAATGGTGAAACGACAGATTCAATTACGGGTCTAACCGCCGGTTCTTACGACATCACTGTTAGTGACAATTCGGGTTGTGTTGTTAATAAAACTGAGATAGTTTTAAAAGTACCAACTGTTGGTCAAGCGGGTGTTTTAGTTGCCTCTCCGGCTTGTTTTGGGAATAATGGTACTGTAACGGTGTTACTTTCGGGTGGTACTGCTCCCTATTATTTTTCAGGGTCTAATGGTACGGTGACAGTAACTTTTGATAATTTTTATGAATTTAGTAACTTACCGGCAGGTGTGTTAAGTTACTTTGTTCAAGATTCAGGTTTATGTAGTTTTACAAGTAATGTTTCGGTATTATCACAACAGTCGTTTAATCTTGTTTCGGTAAATACTACTAATTCAAAATGTAATGATACTTCAGGAACAATTACTCCCTTAGTTTCTTCGGGTACTCCACCATATATTTTTAAATTAACCTCATCTAATGGTTATACTAACTCTATTACAACAACGTTAACAAGTTTTGATTTTACGGGGTTAGCATCAGGGACTTATACTTTAAGTATTAAAGATGGTAGTAACTGTGAATATACTGACACTTATGTTATTGAGAATGAAGTGTTATTTAGTTTTGAAGCTAATACTGTTGATACAAGTTGTGGTTTAAGTAATGGGGAAATTCAAGTTGTGGTTGATGGTGGTACAGGTCCATTTTTATATGAAATTAATGGGATTTCTGAAATATTAAATTCAAGAACTAAAACATTTTTAAATTTTGATAATGGTAGTTATACTTTAAGTGTTACAGATACAAGTGTACCTTGTAAACAAAGTACAACGGTGTTAGTTGGGGATTCATTTGGAGTTGATTATGTTGTTAATTCACAAAATCCGACAGGTTCTAATAATGGTCAAATACAGTTATTTATAACTAGTGGTCAACCACCATTCACCTATGATTGGAGCTCGAATGTTGGGTCTCAAACAGGTCAATTGATAACTAATTTATCCGCAGGGACTTACACAATAAAGATTACTGATGATAACGGTTGTGTAAAAGAAAGTACTATAACGTTACAGGGAGTGAATTGTTCTGTTTCATACGAAATCTATAATTTCACTCAAGACACTTTTAAAAACACAGGCGATTTAATTACGAAGGGTCCAATACAAATGTTGAATGAAGGTTTTAACGATTTAACCCTTGGGGACGATAACTGTATTTTAAATCAAGCAATTTTTGAAGCTTATGTGAGTGTTTCAGGTGTTTCAGCGACTACTGTATTTTATACGGGTAATACGTTATTTGATGTACCAAGTAATACCTTATGGGCGACAACAGTTAGAAACCTTTTATTATCGTTTGACGGTATTGGAAATGTTGTTATTAATACAACAACAAATAAAATTACAATAACAACCGATTGTGCGTCTGAAGTTTCTTTATTAGATTCGGACATATTAGTTAATATGATAATACATTACGATGTGTCTTGTGTTTCTTGTTCATTATATTGTTCATATGACCAAACAGGTGTTTGTGATGGTTATAAATTAACTCAAACTCAAAATGTTGGTCTTATGTTAAACCCTACTACAGTACAGTTAGAATTGTATGATGGGGATAATGGTGAAGTATTGTTTAAGTCAGTACCAAAAATAGTTAATGTGACTAGTGGTTGTTTAAATTCTTATTATTATAATCAAGACCCTCCGGTAACTGACCCTGAAGATATTGCGCATTCGAATCGGGAACTTAGGAATGCGTGTTTGAAGGCGATAAATGAATTATCCTTGGGGACTTACCCATTTACTTGGGCTAACAATTTCTTACCTTCATTTCAGATAAATAAATTCTTTTAATATTTAAAATATTATGTATTTTTTTGACTTACGCGACTATTATGACTCTAAAGTAATTGGAAATCATTATGAAGAAATTCCGATTTGTGACCCTGTATGGTCCGATATGGGAACAACGGCAAGGGCAACAAGTGATGCTTATTTTAATGCGATAAATCAGTGGTACAATTGTGGTTTGACTTGTTTAGAAGATGGTGAATGTAAAGATACTATCTTAGCAAAATGGGCCGTCGTCCTAAATGATATTACGGTTTTTAATGCTGCGTCCACGGATTTTTGGACTATGATGGGTGAAGAATGTTCAACCGGTGGTGTTTTTGATAGAACAAAATATGATGATTATATTTCCATTCAAGAAACATTGGCCTGTGATATTGAAGAATTGACTTACTTAGTTGATGGGTTAGTTCAGTAATATTTATTTCTACCATTTATTATATTGACTTCTTTAATATTTTTAATTAAAAAGATAATGAAGTTTGATGATTTAATATTTGTGTCGGCACAACCTGACGTTCCCTATTTCCATTGGCAAACTAAAGTATATGTTCATAACTTTATAGATAAAGGGATAAAACCTAATCAAATCCACGTATTGTTTGTGATTGTTGATGGTGAAGAACCGTCAAAAAAATCTTTAGAATTAAAAGAATACGGTGTTAATGTTCATCATTATATTGATGACCGAGAAAACAAAGAATATATTCCAAGTCTAAGACCATTAATTTTATCTAAATGGTTAAAAGAAAATCCCCAATTTGGTAAATGTTATTTCTATCACGACTCTGACATTGTTTTTAGGGTCTTACCTGACTTTAATTCAATGATTGAGGACAATATATGTTATTTATCGGATACAACGTCATACATCGGTTATGATTACTTAAAAGAGTGTTGTGGTCGATATGAAGATGAACATAAAGTATTAAGTGAAAACAAACTTTTATATTTAATGTCAGATATCGTGGGGGTTGATATTGAAACAATAAAAAACAATCAAAAAAATTCAGGAGGTGCTCAATATCTTATTAAAGGTACGGATTATACTTTTTGGGATAAAGTGTACAAGGATAGTGAGAGATTATATGACACTTTAATACATTTCCATAAAAGTTACCCAATCCAAAATGGGTTACAAATTTGGACATCAGATATGTGGGGGGTATTATGGAATTTATGGTACTTGGGTAAAGAAACTGAGGTTACTGATAAATTAAGTTTTTCTTGGGCTACGGACACCGTAGAACAATATGAGAATAAAATAATACTACATATGGCAGGAGTAACTCCCGATTTAAAACATAGTAAATTCTATAAAGGTGATTTTATCACATTAAACCCAATTGAGTTATTAAAAATCAACGATACTATCTTTGACTACATAGATGAGAACAGTTCAACAAAAAAATACATTGAAGTTATGGAATCTATGATAAAAAACGAGAGTAACGATTATTTATTATAAAAACATAATATGGCGATACCAACAGAAAGAAATGAGTGTGGGGTTATAACGATATTCCCTATGTACGTATCTTGTAATTCTACGAATCCATCAAGCATTACTGCATCAGATGGGATTGCTAGTCTATTCATATCTGGTGGTACTCCACCGTATTTTATACAATGGAACAATGGAAGTATTGGACAATCCATAAACAATTTAAGTGTTGGGACTTACACCGCAACAGTAAAGGATTCTAATGATGATTATATTATAACCTCGACGTGTACTTTATCTGTTCCAACAACAACTACAACAACAACTACGACAACTACAACATTACCGGTGTACGACTTCTGTTTGACATTTACACCAAGTAGAGATAGTTGGGATTATTTCTATAATAGAAGTTAAAAAGAAAATATATGTATTTATACGATTTAGGAGATTTATTTGATGGTTATAAGTTTAGTGTTCATTTTAACCCTAGCGGGTTTTATAATGGTAAGAATTCTTGGTTATCCGATGATTCATCAATTAAAATTATATGGGACACAACCCTAAATGCTTGGAAATTATCAGGAGATACTTTAGGTAGTACTCAAGTGATAAATACTAATCCGACTTATCCCCCAATTAATGGTAATTGGACGGTGTTAGGTCAATCATACGTCGTAACTTCAAATCAAGGGGTGTGTGCTCCTGTGGATGCTTTAAGTGCGACGGTGAACTATAATAACCCTGGATGTATATGTGATGGGTCAATAAATGTTACTGCAACAGGTGGTGTACCGCCTTATCAATATTCTTATGACAATGGTGTGACATATATTGCGAGTCCAATCAAAGGTGGGTTATGTGGAGGTAACTATCAAGTTAAAATAAAAGATAGTGATAATACGATAGTGACTAAAACAGTTGCAATGAATACTGTTGAACCTAGAACAACTTATACTATTAATTTAAATACTACGAATACGGTTCTGACTTCGGTGGGTACGTATGAATACACATTTGCAGTCGTTGTTTCACCACCATTACCTGCGGGAGTTCAGTTAAATTTTGATTTAAATTTCTTAGGTGTGTTTATGAGAACACCAACGATTACTTCAGCAATTTCTTCGTTTACTCCACAAGTAATTAAAAATGGTTCGACACAATTAAACTTCACTGATAATACAAACGAAACAACGGGAACGTTTAATGGTTCAGGATGTCAAGGAAATACGTCATATAGTACTAATTACTCGTTCACTTATGCCGGATTAAGTATGGTGTCGACTGATGTTTACAGTATTAAGGTGGTGACGACAGAACAGTTAACTTGCACAGGAACAAATAGTGTAAATGCTGCGATTAGTGATACTGAATTAGGGCCGTTAGGTTACGGAAAAACGGCTTCGGGTCGTTATAGTTGTTGTCAAGGAAGGTTTACGATTAGTCCAAATACTTCGTATATGAGTAACGCAACGTTAACGGGATGTAATTGTTGTACAATTAATGGGACTTACACTAAATCATTATATGAATAAAAAAATTAAAAAATAGATAAATGGGGTTCATTTTAAAAAACACATCAGGATTAGTTAACACTAGATTTACTGATGCCGCAAGACAAAAGTTGTCTCAGGGTAAATTTAATATTAGCTATTTCCAAGTTGGGGATAGCGAGGTATTGTATAATACGTTACTACCACCATACTCTCAATCGAGTACTATGATATTAGAACCTGGATTTAACGCTCAGAACTCAAGTGGTTCACCTGAGTCAAACAAACAAAATGTTAAATATCCTTATTATGTTGATGGTACAGGTGGAAATACTTATGGTATTCCTTATATGGATTCGGTAGTGAGTCCAATCTATAATACTGCGGCGATTAGAGGGTTTTTTAGTGGTGATACTAGTGTATTACCAACGAGTTGGAGTGCATTAACGGGTAATGAGTATGTTGTTAATTCAAATTATGTTGTTGATATGAGTAGTTTGACGGGTGGTACTGTGATAACGATAAGTCAATTAAGTTGTAATCCTGTTCAGTATACACAACCATCTATTGGTGATATTATAACAATTTATTACGATAATTTAGGTGCTAGTAATTGTGGTTGTGTTAATTTACCAACACCCACACCAACGCCAACACAATATGCGACTCCGACACCAACACCTTCAAACACTCCAAGTCCTGATGCTCCTTGTGCTTCACCAACACCAACACCATCACCAACACCGAGTTTTTGTCCTGACCCAACACCTACCCCAATAAAAACGGATTGTGTTATGTCGATGTCGTCTTGTTATCCTGTTTTAACGTACAGAGTTGTTGATTATTGTAATGATAAAATAACATTGGATAGACCCACACCTGACTTTTCAAACATTTCTTTTTCAGGTTGTTACGCTCGTGTTTTGGTATATCCAAAACTAATTACAGGTTTGTATGATAGTACAACTCCGTTGGCTCATTACAGTGATGATATTATTAATTTTGAATCTGTTTGTAGTGTTGATGAATTTAATGTGAAAATTTGGAATATGAATATTCCTTGGTCTGAAGACTTAGCAGGTTTAGATTCTGCGGTTTATAAAGATTACCAACAATTTGGTTCGGTTAATTATTTAGGGACTAAAGAATACTTAGGTTATATGTCAAATAGTGGTCAAACATTTTTCATAAATAACTCATTAAGTGCGGAAACAACTGACACATATTATTATAATTCATTTGATGAGGTGGTTAAAGTTGAACCTGAAGAACAAAAGGCTATCGCGATAATTCACTACACTAACCAAACTATTGATTTATTCTATGGTGAAAAATTCGCTTTAGAACCTTATGACCCATCGGCACCTTATGACACTACAGGTCAAGCTAGAAACTTTAAATTACATATACCTTGGTTGATGTGGCATAAAAATCCTGATTGTTGTTATGGTGAGACATTTTGGGTTGACCCTCCAGGTTTTGATGACTTGACTGTTTCAGGTAGTCCATTGTTTAAGGTTCATTATTTACAATCAACTAAAAATGTTGATATGAACTCACCTGGTCTTAGATATTATAATTTATGGGATACTAATCCAACGGCAAGTGGGTATCCAAGTAGAATTGGTAAAGTGTTTCCTGACGATAGGTTGATTGTTATTGATGATGAAGAGATAATTGCTGCGATGTCGTACAAATCTAATCGAAATTGGACGTTACCCGCAACTAAATTGTTTTTATCAACACCTAACACTTGTAATACAATTGGTGATAGTGTGGGGGTTCTAACGGGGTCTAACGAGACTATGTTTGTAACTTATAGATTCACAAACACAACCGCATTTACAAATTCATTACATTGTAACTACTATTCTAAAATTACCGGACCAAACAACGTGTGTAATCCGTCTGATTCTGAAAATGTTGGAGTTAGATTTGGTGGTAATTTATCTTGTTTGACTAATTATACTGATTCATTTAAACAAGGGTTTTTTGCTGAAAAAATTGAGATTCTTTGTCAAAAAGTTGCGACGGGGGATAGACCAAATTCTGATGATTGGTTGATAATTGATATGACAGACCAAATTAGTGCAAGTACTATTAACGGTTATATAACTGAAGATGTTTTGACAGGTACTACGTTTGTTATAACTAAAGATTTGTATGATACTGCGGTTGCTAATATGGATTATTATAATTTGGATGATTATGTTAATTTAACGGAACAAGGTGTTACAACACCACAACTTAATTTTGGTGATGAGTATTATTTCTATGGTTCACTTGAAACTGATATTGAGGCAACAATCTATGAAATGAGGTATAAGGTTAATTTATCAAACACTGAGTTTCAAACAAGTACAAATCCAACTTGGACTACAACAACAAAACCATATATAACTGAAATTGGTCTTTACGATTCTGATAAAAACCTTATGATTGTATCTAAGCTACAATCACCGGTTTTAAGACAGGGGATTCAGCAATTTTTAGTTAAATTTGATTTTTAATATGAAGAAAACATTAAAAGAAAGTCCTAAAGTTTTAGGACTTGATGTTTCTACCAAAACTATTGGATGGGCATTATTTGATATACAAAGTCGAGAACTTTTAGAATTAACACATATTTCGCCAGTACCAAAACCTGTAGAAGAAAGTAAAATTAAAGAACTTTTACTTAAAAGTGACATTTTCAAAAGTAAATTGGTTCAATATAAAGATATGGGAATAACAAGTGTTGTTATTGAAGAACCATTACTTAATTCTAACAACATTAGGACCGTTCAAACTCTATTGAGATTTAATAGTTTTGTTTGTAAAGTTATTTACGATACGTTGGGAATCGTCCCTGAGTTTATTTCAACATATAATTCAAGAAAATTCGCATTCCCTGAGTTGGTTCAAGAGAATGATAAAGGAAAACACGTTTTATTTGGTGGATTACCAAAAGATATTGACAAGAAAATGATTGTGTGGGAGAAGGTTGCTAAACGAGAACCACAGATTCAATGGTTATATACTAAAAACAACACATTGAAAAAAGAGAATTTTGACCAAACAGACGCCTATTGTTGTGTGTTAGGTTATATGACTCAAGAAAAAATTTGGTAAATTATTTTAATAATAAAAAAAGGGAAGATAATACTTCCCTTTTTTTATGCCCTTTTGTTTTGTAATTCGGAAATGTTTTACAATACAAATATAATGATAAATTATTGTAATTCTATAAATCCTGTACCATCTTGTAATATTATGTAATCCCCTGTTTGTAATAATAATAGATTTCCTAATGTTGTTGGTGTTGGTGATGGTGTATATGATGGGGTAACACTTGGTGTGAATGAAGGTGTGACTGTTGGTGTGATTGATGTTGTTGGTGTAATAGTATTTGTTGGGGTAACCGTAGGTGTTGAGGTTTCAGTTATTGTGGGTGTTACAGTTGGTGTTGAAGTGTTAGTTTGTGTTGGTGTGTTAGTTGGTGTTTGTGTTACGGTAATCGTCGGTGTTTGAGTGTTGGTTGGGGTTGGCGTCGGAGTTGGACAAGGGTTTATTGCGGTACAAGGTGAACAATCATAATCACCATCGAAAGGTGGGTAAACAGGTTTAGTATCGTCCCAAACAATGGTTGGAGAACCTATTGCAGGATATGTCCCGACTTTATAACAATATCCATTAGTTGCGACAACAACATAATTAGCGTCTACTCCGGCGTATGTCATAGGAATACGAATAACATCATATGTTACATATGTCCCACAACAAGGATATGATTCAGCAATAACATAAACAGTTGTTGGTGTTGGGGTTGGTGTTTTAGTTGGTGTTACAGTGTTAGTTGGAGTGACGGTTGATGTGTTAGTTGGTGTTGGGGTAACTGTAGGTGTTGAAGTTTCTGTAATTGTAGGTGTTACTGTAGGTGTTGACGTGTTAGTTTGTGTTACGGTAATAGTCGGAGTAACAGTTGGTGTTTGAGTTTCAGTTATTGTTGGTGTTACAGTAGGTGTTGGAGTTACAGTTGGTGTTTGAGTTTCAGTTATTGTTGGAGTAACCGTAGGTGTTTGAGTTTCAGTGATAGTTGGTGTGACAGTTGGGGTTGAAGTTTCGGTTATTGTTGGGGTAACTGTAGGTGTTGATGTATTAGTTTGTGTTGGAGTAACCGTAGGCGTTGAAGTGTTGGTTTGTGTTGGAGTAACCGTAGGTGTTTGAGTTTCAGTAATAGTTGGTGTGACAGTTGGTGTTGAAGTTTCGGTAATTGTTGGAGTTACTGTTGGTGTTGGAGTTTCGGTAATTGTTGGAGTAACTGTAGGTGTTTGAGTTTCAGTTATTGTTGGAGTTACAGTAGGTGTTGAAGTGTTAGTTTGTGTTGGAGTTACAGTAGGTGTTGAAGTGTTAGTCTGAGTTGGGGTAACTGTTGGAGTTTGCGTTTCGGTAATTGTTGGGGTTACAGTTGGTGTTGATGTATTTGTTTGAGTTGGGGTAACTGTAGGTGTTGATGTATTTGTTTGAGTTGGTGTAACTGTAGGTGTTGATGTTTCAGTTATTGTTGGTGTAACTGTTGGCGTTGAAGTTTCGGTAATTGTTGGTGTAACCGTTGGTGTTGAAGTTTCGGTAATTGTTGGTGTAACCGTTGGTGTTGATGTATTTGTTTGAGTCGGGGTTACAGTTGAAGTTGGGGTGACAGTTGGTGTTTGGGTTTCTGTAATGGTGGGTGTTACTGTCGGAGTAACCGTTGGAGTTTGCGTTTCAGTTATTGTTGGGGTAACTGTTGGCGTTGAAGTATATGTGACTGTTGGTGTGACAGTTGGTGTTGAAGTGTTAGTTTGGGTTGGGGTTACAGTCGGTGTTTGCGTTTCAGTTATTGTTGGGGTAACAGTTGGTGTTGAAGTTTCGGTAATTGTTGGTGTTACAGTTGGTGTTGGGGTAACTGTTTGAGTTGG